>Ga0187893_10000163_pt1 | contig 157730 bp, 132 predicted proteins | sample MA1701074metaG_FD_139574 | JGI IMG/M metagenome (GOLD analysis project Ga0187893, IMG submission 139574) | White microbial mat communities from a basaltic lava cave in the Kipuka Kanohina Cave System on the Island of Hawaii, USA - MA170107-4 metaG ...
CCCCCCCCCCGGCGGCGACCCCCCCTTGGGTCCCCCCCCCCCCCCCCCCCCTGTCAAGTACGAAATCAGGTTTTTTCTCTTTTTTCTTGACGCGTGTCGGCAAACGCGACTACCCGTGCGGAGTTAAAGCGATTAAAGTAAGAATGCATTCACGCTCGAGCAGACTTAAACGGGGCTATCGCAATTCAATGCGCCCCGTCTGGGCGCTTATTCTCGCCCTGTTCCTGGCGGGATTGAGCAAGGCACAGGTCGTTCACTTTGTAAACCAACATGCCGTCGGGAATAACGATGGAAGCACATGGTCGGACGCCTTCGTGGACCTCCAGGACGCTTTGGACGCTGCCCAACCCGGTGACGAGATTTGGGTCGAGATGGGAACCTATGCCCCCGATCGGGGGACGGGTGACCGCGGCATGTCGTTTATGGTACCCGGCGGGGTGGCGCTCTTTGGTGGATTTGCGGGGTGGGAGACAAGCCGCGACCAGCGCGACTGGGTGAAAAACGAAACGATCCTCAGCGGCGACCTCAACGGGGACGACGGACCGCGCGATTGCGCCGAATACAGCGACTGCTGTCGCGAGCACGACACGCCAGGGTGCGACGATCCAGTTTGCGAGGCCATGGTTTGTGGGAACCCTGGCACGCTTGAGGCCGATTGTTGTGAGCCTGGGGGTTATGGTTGGAGGGAAGTCTGCGTCCGTTTCGCCCAACAGGAGTGCTGTGAGCTTGGCAACTGGCGGGCGTGCGAGAACAGCTTCAACGTCGTCACCACCGCCGAAACGTTAGGGGACAGGATTCTTGATGGATTCACCATTACTTCGGCCTATGCGGGATCCCTCCGCGACGGGCTGGTCTATGGGGCTGGTCTCAATTCCCTGGGGGGCCTCACCGTGGCGAACTGCACGCTGCGTAAGAATCAAACGTGGGGGGCGCTGGCCGGGGATGAGTTCGGCGTACCGACATTCACCGCCTGCAAGTTCGTGGACAACTACGGCCCCGGAATGTGGGCGGACTCGGCGACCATTACCGATACGGCGTTCATTCGCAACGGCAGGGGCGGACTGCAAACCTTCGGCAATCCAACCATTTCTAATTGCCTTTTTGAAGGCAACTCGGGCCCTTGGGGCGCTCCGGCCTTCCGATCCGAGGGAGATGCCCTTGTTGAAGACTGTAGGTTTATCCGCAATGAGCGCGGCGCCGTCGTCACCCATTGGGAAGGGCGACCTGTGTTCGCCCGCTGTCTTTTTGCCGACAATTTTGGAACTACTGTCATTTTCGATAGCTCGCTGGCGACGATTTCCGACTCCCGCTTTGAGGGCAACCGCTTCGGTGCGCCATTCGTCGGGGTCTATTTCTCATCCGTGGATATGGTGAACTGCGAATTCAGCGGCAACCAGACGCACGGGCTATCCCCCATTATTGATGTGAGTTTCGCATCCTTGCGGGTCAGGAACACCACCTTTACCGCGGGACTCTCCGACACCTACCCGCATCTTCCAGTTAAGGTGATCGACGTCTACTTTGGTTCTGCCAAAGTTACCAACTCGAACGTCTGGTGGCGCTCGGACCTTGAGTTCCCGCCTTGGTACAGGCTGCTCAGTGCGTATGAGGGAACGATTTCGGTCAATTACTCGACGGTGCAGGGATGGGATGGCACGCTCGGCGGGGTGGGCAACAGCGGGGCCGATCCGATGTTCGCGGACCCCGACGGACCGGACGATATCATTGGCACGGAGGACGACAACCTACGCTTGTCACCCGGTTCCCCGGCCATTAACGCGGGCGACCCGAATACAACGGGGCTAACCCCCACTGACCTCGACGGCCACGCCCGTGTGCTTTGCGGCACAGTCGATATTGGCGCCTACGAGTTCGGAATCGGCGATTACAACTGTGACCAGTCCGTCAACCTCGCCGATTTCAGCAACTGGTCCTCTTGCATGACGGGGCCGATGTCAAGCCACGAAGCCACGGAGCCACGAAGCCACGAAGGGACGATCGAATACCCACAAACGGCAATTGGAAATCGGCAATTGGCAATCGGCTGCGAAGCCTTCGACTTCAACGGCGACGGCGACGTGGATCTGCACGACTTCGCCGCTCTACAATCCGCCATCCAATCGCAGGGCGAATAAGAGTTCTAAAAGCAATCGTAAAAGTAGCAGTCGTCGTAGTACCCATAATCATAGTAGTAATCGTCGTAGTAGTATGGGTCGTCGTCGTTGCGGAAGAAGCTCCAACCGCCGGTAACGGGATCACACGTCGCGGAAGTGACCAGGGGAATGCCGGCGCACGCCAGCCCCACCAGCCACGTCTTGATGGATCTTCGAGTCATGTTTCACCTCTTTGCCGCCGCCTGCCGAGCGCGTACCCGGCACTTGCGGACCACGAAGTCTTCAATCTCATCGACACGCGACCGAGACAATGGTTAGCCCACCTGGCGGAGTTCCCTTATGGCCCTGCCCGCCGCACGGCCGGGAACTGTTTGCGCAGGTGTCTACTTTCTTTGCCGACCTTGCCCGCTCCAACGATACGGTTATGGTGTATTTCTTATGGTAGTATCGGACGCGGACAGCCAGAGGCCTTCGGACGCCGACCGGGCGGACGTTTCCGGAAATACCACGGGATCGCGAAGAGCGCCTTCCAGCCGGGTATGGGCGACGGTGCGGGCCCTGCTTCGGGCCCGCGTGACCGCCGGGCTGCTCCTGGTCCTACCCCTCTGGATTACCTACCTGCTTGTCAGGTTCATCTTTGAGTTGATGCGGGACACGTCCCTGTGGGCGGTGGACTGGTACCTCCGCCATTGGGGAGACGCATTCGTCAAGACCTGGGCGGTCAGCGCGGACGGCTCCGCCGTCAAGGGTGTGGCCGGGCTCCCTTCGGGGATTCAGTGGGCCATTTCGATTTTCTCCGTCTTCCTGACCATTTTTTTCCTATATCTGCTGGGCGTATTGACGGCCAATTTTCTGGGCCGCCGCCTCGTTCATGCCGCCGAAGGACTGTTGGAACGCGTCCCGTTTGTGAAGACGATTTACCGGGCCACGAAGCAGATTCTTGGAACGTTCGCCGGAGAGCCGGGCCAGAACTTTCAACGAGTGGCCTTGGTTCCCTACCCGACCAAGGAGACTCGCTCGATCGGCTTCATTACCGGAGCGACCAAGGATACACACACGGGCGAGGAACTTTTCATGGTGTTTGTGCCCGCGACACCGAATCCCACGAGCGGGTTCGTATTCGTCTTGAAGCGAACGGACGTGATCGAGCTGGATTGGACGGTAGAAGAGGCGATCCGGGTGGTCATTTCCTGCGGCGTGCTGGTCCCCTCGACCATCCCCCTGGCAAAGTCTTCGCACCTTGATGCACCTGGCAACCCCGTTGAACGAACGAAAGTGCTCCCCGCCAATCCGACCGCCGTCGCACGCGGGAAAACTGACGGGTAAACGGCATCGTGGCGCGTGGAGGGAGGCAGCCGTGTCAGACCGTCTCCAGGAGGGATACGCTGAATCTAGCTCAGCCATTGATGGCCGAGGGACGGCGGCTTGTAGAGCAAGGAGAGCGTCGCCTGGATGACGGCCGGGTCGAACTGCCGCCCGGAGCCGGCGATCAATTCCGCCCGCACCCGATCCGCGGAATAGGCCTGCTTGTAGGTCCGTTGCGAGAACATCGTGTCCAGGGCGTCGGCGACGGCCAGTATGCGGGCCCCAATGGGAATCCCTTCGCCCGCCAGCCCGGAGGGATACCCGCGGCCGTCGAAGTGCTCGTGGTGATGCAGAATGATCGGGAGCTGCTCGGCGAGGTCGCTGAGGTGTCCGAGAATCTCCACGGCGATTTCCGGGTGCCGCTTCACTTTTTCGAACTCGTCGGGGGTGAGCGGTCCGGGTTTCAGGAGGATGGCGTCGGGAATGCCAATCTTGCCCACGTCGTGGAGCAAAGCGGCCTTGCGAAGCGTCTCCACCTCCGCCGCCGGCAGCCCCATGCGCCGTCCGATCGCCACCGCGTAATGGGCGACGCTCAGGGAATGAACGCGGGTGTTCGGATCGCGGGCATCGACGGCGGCCACCATGGCCCGCGTCGATTCCACATCCGTCGGACGCGACCGCGCTAGGCGGCGGTCGATCGTACACGTCACGGTATCCACCTTGTTGAACGGATCATTCGGCATTGTTGATTTCGCCTCTTTGGCGTACTCGGCCAATACCGCTATCGTCGCCGAAAACAGATTACTTAACGTCCCTCCCTCTCCTGCATTATCCGGGGGAAATAAGCAAATGAACGCAAACAGGGCAACAATAATTGACCGCTCGGCGGCGATGCGATTCGACGAACATCGGACCTAGCGGCGCGGAAATCAATAACTGCATCGCCACCGGCAAGTGCCGTAACATTGATGCATTCTGGATATGGGGCGATCCGATAAGCGGCCGGATTCAAGAACCAATGTCGGCACCCGTTTCCACATCGTCCGAAAGAGGTTACACTCAGCGCGTGCGGCTGCTGTCTGTAATGATCCTAACTTGCGTTTCGATGCTCGGCGTCGGCTGTGCGTTCATCGAGCACGCGGAGATTAAGCGAATGCTTGATCAACAGGCCCAGGCTTGGAACGCCGGCGACATCGACGCCTTCATGGTCCCCTATTGGCATTCGCCGGACCTTACTTTCAGTTCCGGAGGCAAGGTCACCCGCGGCTGGCAGGCCACGCTCGATCGCTATCGTCAGCGTTACCCAACCCGTGAGGCCATGGGTCAATTGGGCTTCAGCGACATCGAGGTGACCTTTCCCAGTCGTAAAGTGGCCCTAGTTCTCGGCCGCTGGCGATTGGAGCGGGCGGAACCCATCGGCGGAGGATTCACTCTCGTGCTTCGGAAGGACGGTCCTAATTGTCCGCCGGGCAACTGGGTCATCATCCACGACCACACCTCGACCGACGCACCCTGAGAGTCTCTAACAGAATCGGGAGCGCGAGCGACCGGCCTTGTCCTTTTCGAGCTGCCGGACTGGACGCCGCGCTTGGGGTTTTGATAGACGCTCCAATGAAGGGTTGCAGAAGCGGCCGCAAATCATCCGTACGGCAACGTCGCCCGCCGTTACCCGTCATTTTCCGGCAAAAGCCGTTACCCGTCATTCCCGCGTCTGCCCCAGACCGCGATCGGGGGAAAGCGGGAATCCAGTCACTTCCGCCTTTGGGCTCCCGCATGCGCGGGAGTGACGAATCATCGAAAACTGAGAGCTCCCGCGGTTCCCTAGCGCACCCTTCAAACAGCGCCGCAAAACGGGTATCGTGTCCCCTCAATGGTATGCCGGATTTGGATTTCTGAGATGTAGAGTTAGGGTCTGTACGTGGAGATTGATATGGCAAATGTCTCGTTGTTCGGATGGCGCACCTTGAGTCGCCTGGTTGTCGCGTGCATGGCGATGGGTGTCTGCCTGTGGGGATGCAATACTTCGTTATCCAACGCCCCGGTGCAATCGCAGCCGGGAACAACCACAACCATTGTAATCGTCCGCCATGCCGAACGCGACGAGGGCTTTGACCCGCCGTTGAACGAGGAAGGGTTGGAGCGCGCGGCGCAATTGGCCGACGTACTCAAGGGCAACGGAGTTACCGCCATCTATTGCCCCGATCTCATTCGAAATCGACAGACCTGCGACGCCGTCGCCAACGAGCTGGGACTCGAGGTCAATGTCATTCCCGCCGCGCGGCTCGTCGATACGCGGGCGCTGGCCAATGATCTGGTCGTTGAAATACTCGATCTGCACGCCGGGGGCGTCGTCTTGTTCGTGGGCAACACCGGCCCGGTCGTCGGCGACCAGAGCGGCAATTTGCAGGAACTCTACGCCCGCCTCGGAGGAACAGGAACTCCCCCCGTCCATTATGGGGACCTCTATCTGGCGATTATCCCTGACGAAGGCGCCGTGCACTTCATCGAGGCCACCTACGGCGGATCGAGCAGCTTGGATTGACCTACGGGCGGGCGCCCCCCCGTTCGGAGGTGGGTGTCAAAACAAAATGGGGATTGCGCAAAATACCGGTCAACCTTAGACTTAGACAACCTTAGACCCGACCAAGGTAGTGTCCTAGTTTAAGGGACGTTTTGCTTTGCGCTCCTCGCACACTTCGTCAGGTAGAGAGAGTTGGCAATCTCTCGGCCGGGCGAAATTCGAAACGCTTCCCAGCGCGGTCTAGGACAAAGTAGCCCCAAGTTGCCAGATCGATCATATCGCGTCTAGCCGTTCCGTAGGCAACTGACGTTTGATTCTTGTGGTCTTCGATTGTAAAGACTGAATCGGGGTTCCTGGCTGCAGCCAGGATTACTTCTCGCTGTCTGTGATTCAGTCTCGTATCCGCCGAAAAAAGTCGCCTAGCTTGTGATACATCATGCAGCTTCTTATGGATGTATTCCCTTAGCCCCTTTCTCGCGCGGCGTATGATGCTGGCCTTGTATAAGAGGAAGTAAGTCACATCAAAATCGTCCGTCTCGCACTGAAGGAAGGCACGCACATATTTTGATGGTCCAAGATAGATTAGGCGAGAGATTGGAAGGTACTCAAAAAGCCAATAGCCTCTTCGTAGCATCAGCCAGTAGAACAAAGCACGGGCAGTTCGTCCGTTGCCATCGCAAAACGGGTGATCAAAACCGATTTGAAAGTGGATAATGCATGCCTGCACGACCGGATGAATGAACGCCCCGCTATGGCGTTCTTGGTTTGCGAATTTACAGAGCCTAGCAATTCGTTCATCTAGTTCGCTTGCAGGTGGCGGAGTATGTACCACTTCTCCGTCACGAGTATCCACGACTTGGATGCTATCTTCTTCCTTGCGGAAGCGGCCAACTTGATCGCTTGGCTCCAAGGTGCCCTCAGTAAGTATTGACTGAAGTTCTAGAAGGAGGGCAGGCGACAGATCATGCCTTCGGTTGTCTCGAATAAACTCGATAGCGTGATAGTTGTTCAGAACCATTCGCTCGCCTACCGTTCTGGGCTTTCGTCCGCTCTTCAGCATCGTCTTGGCGGCACGGCGTGTCGTAACCGCGCCCTCAAGCATGCTTGAAGCGATTGCCTCCTCCCTCAGGGCGCTCACAATGAATAATTCCTTCTGATGCTGAGTTAGCGGGCTGTCATCGTCGGAAACCAAATTCCCGGCGAGCTGCTGATCGATATACATCAGCTCTTGTTGGATTTGGTCCGGGATCGTGAAATGCAGGGGAGCATTGTCGCCGATCAAGTCCAGGTAGCGATACCTTTGGTCGCGGCCCAACTTGATCATCGACCATGCGAATTCGGCGTTGAGCGTTCGCGGCGCGACCATCACAAGACGGTCCCAATCTATATACTTATGCTCACACCATCTTGTAAATTCCTGGAGAGCGTTATCGTGTAGCAATTTATTTATTTCGTGCGAATATTTTTCTAACACGGCATAGTGGTCTGGAGGCTTTCGCGGTATTCTCATTTATCTATCACTAACTATCAAATTGATAGATTTCTCCCTTGACACATTTAACTATACGACGATAATCTATCAATGTCAACTATTTTGATAGGTTTTTGATAGTTGAAAAAGTGCCCCGAAAAGCGGCTGCTACCGCGATCCGGGGCTGGAAACCGTGCGATAGAGCCGCACAGTCCCGCGAACTGATTGTATCGGCTCATCGCACCCAAAAGCAAGGGAGCGATGACGTGGCAAACCACCTGAAACCAGAAAAGCAGAAAACGATTATCAGCCTACTTTGTGAGGGATGTACCGTCCGTGGCGTGGAGCGCGTCACCGGAGTCCATCGAGATACGATCCTTCGATTGCAGACGCGCGTGGGCGAACGCTGCGCGGAAATCATGGAAGAGGAAATCGGCGAAGTCCTTACATCCTCGGTCCAGTGCGATGAGCTTTGGAGCTTCGTAGGAAAAAAAGAGCGTCGGCTACAGCCCGACGACCCGATCGAATGGGGCGACGCTTACACCTACGTTGGCGTTGATCGGGAATCAAAGTTCATCATCGCAGCCGAAACCGGGAAGCGCAACGAGTTTACCACCGATCAGTTTGTCGAATCCTTGAGCCGTCGCGTGTCGGGCGAGGTCCAGATTTTCACGGATGGGTATAAGCCGTACCTCACGGCGATCCCGATGCACTTTGGCCGACGGGCGCACTTCGCCCAGGTCGTTAAACACTTCGACGGCGACACCGATGAGTCCCATAGATACAGCCCCCACAAGTGACGAGTATCGAGCACGTTTGGGTACAAGGCTTTCCCAAGGCAGGTCATGTGAGTACCAGTCACGTTGAACGAAGCAATTGGACAATTCGCGGGAACCTCCGACGGTTTACCCGCCTAAGCAATGGTTTCAGCCGCAAGCTGACGAATCTGCGGGCTGCGGTGGCGGTCTACGTTTGCTGGTACAATTGGTGCAAGAAGCATACGATGCTAGGGACTACACCGGCAGTAGCGATGGGACTTGCAGCCGAGCCGTGGACAGTCGAAAGGCTGCTCTGCCATGTAAAATAGGGCTTTTGTGGCATATTATCGCATATTGCTGCGCATTGCGAGGGATGCTATAATGAAAGGGGGCAGAGGAAACGACCAAGGCCGAGCCGGTGAAAAGCCGATAGTATTGGGTCGCTTTTTCCGAAAGGCAGACCGCGCAAATGGCGCTCGACCGCGAAATTCAAACCTATCAAAAAGAGCTTCCGAACCTTCTACAGCATGAGGGAAAGTTCGTGCTTATCCATGAAACCCAAGTCGCTGGTTTTTATGAAACCTACGAGGACGCGATAAAGGCCGGATATGAGAAATTCGCGCTGAAACCGTTTCTCGTCAAGCGGATTCAAGCAGTGGAACAGATTCAGTACTTCACCCGCGACCTCATCGAATGCCCATCTTGACGCTTCAGGTTTCACCCCTAGGCCCCCTTATTGACTTCTTCGCCGGTGCCAGCCTTCCTCGGCTGACAGCGCTAAAGGCCGCTAACCTTCCGCTGCCCACTCCCGTGCCAATCAGGGGCCTGATTGATACAGGCGCAACTTGCTCATGTATCAATAAAGATTCTTTGGCTCCGCTTGGGTTGCCTCCAACAGGGAAAGTCCCAATTCAGACGCCATCAACAGAGAATGGCACTCATGAATGCGATCAGTACGACGTTCAGGTCTTTATCCCACACTCTCCGTCGATGAACCACCTTAGAATCCCAACATTGCCAATAGTAGCCGCGAACCTATCGAATCATGGCTATCAAGCCTTGATTGGCCGTGACATTCTTGCCCGCTGCTTATTTATCTATGATGGTGTAGCCGACCAGTTTTCCTTGGCGTATTAAGTCAAATTAGGACACTACCCCCGACCAAGGATTCCCTTGACTCGGCCGGAATGCGGTGTATACTGTACTAGTGATCTAGTACACTGATACAACCGGAGTCGCGTGCCCGGCGGAGCGTCTCATTGAGCGTCAACCCCAACAGCCCCGTGCCCGTATACCTGCAAATCGCGGATTACATCCGCGGGGCGGTGGCCGCGGGGGTATACCGGCCGGGGGAGGCCATCCCCTCCGTGCGGACCCTCGCCCTCGACCTGGCCGTCAATCCCAACACCGTGCAACGTGCCTTCGAGGAGCTGGAGCGGGAGAAACTCATCGAGAGCCGAAAGGGGCTAGGCATGTATGTGTCCAAGAACGGAGTGAGTTCGGCCCTTGCCCAGTCCGAACAAGCCATGCAGGGGGCCTTCGCCCAGGCCATCCGCGGCGGGCGGGCGGCGCGAATCCCATTCAAACGCATCCGCGCCGTCTTCGATTCGGCTTGGAGGGAAACAGAGCCATAACGCGAGGAGCAACCCATGAGTACGCCATCATCGAACTTCGCCATTGAGACCGCCGGTCTGACCAAACGCTACGGCCCCAAGCAAGCCGTCAACGATCTCAGCCTGCGTATCCCACGCGGCGGGGCGTTCGGGTTCATTGGTCCTAACGGAGCGGGGAAAAGCACCACCATCAAGATGCTCATGGGTATGACTAGACCGTCGGCGGGCGAAGCACGAGTGCTGGGATTCGACGCGGTCGGCGACGCCGTGGCCGTCAAGCAGCGCGTCGGCTACGTGCCGGAGTTGCATTATATCTATCGCTGGATGCGCGTGGGAGAGGTCATCGCCTTCTGCCGTCCGCTTTACGAAACGTGGAACGACCGCTTCTGCGCCGAACTGCTCAAACTTTTCGAGCTTGATCCCAACAACAAAGTGAAACAACTCTCCAAGGGCATGGTGGCCAAGCTGGCGCTACTCCTTGCCGTCGCCCACCAACCGGAGTTGCTCATCCTCGACGAACCGACTTCCGGCCTCGATCCCGTGGTCCGCGAGGAGTTTCTGGACGGCGTGCTCCGCGCTCTCTGCGAGCGCGAGCGGACCATCCTTTTCTCCAGCCATTCCCTCAGCGACGTACAGCGCATCGCCGACACCGTCGGCTTGATTTTCGAGGGCCGCCTGATCGACCACTGCCGAACGGAGGACCTGCTCAACGGCACCAAACGCATTCGCGCCGTGCTCGCCGACGGTTGCACCCCAGGCTCTCCCCCCGAAGGCACCATCTGGCAACGAGTGAACCACCGCGAATGGGTGATGACCGTGCGCGGCTACTCCCCTTCGACGCTCGAATTCCTGCGTGCCAAGTATTCTCTCAGCAACCTTGAAGTGATCGACCTCGGTCTTGAGGACGTCTTCAAGGACCTCATCAAAGGACGAAAGGCCACGGCATGAAATCACTCCTCTGGAAAGACTATCGCAACAATCGGCTGCTGCTGATTTTCGGCTTCGCCGTCTGCGTCGGACCCTGGATCATCGCCATCGTCCGCTATATTCAACTCTCCATGAAAGGCGAAGACGTCTGGTGGGGAGCGGACCCCTGGGTCTCCACATTCAGCGTAAGCGTGGGGCTTTCGCTGATTACGATCGCCATGCTCGGTGGCAACGCTATCGCCGCGGAACGGGCCGACCGGTCGGCGGAGTTCCTGGCCTATTTGCCGGTTTCCAGAAAATCTATCCTCCTTAGCAAGGCGTTGATTGCCGTTCCGACGGCGTTGGTGATTTGGATGGTGAATCTGGTTCTTCTCTTCTGGGTCACTCCCTGCATCGCCGAAGGCGTTTCGGCGGCGGACATGGTTCGGCGACCCGAAGTCCGCGAGATGCTTGGCGTCCTGGCGGCCACGTCCATCCTGCTGCTCGGGTCCGGTTGGTTCTGGTCAGCGGTTCTCAACAGCCACGGACTGGCCACGGGAATGAGCTTTTTCGTGTTGGCTGTCGTCGTATTGGGAATCACCGGAATTGAATACGGCCTGGGCGTGGAGGGCTTCTTTACCAACAAGACGATCACGATCGTCTCACTCGTGGTGGGAATCGGCGGCTACATGGCCGGGTGCGGCTACTACTTGCGCCGGCTCGAGCCGTAAGATCGCCCGCCGTTATCCGTCATTCCGGCAAAAGCCGTTACCCGTCATTCCCACGAAAGCGGGAATCCAGTCACTTCCGCCTTTGGACTCCCGCGTGCGCGGGAGTGAAGAGTAATCGAAGACAGAAAGACCCTGCTTTTCTGCCTATTTTTCTTGCCCATTTCATCTGGGCTTGATAGGATTTACATGAACTTTCGATCAGTGGTCGGCTAAGCAGACGAGGCAAAGAAAGTAGCGCGCATGGTATCGCACGGCATGGCGTTGTGTTCGGTTTTTGCCGCGGCGACCATTGCCCAGGGAGGGGTGCAGGTCCAGCTTGTGCCCACTCCCAACTTGGCTCTGTATCCACCCAATTCGGTGGTGCAGGTTGACGTCAGGCTGATTCAGACCGGTGGGAGCGATCAGAACCTTCGCATGATCGAGTTCGATACTCAGGCAACTAACTCACTACTCGCCATCGCCATGCCCCTGACTCACAACCGAGGCACGCCGGCTCCGGGCGACGATATTCATTTTTGTCACTTCGGCTCGCGTCCCAATTGCGCTTCCACGCCTTCGACCTGCGGTTCGGATCACTACATCGAAAGCCATCTGTCTGCCGGTCCCGTGGACACGCGGGTGAATGTCTTGTCGATGGCGTTTCACGCCTTGAGCCCGAATCCGAACCAAATTGTATTGCCGGGCGGCGGTTCCCCAGTGACCGTGGGCAAGCTCACCGTCACTCTCCCGTCGAATTCTGGGTCCTACACCCTGGACCTCATGAATGCCGGCGACATGGACTCGAATCGTGGGGCGCGGGTGGACTTCGGCTTCGACCCACATACCACGTGGAGAGCTCGCGACGCGGCCCCCAACAATCTCATCGGCGGAACCCTGACCTTCGTCGTGTGTTCCGGCCCCCCGTGTGAGCAATGGTGCGGTATCTTACTTGATGGCTGGACATCGGTGTTGGCTCACTCACCCAACCAGTCCGTCCCCATTTCCCTCATTATTCCTGACACAGGCCTGTTTTCCGAACCGCGGGGAGGGATCAGCAAAATCGTTGTAAGTTTTGATGCGCCGCTCAACCCCGCCACGGTGATTCCCGCAAACGTGACTGTCTGCGGAAACGACGTCAACGACTCGCCGGTGGACTTGAGTGGAATCGTGGTTACAACTGCAACCACGAATGGCAACACCAAGATGGAAATCAATTTCACGCCCGCATTGCCGAATTATGCCAAGTACCGGATTGCGCTGAAGTCCAGCATCCAAGGTGCAAACGGTGGTTCGATTGGGGAGGGCGCAGCCTGCCTTTCACGTATTCTCACGGGGCTTCAGGGCGATTACACCAACGACCGCCGCATCAACGCCACCGATCTCGGTGGAATCCGAAACCTTGTAGGTACAAATCCGATTAATCCTGCTTCGGTGATCGACATCCGTGCGGACGCGAACAACAGTGGGAATATCAACGCCACCGACGTGGGACTCGTTCGGGCCAGGGTGGGCCAGGACGCGCGGGCCATTTCAGACCCGATTTGTCCTTGATCGCTGGATGTTCCGGGCTTGGTCCAGGTTCACTTCTCTTTCTTCGCCACTCCCTCGACAGCCAAAGCACCTTCGACGACGACGGCATATCGTATTCACGTTTTCATAGAAAACCCATTCAACGATTGCGGGTTGACGCTCCGGGAGACCGCCTCGTATCGCCGGGCCATGCAATCGGGCCAAGCGGCAAGTGTATTCCAACTTGGGGACTACGCTGTTTCGAAAGTTGCCATAATCGAACAAAGCATGTAGAATTATGCCCGCGTAGAGCCGCTACCACCTTTGGATCGGTGATCGGCACGACCCGCGATTCTATGGTATGAAATATGACGATGGAGAGAGGGTGTTAACCATGAGCGTTCAAACGGCGGCGAAAAGCAGTCGTCTTACCGGACGCGATCATATTGAATTGGTCGAACGATCCGCGGCCCACAACTACCACCCGTTGCCGGTGGTGGTTGCCGAGGCGGAGGGCGTCTGGGTCACTGACGTGGACGGCAAGCGTTACATGGACATGCTCGCCGCTTATTCGGCCATCAACTTCGGGCATCGCCACCCGGACCTGATCGACGCCGCCCGGGAACAACTCGACCGCGTGACGCTCACTTCGCGGGCGTTTCACAATGACCAACTCGGCCCGATGTGCGAAGAACTTTCCAAGCTCTGCGGAATGGAGGCTGTTCTGCCCATGAACACGGGAGCGGAAGGGGTCGAGACGGCGATCAAGACGGCCCGCAAATGGGGCTACACCAAGAAGGGGGTGGCCAAGGACAAGGCCAGGATCATCTGCTGCTCCGAGAACTTCCACGGACGCACGACCACCATCGTCAGCTTCAGCACCGACCCGCAGGCGCGAGACGGCTTCGGCCCCTACACGCCGGGCTTTGAAATCATCAAGTATGGCGACATCGGCGCCCTCAAGAAGGCCATCGACGACAACACGGCGGCGTTCCTGGTGGAGCCCATCCAGGGCGAGGCCGGGATCATCGTCCCGCCCGACGGTTACTTGAAGAAAGTGCGTCAGGTCTGCACCGAGCGAAACATACTGTTCATCGCCGATGAGATTCAGTCGGGCCTGGGACGCACCGGTTACACCTTCGCCTGCGAGCACGAAAGCGTGCAGCCGGACGTCTACATTCTCGGCAAGGCCCTGGGCGGCGGGATCATGCCCATCTCGGCGGTGGTCAGTTCGCGGGAGATTCTCAGCGTCTTCACGCCGGGCGACCACGGAAGCACCTTCGGCGGCAACCCGCTGGCCTGCGCCGTCGCCCGCAAGGTGATTGAACTTCTGAAAACGAACCAATACCAGGACAACGCCCGCAAGCTTGGTGATTATCTGTTCGGCAAACTTCGGGCGATCAAGACGGACAAGATCAAGGAAATCCGCGGCCGCGGACTGTGGGTCGGGATTGAATTCCAGAAGTCGGCCGGCAAGGCCCGCACCTATTGCGAGCGCCTGATGCAGGAGGGGATGTTGTGCAAGGACACCCACGAGCAGACCATGCGCCTCGCTCCGCCGCTGTGCATTACCAGGGAAGAACTCGATTGGGCGATCGCTCGATTGCAAAAGGTGCTTACATCCTGAGCCGCGGGCCTCAACCCGCGCGACCCCAAAGGACAGGTCAGTGAAACTATGAAATACACGGTCGTCATTCGCGAAGGCAATGAAGGTGGGTATGTAGCAACGGTTCCGGCCCTGCCTGGTTGTGCCTCACAGGGTCGAACACGACAATCGGCGCTACGCAACGCCAAGGAAGCGATCGAGGTCTATATCGAAGCGCTCGTCGAGGACGGCATACCCGTACCGACGCAGACCAGCGCGCAATTGGTGGACGTCCGGGTGTCGGCCAAGTGAGCCGTTTGCCGCGAGGTTTGTCCTATCGACGTGTGGTGACCGCCCTGAAACGTGCGGGGTTTACCGTGAAGCGCCAAAGAGGCAGTCATATTGTTTTGCGCCGCGACCACCCATTTGCTCAGGTCGTGGTGCCCGCGCATCGTGCAATCGATACGGGCACGTTGGCCAGCATCCTCGAGTGCGCAGGAATCAGCGCTGATGATTTTCGGGATTTGCTGTGATCATTGCGCAAACCGAGGGATGAGCGACGGATGGGTCCTACACGGTTATTGTTGACGTTCCTGCTGGCTGCTTCGTTGGGGGCGTCACAAATCGCATGCTTTTCCAGCTGGAAGTCTACTGGTTGTGGGCGCAGCGTGATGGAAAACCCGCCAATCATTTGGATCGAGGGCATACGCGTCGAGCCATCGAAGGAAAACGTGAAGCATGCGTTCCGTGGGGACACACTTTTCGAGGTACCCACTCCCAAAGAAGATCTCCTGGTTTTGCGGAGACTGGAATTCCGGGAAGGATTCCGACAACATGTCGACCTGATCAATGCGTTTGACAAACAGGGACGCTACGTGAAGCTGGATCGCGTTCCCGACGAGGTGTATGATGCGGTTCCGTGCCCGTTCTACGAAAGCAAGGAAGGGAAACCGGTTCGCTGCGGTGGCGCCGAACATGACGTTGACAACTGGCGCGAAATCGCAAGTCACGAAGATCGATAGCATCGGTATGGGTAGCCTTCAATCCAGGGGGCGCGGCTGTTGAAAATTCGCACCTTGGTTTGCACGGTGGTCGTCATCTGTGCCTTGCACGTTCATCCTGGCATCGCCCAGGCCCACGACCTGACCATCGCCGACGCACTCGTCGTCTTCAAGACCAACGATACCTACCAGGTCGATGTCACCGTGGACCTGGACGCCATCGCGCTTGAATTGGTGGGCGCGGCCGACATTCCCGCCCTGCGAGCCGAGCTGGCTTCCTGGACTCCGGTCGATGTACAGGGATTCCTGGAAGCCCTACAAGTCGTCGCGGCCAAGTACGTGCGGCTGCGCTTTGACGGCGTCAAAGTACAGTCGGAGATTACGTTCCCGGAGTTTCGCGTGTCGTCGGCGGGCGAGACGGAAAGCTCCACCGTACTGGGGACCACGGCACGGTTCAGCGGGCGTGTTCCCGAGGGCGCCCAGGAGTTCACCTTCGGCCTTTCTCGCATCGTGGCCAGCTCCGCCCAACTCACCATCCTGGATCAGAAGTCGGCCGGCGGCGTCAAATACATGCTCGGCGCATCGGAGGACAGCCCCCCCTATCGGTTCGGTGAGCCCCATCAACCCATCGGTCGAGTCGAGATCGTCGCCCGCTACTTGATCCTCGGTTTCGAGCACATTCTCCCCAAGGGAGTCGATCACATCCTGTTCGTCCTCGGCCTTTTCCTGCTGAGCACGAAAATGCGTCCCCTACTGTGGCAAATCACGGCCTTCACCGTGGCGCATTCCGTCACCCTGGGTCTTTCCATGTACGGCGTGGTGTCGCTTCCCTCTCGGGTGGTCGAATCCCTCATCGCACTTTCCATTACTTATGTAGCAGTGGAGAACATGATCACCTCCGACCTGAAGCCATGGCGACCCGCGGTGGTGTTTTGTTTCGGCTTGCTTCACGGTCTGGGCTTCGCCGGTGTGCTTCGCGAACTCGGCCTTCCACAGGGCGAGTTCGCCTCCTCGCTGATCGCCTTCAATGTGGGGGTCGAATTAGGGCAGCTCGCCGTCGTACTCATGGCCTTCCTGGCGATCGGATGGTTTCGCCGGAAAACTTGGTACCGGGCGTCGATCGTGTTGCCGCTTTCGGCGCTGATCGCCATGATCGGATTCTACTGGTCGGTGCAACGCGCATTTTACGGCGAATAGTTATCCAGGACCCTTCGATTCGCCTGTTGTGCAAAGTGGTCAATTGCGGATAGAATCCCATTGGTCATCCAGGAACAAGTTGCATGTATGGAGATGAAGGACCCTATGTCTACGTCGGCGGCTGAAAAAGATTGTTCGGGCAAAATGGATAAGGCCGTGGAGTTTCTCAAGCAGGAACTTCGCGGAATCCGCACGGGCCGCGCCCATCCGGGCCTGGTGGAACACATCAAAATCGAGGTGTCATCTTATGGCAGCACCATGGAGCTTCGGGAGTTGGCCACCATCAGCGTCCCCGAACCCAGCCAGCTTTTGGTCAAGCCCTTCGACCCGGGCACGCTGAAAGACATCGAAAAAGGATTGCAAACCTCAAGCCTTGGCGTGACTCCGCAAAGCGACGGCAAAGCCATCCGCCTGCCCCTCCCGGCGCTGTCCGGCGAACGGCGTCAGTCCCTGCTTCAGCAAGTAAAGAAGATGGCCGAGGCCCAGAAAGTGGCCGTCCGCAATGCCCGCCGGGACGCCAACAAGGCGATTGACGCCCTGGAAAAGGCCAAGACCATCAGCGAAGACGACGCCACCGAAATCAAGGAAAGAATCCAGAAGCTGACCAACAAACACGAAACGGATATCGACGCCGTCGTCGCCACGAAGACGAAAGAAATCGAAGAAGTGTAGTCCCCATTCCTGCGTCGGATCGAACCCGCGGCGACGGCAATGAGACCTCGAAAACTCTTGCGAGAGGCAAGAGCGTAGAAGATTCAAGCCCGAAACCCCGCTCCATTCATTTGAACCTACTTTCCTTCGGGCTCCATTGTCCCTATGCTTGGCTACGAGCATGAACGGGCAAGCAGAACGCATATTGTCGCAGTTTCTGCGCGGGAACGAGCGATTCAGGTCCGGTGTGCCGCAGACCGCGGCGTATGCGGCGGATGATTTCGCGGCATTTGGCCGCGGACAAAGCCCCCAGGCCGCGGTCATTACCTGCTCCGACAGCCGAGTCGCCCCGGAAGTGATCTTCGATCAGCCCTTGGGTAGTTTTCTGGTGGCCCGCGTACCGGGCAACGTGGCCAGCGAAAGTGTGCGCTGGATGCTCGATATTGCCGTGTGCGAGCTCAAGGTCTCGCTGGTTCTCGTCGTCGGCCACACGGGATGCCGCGCCATCGAGCAAGTCATCGAAAACAAACCCAGCGCTCGCCATGAGTCGCTCCAGGCGGGTATTTTCAAAGCCATGGAGCGAGTCCGCGAAGCCGATCCGCGTGGTTTTCTCCGCACGGCGGCGATGGAAAACGCTCGGCAGACGGTTTTCGAGTTGTTACGCGACGTTCCCGCATTGCGCGACGCCGCTCAGGCGGGAACAACGGCGACGCTACCCGCGCTGTACGAGGTAGCGACCGGGCGGGTCCAGATGCTATGAAGCCATGGCGGCGGCTCATGCCCCGCTGAGTTTGGGGTGGGGATGGCGGATTGTTCCGCCAATCGAGGGCTCAATCGTCGGACTTTATGCGCCGGGCATTGGGCGATACACGGCTCGAACGTGTAACCTCCGCCTTGTAAGGGCGGCGCTCTGGCCAATTGAGCTAATCGCCCGCAGCTCGAACCATACCCTATCCACTGCCTTTTGCCTATCGCCCAAGCCCTTATTTGCTTCTTTTTCGGCCGATGGCTATTCTACGACACCGCAGGAGGCGCCATTCGATGCGAAGGATCGCGGTCATCAATCAAAAGGGCGGAGTGGGTAAGACCACCACCACGGCCAACCTCGGAGCCGCCCTGGCCAACAACGGACTGCGCGTCCTGCTTGTCGATCTCGATCCGCAGGGACATTTAACGCTTCATTTCGGCGCCGAACTAAGCGATGGTCAGTCGAGCGTCTATGACGTGCTCACCGCAGCGACGCCGGTTGCCGACGTCTTGATCAAGGTCCGCGATCGCGTAACCCTGCTTCCGGCGGACATCGACCTGGCCGGAGCGGAAGCGGAATTGATTAGCGTAACCGGACGCGAGGTCATTCTGCGGGAAGCGCTCGACCCCATCGCAGCGGAACACGATATCATGCTCATCGACTGTCCGCCGTCGCTCGGCGTGCTGACCGTCAACGCCCTGGTGGCATCGACCGAAGTGCTGATCCCCCTGCAGGCGCACTTTTTTGCGCTCCAGGGGCTGAGCAAGCTGCTCGATACGGTCACGCTGGTCCGGCAACGAATCAATCCCAGCCTCCACGTCAGCGGGATCGTATTGTGCATGTACGAATCAACGACGCGTCTGGCGGGCGAGGTGGTGGATGACCTGGTCAAGTTCCTCGAATCCTCGCGAGGCACGACTTGCGCGTGGGCCGACGCCCGCGTGTACCAGACGTCCATCCGCCGCAACATCAAGCTCGCCGAGTCATGCAGCTTCGGGCAGACGGTGTTTGACTATGCCCCGCGCAGCCATGGGGCCATCGACTATGCTGCCCTTGCTGCCGAGATCATGGGCGTTGCCGAGCCGCGGACTAAGCGCAGCCCCGCCGCGCTGGAATCTGGAATCAGGGAACAGAGCGATTTCCGATCTTTGGCCCCCGACCCCCGATCCCCTGCTGTTATGTCGTGACAATCAGATGGCACTTCACGGCGGGCCAAATCGACGATCCTACTACCGTCTTGCGGTGTGGGTCGGCTACTGGCTTGGTTTGTTCGTCATGACCCATATCCCTGTAAAAAACCTAGGGCCGCTAAGATTCAATCAAGCGGACAAGGTGGTCCATTTCATCATGTATTTTCTTCTCGTCTGGCTCGGCGGGCGGTACTTGCTGGCCAGAAAACGCGCCCCATCGACCGCGATGCTGCTCGGGTGCGCGGTGGGCTACCTGCTCTTTGCGGCGCTCGATGAGTGGTCGCAGCAGTTCGTCAGGCGGCACATGAGCCTTCACGACTGGCTGGCCGACGCCGCGGGAATTGTTCTGGCAACTCTATGGCTGATTTATCGAAAGCGGAAATCAGACGCAACCCAAATGACGTTATGACTGAGGGGGGTCTTGGTGTTCTATGGCATTTTCGGTTCTGGTGTAGCGTCGCCCCTCGTGGGCGACGATAAAGTACCAGTCGTCGGGGACAAGCCCCGACGCTACATGAAGACGCGGCCTTTGTGTAGCGTCGCCCCTTGTGGGCGACGATCAAGAACGAGGCGCCGAGGACAAGCCCCGGCACTACACGATAACGAGTCTCGTTTTGGCCGAATCCGCGGCTTACTTGCCAAGCACCTTGCGAACGGCGCGGGTCGCCTCTTTCAAATCCTGCTCGCTTTCGACGGCCAGATAGAAGACGGCCTTCTTGCCCACGGCTGCCGCCGAAGCGCCTCGAAGGTTGACCCCTTGTTGAGCCACGGCGTTGGTGATCTTGGAGCCAAGGCCGGGCCGGTCGGGCCCTTCGATCCGCAGCGACAGCAGCCCCGCCGCGCGCTTCAAGCCGACGCCGGACGCCGCCTTCACTCGCTTGGCCCCTTTGATCGGGGCGACGAACACGCGGGATGTGGCGTCATTCATTTTTCGGGCGATCATGAACTCAAGCTGCGCCCCGGCGCTGGAGACCCCATCCAGAACGCGCGACAACGTACCCGCCCGATTGGGAATATCCGCGGCCCAAACTTCGACTTTGTTGATGCTATACGACATGATAGGACTCCGTCTCTCTTTCTTGATTCTGTTTCCGTTCAATCAACGACAACCGTCAGCTTAACGTCGCCCATGGCGGAAGTCGAGCGGCCGCGGGTCCAATCCAAGGACTTTCAGCTTTCGATGATTCGTCACTCCCGCGCATGCGGGGGTCCAGGGGCGGCAGGGACTTGATTCCGCCACGGTTTACGCCGGGGTCGCCCCAATGACGGGTAACGGCGGGCGTAGATTGGAAACCACGCGCCGAAACTTCAGCATTTCATACCCGATTCCGCTTTCCGCATTCACGCATAGTTGCGTTCGATCCGGTCGCAGATGAGATGATAGGCGAGTTGGTGGACCTCCTGGACGCGGTCGCTGTGGTCGTGATCCACGCGGAAACAGAGTTCACATAGCTCGGCCATCGCCCCGCCGGACTTGCCGGTAAAACCGACGACGGCCGCGCCGATCTTCCTGGCCGCTTGGAGTGCACGAATCACATTGATCGACCGGCCGGATACGCTCAGCGCCCAGATGATATCTTTCTTGCCCACCAGCGCCTCCACTTGACGCGCGAACACCTGTTCATAACCGAGATCGTTGGAGACCGCGGTCAGAATCGAAGAGTCGGTCGTCAAAGCGATCGCGGGCAAGGCCTTGCGGTCCTTTTTGAACCGCCCCACCAATTCGGCGGCGACGTGTTGGGCGTCGGCGGCGCTGCCCCCATTACCCAACAGGTAGACGCGCCCGCCGGCGTCAAAGCAGGCGATTAATCGATCCGCGATGCGTTCGAGCAGTCCGACCTGCCCCGCCGCGGCCTCCACCACGCGTTGGTGTTCCAGGATTTGCTCTTTCATCGAATAACCGTGCCCACGTTTGATTTGCCGGAATCCGTTTACAATCCTTTGCGGATGCGCTCGATCAGAGTCGTCGAACTGAGGCCGTCAACGAGCGGCAGGAGAAGGACCCGGCCGCCGGCGGACTCCACAACCTCCCGGCCGACGACGCCCTTCTCCGCCCAATCTTCACCCTTGATGAGCACGTCGGGGCGGACTCTGCGGATCAGCGACTCCGGCGTCGCTTCTTCAAACCCCACGACGTAATCCACGCATTCCATGGCCCCCAGGACGGCCGCCCGATGCTCAAAGCGGTTGATGGGGCGATTCTCCGCCTTGTTCAAGCGGCGCACCGAGGCATCGCTGTTGAGCGCGACCACCAAGATAGACGCCTCCCGCCGGCAACGCTTGAGGAAGTCCACGTGACCGGCGTGAAAGATATCGAAGCAACCGTTGGTGAAGGCGACGGTCTCGCCGCGGTCACGACGCAGCTGCACCTCGGCGACCAGCTCGTCCACGCCGGTAAGCTTGCCGTTGCGTGTACGGTGTTCCAGGCGCAGTTCCGCGAGCACTTCGTCGGCGGAAATGGGCACACAGCCGAACTTTTCAACCTCCAGCCCTCCGGCGACGTTCGCCAGCCGGGCGGCACTGACCAGATCGGCGCCGGCCGCGACGGCCGCGGACAGCATCGCCAGTACCGCGTCGCCCGCGCCGGTGTTGTCGTAGACCGTCCGGGGAACGGTCGGCAGGTGCTGCCCACCGCGGCCCTGTTCGACCACCACGGCGCCGTCGCGGTCGATCGTGGCCACAACGGCGCGAAACCCGTAATTTTCCAATGCCTCTTGCGCCGCGGACTGGACGGCCTCGACGGAATCGCAAGTCCGCTGCGTGACGATGGACAACTCGTCGCGGTTGGGCGTGGCGACATCCGCACCGCGATAACGCGCGTAGTCGTGCAACCTTGCCGGATCGACGAGCACCGAGCGCCCGTGGCGTTTTGCTTCACGCGCCACCGATTGCACCAATCGTTCGCTCACCACGCCCTTGTCGTAGTCCTCGATGCACACCACGTCGCACTCGACCACACGTTGGCACGCACGGTCGATCAACTCCTTCACGGCGTCATCGGGTAACGGACGGGCATCCTCCTCGTCGAGGCGAAGGAGCTGCTGGCGGTGGCGATGCTGGGCGAGGCCGACGAGGCGGGTCTTGGTCGTCGTCGGACGCTGGGGTTGCACGACAACCGCGGAATCGTCCACACCTGATTCCCTTAGCAGCCCTTGCAGCGTCTGGCCATACCGATCGGTGCCCATCATTCCGCAACAGATCACTTCGCATCCTAGCGCCCGCAAGCAGGCGGCCACGTTGGCGCAACCGCCGACGGCCTCGCGGGTCTCCACCGCTCGAAGCACCGGCACCGGCGCTTCCGGGCTGATTCGCTCCGCATCGCCGTAGATGTAGCGATCCAGAATCAGGTCTCCGACGAGGAGCACCCGTCGACCGGGAAAAGAATGTATCCAATGGGATAGTTCGTAAGTCATGGTTGAGCCATGGAGTTGTTCCGCGGGCGGTTTCCTGTCCAGGGCGAAATCGTAGTGGGGCGATGCGACACGGTCAAGCGTGGCGTGGTGTGGATTGAATCAACCCTTACCGGGCCTTAGGAAGCCGGAGCTTCCGTGGGAATGCTCAAACGGAAATGCGCACCGCCGAATTGGGGATGGTGCCGGGCCATGAGGTCGAGCCTGCCGCCCAATAGCGTCGCCCAGTTGCGGGCGAGGGAGAGGCCAAGTCCAATTCCGCCGCGCGCCGACGCGTCCGCGTCCCGCCCGCGGCGGAATGGCTTGAAGATGGTCCGCGAGTCCGCCAGGTCGATGCCCGGTCCGGAGTCCACGATGTCGAGGTGGATCCGACCGTTTTCGCCCCCCAGGTGGACGGCCACTCGGGGATTGCGCGAACCGCGAGCGTGACGGCAGGCGTTGTCCACCAGTACGGCCGTGATCTGGTTTACCAGGTTGACGTCGGTGTGAATGGGGTGGCCATTGGGTACGTCGCTGCGCGACTCGGCCTCGATGGCGTTGGGAGCGCAGCGCTTCTCGACCGTCTCGCCGACGATGCGAAGGAGAGAGGCGGCGTCCGTTGTGGTTACGTGCAGTTTGACCTTGTGGTTTTCGAGCCGCGCGTACTCCAGCACGGCCTCGACCAGGCTCGACAAACGCTGCGACTCGCGATTGAGCGTGTCGAGGTATTCCTGCTTCGCCGGGTCGGGCACCAGACCGGCCGACAGCATGTCCGAATAAAGACGAAAAGTGGTCAGCGGTGTTCGCAGTTCATGGGTGACGGCGTAAGCGAACTGCATGCGCCGCTCGGTGAGGGCCACCAGGTTTCTCACCCCCCACCCCGCGCCCACCAAAACCGCGATAGCGGCGGTCCAGGAGATGAGCAGAACCCCGCGCACGGACTGCCACGCTGCCGCGGACGTTCCCCCGGAGATGTCCGGAACGCGCAGCAAGGCGGGAAACCCGAACAATTTGCGGTCGTTGTCCACGGGGTCGAGCTCGGCATCATTGGCGACGGGTTCCAGGTCCGCCTCAGGAAACAGGTCTTCGATGGACTTTAGCAGTTCGGGCTTAAGGCGGTCCCAATCGCCGATGAAGCCTTGATACAGCACGTCCGCATCGGCGTGGCACTCGCGGACGAAAGCCAGCTTTTTCTTCTCGCCATCCGCGTCGATCCAGAACGATGGCGCGAAGGGACTGAGCCGAATGCGCACGGGCGCAAGCGTCGTGGTGCTCTCATCGAACCCGGCGTCGATGGCGATGTTGCGAATATTACTTTTGGCGATGTAGGGGGCGACGCAGTCCTCCGGCGGAACGTAACGAACACCGGACCCGGGCGACACCGGATTGCGGGCCGGACCGCCCCTGGAGGCGTTCCTAAGCTCCGGGCTTTTCGGGGGCGAGGTCCGCTGGGCGATGCGGACCACTTCCATCGGCTCCGGCTCGTTTCCACTTCCGATGGTGGTCCGATCACGGGGAAGTGCGTCACTTACTCGCGAGCGCAGGTCGAGGGTGGGGACGGTGCGCTGGAACCATTCCCAGGTTTCCCGCGCCCGACGTCCCGAGGCATCCAGCGTCGCCGACGGCTCGGCGCTCCATAGCACCCGCTCTTCGTCGAATTGCGGAGAAGAAAGCACGCCGTGGTTGTCAACCTGAAAATAAAGATCGATCCAGTCAAACGGCGGACCACTCAGGGCGATGGGCGATCGCAACTTGACGGCTTGGGCGTCCACTTCGCGCCCGTCTTTCGTAAAGACCGCGACCGGCTCGCGAATGTTATAGTCCACGTAGTCAAGATAGGGTCGCGACGCCTCGAAGTTGATGATGCCCTTGATTTGGCTCTCGATCTGCCTTTGGGCGGCGTGAACCTTGGTGGAGTGCCCCTCGCCGACCCTCTTCTTGGCGAGTTCGAAGCTGGCGGCCGTCGCCCAGGTCATGCCCCCCATCACGACCGCCGCAACGAGAGCGAACACGCAGACGGCGGCGAGGCTGCTCTTTTGCGAACTGGTCATGCCTTTCCCCTATGTCGCAGGCGCCTCGCTCACCAACTTCAGGTCGGGGCCGAGCATGTAACCCTTGCCCCGGACGGTCACAATCCACTCCATCGCCGGGTCGGCGGCGCCGGCAGTGAGCTTCTGCCGCAGGCGGGTGATGTGCATGTCGATGGCCCGCGTCTCCACGCCGCCGTCGCGCAGCCCCCACACGCAGGCCAGCAGTTCCTCGCGGGAGACGACCCGTCCGGCGTGGGCGGCCAATCGCTGAAGGATGTCCGCCTCCATTTCCGACAGGGGCACCCGTTCCTGATTGCCGTGGCAGACTTCCCGCCGTCCGCAATCCACCATCGTGTCTCCACCGCTGATGCGAAGCACGGGAGCGGGACGTTCCGGCGTGCGCCGCAGCACCGCGTCCAAGCGGGCCAGCAGCTCGCGAGCGGAAAAGGGCTTGACGACGTAATCGTCCGCGCCGGCCCGTAAACCGCGGACGCGATCATCCTCCGACCCGCGGGCGGTGAGGATAATCACGGGCAATACGGGGTGCGTCTGCCGCAACTCGCCGAGCACCTCGAAGCCATCCATTTTGGGGAGCAGCAGATCGAGAAGAACAAGATCGACGCCGGCGCGACGGGCCTCGCGTAGGCCGGTGATCCCGTCGGCGGCCTCCACCGGTTCGTACCCCGAAATGCGCAATGCATCAACGATCCCGCGCCGGATCGCGTCCTCGTCTTCCACCACGACTACCGTGCGTTTTCTGCCCATGATTGTTACCGATAAGGGGACGCCGGGATCTCGCTGGGACGAGATTCCGATCTCGTCCCCAACGGTGCAGAATTCCTATCCTGCAAGTTTGCGGGAAGGGATTCCCGCGGTCGGTGCGAGAAAGGATTCTCGCACCAGCGAGATTTCACCAGCGAGATTCTCGCACCAGCGAGATTCCACCACCGAGACTTCGCACCAGCGAATCGACTTCGGCCGTCCCGCCGTACTTGTATATTCTATCATAGTCTCGACCAATCCGCAGGGCGATGGTCCATGAATCCGGCGTGGGTCAGAAAGCGTTACAGTCTTGATACGATAAGCGGCAACCATGTAGCGCCACGGTTTATCCGTGGCGCAATCGCAACCACCAAATGCGCCACCCACAAGGGGTGGCGCTACATTGCGTCATCAAACCCCGCGCAATCAAACCCCGCGCGACGGCGACAACGAATTGCGGCAACCATGTAGCGCCACGGTTTATCCGTGGCGCAATCGCAACCACCTAATGCGCCACCCACAAGGGGTGGCGCTACATTGCGTCATCATACCCCGCGCGTTCAAACCCCGCGCGATGACGACGACGAATTGCGCCGTCATGTAGCGCCACGGTTTATCCGTGGCGCAATCATATACGCTGCGTCTTGCGCCACCCACAAGGGGTGGCGCTACATTGCGTTATCAAACCCCGCGCAATCAAACCCCGCGCGATGGCGACAACGAACTGCGGCAACCATGTAGCGCCGGGGTTTATCCCCGGCGCGGTCATCCTTATGGCGTGCAGCGGCCGCATCGGTCGCGGCAGGTGCCGACAGAAGCGCATGAAGCGCTGCAGATACCGCCGCCCGCGCAGTTCGCACCACCGGGGACGCCCGCGGGACATAGGGCGCCCGGATTCGATCCGCCCATGCATATGCCCGGACAATGCGTGTTGTTGATGCACGGTTCGCCATTGTTCACTCCGCCGGTGCAGGTCTTCACGCACATTCCGGGACCGCCGGGGGCGCTGGGATCACACGCGCCGACCCCGCAGGGTCCGCCGCAGGTCACCGTAGACGGACACGGGCAGGGGCCGGGGAAGGCATAGGCGAAGCTCTTCACCGCATCGACCACCGAGGCGATGTCCAGGGCGCTGATGCTGGCGTTGAGTTCCGGCAGGTTGGGCTGAACCTGGGCGCTGGCCTTCAACGGCGCGCCCGCGAGGCCCTTGAACTTGTTGACCACCTGGGCCACGTCGATGGCATCGGGCTGGTTGGTGGTGGAGGGCGGGTTGAAGGGCGCGTCCACGTCGCCGGAGCGACGAGTGGTCGCGATGGTCGGCGCGGAGACCGCGCCGCAGGCGGACTCGACCCCCGTACAGCTTGCCGCGAAGTTCATCACTTCATAGGTGGAGCTGGGAACGAGCTCCGCCCCGACAATGTGGAACAGTCCCTCCGCCGACCAGTTGTAATAATAGGGCGTACACTGCAGCCGCGCGGCGCGGTAAGGTCCGGTGCGGGGCGGGCCTTCGGATTCGTAGAACGTCCCTGGCCTGCCCACCCAACGGGCGCAGCCGCCGGTTTCCCCCACGGCCGAACAGGAATCGAACTCGTAAGCGCTGAAGTCGGGCGGGGGGAAGAGCGGAAGGTTCGCGGGCAGGGGCTTCTGAAGCTCGATGAGCCGCACGCGCAGGGCGGTGTTGCCGACCGTCGGGGGCGAGGAGGGAACGGTGAGGGAAAGGGCGCGGACCTTGCCGTTGGCGTCGGCCACCGGCGTGGCGGGCAGATCGGTATCGACCATCGGGCCACACGAGCCGAGAACGGTGGGAATAACGCTGCCCACCAGTTCGCCGTAATACAACCGGCAGTTGTCCAGGGTGATCGTCGAGCCCGGCTTGACGATGAGCTTGCGAACGTAGAGCGCCTCCTCGCACGCGCCGTCGCCCTTGGTGTTGGCAAAGGCGTTCGTGAAGGTGACGTGACCGGCCGTCGGGGGGTCGTCCAATCCGATCTGCAAGACCCCCAGCGAGAAGTTGGAGTGCGGTTCGGGTCCGAAGAGGCCGTCAACGTCGGTGTAGAACCCGGCGGGAACGTTGCCCAGGTCGATGCCGGCCACCTCGAAGGTCTGCCGGTCGGGGCCGGTGAGGATGAGGGCCCCTTCCGACCAGTCGAAGAGGCTGGGGGAGATGGCGCGGTTGTCGAAATCCCCGCCCACGGAGACGGCGTCGGCGGCGGCCGAATGGACCGAAATCTCGGCGACGCCGCTAAGGGCCATGGTCCCGGCGACGTCCAGTCGGACCACGTCGGAGATTCTCAGCTTGGGCGGGGGAGTAATCGGCCCGGCCACGCCGCCGCCGGGAAGGAAGGGCTGGGGGTCCACGTGCCCCGTCAGGGTCAGGTTGCGGGAGATGATGGCGGACATGTGGCTGGATAGCTCGACCTTGCCGCCGAGCTGGCCGGGCGCGCCGCCGAGGAGGACCATGTCGCGGGCGTGGAGCGTGGCGGTGACGGGAAGGTGGGGTTGTGGGTTCACGTGCCCGACCAGCCCGCCGGGACCGACGATGAAGGGTTGGGGGTTTGGGTGCCCGACCAGCCCGCCCGGCTCGCCGATCTTGCGGTCGCCGCTGACCCGCAGGCTGCCCTCCACGAAGAGCACGCCGGGGGGCGAAAAGCGCAGGTCGCCGTGGGGTTGGGGGTTAACTGTTCCGCAGGTGGTCTGAAGGGCGGCCCCGGGCTGAATGTGCAGGGAGGGGACGAGGACGGTGTCGTCGAGGCAGATATCCGCGCCGGGGAGGAGCTTGACGTGGTATCCAATGAAATGCCCCTCGTCGTCGGCGTAGTCGGTGGGGGGCTCCCAGTTGCCGGGACAGGTCCAGTGGTCCTCGATTCCCGGGGTCGTACACATGCCGGTGAAGCCCTGGCACTCGTTGGGGATGCCGTCGAGAAGGCAGTAGCCTTCGTTGCACTGTGAATCGGCGAAGCACGGCGTTCCCGTGAGGGGACCGCCGACGCAAACCGGAGGTATGCCGCTGCACACGGCCCCCGCGGTCGGCGGGCAATCGACGTCCGAGGCGCAGAAGTCGCCGTGGTGGAGGCCGCCGTGGCAGGCCCCGTCGGTGGCCAGACCGCCGAGGATGTCGCACTCGTCGGGCATGCCGTTGTAGTTGCAGTCGGAGGAGGCGGGGTTCCCGCGGTAGGTGATGATGAGGCTCCATTCCACGAGCGTGCCGAAGGTGCCGTTCTGGCCGTCGAGGACTCCAAGGGTCCATGTGCCGCTCATGTCCTCGTTGTCGAAGGCGGTCAACAGCCCCGGAAAACCTGAGCCGCCGGAATGGGGGCGGACGGACTGGCCGTAAGCCGGGATGCAGAGGGACTCGATGCTGCTCGCGGCCTCGTCGTCGAAGGTGACGTAGAGGTTGCCGCCGACGCACCCGCCGCTTTCATTGCCCGTGCAGTAAGGGTCGGACTCAGCAAGCCCGATGCGGCTCATCAGGGCCACCTGGGTCCCCGTGGTCTGGTGGGTGAGGAACAGGAAGAGGTCGCCGATGCGGGAGTGGTTGACGCCGACGCGGACATTGAGGTCGGTGATGGTCGCCACCCCGGGCGGGAAGTTGACCAGAATGTTGGAAGGCAGGCCGGGGTTGGACAGGTGGTCGGCGGGGCAGTCGGGAATAAAGTCGCTCCCCGTACTCTCGAACGTCTCCACGGTGAGGATGCCGGCGAGGTCGCAGTCGTCGGGAACGCTGTTGTTGTTGCAGTTGTCGGAGGAGAGGTCGAGGGCGATGCCGTAGGGGGTGCTCAGCCCGCTGGAAATCAGCGTTTGCACGCCGGTGCCGTCGAGATTGGCGCGCTTGATCAGATTCAGATCAAAGTCGGCCCAGTACATCTTGCCCGCGGACAGGTCGAGTTCGAGGTCGAAGGGGCGGTCGAGGCCGGTGGTGATGAGCGTCTGGATGTTGCTTCCGTCGAGATCGGCCCGCCGGATTCGCGGAACGCCCCATTCCGTCCAGTACATTTTCCCCGCGGCGGAGTCGATGGCGATGCCCTTGGGAGTGCTTAAACCCGCGCCGATCACGACCTCCACAGTGGAGCCGTTGAGATTCGCCCGGCGGATCTGATTGGTGATGATGTCGGTCCAGTACATCTTCCCGTTGGCGAGGTCGAGGTCGATGCCTTCCGGTCCGATGCCCGCGGCGCTGTAGAGCGTCTCCACGGTCGTGCCGTTGAGGTTGGCCCGCTGGATGCGGTCAAGACTGGAGTCCGACCAGTACATCTTGCCGCTGGCGATGTCCAGGGCGAGCGCTACCGGCCTGCCGGCGCTGGACACCAGCACCGTCGCGCCCGATCCGTCGAGGTTGGCCCGGCGGACGTTCTGGTCCGTGGGATCGACCCAGTAGAGGTAGCCGGCGATGGGATCGACTTCGATGTCCGAAGGGTCCGTGAGCCCGCTGGGAATGACGTTGGCCACGTTGCTGCCATCGAGGTTGGCGCGCCGGATTCGGTCATTGCCTCGGTCGGTCACATAGAGCTTGCGTCCGGTTCCATCGGGACCGATGTCGCAGGAGTCGTCGATGCCGTTTCCGTTGCAGTCGGTCACGGGGTGGCAGGACGGCAGGCAAGTGCAATCGGGACCGCACTGCCCGGGGCAGGCCATGTCGGAGGGCGGGTCGCATTCCTCGCCGAAGTCCTCCACGCCGTTGCCGCAGCAGGGGGTGTCGCGGCTGATCTCGAAGTTGTCAATGTCCCAGACGGAGCCCGAGTCGTTGTCGTGGTCGAAGAAGGCGCGCTCCACGGTGGCGGCGTGGCCGGTCATGGAGGTGGAATAGATGGTCTGGCCGCCGTAGGAATAGGTCACTTCATTGAGGCAGGGGTCCACGCGAATCTCGACGCGGGAGTATCCCATATCGTCCCAGTAGCCGGCGAAATCGTACTGGTTGGCGCCGAAGTCGTAGATGTAGATGGTTCCGCCGTAAAAGAAATGGATCAACCCGGCGAAGGAGTTGACCTCGGAATCGGCGACGGGCAGAAAGCGCAAGCTTCCTCCCAAGATGCTGCTGCTGGAAAGTTCAAAGGAGATGGTCGTGGGTCCGACGGGCTGGGGCCCGAGGGCGGGGGTGAAGGCGGAGGAGCGGCAGGCGGCGTTGAGACCGACACAACCGGCCGGGCTGCCGGCGAGGGCGTCGCGCGCGAAACGCAGGTGGCGTGCGGAGCCGCCGAAGGGGTTCACGCTGGAGATGTGCGGCTCGCGGCAATGCCTGGAAGACGCGGACATGTACCAACCCGTCTCCTCATTGGGATCGCCGACGCAGCAGTTCTGGCTGGCGGCATGGCTCTTGAAGGCGCAGGTGTCCATCACCGGATAGGAGCAGATGCCGGGATAGGCGAATTCGTCGCCGCAGACGCTGTGACTCAGGTCCCATCCGTCCCCGGCCTCGAAGCCGGTGGACTCGATGATCGTCGCATTGGCCACGTTGCCCAAAGGGCTGGGGGGCGGTCCGATGAGATCTTCGATTTCCTCCCGTGGTTTGCCGCGCGGCCCGGCGATGGGTAGCGCCACCGAAGGTCGAACCCGGCGTGGAGTTTCCACGGCGACCGGAGTCTGCACCAACGGCGCGGGGGCGTCGGCCCGGCTCGAATCGAGGTCCGGGGCGGCGTCCTTCTGGGCGTGTGCGGCGTAGATGGTCAATAGCACACCGCACACCAGTAGACAGATCATCCACATATTCCTGCGTTCGGACATTGGCTGCTCCCTTTCTTGAATCGAGAGTTTCTTCGCCACCCACAAGGGGTGGCGCTACATTGCTCAGTTTCTTCGCCACCCACAAGGGGTGGCGCTACATTGCTCGGTCCGGCGTCATCGTGTCATTGCGACAATCCTATTTGCGCCGTCGTGTAGCGCCACGGTTTATCCGTGGCGCACTTGCGTTCATTGTTTCTGCGCCACCCACAAGGGGTGGCGCTACATTGCTCGGTCCGGCGTCATCCAATCATCGCGCCAACCATTTGCACCCACCATGTAGCGCCACGGTTTATCCGCGGCGCGATCAGTCCCGGCGCTGGCGATCATCGAATCTGTTCAAGAACCGTAGGGCGTTGCGCAACGCGACGGCCCCTGCCTCGAATTCCGCCGCAGTCTACTCGTTGATTACTGCACAATTAACCGAAGCTCGTATCAAATACAAGCAAAAAATGAGAAATACGTGAAAAAAAAGAAGGGTGAGGATGATCGGAAACTTAACGCAGAGCTGATCGGCGATTGTGGAGCGGCGATGGATTCGTTTGTGTGGTCGCGTGTGAAGCGGCACTTGATCGGGGGCGATGCGCCGGGGATAAACCCCGGCGCTACATGGCGCGAATGCGCCACGGATAAACCGTGGCGCTACACGGCGCAAGTCGCCGGGGATAATCGCGACGGGCCATGATGACATGATGTAGCGCCACCCCTCGTGGGTGGCGCATGGTCGGTGGTGCATTTGCGCCACGGATAAACCGTGGCGCTACATGGCGCAAGTCGCCGGGGAAAAATCAATGCGCCACGGATGAACCGTGGCGCTACATGGGCCGTTGTACTCACTTGCCGGATGGATGTTGCTTTGCAATTAATCCGTAGGCGGCGATGGCGGCCACGATGGCCAAACCGCAGGCGCCGAAGCCGAAGTACCATGAAGTCACGTCCGCCGTCATCGGCGTGGTTTTCAGGACGTACACGACGAAAAGCGCCACGACGATCGTGAGAAGTCCGAAACGCGTCATCGCCCAAATGCACACCGCAACCCCGCCCAACCCAAGAAAGAACAATGAAGTAAACAGGTTGGCCCCACGGGGCACGATCATGGGGACCAACAGAAGACCCACGATTATGGCGGCCATCCATGGACGCCGAAGCACGGACCTGGCCAACACAAGCAGGAGCAAGAATAACAAGCCGTAAAGAACGGCCTGAGTTGCGCCGTCGAGATAACTGGCGAACAGCGCCCGCCCACCGTAGAGCTTCTCCATGACGTTCTCGGCGCGGAGAGCCAGACTCTCGGTCAGACTCAGCGCCTGGGCCAGTAATCGCTCCGCGTTTGCGATGAGCGCCCAGAAGCAACCGAGGCATGCGCCCAGGGCAAGGTGGCTTCGGACGTCTCGATCCGCAAACTTGCCCATCAGGGCGCGGTTCCAAGTAATCAACACATGCGGCCAGTAACGGCGCGCGTACAGATCAACGGCCACGTAGAACGCCGCCGCGAGGGCGGCGAACCCCGCGGCGCGGACGGCGCCCAGGGTCAGGCGCTGGACGAATTCGTAGAGCGTCGGCGACTCGTAGGTTCTGAGCAATACAACGGCCATCTGGCCGACAAACACAACCAGAGCCATGCGGACTCCGCCGTTGCGGTCGATCCGGTTCGTCCAATAGCCCTTCCAAGCCCAGGGCAGGGAGACGGCCATGACAATGAGAAAGAGTACCCGCGTACTAAACCGGAAAATGGATTTGCCCATTAAAGCGTCACCCATGAGGGGTGACGGGACATGAGCAGCCGCTTGTTCGGCTTCGGGCGGACGGTTCCCGGACGGGAGCGGCCCGACAGCGAATCGAACCGGTTTTTCATCGAGCGACTCGCCCGAAGCGACGGTCGCATACTCCAAGTCGCTTTCTTTTGGCGGCCGATGCCAAACGAAGAGCCGGCTTGCGGGGAATTCATGGTCCGAGGGAACATTATTGACTTGGGTTTCCTGGGGGACGAAATCGGCGGCGCGAAGCAGGGGCGCAAAGACCGCTTCTCCCTTCGATGCGATTTCGGACGGAGCGGCGTCACGTTCATCCGGCGCGGCGTCGAATCGAAGCAGTCGGCCTGAGAGGTCGAGCATCACGATGCGCTCGTCGGGTCTTCCGTGAGGCGGATCGTCCGGCGTTGCGTGGCCCGAGCCGAACATCACGGACTCTACGTTGGACGCCGCCAGGGGCAGCGGACTCTGTCGGTACCAGAAAACCGGGCGGGTGCCCGAAGTGGGGGAAAGTTCCGTCCAAGTCGGCAGTCGAATCTCGCGGGCGACGTATCCGAAATCCGCATAGGCCAACGGGTTTGGGTAGCCTGCGTCCTCCAGCACGCGACGCGATCGTTCGGCAAGCCCCTCCGGCGGGATCGCGCCGAGAAGGTCCCAACGAAAGGGCATGCTGATTTTCAGAATGATGAATGCGGCGAAGAACACCGCGGTTAGGAAGGCTGTGCGGGACCTCGAAAACGTTCGTCCACGAGCGGAGGCGGCGGCGACCAACTCCGGGGGCGGCGTCTGGTCGGCGGCCAATGCGGCCGCGAGAACGTCGGCCCCGGGCAACAACGCCGCGACCATCAGGGCGGATGTCGGTCGTTTGCGCGGGTTCTTCTGAAGGCAAGCGTCAACGGCCCGCACCACGCCGTCGGGAATGTCGTTCACCAGTTCGGAGAGCACTTCCGGTTGCGCGTTTTCCTGAAGTTCGATGTACTCGGCCATGGTTTTCGCGCGGAAGGCGGGCTTGCCGGAAAACAGCTCGTAGAGGACCAGGCCCAATACATAGAGATCGCTTTGGATCGACACGTCTCGTCCGGTGATCTGTTCGGGCGACATGTAGGCGGGCGTGCCGGTGCGAATGTCCGCGGCGCTAATCTGTTCGGGCAGCGCCGCCACTCCAAAATCGGTGATGCGCACCTGGCCCTGCCCATCGACCATGATATTCGCGGGCTTCAAATCTCGATGCAGCACACCGGCACTGTGGGCGGCGGCCAATCCGAAGCAAACCTGGCGGGTGATATCGATGGCCTTGTCCAGCGATGGCCTGCCGATGCGCCGAAGGAGAGAGGCGAGGTCTTCGCCGTCAATGTACTCCATGGAGATGAACCAGCGGCCCTCGGACTCTACGATATCATGCACGCGACATACGTTTGGATGGGTAACGGTCCGCGCGAGGCGCACCTCGTTGCGCAGCCTTGCAATCCAGACAGGATGGTCGGCACGAAGCCCCGAAAGAAACTTCAGGGCGACGTTCTGCTGGAGGACCAGGTCCTCCGCTCGATAGACGGTGCCCATGCCCCCGCGGCCGAGGCGGGCGACGATCCTGTATCGCTCCCCCACCACGGTCCCGGCGGTCAATTCATCTTGAATGAGCGTCGCGGCTTCCGCGGGGGCTTGCCGCAGCGCGGGGATCAGCGTTTCGTCCTGATGGTGGGCCAACAGCCGCTCGACCTCCTCGCGCAACGCGGAGTTTTCACGGCATTCACGGATGACCAGGTCGGCGCGTTCGTCGGGCGGGCGGGCAATCGCGGCAAGAAAGATCTCTTTGGCCCGTGCGTAGAGCGGCTCGCTCATGAGTTGGAGATTCCGCCGATGCGGCTTCTGAGCCAAGCCTTGGCGTGCGTCCAGTCGCCCTCGACCTTTCGTTTTGATACGCCTAACAAGTGAGCGACCTCTTCAACGGTCAGTCCTCCGAAGAATCGCAGCTCCACGATTTCGGCCTGCTGGGGGTCCAGGGCGGCGAGCGCCTCCAGGGCGTCGTTGAGCTCCAAGACTTCAAGGTCCGGGCTTCCGGCTCCCGTCAACGTATCGGTCAACAAGACACGCTTCCAATCCGCACCTCGCTTGGCGCGGCCGTGTCCGCGAGCGTGATCGATCAGGATACGCCGCATGATGCACGCGCCGACGGCAAAGAAATGTGTTCGCCCCTGCCAGTCGACCCGCTTCTGATCGACCAGCCGCAAATAGGCTTCGTGTACCAGCGCCGTCGGCTGCAACGTATGAGCTATTCGTTCATCCCGGAAATAACCGGCCGCCAATGCGCGCATTTCGTTGTAGACGAGGGGCATGAGCTGCTCGGCGACTTTTGCGGATTTCTTGCCGCCGCTTTCGGCCAGGATGTCGGTTACGGACTTGGGCGTTTTGCTCATGTCAGTCAAACACTACCTGACGGCCAGCCGGTTCGGATCACAAGGTGTTCAGTGACCCGGCGGAGATTGACTCCAAACCGCCACCATTCTCGGCCACCCTGCCCAACAGCGTCAAGTATCCCTTGAACAATGTTAGTCACTAAGGGCCGGAAAGGAAACATGGAAATGGAATGAAAAAACGGATGCGGGGTGGTCGTCGGGTTGTCGCGTGTTCTTTCCGGAGACCCACCGCCGGAGCCGATGCGGATGTGACTTCCTTGGTTTGATACGTGTCAAACCGTCCGCGGGTGTCGGCCGTTCGGGCTCCAGATGGAGAATCCGGATGAAATCAGTGCGAAAGCTGTGCGCCCTTCTGGGAGCGGGGATGTTTGCTCTCCAGGTTGGTGGATGTCCGTTGACGGACATTTTCAGCGGTGTTCTGGGTGGCTAAGTCAGCCTAACCCGGAAAACTGCGTGGGCGAAGGATCGCTCACGCAGTTTATTCAAACGTGTTCGACATGCAGCCCTGGTCGATTGCCGGACGGGCACATGCCGTGACTGACGCACGGAGGAATGGGAACGTGGCGCCGCAAGGCGTCACGAGAGCGAGAGTTGGGTTTAGGGGCGGCTTCAACGCGGCCCAGAAATGGAGAATTGGTGATGAATGGATTTAGCGTGATTTTCGAGTCGATTAGGAACACGATCCTTGAGCTGATCACAGGCCTCTTTACGGAAGCGATCTCGGGATGGTTCAGCGGTCTGCTTGGATAGCTCGACGGAACATGGGGGGAGTGGGGGTGAGCGGTGGGGGTCCTCTACCCGGCGCGGCTACTCCGTACACAGTCGAAAGACTGTGAGCCGCGCCGGGCCCGCCTTTTTACGGCTTGAGTACGATCGCTCCTTATGAGTGGCACTAAGAAGCAATACGCCGGGGATAAACCCCGGCGCTACATTTGAACAAGTCCGGGAATCATCCAAATAAAAAGACAAGGGCATTGTGGGGCCCATTTCCATCTCGGCGATTCATTTGCATGAACACGCTTGCGGATGTTCGTGGCCATTGGCGCGTTCCCTGTAGAAGTTCGGGTTATGAAGGAGTGTGTGCGATGACCCATGAAGAGGAAACTTTGAGCCGCTGGAACGATATTGGGCGCGAAGAGACCGTCTATGTCCGCTGGGCGATGTTCTTTCGAAGCATGATCGGCCGGCCGGGACACGCGGCCGAGCTGTGTGAACTGGGCATGCGGATCGTTCGAGGCGAAGCGAGGCTGGGTCTGGGCGCGCGTCGAAATGTGGAACGCCTGCTCAGGCTAAAGCACATGGACGGCGATCGTTCCGATGCGTGACGCGGGGCGAATCCGTTGTTGTTCGCGTCGTCGGAGTCCGCTTCAACCTGAAGCGCCGCTCTCCGTCAAGAACTAATCTGTTCGAGAATCCCATTACCAAGACGATTTCGCAATCATCATTCCCGTCGGGAACCCAACTGCAACGTATCGCATAGGATTCCCTGTTTCTGTTTAGAGAGTTATTGGGTAGCAAATTCCATGTACGGGGCGCTGCCTATCTACACGGCAACGCCGCAGCCGGGGGACGATCAAAACCGAAAGGCGACACCGACCATGGGCCCGTAGTACTGAAAATCGAAATCACTACCGACGCGGATATCGTAGTAACGATATCCAAACCCCAACATGGTTCGGTCGTTGATACGATAAGCCAACAACCCGGTTACTCCCCACGTTAGATCGGCGGCGTCGTCGACGCCAAAGCCGCTCACATCGCCCTTGAGCGATGCCAACCATTTGTCACTTAGCGCGTATTCGACGCGCCCGCCGACAACTGGGGCCACAACATCCTTGGAGTCATCCACATCGATAAATGCGATCGAGGTATCGGTGGCCAGGTAGTTGTAACGACCTCCCACCATGAGATCGAAACTGCGCCCCCGTTTGCCGAAACGGTACATCCCGCCGAAGTCCAGCCATGCCTGGGTAAACTGCACGTCGACACCAATTCCACGGACCCGGAATGGTCCGACTTTCGCGCGGGAGTCGGCGCCCAGGTTGAGGTAGGTGCCATCGAGGAAGAAACCCCAGCGATCGTCCCGCAGACCCTCGAATCGTGCCTGGGCGGCAAACTCCAGATCCTTGGCCAGTTCCGTAAAACATTCGTCCACGGTGGCGGAGATCGGTCCTGCGTCCACATCGGCCCGAAGCGACATCGTCCACAGGTAAGGGGCGAAGATGAATTCCCACTCCTTGCTGCGTTCAGGCGGCGGCGCGGCGGCCGGCTCATCGTCCTGGTCCACAGGTTGGTCGAATGCGAGCAGGAAGCTCTTCGAAGATGGGGCATTCGGCGTTGCGGATTCATCATCATCTTCCGACTTGGGTGTTGTTTGCTGGGCACAAACCATCGTACCCATGAACAAACTAAATAGAAACAGTTTTGTCAATTGTTGGGGCATTCCGAGCTCCTCGGTTTTCCAGTTTTCTCAACCATTACGACCTCGGTCCCCTACCGATCGGACATCAGTATCCGCCACTGCAATTCGCGGGATGATACACTCATTGCGACGCCGTTTGGTCAATGGCACAAGTCAGGAATCCCGCAGTTCCTGGACTTCACCGTTTAATGGAACCGGGGCGAAATCCTATTGCTCCGCATCGACAAGGGCAAGACAGATGCGAAGTCGGCATTAAAGGAATCGAGATTCCTATTGCTCTTGAGAGTGCCGAATTGGAAAGAAAACGATCAAGCCCGCCGCCTTTGCAAGCGGCGGGCTCGATGACGGTTAGCAGCATGAACTATTCGATTCGATTGAGCGTTAGATCGCTTCCCGGCAGGGTCAAACCATTGCCGCTAGGCAATTCCAATTCCCGTGAAAGCGATCCATCAATGCTGTTTTCGTCATCCGAAAGATTTCCCTCGTACACTACTGTGCCGCCGGCGCGGGGAATGGTAACGGTAACCGCGGAGCCGTCGACCGTGGACGTCGTCGTGTCGCCTACGGTGAGGCTCGCCGTTTCGCCCGCCGGACCCGTGGCCGCGATCTCCTGCAATTGACCGTCGGCGTCAAACGTCGTGACAATTTCCCAACCTTTCGCGTCCCCAGGCTCATCGAAGATCAACAGCCAGTCCCCTTCCAAAACGGCAGCTGGATTGGTGGTTCCCGGACAGCTGGACCCCAAGCAAACCAGACATCCCAAAGAGAATAGAGATTTCTTCTTAAACTCGATCCTTTAGTTTCTTTAACCAGTTCATCGCCTCTTAACAAATAAGTGGTTTTCGGACGACCTGAAAACCATTTCAAAAAAATCAAAAAACCGCGACAGTAGAACTCGCTGCTCTGCATGCGCGTCAGCTCTGCCACGCCATTGTAGACGACACCGGCTTTCGCAAAGCACGCAAGTTGGTCATGGATGGACCTCGTCCTGTCGGGTCTCCATTGCGTCGACGCACCCGATAGAACGATACTTCCAGCAGGTCTGTGGGAATACATCAAGCATCGCCATTGCCTGTTGCGCCATAGGCCTGGGCGAACCCTCGAATGGCCCTGCTTCGGAAACAAGTATGCGATGACGAATGGGTGTCCGCAATCCGGCGCTGCTATCAGCGAAGGCCGGACAATCTTCGCGAATTCCCGGAGCTATGGATGCTCCCATTCCATCATTCGCTCGACTTGTTATTCCGCTGAGCGTTGGCTTCAAGCATCTTGATGTCCGCGGGCGACAGCTTCGGCCGGTCTACCTTGATGGTCAGCTTGTTGAGCTTGGCCGTGAGCGGAAACGGCGGCTTGTAGTCGTCGTCGTTTACGCCGGTCAGGGTATCGGAGCCGATGTCGAAGCTCTCGTCCCATTGCAGAATCATGGGCAGGGTGTGCGGCACTTCAATGGTCTGCACGGCCTTGCCGTCCACCTTGAGCGTGCCGGTTCCGGGGCGGCCAAGACCGCTCATACTGTTAAAGGCAAGAGTGCCGGCACCGAGACCGTCGTATTTGAAATCGAACTCCAGTGTGTGCCTGCCAGGTGAGAGTGTTTCTGGACCCTCCCACTTGATTCGTTTCAGGTCGATCAGGTTCCAGAGGAATACCGGTTTGCCCTTCAGCAGGTAGAAGCCGTAGCCGGCGAATCGTCCGCCGGAGGTCAGGATCATGCCTTCGGCGCCGGTCGATGGCACCTCGATGTCTGCCGTAATCGTGTAAGAGCTGTTGAGAAGGAACGGTGAGTCTCCCTGCGGCAGTCCGATCATGGGACGGGTGTAAACAAATTCGGTGCGTCCGGCGGTGATGCTGGGACGCGGCGCCACGATGCGCCCGGCCACCGAGGCATCCATCGGGAAGACCTGATACTTCTTCGCTTCCTCGATGAACATCTTCTTCAGTTCCTTTACTTTTTCGGGGTTCTGGGCGGCGAGATCCCGGGACTGGCTGAAGTCCTCGTCGAGATTGTAGAGTTCGAGAACCTGGTTGTTGAGCGGATCGGGATTGGCGGCGCCGAAGGCCTCCCAAGGCGCGCGATTAACCTTGGTGCTTAACAGCCATCCATCGTGGTAAAGGGCCCATTGGCCGAACATCTCAAAATACTGCGTCGTATGCCGCGACCGCACTTTGGCATTCCTCGCGTCCAAGGTGTAGGCCAGACTCGTGCCTTCGATCGGGCTTTGTTTGATGCCGTCCACGGATTCGGGGGCTGGGATTCCCGTGACTTCGAGGATGGTGGGAACGATATCATTCACATGGCAGAATTGCTCGCGGAGGCCGCCCTTGTCTTTGATACGGTCGGGCCAGGAAATGGCCATGCACTGCCGGATTCCGCCAAGCTTCGAGGCGTTTTGCTTGAACCAGCTGAAGGGCGTGTCAAACGCCCAGGCCCAGCCCGCCGACATGTGATTGTAGGTCTGCTCCGTGCCCCAAACGTCGTACCACTTCATCTGTTCGGCGACGGGCATCATGTTGATGCCGTTGAAGAACGCCACTTCATTGGGCGTTCCGACCGGACCGCCCTCAGCGCTGGTACCGTTGTCGCCGTTGATGTAGATGATGATGGTATTGTCGAGCTTGCCCATGTCCTCGATGGCTTGAATCACGCGGCCGATCTCATGATCGGTGTAGGCCGAGTAAGCAGCGAATATCTCCACCTGCTTGATGAACAGCTTTTTCTCTTCGGGGGTGCAATCATCCCAGTTCTTAATGAGCTTTGACGGCCACGGTTCAAGCTGCGTGTCCGCCGGGATCACCCCCAGGCGCTTCTGATTCTCGAAAATCCGTTCACGCAGCTTGTTCCAGCCGTCGTCAAAGAGGTGCATATTGTGGATCTTTTCCACCCATTCCTTGGTGGGGTGATGCGGCGCATGCGTGGCGCCGGGAACGTAGTAACAGAAAAACGGCTTGCTCGGATCGGTCTGGTCGATGCGGTTGAGCCAATCAATCGCGTCGTCAGCCATGCCGGTGACGAGGTTCCAGCCGGGCTTGCCCTCGAAAGGGAAGATTTGGGTCGTGTTGCGGAACAGGTTGGGCTGCCACTGGTTGGCGTCTCCTCCTACGAAACCGTAGAAATACTCAAAGCCCATGCCGATGGGCCATTGGTCAAACGGCCCGACCTGACTGGCGGTGTAGGTTGGGGTGTTGTGGTTCTTGCCAAACCACGAGGTAGCGTAGCCATTGTCCTTAAGAATGCGGCCGATGGTGGTTTTATCCTTGGGGATGATGCTGTTGTAGCCGGGGAACCCGGTGGCTTGTTCGGAGATCACGCCAAAGCCCGCGGAGTGATGGTTGCGGCCCGTAATAAGCGCGGCGCGGGTCGGCGAGCAGAGCGCCGTGGAGTGAATGTTGTTGAAGCGCAGCCCCGCCTTTGCGACGCGATCCATTGTCGGTGTCGGTACGACGCCGCCAAACGTGCTCGGCACGCCGAAGCCGGAATCGTCGGTCATGACCAGAAGTACGTTGGGCGCACCCTTGGGCGGCACGACGCGCGGCGCCCACCATGCTTTGGACTGAAGCGCGTCTTCCTTAATGACTCCGCCGAACTTCGCGGGCGGCGGGGGGAGTTGCTTCCCGCCCAGGGTCGTGGTCGCGCTGGGCATGCCCATCTGGCCTGTGACTTGAGGCGATTTTCGGGATGAAGTGCTCGCGTGCCGCGTTCGGTCACCCCTCGATGAAGTACAGCCCCAAGTAAGAAACGGGCCAATCACCCCGGCCATGAGTCCCATCAATATCAGTCTCTTGCGCGTGATTCTCATGCTCATTCTCTCCTCTTTTCTACTAACGCCTTATCCGCTTGCCAGGACGGAGACATGGTTAGCCATACGGCCGGTGATCTCGACCCTTAGGATGAATCTGTCGAGTCTCCGAACCACAACAGATTCATTACCGTTTAGACTTGCCAATGTAACACCCAGCCTCGGCACGTCAACATCGGGTATTCAGGGCGTCTGTTATTGATCAACACCCTGTTTCACCAGGATGACCGCGCCTTGGCCAGATTTTGGGATGTCACGCGCCGATATCCGATCCAGGCCGAGTGGGAGCGTACAGTCCAACCAAGCGGGAAATCAGAATCGCTACGTAGAACACCCCGGTGGTCGCCTCGAGGACCGCAAGCAACCGGGCCGTTCTGGAGACAGGTGTAATATCACCGAAGCCCACCGTGCTCATGACGCCGAGGCTGAAATACAGGGAAGTGAATCCCTGCATTCGAGAATCGGCGTTCGATGGGTTGAACGCGAAAGCATTGGGCGACATCTGGGCAAGGTAGTCATATGCTACCGCCCAGAGAATGACCAGCATCAGATATCCACCTACACTAGCGAACATTACATCGGAATCCACGTGCCGCGCCCGGAGGATGAATCGCAGCAATTCAATGATGACAAGACCCATGCAAAGCAGACCGAACACGAAATACAAAGCCGGCGGAAGAAGGCCGGGCCGCAAGTGGTCGACCCATTTGGTCACGATGGCCGGAATGATAAGGATAATCGCCCACAGGAACGTCCGCCGTCGCGCGGACATGGACCAAAAGGCGGCGAGATAGACCAACGTCAGCAGCGCCGTCTGGATCATGTCGCCGTCGCGCAAGTCCTCCAGGAATGGAGTCGCAATGATCAGCGCAAGGAGGGCGAACAGCAGCGATGCCATCGAGAAACGACGGGGAATTCCGATCGGCAGACGGGCCGCGTCCAACTCCGAAGCATTCATGCGGGCATGCTACTTCGGAAACAGAAACGTGACTACGAAGCGCATGCTCCAATCGGGCGCGGAATCGGGTCCTTCGGCCCAGTATTGACCGCCAAGCTGGAATTGCACGGGAAGCTTGCCGATTTTGACAATCTGGCCCACGGCGGCGAGCACCGGAACGGTCCATTGATCGTCGATCCAGTCGTAGGTCGATTCGGTGTTGAGGATGAAGGACGTTGCTTTCTTAGTCGTGTAGGTGAGGAAGGGTTGCAGGTAGGTGGAATTGATTTCCTTTCGGTCATCATCGCGGGCAAAGGACCAAATGTGATTGGCCAGTGCGCCGTAGGTCCACGGGCCGGTTTGCTTCAAGATGACGCCCGTAGGCCCCATGCCCCAGCGATCGCTCCCGAGCGAATCGTCGGTGGCGGTGGGCAAGTAGATCACCGGCCCAGCTCCCCAGATGAATGGCTCGCCGCTTTTCGGCGACAGAAAGAAACTCTGGGTGGTGTCGCCGAGTCCCCCCTGACTGGACGTTCCCAGTACATCGTCTTGATAAACTACGGGAAGAATCGTTCGGCTGATGACGTTCCAGTCCTTGGACAAGGATATCGGGATCACTGGCTGCACATTCATCAGGAATCGAAATGCCTCATCGCGGTCATCTCCCCGGATTCGGTTGATGATTCGAGCTACGGGACGGGAAAAGAAGCGCAACAAAGGGTGTCCCTCCGGTATGTCTACGCCTCCGCCGGAGTTGAAATTCATCTGAAAAGGCACGCTGATGAGATCGGCGACGGGGTTGGACAACTTCTTGGCCAGTTCTTCGGCGCCGCCGTGACTCGTCTCCGTCGCCTCCCCGGCCTTCGGATCGACCTGCAACTTCAAATTGGTGGGATCATCGAGTTTCTCGGCGCCGCCATTCCGGCCGTTCTGCGCCTGCACGGGTCCGGCCACCAAAGAAACGGACCACGCAACAAATGCGGCAATCACAAGGATTCTATTCGGCGTCCTATGCATTAATTTCTCCTTATGCGCTTATTGGAATAAAAAAAGCAGCAATTCGCTGAAAGACCCAAAACATGGCCATGCTTCCGATGGCATAGGGCGGAACGAGCTTCGCCCACTGTGGCGCGGGACGCACGGCGCGCAATGTCCTTACGACGAACAACACGACGGTGACAAAAAGCAACTGGCCGATCTCCACGCCGACGTTGAAAAATAAGAGCGCAACTGGAATCGCGGGCTGCGGAAGGCCGATTTCGCTGAGCGCGCCGGCGAAGCCCAGGCCGTGCAGCAAGCCGAATGTGAACGCGACGATCCATGGCCAACGCGCGGCGATGCCCACCTGCCCCCGCGCACCATGGATCATTTCGCCGGCGACGAACACGATGCTCAACGCGATGCACGCCTCTACCGGCGGACCGGGAACATGGACAAAGCCAAGGACTGCGCAGGCAAGCGTAATACTATGCGCAACCGTGAACGCCGTGATCGTGGCCACCAGCCTGCCTATGCCCTTCACCAGAAACAGGAGGGCGAGCACGAAGAGAAGATGGTCCATTCCCAACAAGATGTGCTCGACCCCAAGCGACAAGTATGTGAATGCCACCGCCGCGACCTCGGGTGATGCCGCCACGACGAACGAAGGCGACGCCGGAGTGAGACGTACGATCTGGGCGCCACCGTCGAGGCGCTCGAGCCGTACCAAGACATCGGTCATCGATCCGCTCAGGCCGGCGACCCGAATCGTTTCACCCGCCAATCCGCCGCGGCATGCGACAGTCCATCGCTCGGTGAGGCTCTTTTCATCGAGCTGTATACGAGGATCATCAACTGGCATGCAACCAGACGGAAACTCCACGTAGATCCCGAGACGCAGGTTTTCGCCCCGAGTCGGAACCTTCCACAGCACATCGAAGGTATCAGATGCTGTTTGGCGCATCTGCAGATAAGCGGGCAGCACCTCGTGTGCGAACGCACACTGCGAAAGCACGCTCGAAAGAAAGACGAATCGACAAACGGCTTTCATGGCGCGCCCGCCGAAGCCTGGGTCACGGCCACCAGGGCTGACGGCTCGATCGATATGGTGTATCGACTGAGAAGGGACTGAAAGAATCTCTCGTTCGTTTCCAATCGTTTCTCGTTGGACCATTGGAGGCGAACGACGTCGCGTACTTCCTCCAGCGCGGGCGTGCGAGGTTCGCTTCGCGAACGGACCAGAACTAGATGGACGCCGTAGCCCGATTCGATCGGTCCTTGCCAAGAACCGATCGCCATTCCCCCCAGGCTCTCGGCAAATGCGGCGCCGAATTGCTTTGCAACGTCCGCCGCTGTGATATTGAAGAACGCGTGATCGAGCATGGTCGCGTCTCCGTGGGCGCCCGCATCGGCGTCCGGGCCGAGTCGGTTCAATTCAGTGAGCAGCGTGGCGATGTCGTCCGCGAGCGTCGCGCGGCGGCGCTCCTCGTCAAGAAACACCTGCTGAAATGTAAAGCGGCGATCGATCAGGAAGTCCTCCGGGTACGCGTTTAGATAGGCGATCAAGTCGTCATCGGTCGGCTCTGTTGTCGCGGAGAGATCCTCCGCCAGGAACTCAAACTTTTGCCGAAGCCGACGGCGAATGATCGTGTCATCGCGGTCTAATCCTATTGTCACGGCCTCCCGCGAACATACTTCCTCGCGGATGTAATCCTGGATCATTCCATCCAGTTCACTTTGCGTCGGCGGGCGTTGCCAGGTGCGCGCAAAGCCAGACACGAGCGACTCGACGCGCCCCTGCGTCACGACGATGGTTTGCGGATCGGACTCTTCGCTACTAATCGCCAATTCATAGGCGAAAAAGATAACCGCTCCCAGAAAGAGGAAGTGCAACATGGGTTCATTGAACAACGACTTCACCGCCACAGACTCCTATTTTGATGGCGTGTACCAAATTGGTGATGTGTACGCGCGCTCCTGAAGAGTCGTCGGGATGCCCGTGGGCGGCTTGGTGCCGAACCGCTTTGCGTCGTATGTGGTCCACCGCGGCGTGGGGATTTCCAACACGCGGGCGTAGTAGAAAGCACGCTGCTTCGCATCGAAGGTCGGGTCCTTCCAGACCGCAATAAGTTCCGGGTCGCCTATGGTATTGGTCCAATTTGCGTTTTCCACATCGACGGTGTTGCCCACGGAGGGCACTTTTCCGTCGGAACCGAGTCGGCGTTTGTCGGCGTCGCCCCACACCACGTCATACACCTTTTCCTGCGTCTGCCCCCTGTCATCAAGCCAGCCCTTGATGATCTGGATGCGGTCCAGGTTTGCGCCGATTGGGTCCTTCAGTGCGGCCACAAGAAACGTCGGGGACTTTCCAGCCGGTGCGTTGGTCAGGTCGCCGCCCATAGGGACACCCTTGCCGTAGCCCACGATCGCCGGGTTTCGCGTCTCCGCGTCGTTCCTCTCAAAATCCCAGCCTCCGAAGAATCGTACGATCATCCGCGTGCCCGTAGTGGCGTAAGTTTCTTTCCGCTTCATGGCGTCCCAGAGGGCTTCGCGCGTGTTTTCGGTCGCCCAGATGGCGCCGTACCCGGCCGCGCCTGCTTCTCCAAGCGTAACTTTGACCTCACCGAGCTTGGTGAAGACCTCTTCCGCGCGGTTGGCTTTTGGCTCATCAATCGGCGCCATGCCGAAGTAGTTCTCCTCCTCGATGGCGGTGAGACCGATGTGCTGGTCAGTGCCGCCGATCAGGCCGAGTTTGAAGGGATCGGTCCCGAGTTCCTGGGCGAGTTTCAGTCCGGTCTTCAGCGCTTCGCGGGCATATTCGCCCTTAAAAAAGGAATCCTGGTGCAGCTTGGAGCCCCCGAGATTCATCTTGTCCCATATCTCGAAGTCAGCGAATTCGTCGGTGGGCGACAGGTATGGCGCCGTCTCACTCTGGCCCTTGGTCTGGACGACTTCAAGCAGGACCTCCCAGCGGGCGCGCTCCTTTGCGTACTCGGTCGTGAATGGCTTGCCGAACGAATCCACGAGCTCAAACATGCGACCAGCGCTAAGGTTGGGGTTGTGTGGAATGGCGAGCACCTTACCACCGGTCTTTTTCTCGTAGGCCGCCAGCACCTTCCACAGGTCTTCCGGTTTATCGCTGTCCTGAGCAGAAAACGGCAACGTTTGAAGGACCCTGTCGGCATTGTCGCGGAAGACCACATTGCGATGAATATTGTCACCGCCGGGCATCGAGGTCCATTCGTAGCCGTGGAATGCGGTGAACCGGCCCGGCTCATTGTACTTTTCGGTGATCTTCACGTGGCGTTCCCACGCGGAGGCGATGACGGCCGGGTCCTTCCAGACCGCCGGAACTTTGCCTTCGCCGTTAGCGTGGATGATTTGCCAGGCGGCCTCAAACCCCTCTTTACCGCCGGCCTTGATCATGTCGTGCCAGCGACGGAGTGTGGCGTCGGCCAGGAGACGGGGATCTCCGGCCATGAGCAAGGTCAAGCCTCCATACGCCTCCGCATGGTCGCTGATCACCAGCCAGTCCATCGGGCGAGAGAGCATGAACCGCTGACCGGTGGAGGTGATGACCTCTTCGCCGCGGGCGGCGCGGTACGAGGCCTCGTCGTCGAGTCGGCACCCGAACGCGCCGGCATCCACCGAGATGGCCGTGTGATGGTGCTGGTTTCCCCAATAGACGTGCGAGGGAAAATGCCGACCGGCGTAGGGCGAGTACCCCGGCTCCTTGAATAGTTTCTCGATGGTCGCATTGTCCGGCTCCTGGCGATGTCCGACATCCTGAGCATAAACAGTTATTGCGCCGGCGGCAGTGCCAAGTATCATCGCTGTGAACGTGCGTTTGGAATTCAAAAAGCTTCTCCAATTTGTGAACCAATTCATTTGTGTCTCCGTTCTTTCAATGGCGACGACCGGCAATTGGCCGATCGCCCTACCATCAAGTACATCAGCTGTTCGGCCCAGAGCGTGCCATCGTTATCGAACTTGGCGATACGCTCCGCGGGCGGCACAAAGGCGGGCGACACTTCCTAGGTGACCTTCGCAACGAAGTCCACATTGGACTGCTTAGCTTTGCCGTCTTTCCACGAAGGCAGCCGGTCTGCGCCGTATGCAGCCGTCTGTGCGATCGCCAATGTTTCCAAAAGGGCGAGGCAGACTACGGTTAGTTGTCCGATGGCATTCATTGCGATCTTCGTGGCATGGATGTCAAAATCACCGGGCCGCAGCCGCTTTGCGACGGATGCGGCCCGACCCGTTGGTGCTTTTTTTGGCGGGCGGCCCTTCCCAGCCGCCCGCCAAGTGATAGTCCAATTACTTGCCCATAGCCGCCCGCGCCGCCTCGATTTTTGCTTTCACGGCATCAAGGTTGAAGCTCGCGCCCTTTTGCATCGGCGGGAACTCAACGGCCGTCATGGCGAGCTTCGCAACTTCCTCCTGGACAAAGACGAAGCGCCAGAACTCGTATTGGAACCAACTGAAGTAATTCTGCGCCCCATCCTTGGTGCCGTTTCCCGGCCAACCCGTGCGCTCGAACGGATCGAGGCGAAGGTTTGTCAAATAGGGCACATCCGCGTGCGTCTTTTCGCCGAGCCATCCGCCCGGCTGGTCAATGAAACGATACTTGTAGTCGTCGATGCGCACCGCACCGAGCGTGCTCTCGCCCATGTAGAAAATCTCGTGGCGAGCCGAAGGCCCCTTGCCGGTGATCATGTCCATCTGGTTATAGCTATCGAGGTGGTTCTTGTATGTCCGGTCGCCGATCTTCTTGCCCTTGAGCAGTTCCTCCTTGATGTTCGGGTTTCCGGCGGCGGCGACGAGCGTCGGGAACCAGTCGAGCCCGGACATGATGCCGTTCTCCACTTTGCCGGCGGGCACTTTGCCGGGCCAGCGAATCATGGCCGGCGCGCGGAAGCCGCCCTCCATGACCGTTCCCTTGCTCTGAGCAAACGGCGTCTGCCCGCCGTCAGGCCAGGTGAAAACTTCAGTTCCGTTGTCAGTGGTAAACACCACGATCGTGTTGTCGTCCACCCCCAGATCCTTGAGTTTCTTCATCACGTCGCCCACGATGTCGTCGATCTGAGCCATGCCCGCCTCGTGAATGGTCCAGCCATTCTTCGAATTGCGCGTTTTTTCATATTTGTCCGACAAGTGGGTGACGATGTGCATGCGCGTCGGATTCAGCCAAAGGAAGAAGGGCTTGCCGTCCGTCTTGGCTTTGTCCAAAAACTTGAGACTGGCCGAAAGGATTTCGTCGTCCACCGTCTCCATGCGCTTGGGGCAGAGCTGGCCGGCGTCCTCGATCTTCTGCTTGCCGATTTTTCCCCATCGCGGCATCTCGGTGGGATCGTCCTTGTCCGTCGCCCACGAGTGGACCACGTTGCGCGGACCGACCCTATCCAACAATTCCTGCGGGTAGCCTGGGTGGCACGGATCCTCCATCGCGTCGAGGTGATACAGATAGCCGAAGAACTCGTCGAACCCGTGAACCGTCGGCAGGAACTCGTTCTTGTCGCCGAGGTGATTCTTGCCAAACTGCCCCGTGGCATACCCCATGTCCTTGAGCGCCGTCGCAATTGTGCAGGCCTCAGCGGGCATTCCAACCGACGCACCGGCCTGGCCGACCGTAGTCATACCGGTGCGAATCGGCAGCTCACCCGTGATGAAAGCGGCCCGACCGGCCGTGCAACTGGCCTCGGCATAATAATCGGTGAACAGCATTCCTTCTGCAGCCAGCTTGTCGAGGTTCGGCGTTCTCCCGGCCATCATGCCGCGGTGATAGGCGCCGATGTTCCAAATGCCAATATCATCCCCCATGATGACGACAATATTGGGTTTCTTCACTCCTCCAGTCTGCGCCGAAACACGTGGCGCCGTCAGATAGAGCATTACAATCGGTGCGGCCATCCCAACGGCGAGCACCTTCGGAAGAATCTTTGTTTTCATAATCGCCCGGTCTCCTTTCGTATCCCCTGAAATACTGCTACCCATTCGGCTTGCCTCCGCCAGCATAGCCTCCTGTCAAGGATTTCGTGCAACGAAACCGCAAATGGTTTGTGTCTCCTAAACGATTGCCGAGCGGGAGCGCTGACGCTACAAGTGCCGTTCCGGGAATCGGATCGAGCCACCGATACTTCCGCCGCCGGCGTGGTGCGACCGATCTGTTGAGATGCGGCTATCTGATGCCGCACTCTCGCTTGATCTCCGCGACCTTCGCGTCGATCATTTTGTTGTACTCGCCGGTTGCCACCCGTACGTTAGTTCCCTCCGTACCGGTCGCTACGCCCATGACCAGCCCGATCGGGACGATGGCCTGGATCCCGGCCGAGATCTGCTGCGTCACATGTGTTTTCTCATGTTGCAGAATGCGAATGTCGCCTTCCGCCGTGGCGCAGTTGACCGGATGCTTGAGGTCCTGCTCCACTTTCTTCTCCGATAACGCACAAGACGTTAGCGACACGGCGGCGCAGGCCAACATGATCCCCATTACATTTTTTCTCATAGTCATCTCCCATTAGAAGTTTCAGGCTTGTCGCGATGCAACCCGGCTTGACTCTCCGTCCCGGTCAAACCTGATTCCACTGTAGGCCCCATAAGCCGAAAGTCAAGGATGAATCTGACAGTGCACAGCCTTGCCTCTCTTGCCACATTGATGTTTAAGGCTTTGACTTCACGCAGCGGAATCCCAGGTGGTTGGTGGCTGTAGTGGACTCCCCCTTGCCGCGGGTTCCGACCATGTAGCGAGTGCAATACAGTTCAGTACACAGGTATGAACCGCCGCGATGCACGCGCTTCTTTTCGTGCGGCTCGGATGGGTCAAATGGGACTTTGGGACCCTGCGGGTTTCGCGCCACCCCGCCGACCGCGGTAAGCTGCGCAAAATAGTCCGGGCGGTACCAGTCGCTGCACCATTCCCAAACGTTTCCGGCCATGTCTGACAGGCCGTAGCCGTTGGGAGGGAACTTTCCGACAGGGGCCAGGCCGACGAAGCCGTCATCGCCCGTGTCCTTCACCGGAAAAGGCCCCTGGTAGGTGTTGGCCATGTACTTGCCGCCGGGACGGAAGTCGTTTCCCCAGGTATAGAGAAGACCCTCCACTCCGCCTCGCGCCGCGAATTCCCACTCAGCCTCGGTAGGAAGGCGCTTGCCCGCCCATTTCGCGTAGGCGAGCGCGTCGTCGTAAGCGATATGGACGACGGGGTATTGGCCGCGTCCGTTGGTCGTGCTTGCCGGACCCTCGGGATGCCGCCAATTCGCACCGGGTTCATAGCGCCACCAATAATAATGATTATTCAGCGGCACCGGGCCGGGCGTCGGCGTGAAAACGACCGAACCGGCCACAAGGTTTTCGGGAGGCGCCGTGGGAAACTCCTCTTTGGTCGGCGTGCGCTCCGCAATGGTAACATAACCTGTCGCCTTCACGAATAACTCGAACTGGGCATTGGTGACTTCCGTCGCGTCCATCCAGAAACCGTCGACAAAGACGCGATGGATGGGTTGAGCGTCGCGCGTGACACCCGGCAACGCGCATAGCGATTCAGCGGATTCATCGCTTCCCATCGAGAACTCCCCGCCGGGAATCCAGACCATTCCGGGAGGCGCATCCTGGGGAGCGGACGACGGTTGAGCGGGCGCTCGCGACTGGACGGCCATGACGCACAGTAGCGAAACGAGGCACACCACGGCGCGGCAGATTTCCATAGAGCCGAGCCAACGGCGGTCAATTCTGATCCGAACTAGGGCAGGCGTGATGCCGACCATGCGGTGCGGAGTAAAATGGCACGAATCATTGAACTGCGTCTCGGACATCGCCATATTCGCACACCCTAACATTTTTGACGAAGCCCCACAAGATGATTAGCCTTTACGCGCCGTCTCTTTGTGGAAGGCACTACTCCCGTACAGGAAAGTCAATCGTTCCGAACACCCACGGGGTGCAATGAAGTCGATTCGCGCCAGACTGATCGTCTTCATCGCCCTGCCGACACTGGTGGTGTACGTCGTATTTCTCGGCGGGACCCTGAGTGTCCTGCGCGCCGGCTCGCTCGCTTCGCTCGAACGCGACATGACTCGGTTGGCCGCAAACTACGCCGCGCGATTCGACGGGTTCCTGCGCGAGGCCGCCGCCGTCGCCGACACCACCGCGCATGCCTTATCTCTTACGCCAAACCCCGCCGAATCCGTGATTTATTCCCAATTGCGCGCCAACGTATCCCACGCCCCATTCATCTATGGCGCGGCCACGGCCTTTGAACCAGGAACCGTTCGCGGCGGCGACGAACTTTTCGCCCCTTATGTGCATCGAAGTCAATCGGGGCTTGTCAAAATGAACATTTCCCGCGAAGTGTACGACTGGTATTCCGATCCCCAGTTCACGTGGTATCAGGAGCCGAAGGCCAAACGAAGCGGCGTCTGGTCCGCGCCGTACTTTGACGAAGGCGCGGGCAACGTGTTGATGACCACGTACTCGGCCCCGTTCTTCGTCGGCGAGGAAATCCGAGGCGTGACCACGGTGGATATCGATCTGCCGCAATTGCGGGAGACGATCGGCGCACAGATCGCCGACAGCCTCGATTTCATCATCCTCGATCAAAATGGACGCTTCGTTTTCGATCCGATTCCGGGACGGATCATGCAGAAAACCTTGGCGCAGGTCGCACAGGAAAGCGGCAATGAACAGCTCTCCGCCTTGATTCCCCGCCTGTTGTCGGGTGTCGCGGGCGTGGCAATTGTCGATCGATGGGACACCGACGAAAAACAATGGGTGTTCCACGCTCCGATTGCGACGGCCGGATGGACGTTCGTGACCCGTTCGCCCGAACGCGTCGCCCTCGCGGAGGTTCGCTCCCGATTGATATTCGCGATCCTGGCCATGTCGACGACTTTGATGTTGATCGTTGTGTGCATCGCCTTCGTCTCCAGTCGTCTGACCCGTCCCCTGCGTCAGCTCACACGGACGGTCGGCGCCGTGGCCGATGGCGATCTGGATGCCCAGGTAGAACACGTTGCCACCCAGGATGAAATTGGCGCCTTGGCGCGGGATTTCAACGTAATGACAGGCCGCCTGCGGGATCACGTGGAGCGGCTGGCCGCCGTGGAGGCGACCCGGCAGAAGTTTGAGCACGACCTATCCATCGCCCGTGATATCCAGCGCGGACTGTTGCCCGTTCATCAACCCAAGCTCGAGGGCTACGACCTGGCCGGTTGGAGCAGGGCCGCGGACCAGACCGGCGGCGACTACTACGATTGGCAATCGCTGCCCAACGGCAACACGGCCATCACGCTCGCCGATGTGACCGGACACGGGATCGGCCCGGCCCTCGTGACGGCGGTCTGCCGCGCCTACGCCCGAGCCAGTTTTCCCATTGAAAAAGATGTCGGACGGGTGCTCGACCAGATCAACGATCTGCTCTGCGACGATCTGCAATCCAAGCGATTCGTGACTTTCGTGGTCGCGCTTCTTGAGACCGCCACCCACACCGTTCGGCTCCTTTCCGCCGGTCATGGACCGCTGTTCTTCTATCGAGCCGCCGACCGCCATATTGAGAGTTTCATTGCCCACGACATCCCATTCGGGCTGGCAACGGAAATCGGATACGGTCCGCCGTCGGTTCTGGAGATGGCGCCCGGGGATATTCTCATCCTCATTACGGACGGCTTCTTTGAGTGGCCCAATCCCCAGAGCGAGCAGTTTGGCACGCCGCGCCTTGAAGCGGCCATCCTCGCTTCCGCCCACCGTTCGGCAAGTGACCTTATTCAACACCTGCATTCAGAGGTACTGCGATTCGTGGATGGGACCGTTCAACCTGATGACCTGACGGCCGTGGTGCTGAAGAGATTACCGAGCGGCGACGATGCGCGGGGGTAAGCGAAAGCGAGCGTCCGATTCCCTTGCGAAGCACCCAATTCATCCGAGCGTTATTCTGTCCTACGTTCGACTCGACAGGTATTGCGCTCCCATCGATTGAGCCTCACTCCGAATGTGACGAATGATGAATATGCAAGAAAGGGTCGGCGCGGTCATCAGGCATAGCGCCCACGCATAACCGAGCTGACTGATCAACGAGCCGACGGCCAGCGCCGACCATGCTTCGCACAAGTTCGTCGTTCCCATAAAGGCGCTGAATTGCGTTGCCCCCAGCCGGGGGTCGGTGATGTCCATGAACAGTGCATACGAAGAGGCCGTGAACGCTCCAATAAACAAGTACAAGACTGCCATTGCCACAAGCAGCAAGTGAAACGAATCAGCAAACGCAAACGCCACCCCGATGGCCATGGTGACGGCGGCGATTCCAAGCATGAACCCAACGACTGCAGGTGTCCGGCCGATCCGATCGCCGACTCGACCGCCCGCCAGTGCGCCGATCCCCATGCATACCACCGCCGGTGCGGCAAAAAAAAGGCCGACGGTGTCCTGACCCGCTCCGCTGTCGATCAACATGGGGCCGGCCACGGAACCCAATGCCTCATAGGCCGCGCCACCAAACGCCGCGAAGATGAGTCCCAGCCACGTGGCCTTTCTTGATAACGCTAGCCGCAAGGTACTCGCGAAAGCGTGAACTCGGCTTTCGACGCCGGCGACGATCTGGCGTGGTACTGACTCGCCGGCGAGCAAGACCAGGGCCATCGTTGACCAAACGCAAAGCAACAGAGCGGCCATCACCACCGTTGAGCCGATCCATCGTTCGACATACAGGGCCATGCCTCCAAAGGCGGAACGCCCGACGAGCATGCCGACTTGCATCCATGCGTTGATGGAACCGCGTTCCTCCAACGGCACACTGGCGATCGCGTAGGCATCGACCGCGGCATCCTGTGTGGAAGCCGCGAAGGCATGGACAAGAAGTAGGACCGAGAACCATCCGAGGTTGCTTCCCGGTTCGAGAAACATCGGCGGAATAAGCGCCAATCCCATGCACGTTTGAGCGAGCACAATCCAGCCGCGAATGCCCGCCCGCGGCATGGGAAGCGCGTCCACCAGCGGGGCCCAGATGAACTTGAAGGCCCAGGGGAGGATCAGGATCGCCGTAAGCTGGGTGATGCGTTCGATGGGAACTCCGGCGGCGCGCAATTTCGTGGGCAGGGCCCACCAGATGTAGCCGATCGGCGCACCCTCGCTTAAGTAAAGCGCCGCAAAAAGGAGCCGGCGCGAGGGACTCCAGCGGCTGCGAAGCGGAGCGTCAGACATCCATCATGGTCCCGTCCGGCTCGCGGAATCGGACGTGGTACAGGTCCTTGCGGCGATCGTTCCAAGTCTGAACGGTCCCGGATTGTCGGTGCCTGCGAAGCAATTCGATGTCGACGTCGTGAAGCACCAGCGTCTCGATATTCGGCGTTGTCTCCGAAGCCACGGCGTCCCGGGCGAATGAGAAGTCGGCGGGTGTGAAGATGCCGGATTGGGCGTAATGTATGTCGGCGTTTTCGACAAAGGGCAAGTTCCCCACGCAGCCAGCAGTGGCGACGTAAACCTGGTTTTCGATGGCCCGCGCCTGCGCACAGTGACGGACGCGCAGATATCCGTATCGCTCATCCGTATTGAAAGGAACAAAAATGATGTTCGCTCCCTTTGCCGTCGCGACCCGTGCCAACTCCGGGAACTCAATGTCGTAGCAGACGAGGATCGACACTTTGCCGCAATCGGTGTCGAAGACTTTTACCTCCGAGCCGGATGCAACGCCCCACCACTTTCGTTCGTTGGGAGTCACATGGATCTTGCGCTGGTCGCCCACGTGGCCGTTGCGCTCGAAGAGATAGGCCGTGTTGTAGAGTTCGTCCTTTTCGGCGACGAAGTGCGATCCCGCGACGATGTTCGTGTTGTACTTGACCGATAGGTTTCCGAACAGTTCCAGGTACCTGGGGGTGAACTCGGCCAGTTTACGGGCCGCCAGGCCCGGGCGCTGCGGCTCGACCAGCGACAGCAATTGAGTGGTGAAAAGCTCGGGAAAAAGAACAAAGTCAGCGCGGTAATCCGAAGCGACGTCAACGAAGTACTCGCATTGCCTGGCGAACTCCTCGAAGGCGCGGATGGTCCGCATCTGGTATTGCACCACGCAAATCCGCACCAGGGTAACGGCGCGATACTGTCGCCGTGTTCCTTTCACGTAATCCAGGTTCACCCATTCGAGGAAGGTCGCGTAGCCGCGCGATGCGGTATCGGATGGAAAGTAATTGGGGATCAGTCGTCGCAGAGTAAACCCGTTGGCGATCTGTGTCGTCAGCACGGGATCGACGAGCTTCTTGCTGACGACCCTTTCCACGTACTCTCGAGCGCTCATTTGATCGGCGTGTTCGCCGTAGCCCGGAATCCGCCCGCCGACGATGATGGCCCGGAGGTTCCGCTGTCGGCACATCTCCTTGCGGGCATCGTAAAGACGGCGGGCGAACTTGAGGCCGCGAAAGTCCGGATCCACCATGACCTCGATGCCGTACATGGTGTCCCCCTTGGGGTCGTGGTTGCGGATGAATCCGCTGTCCGCGATTTTCTTCCAGTTGTGCCACTCCGTGTATTGATCGAAATCGACGATCAGGTTGCTCGTAGAGGCGGCGAGCCTGCCGTCAACCTCCAGACAGAGTTGGCCCTCGGGAAAAACACGTAGCTGGCTTTCGATCTGTTCACGTGCCCAAGGCTGCATGTCGGGAAAGCATTTGAGTTGCATGGCAATAAGGGCGTCGTAATCGGCCAGAGTGAGTTGACGGAGCTTGACGTCTTTTATCGATTCAGGGGACTTCTTCATGGATTACTGCTCCTTATGGCCGGCTAATGCGCCGGGTTCTGTTCTAGGTGAATCTGGTCATACCTCGGGCACGAGTGCGAACAGATGACTCCTAGGCCACATTATTCCTCCGCATTCGTTGGTAAATGCCCGGATGCACTAGGATCGATCTGACGCCGATACTCATTGGCGCGTTGGGACTGCCCCCAAACCTCGTAGAGTTCCGCCAGTTCATCGAGCGTCACGCATTCATAGGAATGCGGCGGGTCAGGCGCTTTTCGCAGGATCATGAGCGCTTCCGTAAGCGACTTTTCCGCCTCAAGGTAGCGACCCTCTTTCGTTAAGCATGCTCCCAGGCTGGTCAAGCTTCTGGCCACGTCGGGATCATCGCTGCCGAGTAGTTTTCGGCGAATGGCAAGTGCTTCCAGGTAAAGGGCCTCGGCCTCCCCGAATCGCTGCAGCCGCCGGCACACCCACGCCAAACTGCTGAGCGACTGCGCCACGTCCAGATGTTCAGGTCCGAGGCGCTCGCGACGGAGGGCCAGCGCCTCATGATAGAGGCGTTCCGCTTCTTTGTAGTCGCCGCGGTCGATGGCTGCCGCGGCTCGTTGATTGAGGTCGGCGCCAACGCCGGTAAACGATTGCGCGGTATGGGCCGACATGCGCGGCGATGAAGAGCGACAGGCAAAGTGCGCTCCGCATGCAAGGGACAATACTGCAATGCAGGCCGGCCAAATGCGTCGATGAAATGACCGGCACGTTGACACCGACTTGCTCCACCTTGGAAGAGGGTTCCAAACTTTCGAGATGTTTCTCAAGGACTACAGCTCCGCAAGTACAATGCCATCTTGACCACCGACAATGATATCGTTTCTGACCGCGCGAAGCGGGAAGCGGCGGGCAACGACTTCCGCCATCTCCTTCTGCCAAAGCTGTGCGATGCGGCCTGATAGGACGGCCGTTCCTCCGTTTGCGGCGACCTTGATGTTCGCACCCTGCAGTCCACGTGTTCGAGCCAGTTCCGCCTCAATCTTGCGGCTAAGTGTCTGATCGTCGATCTGCTGCTGGAGGTCCACGATCAGTACGTCATAAGCCGAACGCACGCCGCGAACGGACATGACCAAATCGACAACAAGCGTGTGCTCCGCATGGTTGGCGACGTTTCCAGCGAGCGTGACCTCGCCCTCCTTCACCGTCACCGTAATGGCGGCCTTGGTGATATCCGCGTGGGCGTCCAGCGTCGCCCGTACATGGCCGGCAATTTCCGTGTCCGAGAGCCGTCCGGGCGGCCGCACCTGAAGTTCATTTACGACGCCCCGGCAGCCTTCGTAGGATGCGGCAATTTCCTGGGCGACCAGCTTGCGGCGATAGCTTTGGACGGTGCCTTGCAGCGTCACCAATCCATCCTTTACCGCAACGCCGATGGAATGCTCCGAGACGCGTGCGTCTCGGAGCAGTTCGTCGCGAATCCAGCCGGCCAGTCTCTCGTCCTTCGGGTCGGCCATGCCGTGGATCGTACGCTCCGCCGTCGCCTCCATCAACCAAAGCCGGTGCGACTAGACAGCTACTAACGATCGCGAGGCGATTTACCGGACTGGCGTGTTGAAAGGAAACAGAAGACTTGGGGTGTCGTTGAGCAGAGGTTAGGCGGCAAGGGCACCACGTACGGCGACGCGGAAGTCCTCAATGTCAAAGGGTTTGTCGAGACAGGAAAGAGCGCCGAGCCTTTCCGCCTCGGCATGGGTTTGACGGTCGCCAAAGGCGGTAATCAGGATCACCGGCGGCGCGGCATCGTCGCCCTGCAGTGAAGCAAGAACGCCCAGGCCTGTAAGCTCGGGCATGCGCACATCGGAGATGACCAGGTCGAAGCCGCTGCCATCACCGAAAAGGAGCTTGGCGTACATGAGACGGTGGAGCAAGTGTACGCCGTCGGCGACTTCAACGACGTCGTAACCGTCCCTGCGAAGGACCGACGCGATAACGCTGCGCATTTCAACATCATCCTCTCCCAGTAGGATGCGCGGCGCTCGGCAAGCAACGCGGCCCGGAGACTCCTCGCCTTCCGGAGTTGTCATCGCGGACTTCTCAACCTTCACACAATTCATGGTAAGCACAAGTATTCTCCATTCTTCAATTGGTATGGCACCTCATTCAACCGGGCGATCGCCCGCGACAATGCCGATGTCGGAACCAAGTCCGCCTTAGTCGAAACTTGAGGCGACTCCCAAGAGAGCACCGCTACATGACCGTGCAACGGTGCTCTCTTGGGATTGAGACATGGGGCGGAAGAATGGGTTCCATAGTCTGCCATGTGCGATCTGGTCATGGTTTTCTCCACACATCGCAGCACTTCTTGTTTTTCGGCGCCGCGCAGCCGCGGCAGTTCCAATCAATCCTGTTTGTGCGAACCTTGTTACCCTTGCGAAAAACTCCGCCGTCGCACCACGGCAGAATTCGGATTGATCCCGATTCGGGCACGCGAAACCATTTCGTAAACAGTACGACAAGCCGTCGGTTGGGCACATTTTCTTCAATCACTAGGAGGCGGCAGCACGCGACGCAGAATGGTACAGAACTCGTCAATGTCGAACGGCTTATCGAGAAGTACGACTGCACCAAGGCGTTCCGCATCAAGATGGGTTTGACCATCACCGAACGCGGTGAGGAGAATCACGGGCGGCGCACCTTCACAAAGACGCAAACCGGCCAATAGCTCCAGTCCGTCAACGCCCGGCATGCGAATATCCGAAATGATCAAATCGAACTCAAACTCCGCTCCGGAATACACCGAGGGACCGATGAGCCTGAGCGCGTCCATCCCGCTGACCGCCGTGGTCACCTCATATCCAAGCGACCGAAGGACGTTGGCCAGGAGCAGGCGCATTTCCATCCCATCCTCGGCGAGGAGGATTCGAGGGGCTCGCCGCTCGACCTGGATTCTCTTTGGGTATCTGCGACGCTCGAAGCGAGGTGTTGGTCTTGAGTCCCTCTTGGTAATCTCACAAATCGTTGCCGTCATGGTCCTTCTCCATTCCCTCCCCTTTCCGACCGCGAGCGCATCGCGCCCATTTCCTACTAACCCATAGGCATTTGCCGTGCCAACGCGAAATAACCGCGTTTCTCACAGCGACCGTAATCGTGCCGTGGGGCAAATCGCCTCAATCTCTTAAAGGGTCCGGTCCATCATGCGCCCCAGGCGCTTGGAATGAGGTTCGCCGCGGATCATCGAATCCTGTGGCATTCCTCCCTTTGGGGCAGATTGCCCCAAGCTTTTCGGAACTGCCGATCTCGGGCTTGCGGCTCGCGTGTTGGTAGTGCACCAGGGAGGAATGGCGCGACACAGGATTCAAGATTCCGGAAGTTTTTCCTTGTCGTTCACGGCTCGCGGTGTCTCGTAACGCTCTAATTTGCGATAAAGCGTCTTTCTGTCTAGGCCGAGGATGGAAGCGGCCTGACTCTTGTTACCGCCCACGGCTTCGAGAACCCGGATAATGTATCGCCGTTCGACTTCCTCCAATGTCGCCAACTCCGCCGGATCGTCGGCGGCAATGAGGACATGGGACTTTGCGTAGTTCCGAATTCTTTCAGGAAGGTCTTCAATCATGAGGTGCTCATGGCCGGTCAGTGCGATGGCGCGTTCGATGCAGTTCTGAAGCTCTCGTACGTTCCCCGGCCATGAATACATCAGCAGTCTCTCGGCGGCCGGGGCGGATAGCCCGGTCACCCGCTTGCCCGACTTGGCGGCAAACTGCTCCACGAACCATTGAGCCAGCAGAAGTACGTCGTTTCCTCGGCTCCGCAAGGGGGGAATCGAAAGGTGAACGACGTTGATCCGAAAGAAAAGATCCTCGCGGAATAATCCGTCGGCGACATCGCTTTCGATATCGCGGTTGGTGGCCGCGACCACGCGGACTTCAACCGGTGACTCGCCGTCGGCCCCCACCGGGCGGATCCTCCGCTCTTGCAGGGCACGAAGGAGCTTGGGCTGAAGGGCCAAGGGCATGCAGCCGATTTCATCCAGGAAAAGCGTTCCGCCGTCCGCCTCCATGAATAACCCCCGCCTCGCCGTCCGGGCATCCGTGAAGGCCCCCTTGGCGTGTCCGAAGAGCTCACTCTCGAGCAGCGCCTCCGGAATTCCGGCACAATTGACCGCGACGAACGCCCCTTCTTTCCTGCGGCTGCCGCGATGCAAAGCGCGGGCAATGAGCTCTTTTCCGGTCCCCGTTTCTCCCGTGACTAGGACGGACGCTTCGGAGTCCGCCAAACGGGTAATCAAATCGAACACCCGGTGCATCGCGGGGCTGTCGCCTACAAGGTCAGGGAATACACTCCGATTGGACAGACTCGTTCGAAGCCGTTTGACCTCCTCTTGGAGCCCTCGAAAGCGAACCGCGCGGTCGAGAATCATCGCCAGCGCGTCGGTGTCGATCGGCTTGGTCACAAAATCGTACGCCCCGACGCGAATGGCCCCGACGGCCGTTTCGAGGCTTCCGAAAGCGGTAATCACCACGACGGGAAGGTGCGGGTGACTCCCCGCGATCCGCTCGCACAACTCCAGGCCGTTCATCCCCCGCAGGTTCAGATCGGTAACGACGGTGTCGAATTCACCGGAACGCAGCGCCGAGATCGCCCCGTCAGCGCCGGCGACGGCGAGGGGAAGGAAATCGCGCCGTCTGAGTCCCGCAACAAGCACGTCGCGCAGACTCGGCTCGTCGTCGACGATCAGTATGCGTCCGCGCACTCAATCACCCTAGCGGTAAATAGACGGTGAAGCAGGAGCCTGCACCTTCCTTGCTGTCCACTTCGATCCAGCCCCCGTGCTCCTTGATCATACCCAAGGAGACCGAGAGACCCAGCCCGGTGCCTTCGCCGACGTCTTTGGTCGTAAAGAAAGGCTCAAACACTCGTTCGATATCCTTCAGCGGAATCCCCTGACCTGAATCGCGCACCTTAACGCAAGCGTATTCCGCCTCCTTGCCATCGGGTTCCGTGGGAGGGCGCGCCCGCCGAACTTGCAATACGACCAACACCGTTCCTCCTTTAGGCATGGCCTGAACGGCATTGAGAACCAGGTTGGACAAGACCTGTTGGATTTGATCGCCGTCCGCCTCGATCATGACTGGCTCCTGGGCTTCGGCCATAAGGATTACGCCTCGCTTTCGAGCCGTAGGTTCCAGGAGGCGGAGTGTGTGCTCCACGATCTGGAACAAATCAAGCCGAGTTTTTGTGGGCTTGCGCGGTCGAGCAAACTCCAGAAGCTGACGGATGATCTTGGTAATGCGTGCGGATTCGTTGACGATGATTTCGGCGTTGCCCTTCACCTCGGATTCCGGGATTTCGCCTCCGGCGATCATCTTGGCGCGAGCCCAGACCACATTGAGCGGGGTGCCGAGTTCATGGGCGATCCCGGAAGTCAATTGACCAACCGTGCGGAGTCGGTCGGCATGTCGCAGTTGTTCGATGGCCTGGATGCGGCCCGCGGTCTCGGCCACGATCCGACCATGCGCTTCGGAGAGATGCGAGGACATGACATCGATTTCCTTGGCCAGATCGCCCAGCTCGTCGGATTGACGCAATGCCAGCCGCCCCGAGAAATCTCCGTCCGCGATTCGTCTGGCGCGTGTCACCAACGTGCGCACGGGCCGGGCAACGAACCAGACCCCGAGCAATAGGGCAAGGATCCCCGTGAGTACGGCAATGATGCTAACGCTTACGATCGTTCGAATCAGGCTGGAGCGCACGTACTCTCGGGCAGCTTCCATCGATTCGTCAAGCTCAAGGGTCCCAAGCCATCGGCCTTCGATGCTGACGGGGACATAGGTACGAAGGTGCGGGCGCCCCCCAAGATCAACCGATTGAAAAAGAACTTCGCCATTCCGCGCCAAAATCTGAAATTGTTCGGGCCCAAGAGCCGTCGAGGCATCGCCATCGACGGCCTGATTGTGGGCGATCCAGCGAATACTCACTTGGCTCTTGTTTACATTAGTTTCTTCAACGAATGCAAGGGCGGGCTCTTCGCCCGCAAGGCTCCAGATCCGCGCTACGGCGGCGGCAAGATCACGACCCATCGTCTCGTGGTCCCCTCGGAAATCGTTCTCGAACAGGGCGCTTTCCCGCTCGATGCGCAGATAAGAAAAGACCGCTCGGACCACTCCCATCCCGAGAAGAAAGGTAAGGGTGAACTTAAGCGAGAGTCTCATCGTCTATTCTACCCACGATCATGGGTCAATGCATCTGGCAGGCTTATCCCTTTGGGCGAGGTGCCACGTATGCCATGTCAGCCCTGGAAGAACGACCCAGCGTTTCCACGTGCTTGCGTCCTCGTAATAGTACCCCTACAAGCTGATCGTCAAGAACGCTGGTCGGCTTGATACCCCTGCGAATCTGTACCAAGTTCAACGCATCGCGCCTTTGGGATTTTCAAGACGACGCCTACGAATCTGAAAAGCAACCAGCAAAGAAAACTGAACTCGACGACCCGAATGGACTGAAGCTTCATTGGGCCAATCTCGGCAAGACGGCGGACGCCATTCGCAAGAGCAGGAAGAACCCGCACATGTCCGTGATGGTGGTAAGGATGGGGCCCGACGCCAGCGCGGGGTCCATCCGAAATCGTTTCAGCAGAAGCGGGATGAGTCCGCCGATGGAAACGGCAATGAGCGTGTTGACCGTCAAAGCAGTTCCCACGACCAAGCCCAGGAAAGCATTCGCCTTCCACAGCCACGCCGCAAAGGCGACAAGGACGCCCAGAACGGTTCCGTTCACAACGCCGACCAGAATCTCGCTGATCCAAACGCGAGCCAACTCGTTTGGGCGAACAAGACCCAGAGCCAATTCGCGGATGCTTACGGCCACGGCCTGGTTTCCGGAGCAGCCGCTCATGTCGGAGATGATCGGGAGAAAGACCGCCAGGGCAATGGCCGCCGCCAACGTGTCCTGATAAACGGCGATCACGCTGGCGGCGATGATATTCAGCACAATGTTGACGCTGAGCCACGACAGACGACGGCGGGCGCGTACCATCAGCGGCATGGTTCTCAGCTCATCGCCGCCGATGATGCCTTGCGATTGGCGATAGTCGCTGGCCCCACGATCGCTCAACGCCTCTTCCACGTCGGCGGCGCGGACGATGCCGAGCAGTCGATTCGAGGAATCGACGACCGGCAGGGCCAGATAGTGATGGCGGTCGAAAATGCCGCGGAGATCATCGAGGGACGTCGTATCCGTCACCTTTTCAGGCTCACGAATCATCAAGTCACCGATTGCGAATTTCTCATGCCCGAGGATCAATTCTCGCAGGTTGATCACACCCGCGAGAAGCCCGCCGGGGGTCGTTACATAGACATATTGAATGTCATATCCGCGATAGGTGTCGGCATTGAAGCGGAGGTCATGGACGACCTCTCCCGCGGTCCGGTCCTGGGCGAAACTGAGATACTCGGTGATCATGAGCCCGCCGGCGACGTCGTCGGGGTAGCGGGCCATGGCCTGCGCCGCGCGGGCCTCTTCGGGCGGCATTTCCGCCAGAATCTCGGCGGCCTCCGGCGCGTGAACGTCACGGAGAATATCGGCACGCTCGTCGCTGGGGAGTTCCTCGACGATGGTCGCGGCATTTTCGGCGTCAATCCCCTCCAAGAGATCGGCCGCTTCGGACTCAGGAATTTGTTCGAGAATCCGGGCCGCCGCCTTGGGGACCAGGGAGCGCAGGACTTCCCGGCGCTCCTCCTCCGACAAGCGCAGGATGCCTCGGGCGACATCGTCCGCTGGAAGCGAGTCGAGGTAGGACTCAATGGCCGGCGCGGTTCCGGCAGCGAGCAGCTCCTTCAACCTAACCCACGGCTGTTCGTGAACGTTGTGCGTCATGGCATCATCTCAAACGGTAAAGTTCTCATCCTCCGTGAGATCTCGAACTGGATCGCAGGAACAGCAATTCCATCTGGATCAGTTCTCCTCTTATCCCGGCGCGAACGGTTAGCCCGTGTTTCCGCATCAGATTGCCTGAAGGACTCTTGAACTGCGACTCTTCGGACCGCCTGTTTGCCTCGCTATCACCCGCTTACAGAGGGGATTGGGCGACGTGCCCTACTTGATTGCGCGTTCCAGGTCCTGGGGCTTGCCGGCGAGTAGAACGATTTCCCCGGGCTGAAATGCCGCTTCCGGATCAGGGAAACGCCAAAGCTCCTTGCCGTTGTCCACGGTCGGCTGTCGCACCGCAACGACGGTGACACTCTTCTCCTGCCGAAGATTCAGGCCCAGAACGGTCTGACCAATCCAGGGTCGAGGTATGGGGGCCTCGATGAGCGAGAAGTCCTCCGCCACGGCAAAGAAATCAAGCGAACCTCGGCCGCCCAACAACCCCGCCAGGCGCTCCGCCGCCTCTTGTTCCGGGAAGACGACTTTGGTCGCGCCGACGATGCGCAGAATCTCGGCGTGATCATCGTTGACCGCCTCCACGACAATGTCCGGAATCTCCAGTTTTTGCAGGTAGTTAGTGATCAGAATGCTGCGCTCCATCTGGTGCCCCATGTCGACGATGGCGCATTGCACAGGTTCCGGAAAGACATCCTGCAGCAACTCGAAATTGAGGGCGTCGGCCTTGATGGCCTTCGTGGCCAGGTCGCGGGCGCGTTGGATCTTCTCATCATCGAAGTCAATCACGATGACGTGCATGCCGCGCTTCACTAGGCTCTCCAACATGCAGCGCCCGAAACTTCCCAGCCCGATAACGGCGAAACTCTTCATGGTCGTTATCCGATCGCGATATCCTCGCGAGGGTACTCAAAACGCGGGCCGGTTTTTTCCGGCAGAACGGCCAGCGCCACCACCAGCGGGCCGAGGCGCCCGACAAACATGCAGAGCATGATGATGAGTTTTCCGCCCACGGACAAGCCCGAAGTCACCCCGGTGCTCAGCCCGACCGTTCCGAAAGCGGATACGGCCTCGAAAGTGAGAACGGCCATTTGGTCGTTCCGCTGCCTGTCCGACGGCAGTTGCTCCTCGGTGAGCATCAGCCCGAGTAGAGCAAGACTGATAAACAACAAGGAAACGATGACAAGCTGGAAAGCTCTTCGGACGATCGCGGGCGGGATGGTCCTATGCAGTAGAGTCACGACCTCCTCACCACGGATGCGGGAACGAACGGTTGCCAGGAGCACCGCGGCGGTCGTGACCTTGACGCCGCCGGCGCAACTCCCGGAGCCGGCGCCGACAAACATAAAGAACATCACCGAGAACAGCGTGGCCTCGCGAACGATGCTGAAATCGAGCGTATGGAAGCCCGCAGTGCGCATGCTGACCGACTGAAAGATCGCGGCCAGGAATCGATCCGCCATGGATAAGTCTTTCATGGAATTGTTCCACTCGAATACGAGACAGACAGCGGCGCCGAGCGCCCAGAGGGCCACGCTCGCAAGCAGGACAACCCGAGCATGCAGAAACAGGGGTTGGCGGCGACCTGATAGGCGGCCCGTAATCCAGACGGCGACCTGGACCTGCACAATGAAACCTATGCCGCCGAGGATGATCAACACCGCCACGGTTGCATTGAGGACCGCGTCGGATCGGAATCGAGTCAAGCTGTCTGGGTAAATGGAGAATCCGGAATTGCAGAAGGCCGAAACACTATGGAAGATCGCGGACCACCACCGATCCGCGCCGGGGAGCCGGGCGGCGAGAATGACAACGCCGACGGTTTCAATCAACAACGTCGATGCTACCACCCACCAGAGAAGGCGCGACGGCCTGACTCGAATTCCGGCAAGCTGTTCTTGTGTTTCAACGTGCTGAACGAGTGTTCCGCGCCCGGCGGCAACCAGAAGAAACGTCGAGAACGTGGTGATCCCCAGTCCGCCAAGCTGAATGAGAATCAGGAGAATGACCTGGCCGGGACGACTCAACGCCGTACCGACGTCAACTGTCGATAACCCCGTCACGCACACCGCCGAGGCGGAGGTAAAAAATGCATCAATCCAACTCAAAGGTTCATTGCTGGCGGCGAGAGGCCACCGAAGCAGAAAGGCGCCGACGAGGATTGTCAGCGCGAACGCAACGACCAGCCGGCTAGCTCCGCTTAGCGATGGACGCTGATTGCTCATCGTGGGCTTCGGCGCGCTGTCCGCCGACGGTCATGGTACTCGAACTCGTTGCGACTCAAGATCATTATTTCGCGTACGAATGTCGAGTATAACTGAAACTCTTAAATTTATATGCAACCTTCAGAAGGAATGTGACGTATAATAGTGATATAGGGTGCATGCCGCGCGGCTTGCAGGTGATGCGGATGGTCGGGCCGCCATCTGAACGGGAAAACGCAGCTCCGCACGGAGGTGCGGTCCGACCCGTCGAAGGAGGCGGCCGATGCGGCTAAATCGAATCCCTTTCCGAATCCCAGACGCGCCAAGTCCATGCGGCTTCGCCATCGCTGCCGACGCCCGGCCTCCTCCGATTGACTGATCAGCCGTATTTCCGAACGATTCACACCGGCATTCGTCCCTTTGAAACCGGGATCGAACCGGAATCAGCAGCCGCATGGTTGCGCGGGTGGCGGCGAGTGCTTAGGCGATCCCTTCACCCTGTCGTCGACGGACTGCATGCTTCGAGGATTGGAGTTGTTGCCTTAACCTCCCTGGGGCATCTGGCTGATTGATAAACCCGATTCAAGATATGAGAGAGGAGTGAGTGATTTGAAAAACGTAGCCATGCCTCAATTCGAGGAGCGAAACGGTATTCGACGCGTGCGCTACGTGCGCACGCTGGATCAGGTGGAGAATATCCCGCCGGAAGTACGGGCCAGACTTAAGAAAGTCGCTGAGCGTTACGTGTTCCGCGCCAATGACTACTACCTGGGACTCATCGACTGGAACGATCCGGAGGACCCGATTCGTCAACTTATCATCCCTCGAGAAGAGGAGCTTTCGGACTGGGGAAAGCTCGACGCCAGCAACGAAGCCGCCGTGACCGTAACTCGCGGCGTACAGCACAAGTACCCGCACACTGTACTGCTGCTTTGCAACGAGGTGTGCGGGGCCTACTGCCGGTACTGCTTCCGCAAGCGGTTGTTCATGGACGAGAACGATGAGGTCACGAATGACGTCTCAGAGGGCATTCGTTACATCGCCGAGCATCCCCACGTGACCAACGTACTGTTGACCGGCGGCGACCCCCTCCTGATGAGCACGCGCCGACTCGCGGAAATCTTCGAGGCGCTGCGGGCCATCCCGCACGTGAAAATCATCCGAATCGGCTCGAAAATGCCGGCGTTTGATCCGTGGCGGGTGCTCAACGACGAACCGTTGCAGGCGGCGTTTCGCAAGTACTCGACGCCCCGAAAGCGCATCTACATGATGGCCCACTTCGACCATCCTCGTGAGTTGACCGATCCGGCGGTCGAGGGTATCGACTGCCTTATACGCTGCGGCGTCATCTGCGTGAACCAGTGCCCGCTGATCAAAGGCGTCAACGATGATTCGGAGGTGCTTGCGGAACTCTATCGAGAGCTGTCGTTCATCGGATGCCCGCCCTACTACCTGTTTCAGTGCCGCCCGACGGCAGGCAATGAGCCTTATTCCATCCCCCTGGTCCGAGGCTGGGAGATCTTTCGCGAAACGATGCGAAAGGGATCAGGACTTGCGCGGCGCGCACGCTACGTCATGTCTCACGTCACGGGCAAAGTTGAAATTGCGGGCGTTGACGCGGAGCACATCTATTTACGGTATCATCGAGCCAGGGACGCCAAACTTCGCGGACGATTCATGGTCTATCGTCGTGACGACGCGGCCCATTGGCTCGATCAGCTTGCACCCGCCGCTCGGAGTGGAGACGAGCCGATGACCTTCGAGAAACCGTGGGATACCGTCATGGACGGACCGGAATGATTGTGGGGATCGATCGCTTGCTCAATGGGTCGGCTTGCCGGAGGGTGTTGGATTGAGAAACAGCGATCTGGTCAGCCTGAACATGAATGTCCGTGGCCTCACGCAATCGGCCACGTTGGCAATCAAGGATCGGTGCAGGGAGATGCGCGCGCGGGGCACGCAGGTCTTTGACTTTGGACTTGGTCAATCGCCCTTTCCGGTTCCGCCCAGCGTGGTGGAGGCATTACGAGTTCATGCGGCGGAGAAGGACTACCTGCCCGTTCGCGGTCTTGGCGCCTTGCGGGAGGCGGTGGCTGGGTTCCATCGGCGAAAAGACCAGATCGAAGCCCATCCGGAGTCGGTGCTCGTCGGACCGGGGTCCAAGGAGTTGATGTTTCTACTGCAACTTGTTTTCTATGGAGAGATCATTCTGCGCACTCCTTGTTGGGTGTCCTACCAGCCGCAGGCGAGGATCATCGGGCGGACCATCAAGCTCATTCCAACCTCATTCGAGACCGGATGGAAGCTGACCGCGGGGCTGCTGGAAGACTCCCTGAAGGCGGCCAACGATGATGCGCGGCCGCGTCTGCTGGTGTTGAATTACCCGATGAATCCGACCGGGCATACGTATTCGACGCGGGATTTGCAGGAACTGTCGGAGGTGGCGCGACGATTCGGCTTGATCGTGCTTTCGGACGAGATTTACGGCCAGCTGCACTTTTTGGGAGAGCACGTCTCCATCGCCCGGTATTATCCGGAGCGCACCATTGTCAGTTCGGGACTATCCAAATGGTGTGGGGCGGGCGGTTGGCGACTGGGTACATTCACGTTCCCCGAAGAATTGAACTGGCTGGCGGAGGCGATGGCGGTGGTCGCCAGTGAGACTTATACCTCGGTCAGCGCCCCGATACAGCACGCGGCGGTCCGCGCATTCCAATGCGGGCCCGAAATCGAATCGTACTTGCGGCACGCCCGGCGAATCCTGGCGGCCATTGGTAACCGATGCACCAGAGTACTCAGAGAAGCGGGAATTCGACTGCACGAGCCACAGGGCGCCTTCTATCTTTACTTGGACTTCGGTCCACTGGCCGAACGTCTGCATGGTCGCGGAATCCGAGACGGCGCGACCCTTTGTGATCGCCTGCTCGCCGAAACGGGGGTGGCGATCCTTCCAGGATCGGCGTTTGCCCGGCCGGTCCCGGAACTGACGGCGCGGCTTTCCTATGTCGATTTCGACGGCGGCGCCGCACTCGCCGCCAGCGAAAGCGTCTCGCTGGATAAAGATGTTCCCAGCGAGTTGGTCTCGCGCCACGCGGAGAAGGTCTTTCGTGGAGTAGAGCGAATCGCCGAATGGGTCGGGCGGAGGTGATTCGAGGCGGAGTGATGAGCATGGTCACAATCAAGAGAATACTGTTGCCCACGGATTATTCCGACTTGGCGGCGCATGCCGCCCGCTACGCGCAATTCCTTGCCGAAGCCCACCACGCCGAGATACACGTATTGCACGTCGTGGCCCTATCGAGTGCCGCGGGCATTTCGCCGGTGGCCGCCGATGTTGGTGCCGTTCCCCTGCTGCCGGATACAGGCACGTTGATTGAAGCGCAAAAGCCGCGGATCGAGCTTTTCGTCGAGGACTTCGTCGGCAGTTCGGGAGTCAAGGTGATTGCGGAGGTGCGCGTGGGCGTGCCGCACGACACCATTGCCGAGTACGCTCGGGAAGCGAAGATCGACCTCGTGGTCATTGGCAGTCATGCGCGCGGCATCATGAAGCGGATTTTCCTGGGGTCCACGAGTAAAGCCGTCTTGGAATCGTCGCCATGTCCGGTACTCATGGTGCCGGTCGTGACGATGCCGGAAACAGCACCATCGACCACCAGCAACCGATCGAGTGCAGGGTAAGCATTGCGAGAACAGAAGGACATTTGCGAATGCCAAAGCGGGGGATTGTGATGCGGGTTTTTTCGACCAACGCCAAGGATAAGAGTCTGTTCGGGAAGCGCTGCAAAACAAAGCGGGGAAGGATTGGTTACGTTGCACTGATCGCTTTGGTCGCAATGGTGTTTGGTCGGCAATCCGGCACACTTCTTGCCAGCTCAAAGCCCCAGCAAACCGAGCCCGGTACCGTGGCAACGAGTCAAAAACCTGAAGCCGCGGACGGCGCCCGAAACGGGCAGCCGACATCATCCCCGGCCGAAGCAACCCCGCTTTCGGACGCTGAGCGAATCGCGCGGCTCCAAAGGGCGATCGCTGAAAATGAAAAACTCTTCGGAGAACTCCAGGCCAAGCTGAACGATCCACAAGACGAATACGCCAAGGCGGACGCGGAATTCGGACGACTGGACCGTGACTTTCAGGACAAGAAGAAGGAACTCCAGAGACAGCAACAGGAACCCGGTACGGGCAATGCGGAGTCGATCGCATCGGAAATCACCGCGTTGGAGCCTCAATGGAGGCTTGCCAAGGAACGCTTCGATCTCGCGATCAAGGCCCGCAAGTCCTTGCAGGAACAGATCTCGACGCTTGAACAGAAAATCCGGCAGGACCAGGACGCGTTGAAGAAGCTGACGGAAGTGAAGCCGTCGCCGCCGGCACAAATCCAACCCTCGGCTCCCGACGGAACCGGCGCTTCGGTCTCGCCGCCAGGTACGCCTGCTCCGGCAACCGCGCCGCCCACAACACCGGCGACGGAGGTGGCGCCCGCCACACCTGTTGTGGCGCCGCCCGGCGCTGCCCTACTGCCCCCCACAGCTCCCGCTCCATCGAACGGCGCCGCTCCGCCGACTGCCGCAAAACCTTCGCCGCTAAGTCCCCAACTTGTTAAAGCGCGGGAAGAGGCTGGCCAGAAGGCGACAGAGGCGGCGGAGGCGGAACAAGAGGCACAATCCATCGGGGACCGCGTAGCCGCGCTGCTCAAGAGCATCGAATTGGAGCGCAGCCAGTTGGCCAACGCCCGCCAGCGGGCTGAAAACGCGCAAGAAACGGAAAGAGCTCTCGAAGCAGACTTGCAACGTCGCTTGTCGGAAGGCACCGATGAGGCCGAACGAAACGAGCTGCGAAAAAAGATCGGCGAATCCCGCGAGCGATTTCGAGAGGCCCGGGAGGAGATCAGGGTACGGACCGATCGATTGGACACGCTTCAATCCGACCTCAGTGAATTGCAGTCGGAGGAGCTTGCCGCGATGCGCGCCGCCGAGGAGAAACGCACGGAGGCCGAAAAGGCACGCGAGAAAGTCGTTAGTCTTCAGAATCCTTTCGCGGCGCGCAATGTGTTGCAATGGACGATCAATCACGGTCCTCGAATCCTGTTGATCCTCCTTGGCATGGTCGCGGTCGTGTGGATCGCCCGGCTGCTCGAACGACGAGTGACGGATTGGATGGCCCATCACGGCAAAGCGCGGGGTACGACGGAGGACGAGAACCGAGCCAAGACGCTCGTCGGCGTGTTTCACAATGCCATTCGCGTCATCGTATTGGTCGGCGGGTCATTGATGGTCCTCGCCGAGATCGGCGTGAACATCCTCCCGCTGATGGGAGGAGCGGCCGTTCTGGGTTTGGCCGCCGCCTTCGGCGGGCAGAACTTGTTGCGCGATTATTTTACCGGATTCATGATTCTATTGGAGAACCAGTACGTCGTAAACGACGTCGTTACGGTCGGCAACGTGTCGGGATTGGTGGAGCGGATCACCCTTCGTTTGACTGTCTTGCGAGATTTGGAAGGCAACGTTCACTTTGTTCCCAACGGCACCATTGCGACGGTTACGAACAAGACTCACGGCTGGTCGCGGGCTTTGTTTGAAATCGGCGTGGCGTACAAAGAGAACGTGGATCAGGTCATGGAGGTTCTCGTCGAATTGGGCAAAGACCTGCGCCGTGATCTGGAGTTTCGGCACATGATCCTGGAGCAGCCGGAAATGCTTGGCGTGGACCAGTTCGGGGATTCCGTCGTGATCATCAAGTTCTTCATCAAGACCCGCCCGCTGATGCAATGGAACGTGAAGCGCGAAATGCTGCGCCGAATTAAAAAGAAGTTTGACGAGCTTGGAATCGAGATTCCATTCCCGCATCGGACGGTTTACCATCGGCGCGAGTCGGACACAAAGCCGCACGAAGGCGAGGTGTTCCTCGGAGCACCCCAGACCTCGGAATCAGAGCAATGACGGAGCGCGGTGCTGAAAAACGGGAAAGGGCGTCGAATGAATCCATGTCGGCGGTGATAGACCCACGGGCGGAGCAAGCGCTGGATCGCATCAAGGCCGCCCTTTCGCGCCGAAAGGGCGATGAAGCGGTACGTTTCTACGAGGATGCCTGCGCGCACGGGCTGATACCCGTCGACGAGAGCGCGCTTGCATGGCTGCATCGGACGCTGGGGAAGGATTGGACGGATAAATTGATCTCCGCTTATGCCGGTTTGCCATGTTTCTATTGCAACAAGGGCGCGATTCGCTGCGAGGAATGCAAGGGGCGAGGTTATGACGAGGACCGCACGTTGTGCGCGAAATGCCTGGCCCTGGGGATCGACCGTTGTGATTTCTGCGGCGGTTCGGGCAGGTTCACGATCAACCATGTTCCGCAGGCATTCCAGCTTCCCATGATGATTCGCCGCATCGTGGCCGCCCGGAAGGAAGCCGATGCCCTGCTGGACGTCGATGTTCCGGCGATTTCGGATTCCGAGCCGGGCAGAACGCGCAAGCAGGCGGCCAAGAACCTGTTACAGGTGAATCGATTGATGGGAGTCCTGGAGAACATGGCAGTAGCCGCCAGACAGTTGGAGTCGCGCCATGCATCGGAACGTGACACGATCCGCAAGGCCCTCGCTGCGTGTGAAGCCGTGGCGCCGAAACTGCGAAAACGGACATTTCAACTCCTCGGCGTTCTGGCCAGGGCATCCAAGCTTGAACTCGGAACGGCCACACGAACGGAGAGCCGCCGCCTGGCCGATCGCCGTGCCGAGTTCTACGGACGTCTGGCCGCTTCGAAGAATCTCGACAGCGCGTTCCTTCGGCGCCCGTTTCTTTTCTCCGACGAAACTGCAGCGGCGGTACCCGCCGAGCAGCCAGAGTCGCCTGAGCCGCCAAGCACGCCAACCGCAGCTTAAGCCATCGCGGGCCATTGAATGGGATCATGCTATGTTTAGAAGAGTTGGACACGGCAAACGCTTCTTCGTGCGAGGCAACAACCGGAATGGTGGCGTTACCAAAAAATACTTCGTCGCCAATGAGCAAGGAGTGAAACATGTGCAATAGGAACCCGGTGTCGGCGGCTCTGTCGGCATTCTGGTTTGTCATTGCGTGCGCCGGATGCGGATTCGGTCCCCATGCATTGCGGGTCAACCAGACTCGCTACAACGAAGCCATCCAGGGAGCGACGAACGAGCAGCTGTTGTTGAACCTTGTGCGATTGCGGTACCGGGATGTTCCGCTGTTCCTGCAAATCCCCAGCGTTTCGACGCAATATGAGATCCGTCAGGCGACCAGGTTTGACACGACGCTGAATGAGAATGTCGGGCCCGAACCGCTCAATCCCGACGTATGGAACCTGGGCGCAACATTCGAATTCTCGGAACGACCTACCGTGACCTTGATTCCTCTTCAGGAGAATGAGTTCGTCAAGCGAATGTTCGCAAAATATGACCCGGACACGATCGCCCTGTTGCACGGCTCGGGCTGGGCGGTCGATCGGGTTCTGATGTTAACCGTAAGCCGCATCAACGGCCTGGGAAACGCCGTTACTGCCGCCAGTCCCACTCCTGAAGAGGCCCCTGAATTCGCGGAGTTTGCAAGGTTCTGCAAACTTCTGCGCGCGCTTCAAAAGAGAGGGGAATACTCGCTGGAACCGTTCCCGCGCGACGTGGACGTCAGCGATGTGTTTACTTACGGCGAAGTGCCGCCGGGGGAGTTGCTCTCGCTGGCGGAGAAGGGCTATAAGCTGCGTCGCAGCGGCGAGGGTTATGTTCTGCGGAGCACGCGGAAGGACTGGCGGCTTCACCTTACGGAAGCAGGCCGGACATCGCCGGAATGGGGCGAGGCCTGCAAGCTCCTGGGGCTTGACCCGAGCCTGAAAGAGTACGAGGTGCTATTGGGCACAGCTTCGGCATACAACGAAGAAGCTGCCGGCACTCGAAGCAGGCTCATTATCACGCCTCGATCTCTGCTCGGCACCCTATTCTTCCTGTCTCATGCGGTGGATGTTCCAAGAGACGACCTGAGTTCCGGGCTGGCGACGGTGACTCGCGATGCGGAGGGCCGGGAAATTGACTGGGGTGACGTGACCATGCAACTCTTGCGGATTCACAGCGCCTCGCAACTTCCGGCTCATGCGGCGGTCGCCGTGCGCTATCGAGGAAAGTGGTTCTACATCGACGACCGTGACCGCAATACAAAATCCACGTTCATGCTGCTCAATTACATGTTCGCCCTGCAAGCGGGTGAGTACGAATCAACTGCGCCGATCTTGACATTGCCGGTTGGACGGTAGGGTGTTTGGCAAGTTGATTCGCTAGTTTCTTTGGCGGTTGCTTGTGCCAACTGAAGGGATCACCCCACAGCGCATGGTTTGCGCCGTGGAAAAATAGGTGAGCATCACTTGGAATCAGGAGCCTGTTCGGTCCCTTGCGTGCGTTCGGACTGCGGAGGAATCAGGCTGATAAGCGTTTGCCCGGAGGCGGGCGCGACCGGCTCGTCGGCAACCATGATGTGGAGTTTGCCCTGCTGATTAACCAGGAATAACGGGATGGACGATAAGCCATATCGTTTTTGGAATGCGGCGTGATTAAACTCCGCCGTGAGTTTCGTTGCCTTGACCGTCCAATCCGCGTTGGCCAGTTCCTCAATGGTCCCATACGTAACCTTGGAAGCAAACAGCCAGCGACCGTGCAGGTGTTTCTCCTGTTCGCTCCTCCGGCCATGTTCGGATTTCGGCGGCAACTGGTAGACATCGGTTCGCCCGAAGGTACGCGAAAACTGCTGGCAGGCCAGGGCGTTGACTTCATCGTTCGGGGTCATCGCCAGCAATCGGCCGATCCCGGCAAGATCAAGATTGTCCGCCACGTTGTCGGCCAACGCGCTGCCCACATGCGTTGGGAGCCCAAGGAGCCGCGCTGCGGCCTCGTTTGCCCGGTTGGTGTCCATCATGATGACGCGGAAACCAAGTTCGGTAAGCGCCTTCGCAATACGACACGCCCAAGGCTGCGCTCCAATCATGAGAACACCCTGCGGGTCTCGTTCCGCGATTCCAAGCCGCCGAGCCACCGCCGACGCGGTAAGGCCGTACACGGAAACCGTGCCGATAATTGTCGCAAACGTGAGCAGCATCAGCAGCTTCGCTTGATGATGGCCTGCGTTTTCCATCTGCAAAGCGAACACGGAAGCCACGGCCGCGGCGACAATTCCCCGCGGCGCGACCCATCCTAGAAAACATCGCTCCTGCCAGGAGAGTCCCGTACCCAGCGTGGAGACAAACACGGACAGGGGTCGAACCAGGAGGATCAACACAACGACAAAGAGCACCGCTCGCAGATCCAGCAACGCCGCGAAATCAGACGGAGCGAACCGGGCGGCGAGCACGACAAACAGCAATGAGATCAACAGGACGCGAATGTTCTCCTTGAACTCGAGGATGTGCCGTGCCTCGGAGGGGTTTCGATGGACCAGCACGATACCGGCAAAGGTGACGGCGAATAGCCCGGATTCCGCCTGAACGTAATTGGAAAGCGCGAAGACGATGATCGCGGTCGCCAACGACACAGGGTTGGCAAGAAAGTCAGGAACCCAATGACGGCGAAGCGTCGCGGCCAGACCAACTCCCGCCACGATACCCATGCCGCCGCCCACAATGACGGTACTGACCAATCCGCCGGTGATGAATGCGGCCGGACTATGGACATCCGCCGCCAGGACAAACTCGAAGACCAGCACCGCGAGCATGGCGCCGATCGGATCGATGGCTATGCCCTCCCATCGCAGAATTGACGCCACTCGGCCACGCGGACGGATGTGCCGCAACAAGGGAATGATCACAGTGGGTCCGGTCACGGTGAGGAGGGCGCCCAGGATGATCGCCAGCGGAGCATCGAGGTCCGCTACGAAGTAAGCCGCCGCCGCCGCGAGAAGCCAGGTCACTGCAACCCCAGTCGTCAGCAGATTTCGAACCACGCGGCCCACTTTTCGCAGTTCATCTAAACGAAGGCTCAAGCCGCCCTCAAAAAGGATGATCGCCACGGAGAGGGAAACCAGAGGCAGCAGGGCATCGCCGAACAATTCATCGGGATGGATCCATCCGGCAACTGGTCCGGCGACGAAGCCGACGATCAAGAGGATGAGGATGGACGGCAATTTCAACCGCCAGGCGACCCATTGGGCCACCGTGGCAAGAAGGAGAATAAGGACAAAATCGTGCGTCGGACTCGGCTTCATCGGGCCTCACTGCCTTTACCCACTATCATGACACCAAGAATAATCATTCGTCGCCCGAAGGAATAGTCATGGCAAGAGAGGGATGAGGTAGGGAGAATCGCAGGACGTTAAGAACCTCGGCAACTTGCGATTTGGCAGCTGCGTTATCCCTTGATCAGATCGTCTGATCGGTTACCCTTGGGTCGGATGCCTGAAAACGAAGCCATTCAGGATCGTTTCACCTCGCTTTCAAGCAATCCGGCATCACACTCCAGCACTACCCGTGCCCCGCGCCATGTTCACTTTGCCCGAACAGCGGTGGTCGGAGTTTGCGCCGGGCTCCTCGCGGTGGGATTTCGTCGGGCTTTGGCGTTTGCCGAGTCGGAACGAGAGTCCTTGCTGGCAGACCTGCACACTTACCCCGTCTGGGGATGGGCCATCCTGCCGATCATCGGACTTCTCGTCGGTTCGCTGGTCGGTTGGATCACCCTGGGTTTTTCGCCGGAGGCGGCGGGGAGCGGCATCCCGCACTTGAAGGGTGCTCTGATTCATCTTCGCACGTTGGAATGGAAACGGCTCATTCCCGTCAAGTTCATCGGCGGCGTCCTGGGGATAGGTGCGGGGCTCTCTTTGGGCCGCGAAGGGCCGACCGTCCAGATTGGGGGAGCGGCGGCCCGTGCATTGGCCGGACCGCTTCGCACTCCCTCTGCCGATATCCCGCAACTCTTCTCCGCCGGCGCCGGGGCGGGTCTGGCCGCTGCGTTCAACGCCCCGCTTGCCGGTCTCATCTTTGTCGTCGAAGAACTGCATCGCGAGCTTTCGTCCCGCACGGCCGCGGGCGCCCTGATTGCCGCTGTCTGCGCCACCGTTGTCACACAGGGACTTGCAGGCGACATCCCGGCATTCGAAGCCCGAAACCTGACGGCGATTCCGCTGGCCGCACTGCCGTTGGTGGTTGTCGTCGGAGCAATTGGCGGACTAGGGGGCGCACTTTTCAACAAATCCATCCTGACGGCGCAGGGCTGGGTACAACTATTGCACCGCATTCCGCGCTGGATGCTTCCCGGAATAGCCGGGCTGGCGATCGGCCTTGCAGCTTGGTGGGTTCCGGGCGTTGCCGGCGGCGGCCACGTGATCGCCGAACACCTGTTGAGCGGTACGTTTCAAGGCGGACTCGCGTTGCTTGTTTTGCTTGTCTTCGCAAAGTTCCTCGCCACCACCCTGAGCTATGCGTCGGGCGCGCCCGGGGGTATTTTTGCCCCCATGCTGCTGTTGGGGGCGTTGGTCGGCACGGCCATCGCGCGATTGACGGCCGGCGTATTCCCTTCCCTTGCGATCCAGCCTCAGGTGCTTGCGGTCTTGGGCATGGCCGCGTTCTTTGTCGGCTCCGTGCGCGCTCCCCTCACGGGAATTGTGCTCATCAGCGAACTCACCGGCGGCTATCAGCTTCTCTTTCCCATCTGCGTCGCTAGTCTCGCCGCCTACCTGGCCGCTGAAAGCTTGAGAAGTCGCCCGATTTATGACGCCCTGCTCGAAGCGGACCTTGCCCGGAGCGGTCACGGGCCCGCTCGTGTGGAGCCACGGACCATCTACATCGGCGTGCAGCGTGGCGCACCGTTGGCCCACATTGCAATCGCCAAGGCCGGGTTGCCTCACGGTTGTCTCGTCACCGCGGTGGAGCGGAGCGGACAGACGTTGATCCCCACGGCGGACACCGTTTTCCTCCCCGGTGATCACGTTTCGATTCTCGCCCCAGGAAATATGCCGGATGCACCGCTCGAAATCGTCCGGCTTTGCACCGGTTTATGACAAGAAATCGGCGGCGTTTCGGAAATGGGTGCGTTTACGACGCCGAACTACGTGCCGTGCGTCAGTCGCCCGGTCAATCGATCCTTCATCCGTAAGCGGGCTGCGTCGATGAGCATTCGTCCCGCCCAACGGTAGACGTTGAACTCCGCGAGCAGCGCCCGCATCGTTCGCATTCGAGCTTTTTGCTCCTCGCGAGGCATGGTTATCGCGGCCTCCAGGGCCGCGCCGGCGGCGTCCATGTCGTAGGGATTGACGATCAACGCCTCCGCCAATTCACGGGAGGCCCCGGCGAAGTGGCTCAACACCAGAACGCCGAGCTCATCGTCCCGAGCCGCAACGAACTCCTTTGCAACAAGGTTCATCCCGTCGTGCAGGGCGCTGACGTAGCAGACGTCCGCGGCACGATAGAACTGGAACACCCGTGGAGGTTCATGATGAGCCCGAAGGAGAATTACCGGCTTGTACGAGTCAGCGCCGAACTTGGCATTGATTCGGGCCGCGGTTCTCTCTATGTCGTCATTGAGTTGCCTGTACCGGTCGATCAGCGTCCGGCTCGGCGCGGCAAGTTGCACAAACACGAAACGCCCTCGGAGGTTCGGTGATTTCTCCAAGAGATTCTCGACAGCCCAGAGTCTTTCCTCCACCCCTTTTGTATAATCGAGGCGATCGACGCCGACCCCGAGAAGAGTGTCGGGCGGCAATCCGAGTTCCGTGAACACCGAGGCGCGACACTCCGCCACCGGCGGCGAGGACTTCGCCAAACGGCTTGGCCATTCGATGGAGATCGGGTAATCGCGGATCAGGGTCATCCGGTCCCCCTGGATGACCGCGATTTTCTCCCGATCGATCCGTGTTTCCATGAAGCGATCGACGGCTTCGACGAAATTATTGCAGTGTAAGCGCGTGTGAAAGCCGAGGATGCTGCTGCCCAAGAGGCCTTGAACGAGTTCCTCCCGCCAGGGGCAAATGCCGAACTGTTCGGCGTTGGGCCACGGGGTGTGCCAGAACGTAAGCACGGTGGCGCGCGGCAGGCGACGCCGGATCATGGCGGGCGCCAATGCGAAGTGATAATCCTGAACGAGAATGATGGGGTCGTCCGCGTCGACCTCGGTGACGACGGCCTCGGCGAACCGCTCGTTGACGGCCTGGTAGTGGGTCCAGTCCTCACTGCGAAAAATGGGCCGTGCATGGGCCAGATGACAGAGGGGCCAAAGCCCTTCGTTGGCGAACCCGTAATAGTATCCCCTCTCTTCCTCCGGAGAAAGCCACACGCGCCGAAGGGTATAGGATTCCTCGCCGGGAGGCACCAGCAGGTGATCCTTTGAGTCTACGGTGGCACGATCCGCGGAACCGGTTCCGTGTGCGACCCAAACGCCGGAGCAGGCCTGCATGACAGGCTCCAGCGCCGTGACTAATCCACTGGCCGGGTGCATGACCTGAATGGTGCGGTCTTCTTTGAAATGATGAATATATGGCTCGCGGTTGGCCAACACCACGATCCGCTCGCCCTGGAGGTATCGGACGAGCGTCTCTTTCAACCGCTGAGGAGTCCAGGCCCCTCTCTCGGCATCCGACCACCGTTCCGCCGAAACGCGCTCGATCATCGCCCGAAGGTCGCCCAGGATGGGCTGAAACGCTCGCTGGCGGCCTTCGCCCCGGAGGAACAAGCGGATTTCCTTGGTCCATCGCCGCCAGAACAATCGACTCGCAATCAGGGTTGCAACGCAGGCCGTTGCCGCAAGTACCCCGAAGGCAAGCAGAATGAGCTCCTGCGTTTTGGCTTCGCGACGCTCCGCAAAGGCAAGGTCGTGGACGAGGATGACGAAACCAAGCGGGACGTCCTCGTGAACCAGCGGCACCGAGCTGACGTACACGTTTCCGCCCGGCAGAACTTGCCTGCCACCCCACTGCCGCCACGCGGATGCGGGCAAGTCGGGGGTTATGCGAACCTGCCGCGCCAAGTCCGAGCAGCGGAACACCGACGGGAAGTCGTTTGTGCTTGCGGTCAGGCTTGGCTTAGTGTCGCACGCGGCGGCCGCAAGAATCCGCTCGTCATGTGTGATCTTGGAAAGCACCGCTCGCACGGCGTCCGAGCCTTCATTCCATTGCGCTACCAGTTCGTTGCCTGCGACATTCACGGCAAGTTGAGAGCGCAGGTTAATGTCCTTTTCGAACCAGACCTGCGTCGTATGCATCACGATGCGAAAGGTCCCCCACGCCAGCACCGCGAGCATGATGAGGAGTACGCCAAGGAACTTGGCAATTTGTCCCATGAGAGCCGTTCTACTGCGCGCAGAGTGTTCTCGCAACCGCGTCTACGGTAAACTAAACGAGGGTTTTGCGGAAAATATGTTGCTGTCTTGGAAATCACATACATGAACAAACTGAAGTCGCGGCTCAAGGAGCTCTCGCGCACACCCGTGCTGCTCGTGGCCAGCGATTTCGACGGCACCCTTTCACCGCTGGCATCGGAGCCGTCGCTGGCCAAGCCTAACCGCGAGGCGATAGAAGCCCTGCACGCGCTTTCGACGATGCCCCAGACGCATGTCGCGATCATTTCCGGCCGATCGCTTCGGGATCTCTCCTCGCTAGCCGGTTTCAATGACAAAGTGCACCTCGTGGGCAGCCACGGCGGCGAGTTCGGCGCGGGATTCGATAACACTCTGGACGCGGCGCAGGTCGCGTTGCGCGACCGCGTCCACAAAGAGCTTCTTGTGATTGCAGCCAAAGGAAAGGGTTTCTTCGTGGAAGAGAAGCCCGCCGGCGTTGCGCTTCATTTTCGCCTGGCCGACGAGCGGCTCGGAAAGGCGGCGGTGGAGGCCGTCCTTCGTGGTCCGGCAAACAACCCCGGTGTTCACGTGAAACACGGTAAGCAAGTAATCGAGCTGAGTGTCATCTCCACCAACAAGGGCATGGCTTTCACGTCCATCCGACGCCGCGTCGGCGCGACCGCCGCGATCTTCATCGGAGACGACGAGAGTGACGAAGACGCTTTCGCCATCTTGTCCGATCCTGATGTTGGCGTCAAAGTGGGCGAGGAACCAACCAAGGCGAGTTTCAGAATAGCGGACACATCCGAAGTTGCATCCGTGTTGTCCACGCTGGTCGGACTTCGAGAAATCTGGCTGGAGAAGTCGTAGGCGGTCGAAATCGAAAGACCAGCGCTACTTTGCCACACCCTCAAGGGTTCTTCGTGAAATGTTTTTCGAGGTTTTTCATCTGCTCGGTCCACCCGCCATCGTTCATCCGGAAGGCCTCGTCACGTCGCGCGGAAGGTATCGCATGGAAGCCGGACTCGGTCAGCCGCAACATCGTTCCCTCGCCCGCGGGCTCCAAGTTGAACTCCACGAGTGTCGGCGGCTCTTTCGAATAATCCATGTTGGGGTTGACGGCGGCTGGATGCCAGTGAAATGAAAAGAGCCGCTTCGGCACCATCTTCTGCACAACGGCCTCCAGCACCAGGTGCTCATAGCCGGGATAGGTGATTTTTCCCCGCGCGGTCCCTCCGGTGACGAAAGGCGCTTCCAAATTGACTTTGAACCAGTCGCCGAATTCCTTGTGATCCGTCAATGCCCTCCAGACGCGGTCTATGGGAGATTTCAATTTGACTTGTTTCTCAATCTGGTCAGCGATCGGTTTTTCCATGTGCAATCTCCAATGACACTTAGCTGGTAAGCAAAGTTACGGGTGCATTTTAGCAGCCATTAGAAACCGGGCAAACCAACCAAGGATGTCAAGTTCAGGGCATGGTCGGCAAAGCGACGGGGTATCCTTGCGCCAATTCCTTTTCCTGCGCTTCCTTAGTTGCATTGCGGCCCGATGCTCCCGCCATATGACCGTCGCCAATCGAGAATCACGACCTGCTCGTCGCATACAGAATCGGATCGACAAGACCCGCGTCGCGGAAGCCTTGGCGGCGGAGCAGACAACTGTCACAGTGGCCGCAAGCCATTCCATCCGGCGTGGGATCGTAGCAACTATGGGTAAGCGAATAATCGACGCCGAGGCGCATTCCTTCGCGAATGATCTCGGCCTTGGTCATGGTGATCAGAGGCGCGTGGACCTTGATGGAAGCGCCGGATACGCCCGCCCTGGTGGCGACATCGGCCAGACGTTGGAAAGCGGCGATAAAGTCCGGGCGACAGTCGGGATACCCTGAAAAGTCCACCGCGTTCACACCGATGAAAATGTCCGACGCCCCGATCACTTCGGCATATCCCAAGGCGAAGGCAAGGAAGATCGTGTTCCTCGCGGGAACGTAAGTGACCGGGATCCCGCTTCCGATTTCATTTACCGATGCCGACTTGGGAACCTGGATGGAGTCGGTCAGGGCCGACCCGCCGAAGGCACGGAGGTCGATGGTCTGGATAACATGCTGTACGGCTTGCAAGGCGTCGGCAACGCGTCTGGCCGATCGCAGTTCCGCTTCATGCCGCTGTCCATAATGAAACGTAAGTGCATATAGATCAAACCCTTGAGAATAGGCAATGGCCGACGTTGTGGCCGAATCCACGCCGCCGGATAGTAAAGTGACTGCCTTGGATTGCCGATTGCCCATCTTACGATCACCGAGGGAACACTATCGCCACAAGTGCCGCTTGAACAATGTTTTGGAATCCAGCAGGTAAACCAGGTTTCCTTGCCCACCGTCGAAAGCGGTTCCGCACCCTAGCCGTTCACTATTCGTAACGCCAGCGTAATGTGTGAATTCCAAATTGCATCCGGCCATTGTGTTTCCCGTAATAGGATGGTTAGTCTATGCCCTTGCGTTAAACATCTTACGAATCGCGCCGCGATTCGTTGTTTAAGATGAAGTTGAGACCAGTTTTTTTGGAGAGAACAAAGCAATGAGGAATGTACGTTTAGGTTGGATCAGTTCCGCGATCGCATTTGCCGTCGCCGTGCCGGTGTTCGCGCAGACAGAGCCGGCGAAGCCCGCTCCCAAGAAGGAGCCGGCCGCGGGAGCTCAGAAAACGGGAGCACCGACAGTTGCTTCCGCAAGCGCTCCGACGGCGCCGGCGATCGGTAAGCCCGCCCCCGCGTTCAAGCTCAAGGATGTGGATGGCAAGGACCACAACCTGTCGGATTACTTCGGCAAGGTCGTCGTGCTCGAGTGGGCGAATGCGGATTGCCCGGTTTGTAAGCGGCACGCCAAGGGCGGAACCGCGAACAAGGTCATGAGCAATTTCAAGGACAAGCCGGTTGTGTGGCTCAATATCGATTCAACAGGTACTGCGTCCGCCGATAATTGCAAGAAGTTCGCGGCAGAGAACAAGCTTGGCACCTATTTGATGGACCCGACCGGCGCGACGGGCAAGGCGTACGGCGCCAAGACGACGCCGCATTGCTTTGTGATCGACAACAAGGGCAACCTGGCCTACATGGGTGCGATCGATGACGACAAGGACGGCAGCAAGGGCGACAAGGCGCAGAACTACGTCAAGGAAGCCATTGACGCCGTGTTGAAGGGTTCGACCGTCGCCACGTCGACGACCGACCCGTACGGATGCAGCGTGAAGTACAAGGGTTAACAACGGAATCCTCGAGCGGGACGATGCGACCTTTCGGTCGTTGGCGACCCGCTCAATCCGACCGATACAACGTCCGGTGGGTGATTCGAAAAGTCGCCCCCGGACGTTTTTTTGCGCGTACTCCGACGGCGATCGAGGAGCTACAATAACACAATCGGCGCATCAAGCGTGATTGGGGCCTTGAGAATGGACTTGAGCCATGACAACCCGGTGATCGCGGCGGATCGAGCTTCTATTCGAAGCCAATCGAGCATCATGGATTTCATCGAATTGATGCGTCCGACGCAGTGGATCAAGAACGTCGTTGTTTTCGCCGGACCGGCGGCCGGGTTGAAGCTTTCCTCAGCCCAGTCTCTGCGGCAGGCCCTTCTGGCGTTTGTTGCGTTCTGCCTCGCGGCCAGCGCGACGTATGCATTCAACGATGTGGTGGATCGGGCGGCGGACGCAAACCACCCGACAAAGCGTCTGCGACCCGTTGCACGGGGAGCAATCAGTCCTTCGAGGGTGGTGCTCTTGGGAATCGTGCTCGCCGCCACAGCGATCTCCATCACCGCATTGCTCCTTCCCAAGACCGTGACGGCCGTCCTGGTCGGGTATCTGGCGTTGACGCTGGCCTACTCGCTCGTCCTGAAGCGAAGGGTGATATTGGATGTCATCGTGGTGGCGACGGGGTTCGTGCTACGGGCGTTGGCGGGTTCGGCGGCTGTGGGCGTTCCGACATCGGAATGGCTTATCGCCTGCGTGTTTACGCTTTGCCTGTTCATGGGATTCGGCAAGCGGCGCTGCGAGATCGCCATGATCGGCAACACCGAAGAAATCGGCCTTCACCGTCGTACGCTGGTGCGCTACACGCCGGACTTGCTGAACCACTTGCTGGCCGTCTCCGCGGGAATCGCGGTGATCACGTTTCTACTCTATACGTTGGACAACGTCGGCCATTCCTCGCCGTTTCGGAAACAACAACTGTTCTATACGTTGCCGCTCGTCATCTACGGAATCTTTCGCTTCGCCATGCTGACGGAGCTGGGAATCTACAGCGGTCCGACGGAGATCGTGCTGAAGGACCGGGCGATGCTGGTCGCCATTCTGCTTTGGACCGTCTGCGCGATGCTGATTGCCTATCAGAATGTGTTGTTTGGGCCAGAGGGAATGATTGGATTCTTAGCCATATTGCCGATTTCTGATTGGCAATCGGGAATCGACAATTCGTTTTCGTAATTTGTAGTTCGTAACTGGTAATTCGTCATCGCATGAATCGTTCCACCGTCGCCATTGTCCGAACCAAACCGGAAACGGTCCTCGAGGACTACCATCGGCTGATGAACCTGGCCGGGTATCAAAACATCATCACGAAGGACGCCGAGACGGCCTTGAAGGTCAACATCAGTTGGCACTTCTTTTACCCGGCGGCTTCGACAACCCCCTGGCAGTTGGAAGGCGTGATCCGCACGATGAAGCGCGACGGATACGAACCGAAGCGGATTCATGCCTGCCACAACCGTACGGTGGTGATCGATGCACGCCTGGGGGAAAGAGAAAACAAACAGGTCGGCGTCGTGGAGGCACACGGACTGGCCAATGTACACCTGTACGAAGATACGGTGGAGTGGGTTCATATTCGCGAAGCGGTGGGCGACCTCGCCGATCGGTTCTTGTGCCTGAACCAGGTTTATCCGAAGGGATTCAGCATCCCCCGCCGATTGATCGGGGAGAACATCATTCACTTGCCCACCGTTAAAACGCATGTCTTCACGACCATGACCGGAGCGATGAAAAACGCATTCGGCGGACTGCTCAACGAACATCGCCATTGGACGCATCCGGTGATCCACGAAACGCTCGTGGATCTCCTGATGATCCAGCAGCGGATTCACCGAGGAGTGTTCGCGGTAATGGACGGGACATTCGCGGGAGACGGGCCCGGGCCTCGTTGCATGGTTCCTTATGTGAAAAACGTGCTGCTCGCATCAGCGGATCAAGTGGCGATCGACGCGATGGCGGCCAAACTCATGGGCTTCGATCCCCTGAACGACGTCAGGTTCATCCGTCTCGCCCACGAAAGAGGATTGGGCTGCGGCGACCCGCGGGAAATCGAGGTCGGCGGCGACGTGGAATTCGCAAACGAGAACTGGCGCTTCGTCGGACCCTTCAAGCGAATGACCTTCGCCGCCAACATGCAACATGCGATTTACTGGGGAAGGCTCAAGGGATTCCTGGAATGGTCGCTAAGAACCTGGCTCGCGCCGTGGGCTTACATTGCCAGCGTGTTGTATCACGATTGGTTCTGGTATCCGATCGTTGGACGGGCCAGGGTGCGCGCGGCCATGCACAGTCCATGGGGCCGGCTGTTTCACAATTGGGAGCAAGTTCGACCCAGCGAAGCGGGTTTCTCAATGGTGGGCGAGGCACGAGGGAAGTTGGTCCGCGGCTTTGGACGGGTAATGGCCCTAGCATGGCGTATCCTGGTCACCTGCATCAAGGAGGCCCCGGAAGTAGCGTTGCGAAAGCGGCGGGTAGGTGTGGCCCAGCCGCCCCCGGCTGGGCGCATGTAACACGGCAGTGGGCCGCTGTACCACACGACGCGCGGGCTCCAGTCAAGTCGTTCATCCCGCCCACGGCTCAGGGCGAAATTGCCTACGATTCAAGCAACCATTCGACAACGGGTTTGGAGGAATCGTCAAACTCATACTCCCGCAAGTGGCCCCGAGTGACCCAGCGGATTTCCGCGTAGAGACCTGGGCGCGGCTCTCCCTCGGCAACGCCGCAAAAGAAATATCGCATTTCGACTTCTTGTCCGTCCAGCATGGCCGGCACCGGCGGCTGGCCGACGACGATCTCGACTTGGATGCCGAGCTGTGCGGATGCGGTGCGGCGCATGGCCTGTTCGGGCGATTCGTCTACGTTGGCACTTCCACGCGGAAACTGCCAGAGCCGCGTCTGTTCATCGGTCGTGGACGGCAAGACAATCAGCACGTGGTTGTCATGCCGCTCGATGATTCCCACCGCGACGCGCGGTCTGCGTAGAGGCCTCGGCTTCATTGCAACGACCCAGCGGATGAATCCGGCGACTCGAAAGTCATGTCGCATCGCCGATGAGGTATATGCGGTTCTTGCCGTCGCGTTTGGCGGCCAGCAGGGCTTCGTCCGAACGTTTCAGCAAGTCGTCAGCCGTGGTGGCATCCCACGGGTAGGTGGCCAATCCGCCGCTGATGGTCAGTCGACCCTGACCCTCGGAACCCAAAACGGGTAATGGCTCGGTGCGCAGGGCTGTTTTGACCCGCTCAAGAATGGATAGAGCGCATTGCGGATGTCTGGACCCGGCGGTGCGCGGGCCTTCCCGGTCCCAGAACACGACCGCAAATTCGTCTCCGCCGTAGCGGGCGACGATGTCCTGCTCGCGGCAATGTCTTCGAAAAAGCTGCCCGATGACGCGGATGATTTCATCGCCGGCCTCGTGCCCGAATCGATCGTTGTACGTCTTGAAGTCGTCGAGGTCGAAGAACAAAAGCGTCACCGGGAACTGCTCGGTTTTTGCGCAAGCGAGGATCGAGGCCAGTTCCTCACGAAGGTACCGGCGATTGGGCAACCCGCTGCATTCGTCGGTGAGGGCGAGCAGCCGCCATTGACGGTTTTTCGAGGCCGCCGCCAGAATGTGGCTCACGACTCCGGCGTAGTGGGTCAGTTTCTGAGCATCGTCCAATGTGTAAGGACGACCGACTCGCTCAGCGACGCTCAACTGCCCGATGACGCCGCTTTCACCGGTCAGCGCCGCGCTCAATACAGGCTTGTTCACCACCTCGCCACAGGTCGCCGCGGCGCCCTCGACAATCACCGTCGCTCCGCGGGCCTCGAGAGCCGACCGGATCAGGGCGGCGAGTTGTTCGAGCAGCGCCGTCGGTCTTGTATTGAGACCGGCAAGACAATCGCTGAGCAGTTTCAATTCCTGTGTTGAGGACGGCGCCGCCGAGGTCAAGTATTGCGGAGTGCGCAAACGGGCGTAGCCGATAGCGGCGTCTAATTCGTCGCCCATGATGGGGAAGAGGATGTAGTCATTCGCACCGGACTGAACGGCCCGTCGGGTGATTGGTTCGGACTCCGGCTCGCAGCAAAGCACGAGCCGGCTGGTCGGACCGGCGGCCTCACGCAAGCCCGCGACGGCGTCGTCAAGTTGCGCGAACGAGCCGTCGACTCGGGCGAGCACGACCCGCGCGGGCCTGCGGCTCAACTCGGCAATCCCCGACAGGTAGGTGTCGCAGCAGGCGACATCCCAACTGGGATAGCGCCCGCGGACCTCCTCCACCCAACTCGAGCGTGTCTCAGCCCCTTCCCCCACAAGCAAAAGTCGATCGCGATCGAAGGGTCCGGAATCTCTGGCGGGGCGAGCAGTCATGAAACACCCCGAATCTGCTGATTGTCATCCGGCAGGGTTGAACCGGAATCCTCCGAGGTCTTGGCGTCAATATCATCGTTCATCAACGCCCGCAGTTCCTCATCGGTCAAGAGAGGTTCACAAGAACTTGGCGGGCAAGGTGCATTGGGTGCATGTCCGTGTCGCGGGGGTGCGACGCGCGCTGGCCGATCGCCGTAACGCAGCCAGGGCACACGGGCGGGTTTTTGAGCATCCTCTCGATCAACACCGGTTGATTCAGATGCCGCCGCGAAACTCGATGGTGAAACGGACTTGGCCGTCAAAGGTTCAGAATCCTCCTCGTGATTCTCCGCGCTCATCGGAACGGGACTGCCGCGGGTCAGTTCTTCGAGGGATTCCCGCGTCGCAGGCCCTGTCGCGCCGAGTTCGACCGCCCTGGCGATCCGCGACTTGGCACTAGCAGCCGCGTAAGCGTAGATTTTCAGATCACGGCAGAGCCTCGAGACGATGGCAAAAAACTCGAACTCCGGGTTACCAAGACCGTCAAGACAAACGATCACCGCTTGGGGCCGATTCGCCGAGGGCCGGAGTAGGCGCGCCAGTCCACGATAGACGTCTCCGCACCAATCCGTCTCCAGCGGCAAACTTGCCAGAAGTTCAGCAATCGGCGTTCGACGCGGCGCCGACTCCGACAAGGCGGGTGGCTGCGAATGGATGTGCAGGACACGATGCCCTTCAAATTTGGAGTCCTTAATCACGAATCGGCTCACCTACGCATGATTACTGTGCGTGCGCATCGTTTCCCCATTTGTTAGTTTAGGGGGGTGTGATGTGCAGGTCAACGCGATTAGAGTGAAGCAACGTTGCCAAATGGATGGCTGGTCAAGGGTATTTTGAGGCTTGTTGCTGGATGTGCGGCAAGTACAATAACCGACGATCGTCCCGGCCCAGAGCCGCGGCGAAACTGGGGCAGCCCGGTGGATGTGAATGGGCCACCCACCAACTGCGGCGCTGACATTGGGCACAGGACTGCCCACCGCCCGACACGCGGCCCGGTCGGCTGACGAGGTAATCAGCACGCACTGACCGCGTCGATTGATGGATTTCCTTATGACCAATTCGCTGCTCGCGGCTTTGCCGGACGGGCTCGGTTACATCAGCTTCGTGAAGGCCGGAGTTGTCCTGCTGTCCCTGTTGGGATGGGCGGCGGCCGCACAATGGATCGACCGCGACACCGATGTGGTCAAGACCAAACGGGAGCAGTGGAACCTGATCGTCCTGGCCGGCGGAGCGGTAGCTTACTTCGTTCTGTTTATTCCGCCATGGTCTGGCGGGCTCTTCATGTTGGGACTCACGTTCTGGCTGCTCATCGCCGGGGGATCGATGCTGGCCTATCTGGTGCATCGCAACGGCCGGGTCGTGCCCGATGCGCGAATCCTGACCATCGGCCATCTAAAGCGAGTGATTTCCAGCGGGGTGGAGAGTCAGCGCGGTCGTTCAGAGAAGGGAATGCGCGTCCGCATCAGCGACCACGCGGGGAAGTTCGTCGATACCCCCAGGGAGCCGGAGGAGTTGCGAGCCTTTCATGGCGTGCAGGATTTTCTGTATGACATTCTTCTACGCCGGGCCTCGGACGTGGAGATGGTCGCAGGAAAAGAGAAGTATCGCCTGCTGGTTAAAATCGACGGGGTGGCGGCCGAACGGTCTGATGGAATCCCCCCGGAAGAAGGCGAACGGATGTTTCGGTACTTCAAGAAGCTCGCCGGCTTGAACATCGAGGAGATCCGTCGTCCGCAGAGCGGAAAAATTCGCGCCTCCCTGCTCAGTCACATTGGGGAGCCGCCCCATGCCGAGGTGCGCACCTCGGGAACAACCGCAGGCGAAAAACTGAGCCTGCACATCCAATCGGGACCGGCGTTGATTCGCCTGTCGGATTTGGGATTTGCTCCCACGCGCCTGGAACAGGTGAAACATTTCCTGGCCAAGTCGCAGGGACTGTATCTCACGACTGCTCCCCCGCATCACGGACTGACTTCCACGCAATACGCCGTCCTGCGCAGTCACGACGCCTACATGAACAACATCCACGCCCTGGAGCGGCGCAAGCTGCTCGACCTGGACAACGTCACTCAGCAGGTCTACGAGGGCAACAACGCCGACGTCAACTACGCGCGCATGTTGCAGACGGTGCTGCGCCGCGAGCCGGACATCGTGCTGGTCGGCGAATGCGAAGACCGGGAGACGGCGCAGATCGCCACCAGGGCCGCGGCGGATCACCGCAAGATTTACTTGGGAATGCAGGCCAAGGATACTTTCGACGCCCTCGGCAAGTATCTTTCGTTTGTGGAGGACAACGCCCTCGCCGCCAAGGCGTTGATTGGATTGACCAATCAACGGCTGGTCCGCGTACTGTGTACCGATTGCCGCGAAGCCTTCCCGCCCGACGCCCCCACGCTCAAGAAACTCAACTTGCCCGCGGACAAGATCGAGCGCTTCTACCGTCCGCCCTCCGAGCCGAAGCTGAATAAGCGGGGGAAGGAGATCGTCTGCCAGACGTGTCAGGGAACGGGATATGTCGGACGCGTGGGGGTGTTTGAAGTCCTGGTCGTCGACCCGACGGTGGCGAAACTGATCGCCGAAGGTGCGTCGATCGAGAAGATCAAGACTCAATGCCGCAAGAACAAGATGTATTACTTGCAGGAAGAGGCCCTTTTGAAAGTGATTGACGGCACGACGAGCATGAACGAAGTCCTTCGCTGCCTGGGCGGCGGTGAAAAATAGGGCGGGAGACGATACCATGTTGCTGTCCCTTCTGTTTCTTGTCCTCCTGTTGGTGATCGCCCTCAGCCAGGCGACGCAGGGCTTTTTTAGCGCCCTGATCATGACGGTGCTGGCCGTTTGCTGCTGCGCCGCGGCGGTAACCACGCATGAATGGATCGCAGTCAACGCGCTGGCTCCCTACTGGAAGCCCGATTTCGCCCACCCCTTGGCCTTGGGCCTGACTTTCGGACTCTCCTTGCTCCTGTTGCGCTTGCTGTTCGACCGGATCATTCGGCGATCATGCCTGTTGCCCGCATGGGTGGACCGGATCGGCGGCGGCATCTGCGGGTTGATCACCGCGGGGATCATGGTGGGGGTGATTGCCGTCTGCGTACAGATGATTCCCTTCGGCGGCCCGGTGCTTGGTTATTCGCGGGTATCTCCGGTTTCCCGCAATCTTTCCTCCGGCGAGCAGACCCCGCCCAAGCCCGACATCCAGGAAAACGAGCTGTATTTCACTCCCGATCGGTTTGCGATGGCGACGGCCTCGTTTCTTTCCAGCGGGATTTTCAGCGGCCAGCGCAGCTTCTATCTCGACAATCCGGACATGGTGCAGGCCGTCGGTTGGACCAACGCCGTGCCCGCGACCGTCTCGCGGTATGTCAAGCCGAAGTCCATCTCCATCGCCGGCACGGACACCGTGCAATCCTTATACCGAATGGTTCCGGGCAACGAAAAGGACAAGACCCCCGCGACCTACGAATTGCTCGACAATGTGCCAAGAAGCGGCATGGAATTGCGCATGATTCGCGTTCAGCTTTCCAACGCGGCCAGGGATGAGCGAAAATCACACATCTTTACTCCGCGGCAATTTCACGTCGTCGGACGGATGCCCGGAAGCGAAATCCACAAACAATTCATACCGGTTGCGATTCAACAGGAGGATGGAACCGAATCGACCAACCACCATGTCCGTTTCGTCAAACACCGCGGCGGCGATTGGCCGGTAATTGACGATCCGATGACGCCGCGCGGCGACGACAACATAGTGGAACTTGTGTTCGAGCTCCCCAAAGGGTTCGAGCCGACCTACCTGGAATACAAGCGCGGGGCTCGTGCGACGCTATCCTTCGACGCCGCGGAGCAAGGACAGGAGGCGCCCGCTCGTCCGAGACGATCCGACGCCGGCTCGACGCCGGCCCCGAAGGATGAAGGGCGATCCGCCGCCCGGTCCGATGAATCCGAAGCAGCGCCTTCCGCGCCTCCGGGAGCGGGAGCGTCCGGCAACGCCCCCGGTTCGGGTCGCGGCGGAAACATCCGCCGACACACGACCGTGGCGGGGAAATCCCACGTCGGCGAGCAGTTACCGATGGAAATGAAATCTTACCGCAAACTCCAGAATGCGGAGATTTCCAGAGGCGCCCTGGTGGACGGGCATCTGGTCGGCGAAGTGGAACAACAGGCATCAGGCACGGAACCCCCCGTCACCAAGTTCGCCGTACCCGAGGATAAACGGCTGTTGCAGCTAAATACCGGATTCCTGCAGGCGCGCAGCGGCCTGGGGCGGGCGATCAGTTTCGCGGTGGGAACCGTGCAGAACTACACCGTGACCTCGGAAGCGGGCAGTTCCTATCAAGTGGTCGGCAAGTACGCCATCGCATCCGTGAACGGACAAGAGACGATCGAAGTCCAATACTTCAGCAACCAGGCCGGCTCCATCGGCGGCGTCGGCAAATTCGACAAGATCAAGGACGCCGACTTGAAGGGCGACTATCAGTTCGTGCTGTTGTTTCTGGTTGACCCCGGTGAGCGGATCATTTCCTTCAGCACCGGCGGCGACGCCACGCGACGCGACGACTTGACCAGCGAAGACCTTGTCGCGCCTCGCTAGCACCTCCGAAGATTCTCGACCGCTGACCCGCCGTGGACGGTTGATCCAAGACCAGCTACTTTGAAGTAAGCGAGCGACCTGTCCGTTCGCCCGAAAGAGTGTACGTGGATAAGTTCGCCGGGCGGCGCGCATGAAGTCGTTGATTCCGCGGGAGCAGAGGAGCGTATGGCGATAAGCAGACCGACTTCGGTAACCGCCGCCGGCCTCGCCCTGGCCGTCCTCCTCGGCCTCTTCTTCGGCGCCAGCGCCTTCACTTTCTATTCCGCCGAAGGCGCTTCTTATCTATCCAATGATCCCAAGGCGTGCGTCAATTGCCATATCATGCGCGAGCAATTCGACGGCTGGCAAAAAGCGAGCCATCATGCCGTCGCCACCTGCAACGATTGTCATGTACCACACGACTTGGTCGGCAAGTACCTTTGCAAGCTCGAGAACGGTTACTTTCATTCCAAAGGATTCACTTTGCAGAACTTCCACGAGCCCATTCAGATTCGACATCGCAGCAGCATGGTCCTCGACAACAACTGCTTGCATTGTCACGAGGCTTTGGTTCAGGAAATCAGGGGTCACGGGCGAAACGAAGACCAATCCCTTCAATGCGTTCACTGCCATGGCAGCGTGGGACACGGCCCCAATCGTTGACCGAAGGATCACATCGATGAGTGATAAAGAAACTAAATCGACAAAGCGTTTGGTCAAGGGCACGTATTACGTTGTAACCTTATTCGTCGCCGCGGCGACCGTGGGCGTGCTCCTCCTCATGCAAAACATCTTTCAGCGAAAACGGGAAGCCGAGTCTGTTGTCTTCAAGCTGGTCAATCTGACCGAGGACGTAATCGATCCCGCGGAGTGGGGAAAGAATTTTCCCAGACAATATGATAGTTATCGCCGAACGGTCGATGTCAAACGTACCCGCCACGGCGGGAGCGACGCATTCCAGAAACTCGATGACGACCCCCGATGGCGCATGTTGTTCAAGGGATACGCGTTCGGCGTGGACTATCGAGAAGAGCGGGGCCACGCCTACATGTTGTCGGACCAGGACATGACCGAACGAGTTCGTGACTTCAAGCAACCCGGCGCATGCCTTCATTGCCACTCGTCGATCATACCGGCCTACCGAGCGGCGGGGATCAAGGCCGGCATACCCGCCGATGCCGCGCATCGACGGGAACAGGTCATGAAGGGCTTCGAGATTGTCTGCGCCATGCCCTATTCGGATGCGCGACCGCTGGTCGAGCATCCCGTTTCCTGCGTGGATTGCCACGATCCCGATTCGATGCAGCTTCAAGTGACTCGCCCGGCGTTTCTGAACGGAGTTCAAGAACTGGCGAAGTCCGATGACCCTCTGCCTCACCTCCCCAGCGTGGAACGATGGCGGCGCGGGTCAAGGACGGCGGACTACGACCCCAATCGCGACGCGAATCGGCAGGAGTTGCGCAGCCTGGTCTGCGCCCAGTGCCATGTGGAATACTATTTCAAGGGTTCGGGAAAGTTGTTGACCTATCCCTGGTCAAACGGGCTGAAGGCCGAGCAGATGGAGGCCTACTACGATGAGGTGGGCCACACCGACTGGACGCACGCCGTCAGCGGCGCTCCACTGCTCAAGGCGCAGCACCCGGAATTTGAGATCTGGAGTCAGGGCATCCACGCCCGCAGCGGAGTGTCTTGCGCGGATTGCCACATGCCTTACATGCGCGAAGGCGCCATCAAGATCAGCGACCACCACGTTCGCAGCCCCCTGCTCAATGTCGCCCGTGCGTGTCAGACCTGTCACCGTTTTCCCGAAGAAGAGATTCGGGCCCGTGCCGAGGCCATTCAAGATCGGACTCGTTCCTTGATGGTTCGCGCGGAGGAAGCTGTACTCGCGCTGATATCCGCGATTGAAACGGCAACACAATCCGGGGCCAAGGACGAAGGGCTGAAGGGGCCGCGCCGCCTGCATCGGGAAGCGCAATGGCGATTGGACCTGGTGGCGGCAGAGAATTCGATGGGTTTCCACGCCCCGCAAGAGACCGCTCGCATCCTTGCGGAGTCGATCGACCTGGCCAGACAGGGCGAAGTCGAGGCCGTTAAACAGCAGTATAAAGCGCAATAGTATCACCCACGGCACGCGCCATATCGGCGCGACCTGTATCGTCCGTGGGATTGGTCGGGCATTGGGACCACAACACATGACCGTCGTTCTGGGAATTGAAACTTCGTGTGACGAGACCTCCGCGGCCGTGGTCGTCGATGGGGTGCAGGTGCGCAGCAACATCGTCGCGTCCCAAGTGGACCTGCACGCCAAGTACGGCGGCGTGGTGCCGGAGATCGCCGCGCGAGCACACATCGAACGGCTCGACGCGGTCATCGCGGAGGCCATGAGCGTCGGGGGCGTAACCAAGCACGACATCGACGCCATTGCGGTGACGAATCGACCTGGCCTGGTCGGCGCACTGCTGATCGGGGTCACGGCGGCGAAGACGCTGAGTTGGGTGTGGGGCAAACCGCTCGTCGCCGTGGATCACATCCGCGCCCACGCCTACAGTGCGGCGATCGAGTTAAGCGAATCGCCCTGGCCGGCGGTGGGGCTGATTGTTTCGGGAGGGCACACCTCACTCTTTCTGATCCAATCTCCGATGGCCATTGAACGCTTGGGGGCCACGGCCGACGACGCCGCCGGCGAAGCGTTCGACAAAGTGGCGACGATCCTGAACCTCGGCTACCCCGGCGGGCCGCTTGTCGAAAAAGTCGCCCGCGACGGCGACCCCACGGCTATAGACTTTCCCCGAACGATGCTTGCGCCCGACTCGCTCGATTTTTCCTTTTCCGGCGTGAAAACCGCGGTGCTTTACCACGTCCACGGCCACGGACAAGTAAGCGGCGGACTCGAAAGACTTTCTTCGCGCGACATCGCCGACATCGCCGCAAGCTTCCAACAGGCCGTCATCGACGTGCTGGTGCGAAAAACGATGCTGGCGGCGACGAGGACCGGCGTCCATACAGTCGTACTTGGCGGCGGAGTGGCCGCCAACAAACCGCTACGCAGTGCCCTGGAGGCGGCGTGCGTCGAGCGTCATTTGAAATTCCATGCCGCGAAAATGGCTTACTGCACGGACAACGCTGCCATGATTGCCGCCCTGGCGTATCATCAACTTGAAGTGGGCGACGTAGCGGGACTCGATGTGGATGCCTACGCAAGTGCGCGGTGACGGCGGACTGCGTCCTGGGTGGTACTTCCAACATGCCCCTACAGTTCCCTGGAGGTTCCGCTTCCGGGTCACAACACTACCCGCCGTCCGGCGGAGCGGTTAGATTGGGGTTTGAATCTCGGAGTTTCCCGGAACCTTAAGCCATCAGGGCGGCGATATGGACATACTCGAAACACGGATCGACCCATCGGACGCGACATTTCAGGAAAACCGCGGTCACATGGAGGCGCTGGTGAACGAATGGCGAACGCGATCGGATCAAGTGCGCGAGGGCGGTGGGGCCGCGACGGTCGAGAAACACCGTCAAAGAGGCAAGCTGTTCGTCCGCGACCGCATCAAGCGGTTGATCGATCCGGATAGCCCGTTCCTGGAATTGAGCACCCTCGCGGCGTTGGAGATGTACGACGGCGATGCGCCGGCGGCGGGCATCGTCACAGGCATTGGTCGGGTCGAGAATCGCCTCTGCGTGATCGTGGCCAACGACGCAACGGTCAAGGGCGGGACCTACTACCCCCTGACGGTTAGGAAACACCTTCGAGCCCAGGAAATTGCGCAGGAAAACCACCTGCCGTGCATTTACCTCGTGGACTCAGGTGGGGCGTACCTGCCCATGCAGGCCGAGGTATTCCCTGATAAGGAGCACTTCGGGCGCATCTTCTACAACCAGGCCCGCATGTCGGCGATGAGGATTCCGCAGGTGGCGGTGGTTATGGGGTCATGCACGGCCGGTGGGGCTTATGTACCGGCGATGAGCGACGAGACGGTGATCGTCCGCAATCAGGGGACCATCTTCCTCGGTGGTCCGCCGCTGGTGAAGGCGGCAACCGGCGAGGAGGTGACCGCGGAAGAATTGGGCGGGGCCGATGTGCATTGCCGGACGTCGGGGGTCGCCGATCACTACGCATCGAACGACGAGGACGCACTGGCCATCGCCCGCTCGATCGTGGCCCATCTCAATCGTCAAGCGCCGTCGCGGTTGGATACCCGCCCGGTCGAGGAGCCGTTGTACGACGCCAGGGAAATTTACGGAATTATTCAGAAGGACATCCGCAAACCCTACGACGTGCGTGAGGTGATCGCGCGAATGGTGGACGGGAGTCGGTTCCACGAGTTCAAGGGATTGTACGGAACGACGCTCATCGCCGGGTTCGCCCATCTTTGGGGATACCCGGTGGGCATTCTGGCAAACAATGGCGTGCTGTTCTCGGAAAGCGCCCTCAAAGCCGCGCATTTTGTCGAAATGTGCAGCCAGCGCGGCGTGCCGTTAGTGTTCCTACAGAACATCACCGGTTTCATGGTGGGAAAGCAGTTTGAGGCCGGCGGGATCGCCAAGGACGGGGCCAAGATGGTCGCCGCGGTGGCCAATGCGGCCGTGCCGAAGTTTACGGTAATCATCGGCGGGTCCTACGGAGCGGGAAACTACGGCATGTGCGGGCGCGCCTACCAGCCGCGGTTCTTGTTCATGTGGCCTAATGCGCGAATTTCCGTCATGGGCGGGGATCAGGCCGCCAACGTCCTGCTCACGGTGAAGAAGGACCAACTCGCCCGAGACACGAAGAAAGCCATGAAACCCAACGAGGAGGAAGATTTCAAACGACCCATCCTGGAAACGTATGCCGAAGAGAGTAGCGCCTATTACAGCACCGCGCGACTGTGGGATGACGGGATCATCGACCCGGCAGACACCCGAATGGTGTTGGGCCTGTGCATCGCCGCGTCGCTGAATGCGCCGTTTCCGGAGAGAACACATAGTGTGTTCAGAATGTAGATCGTGGTGTGCGATCCGACCCGAAAGTGCGAACGAGCGGACAGAGAACAGGAATGAATGAGTTCACTCGTACCATGTATTTCAAGGGGGTGGCGCGGGTCACGTTGAATCGCCCCGACCTTCATAACGCCTTTAACGAGGTAATGATCGCGGAGATCACGGAAGCCTTCGTCGAATTAGGTGAACGCGAGGACGTGCGGGTCATCGTGCTCGCCGGAGAGGGGAAATCGTTCTCTGCGGGCGGGGACATCAACTGGATGAGAAAGATGGTGAACTACACGTTGGACGAAAACGTGCGGGACGCCGACGCGATGGCCGCGATGTTGCGGGCGATCCGGGAATGTCCCAAGCCGGTGATGGCCCGGGTCCATGGGAATGCGTACGGGGGCGGGGTGGGGTTGACCGCGGCATGTGATCTTGCCGTGGCGGTCGAGTCGGCGGTGTTTTGTCTGAGCGAAGTGAAGCTTGGCATCGTGCCGGCGGTGATTTCACCCTATGTGATGGAAAAGATCGGGCCGGGGCAGATGCGCCGTTATGGCCTGACCGCTGAGCGCTTCGACGCCGCAGAAGCCAGACGCATCGGGCTGGTCCACGAAGTCTTCCCGACCGCAACCGAGATGGATCGTTGGATCGAGCAAGTCTGTGAGATGCTCAAGTCCAACGGCCCGAAGGCACTTGCCGCGGCCAAGCGAATCCTCACCGAAGTCGCGGGCGTGCCGTGGGACGAAGTTCAGGAGCGAACGACACGAACCATCGCCGAGCTTCGCGCCTCTCCTGAAGGTCAGGAGGGTCTGAAGGCATTCCTAGAGAAGCGCCCCCCGAATTGGCTTACATAGGCTTAGCCCTTCTACTTTCGGCCAGGGGCGGCAAGGCCATGTGACATTCGTCCAGGAGGGAACTATCCTCATCCACGATGTACAAGAAAGTTCTCATCGCCAACCGAGGAGAGATCGCCGTGCGGATCGCCTCCACGTTGCAGCAGATGGGCATCACCACAGCCACCGTGTACTCCGACGTGGACCGGAATGCCTTGCACGTGGAATGCGCCGACGAGGCCTATCCGCTTGGCGGGAACAAGGCGGCCGAAACCTATCTGCGCGGCGAGAAGATCATTGACCTCGCCAGACAACACTCGATCGACGCGATCCATCCAGGGTATGGCTTCCTTTCTGAGAACGCGGAGTTCGCCAAAGCCTGCGCCGACGCCGGAATCACATTCATCGGCCCGACGCCGGAAGTCATCCTCTCGCTGGGCGACAAAGTCAACGCCAAGCAGTTGATGGCCAAGGCCGGCGTGCCGGTCGTCCCCGGCTGGTCAGGCTCCGCACAGGACGGTCCGGATCGGATTTCCAAGGAGGCGAAGAAAATCGGCTATCCCGTGCTTGTTAAAGCGGCGGCAGGCGGCGGCGGTAAGGGGATGCGGGTGGCCGCGAACGAAAAGGAACTGTCCGTCGCTCTGGAGGCTTGTCGGCGTGAAGCCGCGGCATCCTTCGGCGATTCGCGCGTGTTCGTGGAGAAATACATCGCTCCGGCACGGCACGTGGAGTTTCAGGTCTTCGGCGACGCTCACGGTAACGTCGTTCACATGTTCGAGCGGGAGTGTTCGATACAGCGGCGGCATCAGAAGATTGTCGAAGAGACTCCTTCACCCGCCTTGACCCCCCAGCTTCGTCAGAAAATGGGTGACGCCGCGGTAAGGGCGGCGAAGGCCGTTGGTTACACCAACGCGGGCACGGTGGAGTTCCTTGTGAATGAGTCCGGCGATTTCTACTTCCTTGAAGTCAATACCCGGTTGCAGGTTGAGCATCCGGTGACCGAACTGACGCTGGGGCTCGACCTGGTCGCTCTTCAGGTACGAATCGCGGCCGGCGAGCCATTGCCATTCTCGCAGGATGAACTGATTCCATCGGGACATTCCATTGAGTGTCGAATCTATGCCGAGGATGCGGCTCGCGGATTTCTCCCCTCGACGGGAAGAATTCGCGAGTATATCTCCCCGTCAGGCCCCTACATCCGCGTGGATTCGGGCGTGGCCGCGTCGTCCGAAGTAACGGTGCACTATGATCCGATGCTCGCCAAGCTGATTGTCTGGGGACGGTCGCGCGGCGAGGCGCTTCAAAGAATGAACTGGGCCTTACGCCGTTTTGTCGTACTTGGGGTGACCACAAACATCGAGTTTCTTCAGGCCGTCATGGCCCATCCTGAATTTGTTGCCGGAAATACTCATACCCATTTCCTGGAGCAAAACCGCTTCGACAGTGTGCCAGCCGGGCCGATCCCGCTCGAAGTCTACATGGCCGCGGCGGTTGCGAGCGAAGGCTCAAGCGCCGAATACCGCGCTGGGCCAGTTGACGGCAGGACAACTTCAGTCAGCAACGACCCGTGGTACGGGGCGCGCGCCTGGAGGGGGGTGTAGGTGCGGAAAGTCCACTTGAAGCTTCAAGGCGGCAGCGAATCTGAAGCGGTCAAGGTCGAGCGCCTAAGGACCGATGACGCGCGTTGCTATCAAGTCCAATGCCGCGAGCGATCCGCGGAGGTGGACTTACGCGATGAGTCTTTCGGCAGCGGCCTGGTGCGAACTGCCAACGCCGCGGGCCGTTTTGTCGCCGTGACCACGGGGTCGCCGGATCGGAAGATTGAAGTCTGGTTCGCCGGACGGACCTATACATTCGAAACGGTGGATCAGCGAACGCGGCGGGCAGCGGGGGGTCGCTCGTCGGCGCCCGTCGATGAACTCACGGCCCCGATGCCCGGAACGATTCTTCGAATCGAAGTGGCCGCAGGCGATGCCTTTGTTGCCCATCAGACGCTCATCATCATGGAATCCATGAAAATGGAAATGACCCTGGCCTCGCCGCATCCCGGCCGCGTACTCGCCGTGAATTGCCGCGTCGGCGAGTTGGTCCCCATGGGGCGGGTGCTCGCCAAACTGGAGGCGAAGGAGCAGATTGTTCGATCTTCCTGAGAAAGTAACCATCGTCGAAGTAGGACCGCGCGACGGGCTGCAGAACGAGAGCACTCCGATCGCCACGCCGGTCAAGCTCGCTTACATCCAGAAACTCGTTGATGCAGGGCTGACCCAGATCGAGGCGACTTCGTTTGTTCATCCGAAAGCGGTTCCGCAATTGGCGGACGCGGCAGAGGTCGCTCGCAATTTGCCGAGAGCCGTTGACGTGATCTTTTCCGCGCTGGTGCCGAACCTCCACGGACTGAAGCGCGCGATCGAATCGGGCTTTCGCCGCGTGGCCGTGTTCACCGCCGCGTCGGACTCCTTCACGCAAAAGAACATTGGAATGAGCATCGAGGAGTCGCTTTCCGTCTTTGCTGAGGTGGTCCGCGAAGCGATCGCCAACGGAATGACCGTGCGTGGATACGTATCCACTGCATTCGTTTGTCCATACGAGGGCCTGGTGTCCAAAGACCGGGTGCGCGAGCTGACCGACCGGCTGCTGCAAATGGGCGTCGATGAAGTGGCAGTCAGTGACACCATCGGAGCGGCGGCGCCGAAGGAGGTGACGGAGACGATTGCGCATCTGCTACGAACAGTCCCTCGCGAAAGCATCGCCCTGCATTTTCATGATACGTATGGCACGGCCCTTGCCAACGTCCTTGTGGGCCTGCAAATGGGGATCACAACCTTCGATTCCTCCACCGGCGGAATGGGTGGCTGCCCCTTCGCGCCCGGAGCGGCGGGCAACCTCGCCACCGAAGACCTGGTTTACATGCTGCATCGAATGGATATCCAGACGGGAGTCAATCCCGACAAACTGATTGAAGCGGGTGCCGTCATTTCCCAGGCACTCGGTAGGCCCCTGCGCAGCGCTCAATGGCGGATGCGGAATGTGACATGCGCAGTTAACAACGGCGAATATAAAACCAACATCTCTGGTGCTTAGATTTGGAGCCGGGCTACGGCGCTCCCTGGACAGCGAATAGCATCCGTCGATTGGTGATATACAACACGCCGTTGGCAGCCACGGGGGTCGTGTAGACGGAGTTTTGCATATCGATGGTCGCCAGTTCTTTCATGGTCTTGCTGTGTTCCAGGACGACGACTTCCCCATCCTCGTCGCCAAGCATGACCTTCCCGTCCACGACGTAGGGCGATCCCCAGACCGCGGCCGACGTATCGTAGCGCCAGTGCTTCTCCCCGCTCTTGACGTCAAAACAATACAAATATCCGCTCAAGTCGGCGGCGTAGAGTAGCCCGTCGGCAATGGCTACGGTGGAGATGGAGCGGTTGAAATCCTTGTCGCCCACGTGCCAGATTCTGCCGCTTTCGGTCACGTCGCCCGTCTTTGTCGCGTCAATGGCGTAAAAGTGGCCGATGCCCTCGCCGTGCTCGGGATCCTGCCCGACGCTGACAAACACCTTGTTGTCGTAGATGACCGGCGTCGAGATGATCTCATTCCTCGTCCCCCGCCCGCCGAGAAGATAGACCGAGTCCTTCGGATTGAGATCGAATTTCCAAATCAAATCCCCGGTCTTCGGATCGAATGAATAGCACCAACCGTCGCCGCCGCCGAAGATCACCTGCGGCTTGCCGCCCATCACCCCATAGGCGGGAGAAGACCACTGTCCGTGCAGTGTGTTCTTCCCCGGATCATTGCGCGTCCAAAGCACCTTCCCCGTATTCTTGTCCACGGCGATGAAGGCCGGGGCGTCCACAGCGGGCAGGTTCAGGTGCCCTTCATCAACTCCGTTGGAAGTGAGAAGGAAAATAGCGTCTCCGGCGATGACCGGCGAGGACGTGGCGAGATTGTGCGGAAAAACGCCCAACTCCTCGATCATGTCGAAGAACCACACGAAGTCGGCGTCCTGCTCCTCCTTCCACTTTTCATCCGTAAACGGGCCGTCATTCTCCTTATCCAGAAACCCATCGACGTCGGCGCAGACCAGTTCGGCTCGATTGCTGACATAATACAGTCGATCGCCTTCGACTACCGGCGACGAGCAAATCCCCTGTTCTGGCCAGTCGTTCACCACTCCGGTCGGCAGCTTTTCGTGCGTGGCCTGCCAGAGCATTTTCCCAGTCTTCTCCTCGAGGCACAGGATGATCCCCCTGTCGCCCTTGCTATGCGATCTATAGGCGCCGGTATTGTTGGTGCCGATGAAAAGCTTGCCATTGGAAATGACCGGATTGCCATAGGTCTGCGAACCCAGGGGCGCGGTCCACTTGATGTTGGTCTTGGACTTGATGTCCCACTTCGCGGGGATGCCTTTCTCATCGGAAACCATGTTGCGGTCCGGCGAGCCGCCCCACATCGTCCAGTCGCCCCTCTTGGGTTTTCGCGGCTCCTCCGCCCGCGCAACGGCGACGCAGACCATCAGAACCGCGACCGCGTAGCACAGCGGCCCTTCCCTGTGATCCCTTCTTGTGTAGCACAGCGGCCCTCCGCTGTGCCGTTCATGCCCAGCCGAAGGCCGCTGGGCTACACCTGACGCTCCTAATTGATTAATCATTGCGCAGCACCTGTATGTTGTCATAATAAACTTCCGGACCATCGCTCTTGGGGGTCGTACCGTTGGAATAGGCGTAAACGCCGGGACTGCCTTCACGGTTGGGATAAGGATCGACCACGTCAATGGCCCACGCTTTAGGCTCTTCCTGGTCGCGTAGCCAAACCTTCCCGCGGATGCGAGCCTCCTTCTCCGACACCTCCACGCGCAGCTTCATTCGATACCATTTGTCCGGTTCCCAGGTAAATGGAACTTCTTCGTGGAACCGGGGAATGGGCGACCAGGACTCGACCCATAACGTTTGATTCCCCATGAGCATCATGAAATACCGGGTATTCACCACGCCCATGTCCGCACGATACCGTTCACGCTTGAGCGCGCTGAGCATATCCGCTTGAATGGTATACCCGCCTTCGATGGGGGCCGTCATGTATCCGCGCACGCGCATAAAAGGTGGCGAGGGCTTCTCCTTCGAGGCCAGTTTCTGCAAAACCTTGCTGCCGTCGCGCTCCACGACCTTGGTCTTGCCGCCGTAAATGCCTATCCAACCGGGCGGCACGCTGTCCACCGCCAGATTCTCGAAGTTTTCCTGAATGGGAAGCGCGGGATTGACGCGAACCCGCGCCGTTGCGCTCAAATCGCCCATCTTCGCCGTCACCTGTCCCGCGGCAAACGGCGGATCCGATGCTATGGTCAGTTTTCCATCTTCACCCACTGTGCCCTTCAAGCCCGCCAAGGACCACGCGACCTTCGCATCCGATGCTTGCGGCGTTGCATGACCGCTATCGTCAAATGCCTTGGTGGAGAACCCGACAGAATCACCCGGCTTCAGGGTCAGATCCGCGGGGAGAACATGCAACGTCGATACCTTGCCGGAGGACTTCGACTCCGCCGGCATGGCCGGAATGACCCCTGGTTCCACCGTCTTGCCCTTGATACCCAAACAATACGTATGGTACCTGGTCATGAAGTACACGCGCCCGTCGAGGACCACAGGCGAGCCGTAAATCTCGTCGATGGTCTGGTCCGCGGGCTGAAACTCCTCTCGATCGAGTGACACACACTTGTCGCCTTCGTCGCGAAGGATGTGGAAAACGCCGTTCTGCTCGCCAACGTAAATAACTCCGTCGGCCGTCACGGTCGGCGACCCCTTGCCCACACGCCCCAGCTCATAAGTCCAATGCCGTTTCCCCGTCTTGGCGTCGAAAGCGTACAAATTGGCGCTGTTGTCCACTACGTAGAGCCGGCCGTTGGCGATCGCCGGCGACGCGAAACCGGCCATGATCCCGTTCACTCGCCATACTTCGCCTGAACTGGTAATATCACCGGTCTTGGATGCGTCGACGCACGTCACCCGGCCCATTTCCGTCGTATCGATGTTTTCCTCGCCATTGGTGACATAGACGAAGTTGCCATCGATTACGGGAGAGGCATTTAATCCGCGTTTGGCCATCTTGAAAGTCCATACTTTTTCGCCGGTCCGGGCGAGCATTCCGTAGACGTTGCCGTCGCCGTTGGGAGCGATGAGCATTCGCTTGCCGTCGATGACGGCGACCACGGGAACGGCATAGGTTGTGTCATAGGGTTGCTCGCCGGGCGCCGACCACCAGACGATCTCGCCGGACTTCTTGTCAAACGCGACGTAGCGGTGCAGCGGCTTGGCCTGGTCCCCCCAACCGGCACTGAACAGGCTGATCACCACGCGGTTTTCGTCAATGATGGGAAAGTGAATCCGCCCCCCGTATCCGCTGATTCGACCGAACTCTTCCGTCAGGGAGTGTTTCCAAAGGATTTTCCCGTCACGGCCAAAACAGACAAACTCTCCGCCGGTCAAGTGAGCGTAGACGTTACCCGTCTCTGGATCACCGACCATGGCCGTCCAGCCCAATCGCTGCTGGACGATGTCCGAATCGAATACATTGAATCGCTTTTCCCACAATAGCTTGCCGTCGTTGGCGTCAAGGCAGACGACGCGCTCCTGAATACTGACCTTGTCGTTCACATCGCCAGCCGGAGTGATGGCGTACAAACGACCACCAAGGATAATGGGTGTCGTCCGCCCCTCCATCGGGATTCTCCAAATCACGTTCTCTCCCGCAGGCGACCAGGAAGTGACAAGGGCCTTCTCACGAGTCATCCCTGTTTGCTCGGGTCCGCGCCAATTCGGCCAGTCGGCCGCCCGCGAGACCACCGTCATGAAGCAACACTGCGTGGCCAATGTCAGGATTAAGCGTAGAGGCACGGTATTCTACTCCTATATGTCTTCGCGACGCACCACGCGTCGAGCCTTCATCTCGAACCGGGGCAGAGTGCCCTGCGGCACGAGGGTCACCCTGGGACGAAACAGCAATTGATTACGAACCCTATCCCCAATCCGTTCCGCCAGGTCCGCTGTTTCAATTCCTACAACCGGCTCCACCCGGATTTCCAACTCCACGAGGGACTGGAGTCGGTCGACGACCAAACTGAACTCGCCCACTTCGCGGAATTCGCGGATCACTCCCTCGACCGCCGAAGGAAAAACATTGTTGCCACGGACGACGAGCATGTCGTCGACCCGACCCAAGATACCACCATCCAGCCGTGCGAACCACCGCCCGCACGCGCAACGACCATGTATCAATCGTCCCTGGTCGCCCGTTCGATACCGTATCAGCGGACTGCCCACTCGACCCAAATTCGTCAGCACCAACTCGCCATCCTGGCCATCGGACAAAGTCTGGGTCGAAACCGGATCGATGACTTCGGCGATAAATTCAGTTTCCAGGATGTGCATGCTGCCGGGCGCTTCCAGGCACTCAATACCGTAGGCCCCCATTTCCGTCATTCCGCTGTGATCGAACACCCTGGCGCCCCAGGCTGATTCGATGGCCGCTCGAACGGCCGGAATGTTGCCGCCCGGCTCGCCGGCAACGATGAGGGCTCGTACGGTCGAAATATCAATACTCAAACCCTGCGCCGCGGCGACTTCGGCCATGTGCAGGGCATAGGTCGGAGTGCAGCACACGACGGTCGCTTCGTTGTCGAGCAAGTATCGAAGCCGCGCGGAAGTGGTCATTCCCCCGGCGGCGAGCACGAGATTCCCCAATTCCGCGGCGGCCTCGAAAGCACCCCAGAAACCGATAAACGGCCCGAAAGAAAAGGGAAAAACAAGCCGGTCTTCGCCTTTCAGGCCGGCGGCGCGGTACACCATCTTCCAACATCCCTTGAACCACTCCCAACTCTCCGCGGTGTCCAGCCAACGCAGCGGCGTCGAAGTGCTCCCCGAAGTCTGGTGGAGTCGAACGTACTGCTCGCGCGAGCAAGTCAGGTTTGTGCCGTAAGGGGGGTGATCGAGTTGATCCTGCTGGATTTCCGCACGGGTCGCGAAAGGCAGGCCGTCCTGCGGACTATTCACCGCTTCAAGTGATATTCCCCTAAACTTCTGCCGGTAGAACGGATTGTTCGGGATAATCTCGCGAAGCAACTCGGCGAACTTTCGCCGTTGAAGGGCGGATATGCCTTCGCGATCCAGCATCGCATCGTTGGCGGAATCGTAGGCCATCCGTTCGTCGAGACTCGCACCAAATGTTTGGTGATCTTCGCCTCCGCTCTCGATCGTATCAGCTTCAGCTACTCTATGCCATCGCTCAAGCGCCGAACCCGCAATGCAGAGCCAAGCCTGTAAAAACTTGTAATCAACCATCTTGTTGGCCCGGCTTCACGCGGGCAAGCCAAGCCTGGTGGGAAGAAACCCTCACTTGTGGAGTGGAGGAGATTGAGTACGATACGCGGCGTTCGGGCTGCCACAAAGTGTCGTGGTGCGGCATTTTGATGCGATGGTGCATGCCTGTGTCTGACCGGTGGACCCGTGAGACCGCGAGTCCCATGACCAAAAAAGGAGTGAAGCGAAATGCATAGCAATCGATTGATGGCGCGGCAAGAAACTCTCCCGGCGTTTAGAATCGTGGCTCCCGTAGGCGTAGCCGTCGTTTTGGCGGCGATATTGTCCGGCGGACGAGCGGCGGCTGCGCCCGTCACCCTGATGGCGACGCAGGCTCCAAGCCCGGCCAGTTCGTTCTCCCTTGCCTTCCCCGCGGAATATGGCGCCCCCTCCTACGCCCCGATTTCGCAGACCGATTTCTCACTGGAGATTAACGCGGCGGCGGCCACGGCCCGATTCACGGATTACGAGCAATTCGTCACCCCCCTCACTCTTCCCGGCCCGGTAAGTACCGGTGACATTCATGTCGTCGTTCAGCCGGATTCATCGCATGGCACGCTCAACGTCCTGACCGGCGAATTCACCACGCATGAAGTCTACGACGTTTATTTCGACGGCGATCTGAGCGCGTACGGATTCTACGATTCTGTCCCTGTTCCGAGCACCTCGGTGGGCACGGTGAAGGTATCGGCTTTGACGGGCGGAGAAGTCCACATGGCGTGGGAAGGGACTTATATGCTTTATAACCCCTATGATCCCGCAAACCCCATACCCATTCGGTACACCTGCGAAGTCCATTCTACTTTCGCCCCTGAGCCGGTGACCTTGTTGGAACTGGCCCTGATTCCCAATATCATCAACCTGCACCTTTCACCGAAACTCGAAAGGGTCCTGCTGAATCAACTCAACTTGGCGCTGACGCACGTGAGTTGGGGCGAAAGCGAGCTGGCCGCATCTTCCTTGGAAACTTTCATTCATAGCGTTAATTTGCAACGCGGTCGAGGGATTTCCAACGAGGATGCAGACGCGCTTCTTTCCGATGCCGATGGAACCATCCTTCTGCTGGAGAACGGTCTGTTCAACGAATCGGATTGATCTCACTGCATTTTCTCGGAACAGCGGCTGGAGTGCCGCGATACCGAGCCTGAGGCGATAGATACAACTGAGCGGGGTCGCCGATCTCGGCGGCCCCGCTTCATTGCGGTCGTCCGTTTGCATTTAGGTATTGCCGATGCGCGTGGCCTATCTAGCTTCCGGCGCGGGAGGGATGTACTGCGGAAGCTGCATGCGCGACAACCGCGTCGCAGCAACGCTTATATCCCAGGGGCGCGACGTCGTACTCATTCCCCTCTACACACCGCTTCGCACCGACGAGACCGACGTCAGCAGCGAACCTGTCTATTACGGCGGAATCAATGTCTTCCTTGAACAACGGATGCCGTTCCTCCGAAACGCTCCTTCCTGGCTGACAGGAGTCCTCGATTCACCCACGCTCCTTCGCCAGGCCATGCGCCTGTCCGCCAATACCGACCCCGCCACATTGGGAGCGCTCACGGTTTCGGTCTTGAAGGGTGAGCATGGGGCGCAACGCAGGGAACTCGCCAGGCTCATTGATGGCCTGCGAATCATAAAACCGGGAATTGTCGTCTTACCCAATCTGATGTTCGTTGGCGTCGCCCGATCGGTGAAGAGCGCGTTGAACGTCCCGGTGCTCTGCACGCTCAGCGGAGAGGACGTCTTTTTGGATGAGCTGCCCGAATCGCATCGCCTCGAGGCTTTCGATCTCATTCGCGAGCGCGGAGGCGATGTCGATGGGCTGATTTCGACGACCAGTTACTTCGCTGATCACGCCGCGTCACACTTCGGCCTGCCGCGCGCTCGAACCCACGTCGTGTCCCTGGGCGTCCGGGTCGAGGACTTCGCTGAGCCGGCGATCCCCCCGAATTCGCCGTTTACCATCGGTTATCTCGCGCGGGTCTGTCCGGCCAAGGGGCTTACTGGGCTATGTAAGGCCCTGGTACGGTTGCGGAAGGAAGGACGCGACTGTCGAGTCCGTGCCGCAGGGTACCTTGGCGCGGCCGATAGGTCCTACCTCGAAGGGATTCGCGCCTACATCGACGAGCATCAAGCCGGGCATGCCTTTGAATACGTCGGGGAAGTGAATCGAGCCGAGAAAATCGATTTCCTCCGCTCCCTGCACGTTCTTTCCGTTCCCACGGTGTATCACGAGGCCAAGGGGGTCTACATCATTGAAGCCCTTGCGGCGGGTGTTCCGGTTGTTCAGCCGTGTCACGGGTCGTTCCCAGAGTTGATTGAAGCGACGGGCGGCGGATTGTTGTATGATCCCACCGGCCCGGAGGCGTTACCGGCCGCCATCGCCCGACTGATGGATGACGCCGCACTTCGGCGCCGACTTGCGGATGATGGGCGGCAGGCCGTGCGAAAATCATTCACTGACGTTGCAATGGCCGAACAGACATGGGCGGTTTTTGAACAATATGCCGCCAAGCGACGAGGATGATTCGTCATGCCGACTCCCGCAGGAGCCGCTCCGAAGTCTAACCTGCATGCCGAATCAATCTGCAAATCCTACCCCGCGCGCAACAGCAAGCTGGTCATCCTTCGTGACATATCCTTAACGCTCGGCGCGGGCGAGTCCGCGGCCATCATGGGACCGTCCGGTTCCGGGAAGAGCACCCTGCTGAACATACTCGGCACGCTCGAACCGCCGACCTCGGGCCTGGTGACCCTCGATGGCACGAACCCGTTCGAGCTTCCCGAACACGACCTCGCCCGGTTTCGCAATCGTCGGGTGGGGTTCATTTTCCAGGAGCATCATCTCTTGCCTCAATGCACGGCGTTGGAAAACGTGCTGGTTCCCACGCTCATCGGGCAACGCGAGGAGGAGGGCGAAAACCTTGAGCGGGCACGGCGCTTGCTCGATCGTGTCGGCCTGTACGATCGGCTTGATCACCGCCCGGCCGAGCTGTCCGGGGGCGAGCGCCAGCGGGTGGCCATCGCCCGGGCGCTGGTCAACCGCCCTTCGCTCCTTCTGGCCGACGAGCCGACGGGGAATCTCGACCGATCCACCGCCGCCACCGTCGGCACCCTGCTGTCCGATGTTTACCGTGAGGAAGACGCTATCCTCATCGTCGTAACCCACAGTGAACAACTCGCGGAACGGTTCGGCCGCCGTTGGGAGTTGAACGACGGTCGGCTCAACGCTCATTGAGGCCCGTCATGCGCCTTCGAACCTATTCCGCTCGATCGCTTCTTTTCTACTGGCGAATGAACCTGGCCGTGGTGCTTGGCGCGGGAGTCGGGGCGGCTGCGCTGACCGGGGCGCTGATCGTGGGCGACTCCATGCGCGCCAGTCTCCAGGAGGTCGCCGTGGGTCGGCTTGGCCGGGTCGATCACGCGCTGGTCGCCCCCCAATTCTTTCGCGAGGCTATGTCTGACGAATTGGCAGCATCCCCCGCGTTTCGTGAACATTTCGATCACGTCTGCCCCATCATTCTGCTCCATGGCGGCGCGATACATGCCGAGAGCCGCGCCCGCACCGATCGCATCAACCTGATCGGGGTTGACGAACGATTCTGGGAGCTTTCGGTTTCACCCTCACCCTCCCAGGGAGAGGGTCGGGGTGAGGGTGCATCGCCGGATGGTCGATCCGTTATCCTGAATCAGGCTCTCGCCGACGAACTCGGCGCAAAGGTCGGCGACGACGTGCTTCTACGTACTGGCAAACCCGACCCGATCGCGGTCGAAACTCTGCTGGGCCGGCGTGACGATACCGTTTCGACGTTGCGAGTATCGGTGGCGGCGATCATCCCTGCCGAGATGCTGGGTGCATTTGGCCTGAATCCTCGCCAATCAGCTCCCAAGAATGCGTACTTGCCACTGTCGGTGCTTCAACGCGTGCTGCACCAAACTGATCGCGTCAACGCCCTTCTGGTCGAATCGAAGGGAACAGTGGCGCGAGCGGCCAATGACACGGAACTCCTTCGCGATCAATTGCGCCATCATGTCGCTCTGGCCGATGTGGGACTAAGGTTGCGGATCGACGAAGGCCGGGGTTACTTTTCCCTCGAAAGCGAGAGCATTCTAATCCCCCCAGCCGTCGAAGAGGCTGCATTCTCTGTCGCCCGGAAGAATGAGCTTGATGCTTCGCCGGTCCTCGCCCACCTCGCCAACACGATCACCACATCGTCAACCTCCGATCACGCCATCCCCTACTCAACCGTCGCCGCGATCGATCCCAGCAGCGTCCTCGCACGCTCGCTCAACCCGAAAGAGAGCGGATTCAACACGGGCGAAATTCTTTTGAATACATGGGCCGCCGAAGACTTGCAGGTCAAGCCCGGTGATTCCATCACCATGACCTATTACGTCACCGGCCCGTTCGGCAAACTCGAAACGCAAAACGCCGCCTTCATCCTTCGCGGCATTGTCCCGCTCGACGGTCCCGCCGCTGATCCAGGGTTCATTCCCGAATACAAGGGCATCACGGACACGGAGAACCTCGCCGACTGGAACCCCCCCTTCCCCGTCGACCTTCGCCTCATTCGCGACAAAGATGAAGTCTATTGGGATCAGCACCGCACCACGCCCAAGGCATTCGTCTCTCTCGCCGACGGGCAGCGTCTTTGGGCCGATCAACACGAGCGGTTTGGTCGATTGACCTCCATCAGAATCACACCGGTTGCGGGAGAATCGCTCGAATCGACCGCTGACACGTTCGCCCGCGCACTTATAAGCGAGCTGCCTCTCGATCGCATGGGCCTTCGTTGGGATCCCGTGCGTCAGCGGGTGACCGATGCAAGCCGGGGCAACACCGACTTCGGAATGCTCTTCATCGGCTTCAGTTCCTTCCTCATCCTCTCCGCCATGATGCTCGTTGCGCTTTTATTTCGATTAGGCGTGGAGCGGCGTGCGCATGAGATCGGTCTCCTTCTCGGTACGGGCATTTCGCCGCGGACGATCACGCGCCTGCTGCTGACGGAAGCCGCGGCCCTGGGCGTCACCGGAGCCGCGATCGGCCTTCTCGCCGCATGCGGCTACGCGTGGCTAATGCTCGCGGGCCTGCGTTCGTGGTGGTCCGAGGCAGTCCACACACCCTTCCTGCGGTTGCACGGATCGCCCACCACGTTCGCTATCGGGTTCGTCGTTAGCGTAATCATCGCATCGGCATCAGCGGCGTGGTCAATCCGGGGAATGACCAGGCGCTCGCCGCGATCCCTGCTTGCCGGACTATCGGGGGGCGCCATCCAGTCAAATGGTCGCCGTGGTCCGCGGCTTGCGACGCTTACTTCTTCGGCATCATTTGCGGCGGCTATCTTGTTCGTCTTGCTTTCGATCTTCACCGAGGTCTTGCCGAAAAGCGCGGCTTTCTTTCTCGCCGGGGCGGCGATGCTCACGGGATGCCTGGCCTATGTTTCCCGTCGCCTGAAAACCGAACCACATGGGATCATCCACAAACCAGGCCTATGGGCCGTCGTGAGGATGGGACTCCGAAACGCTCCACGGCATCACGGACGCAGTATGCTGACCGCCGGGCTGATCGCCTCTGCGACATTCGTCATTATTTCTCTCGAAGCGTTCCGCATCGACGCGAATGCCGACGCACTCGATCGCCGATCCGGCACCGGCGGATTTTCCCTCTACGCGGAATCGGCGGTGCCCCTCCCTTACGATCTCAATACCGCCGAAGGCCGTGATGCGCTGAACATCAACGACCCCTTGGTGGACGCTGCAAATGGCGTGACCGTTGTGCCCTTCCGCCTTCGCCCCGGCGATGAGTCGAGCTGCATGAACCTCTATCAAACGACCAAGCCGCGGATTCTCGGCGTTGGAGAGGCCATGATTCATCGCGGCGGGTTTCGATTTGCGGGCACCCTCGCCGAAACCGACACCGAGCGGGAAAACCCCTGGATGCTGCTCAACCGCACTTTCGCTGACGGCGCCGTCGCGGTTATCGGCGATGAAGCCGCGGTCAAGTGGCAACTGCATCTCGATCTGGGGAAGGACTTCATTATCGAAGATGAACGCGGACGCAATATGCGCCTTCGTTTTGTCGCGCTGCTAAAAGGTAGTGCGCTGCAAAGCGAGCTTCTGGTGGCCGAGCAGCAATTCGTCCAACTCTTCCCTTCCCTCTCCGGACAAGGGTTCTTCCTCATTGACGCGCCGATCGATCGCATGGCTGGCGTCGAGGCGGCACTGGAGCGCGAACTTGAACGATTCAGTTTCGACGCGGCCTCAACGTCGCGCAGGCTGGCCGGGTTCCTCGCCGTTCAAAACACATATATATCCACCTTCCAGACGCTTGGTGGAATCGGTTTGTTGCTCGGCACGGCCGGCCTGGCCACGGTCATCTTACGCAACATCTGGGAACGGCGAAGCGAACTCGCCCTGATGCGCACCCTGGGCTACTCCCGCTACGCGATCGGCTCTTTGGTCATTTCGGAAAACGCGGCCTTGCTCATGTCCGGGCTGATTTCCGGTTGCCTCGCGGCATTGGTCGCCATTGCCCCCGCCATTGCCGCGGACCCTATGGCCGTGCCATGGAAATCAATTGCCATCACTCTCATTTCCGTGTTTTTCATCGGAATGCTTGCCGGGGTCATGGCCCTGATTCCGGCCATAAGGACGCCGCTTCTTACCGCGCTTCGCAACGAATGATCAAACAGTGCGAACCATAAAACCTTTTGGCAGCTGTACTTACGACAGTTTCCGATTCGTCCAGAAGAATTGGGGGCCATTCCGAAGAATTGAATCTACCTGTGAAAACCGCGGGCTCGCGATCGCAACGTCCGCTTACGTCGATAGTTATGGAATAATTTTCTTGGTTTTTCCTTGCAGCGAATACAAAACAGGGTTAGAATACGTCAAGAACGTCGGGATGCCCGATGTGATGCCCAGGCCGGGCAAATTGGCGGAAAAGTGTGACGCTTCGCCGCCAACGTTTACCGAAATTCTCAGAAAATTGGCCTGAGTTGATTGACCCCGTCGGTTTAACCGACATAGCATGTAATGCGTGCGCGACAACCGTGAGATACACGGTCGCACGGATCGCAACATGCTAGAAAATCAAGCTTCCACTCGCTGCGGCACCCTTTGACCGCGCCAATAACTTACGGGGTGCCGCACGCCTTTTTACGGGCCCCGCACTTCTCGACCATACCTGTGAAATCCTACCGAACCTCGACGCGGACCTGTTCAACCGATGCGTATCGCTGAGTGGCGCTGCCCTGATTAACAGCGATCTCAAGGAGTCCCGATCCTCCGATGAACGCAAGCATCGCTCCGGCAGGCACATCGCAGAATGCTGAACGGATCGGGCCGATCCTTGTGCCATCAACAATTACCTCTCCCGGAGGCGGTGTGCCGTGCGATGTGTGTAACTGCGCTTCACGAATGTTGGTGACCATGTTTCCAAAGCGATCCGAGTAGATGACGCAACCAAGCCACCCGCCGTCCGTCGCTTCGGCCCGCGGCGGAATCGGCAGTATTTCGAAGCATTCCGTAACCCGCCCGAACGCACGAGGTTGAACGCCTTTCGCCAGATGGGCGGCCACTGGGGCCATGATGTCGCGCCCGTGAAATGTCGAAGAGATTTGCGGCAGGAAATAGCGCCGGTCCTCGACGACCACCATGGCCTCAGCCGCGTATTCGCGGTGGACCCACGTCACCAATCCGTTGTCTGGCGCGACCACGAACCGTCCCGCGTATTGCCCAAGAATAATCCTGCGGTCCGATCCGACCCCCGGATCGACCACCGCACAATGTACCGTTCTCAATGGGAAGCGGGCCCAAATTCGCTGCAGAACGAAGGCTGCCTGTCGCAGATTGAACGGTTCGATGTCGTGAGTGATATCGACAATCGTCACCTCGGGCGCGATGGTCTGGATGACCCCTTTCAACTCCCCCACATAATGGTCGCGGAAGCCGTAATCCGTCAGAAGCGTGATGATGGGCATGAGCGAATCTTCCGGCTGGCCTCCGCAAACGTTGCGGCCGCGGGTCTCGCCAGAGACTATAGCATAGGATCGCTAGTTGCTAGTCTCCAGTTTCCAGTCTCTAGTATCTAATCGCTATGAGCCAGGAGAACTCGGCAAACGACCCGTGGTTGCCGGCGCGGCAACGGATGATCGAGCGCCAAATCCGCCGTCGCGGCGTGCGCGACCCGCGCGTGCTCGACGCGATGGCGACCATTCCGCGGGAGCGGTTTGTGCCCCCCACGGAACGCACCTCAACCTATGACGATCACGCCCTGCCCATTGAGCTCGGCCAGACCATCAGCCAGCCTTACATCGTCGCCTACATGACCGAGCTTCTTGCAGTTACACCCGATAGCGTAGTCCTGGAAATCGGCACCGGTTCGGGATACCAGACGATGGTGCTCGCCAAGCTCGCTCGAACGGTTCATTCCGTAGAGCGATTCGATGCTCTTCGGGAGAAAGCAGCCCGGGTTTTTGCGGAATTCCAGGCCGCCAACATCGTGCTTCATGACGGCGACGGCAGCCTCGGTCTGCCACAAATCGCCCCTTTCGATCGGATCATCGTCACCGCTGCCGCCCCGCAAGTCCCGCCATCGCTAATCGATCAACTCGCCGACGGCGGTCGGTTGGTCATTCCCGTCGGAGGTGACGCTGAACAGACGATTGTACTGGTGATCCGTGATGGATCACGGATCGTCGAGACCCCCTTGCTCGGCTGCCGCTTTGTCAAGTTGATCGGCAAAGAAGGCTGGGCAGGGTGATCCGCCGGTTGCAAGAAAACGTACTAGGGATAGAATTATGTTATGCTTGGGCAATCCCTCTCCTTGATGGGGAACGGAGTTTCAGATGGATTTGGAACGCAAAACACCATTGAAATGCGCTCGCTTGTTGATCCTGATCGTCCTGGCCGGTGTACTGGCCGTCTATTTCGCGGTGGGCACGAACCGCGCCCCCGCCGTCGTCGAAACCGCGACCGATGACGACGAATGGATGACAAGGGAAGAACGCGAACGCATCGAAATCGAAAAGATTGAATTGTGGCGGCGCCCCCTCCCCGGCGAAGAGCCGTCCGAGCCGCCCGAATTGGCCGTCACCGTGGAGGTTGACCGCGCGAGCGGCAAGAACCGCTTGTGCTTCAACATTACCGAGAAACACGGATATTACGTCGAAACTTTTCGCATCCAGGTCTGGTACACGCGAGAGGACGTGACCGGACCGGAGAACTCACCCCTTCGCTTTACGGTCTACAAGAATGAGTTTCTGAAGGCCAACGACACTCTCCGAACCTGTGCCGAAGTGGTGCCCGCGGAACTCGTTCTCGTCGGCGGCGACATCGGCACGACTCAGAATTGGGATGCAACGATGATCTATCACGGCCGTGCCCGGCTGAAGAACCCCGACCCTCTCCCCATCATCACCGATATGGATCGCCGCCGCTGAAGTTACGGTTGGGCGCGCTCAGCGCCGCGAAATCTTCCCAGGGGATGCGCCGTATCCTCGAACCGGTGCCCAAATCTTTGATTCGAACTTTCCTGCCCGGTCTTGGAGAATAACTCTAGAGCATTCTCGGTTTTTGTATAGCGAGCCGCGGGCTTCAGCCCGCGCGGACTTACGGCCAGGAAGCCCGTTTCGGAGTCTGGCGGAGTGCTACACGATTTCCGATATTGCTCTAGCGGTTGATGAATTGCACCAAGTGAATCAGCAGCGATAGCGCCAGCAACACACCCAGTGCCAGTACCCACTGGATCGAAACCCGTGGAGTGGTGGAGACCGGCGCCGGCGCACCATTGGGCGTCTCCGACATCGTCCGCCCCGTGGCCAACGATTTCAACAGGGAGTGATCGTACTTCTTGCGGGCCTGAAACGGCGGCTCGCCGCGAGCCACCGCCTCCAGATCGTCGATCAGTTCGACCATCGATGGGTATCTTTCGTCGGCTGACTTCGCCATCATCACTTCGATGATCTCGCCGATTCCCGAGGAAAGCGCGGGGTTGACGTGGTCCGGCGGAACCAGGGGGTCCTTGAGGTGCTTGTGCATGACCGCGGAGGGGGTCGTGCCATCGAAGGGCACCTTTCCGGTCACCATGTGGTAAAACGTTGCCCCCAGCCCGTAGATGTCCGCACGGGCGTCGATGGTGATTTCTCCGCGAATCTGCTCCGGACTGATGTAGTAGGGCGTCCCGTAGGCACGGCCCGACTCCGCCGTCGCGGTCACCAAATCGCCGACTTCCCGCGCCAAGCCCATGTCCGCAAGTTTCACGTCCCCTGCCTTGGTAATCATCAGGTTTTTCGGCTTGACGTCACGATGAATCAGGCCCTGTTCGTGGGCATGGTGAAGCGCTCTTGCGCATTGCAGGATGATCCGGACCGCTTCATCCTCCGCCATCGGCTTCCCGTCCGTCACGAGGTCGTACACCGTCTTTCCGTCGATGTACTCCATGACGAAATAGTGGTACCCGCCCGATTCGCCGACGTCGTAGGCCTGCACGATGTTGGCGTGGTTCAGTCGGGCGGCGGCCCGCCCCTCGCGGTAGAACCGATCGACGAACTCAGGGTTCTCGCTAAGCCGCTTGGGCAGCACTTTGATGGCCACTATACGGTCCAAACTCAACTGCTTGGACTTGAACACCACCGCCATCGCCCCCTGCCCGACTTTGCTGAGCACCTGGAAGCCAGGGATTTGTTGTGCAGGCCGATACATGGAGTCCTCATCCATGGCCATGTTCAGCCGCTTGATCTGCGAGTGGGTGATGTAGCCGTGCTGTAGCAGCATATCCACCAGGGGTGTACTACGACCTTTTTCGCCCATGGCCTTTAGCTCGGCGCGGACCAACTCCAACTCGTTGGCGGTGCACAACTTGCGCTCAACGACCAGCCGTGCGAATTGCGAATCGTCAATCGACATGCACGAATTCCTTAGCCATTATTGAATTATAGCCCTTCGCCGCTCCAGGTCACGTTGTCGCAACGTCCGATCAAACTTTGCAATAGACGCTTCTCCGCGGCTGCCGCATCCCGCGGCAGGACCGATAGTACGTCCGCCGCCGCTTCCGCCTGCCGCGCCGTAAACAAACAGGGTACCCGCTCGACCCATCCAAGAAAGCCCAACACTTCCAAGACCTTGGACACGAGTTCATCGCAGCCCGCGCCCGTTTGCGCCGAAATGGACACCGCGTGCCGGGCGCCATTGCACCGGGTGCCACCGGCGGCTCGATCGCCAGTGCCTTCCCAAGGTTTCCATGCTGACCCCGCATCTGTCTTGGTGATGACCGTCACACATCCATTCCAGGAGCGAGACGAGCTCAACAAATCCTTGCTCGGCTGCGACAAGGGTTGCGATCCGTCTAATAACAACAAACGCACCTCGGCGCGCTCCACAACCCGGCGCCCCGCTTCGACCGCCTGTCGTTCCAGCGAGTCGGCGGAATCCCACTGCCCCGCCGTATCGACTAGCGTGATGGGCACGCCTTCCATTTCCGCCGCTTCGGCCACCCAGTCCCGCGTCGTTCCCGGTAGCGGCGACACGACCGCCGCGGGACGCCCGATCAGCCGGTTAAACAACGTCGATTTTCCGCTATTGGGCGGACCGATCAACGCGACCGTTACCCCTTCGATGAGCGTACGGGCTATTCGGTAACCATCTGCCGCGGTGCTGAGCCGCAATTGAGCCGCCGCCGGATCGGATCGGCATAGCGAAGCCACGGCCTCCAACTCCGAAAGCAGGTTTTCGCGTTGCCAGGACAGAAACCGAACCGCGCGTTCCGTCTTTGCACGAGTGAGCGCCTCAACCACTTCGTGTTCGATCACGCTTCCCGTCGGCCAGGCCAGCTCAATCGACTCCCCACGCTCACCGACCCTCGCCCCCAGCCGCTCCAACGTCTGAAGAATCCGCTCGATTACGCGAACCCCGCCGTGTGCACAAATATCGACGGCCCATTCCCTTTCGTGCCTCCTTGCCTCCGTGCCTCGATGCCTCGTTGTCACGCTGACAATCACATCGTCAATCGTTTCCGTGCCATCCACGAAGTGTCCGTAGCGCAGACGATCTTCCTGGGCCGTTGACAGCCCCCCGCCTGACACGGGAAGAAACGCTTGGTTGACGAGCGAGGGTGCGTCGGGACCCACGACGCGCACCACTCCGATTGCCCCCGCCCCCGGCGGGGTAAGCAGGACCACGCGATTGGTGAGGCTCGAATTCATGCGCCCTGATCGGCGAGGTGTTTGTCGTACGCCAGCCCGACTCCGCGCAAGGTCAAGTCGCTGACGATGGTATCGAGAAAATCGCAATGAGGGGCGAGGAATGCCACGTCGCCGCCCGTTGCCACCACCTGCGGCCAGCGATTCAGGTGCGTCGCGTACGCCTCCACCAACCCCCGCACCGCGCCGGCCAATCCCCGGCAGACGCCGTTCTGAATAGCCTCCGTCGTGTCGCGCCCGTAAGGCAAATCCGGAAACCCCGGATTCACCTCCGGCAGTGCGGCCGTGTTCTTGTGCAATGCTCTAAGCTGCATACGCAGACCGGGCAGGATCGCTCCACCCAGCAGCACTCCATCATCGTCCACCAGATCCACCGTCACGGCCGTACCGAATGTAACCACAGTGCATCCCGATTGTAGCTTGCCATAAGCCGCCGCGGCCTCGCACACCCGGTCCACGCCTATCGCTCGCTTGTCCTTCACCCCCACCTCCATCGGCAGCGGGATCGTCTCCCCGACGACCAGCGCCTCCCGCTCCTGTTGGGCAAGCACATACACGCGAATACGCTCAAGAGCATCGGGCACCACCGAGCTGATGACCGTGGCAGCCGGTCGTCCCGGGGACGCCGACTGCGCGTGGGCGATGTAAGACTCCTCGAATGCCCGAGGATTGTCCGTTAATACCTTCAGCGGCGTCTTGAGCGCACCGTCGTGCCACGTCGCGACACTCGTCGTCGTGTTGCCGATGTCGATGACGATGATCGGCCTTTCGGGATCGGGCGGCGACCGGTCAATCATGCCGTCGCTCCCTCCTTCGCCAGGCGAATCATGCTCCACAATCGTTCAACCATGACGGGAAGTCCTATACCGCTTACAGCGCTCACCGGCAACACTTCCTTGCCGATGGCCTCGGAGAGCGCCGCCGCCGCCTCGCGCCCGCCTGTCAGATCGATCTTGTTGGCGATCACCAGCTCCTCTTTTTCCGCGAGCTGTCCACTGTACTTGGCCAACTCCGCGCGAATGGTCCGATAGGCCTCCGCCGGCGGCATCGTCGTCCACTCGCTGCCCACGTCAATGACGTGCAAGATCACCCGCGTCCGCTCGATGTGCCGCAGAAACGCATCGCCCAAACCCGCACCCTCGTGCGCACCTTCAATCAGGCCCGGAATGTCCGCGAGCACAATGCGCCGATGCTCGGACAATTGAACGATGCCCAACTGCGGCTGCAGCGTGGTGAAGGGATAATCGGCGATCTTAGGCCGCGCCGCCGACAACCGCGAAAGCAGCGTGCTCTTTCCCGCATTGGGCAATCCCACGATCCCCGCATCGGCGATCAACTTCAACTCAAGCCGCAGCCAACGCTCCTGCCCCGGCGTCCCCTCCTCGGCCTCCCGCGGCGTCTGGTGAGTTGGCGTGGCGAATCGGGCGTTTCCCTTCCCCCCCTTGCCCGCCTCGGCAATGCATATTTGTTCCCCCGCCGTCGAAAGGTCCTTGATGAGAATCTTAGTGTCGCGATCGTAGATTAGCGTGCCCGGCGGAAGTGGAAGTGTAAGGTCTTCCCCCTTCTTGCCGAACATTTTCTTGCCCATCCCCGGCTGGCCGTTCTTGGCGATCCAATGATGCCGCCCGGCGAAGTCCAGCAGCGTATCCACGCCCGCCGTCGCCACCGCGAACACGCTGCCCCCGTCGCCGCCGTCCCCTCCGTCCGGGCCGCCTTTGGGAATGAACTTCTCCCGCCGGAAGCTCACGCACCCGTCGCCGCCCTTCCCGGCCCGAACATAAATCTCCGCCCGATCAACAAGCATCAAAAACCAAAACCCGGAGCGCGAGCGACGGGCCATGTAGCGTCACCCCTCGTTGGTGACGACCAGTACCGCGACCGTCAGTGAGCGGCCCCACTCCTATGTGCCTCCGTGCCTTCCCCCCTCGGCCTCACATCTTCCCACCGAAACGCCGTCCCGCACTCCGGGCATACGCCGGAAACGTTGCCGGTGAGATCGTAGAAGCATTTGGAACACACAGCTTGTTCCCGTAACCGCTGCCGAAGGGCGTCTTTCTGTCGTTTGACGACAAGGAATGCCAAGGCAGCGGGGGGGACGTATAGGATCACGCCGACAAGAACATGAGCTCGTCCGAGTAACTCCTCACCTAATTTAGTGAACGCAAGATTGGGTGGCAAAAGAGAGAGAAGCAGCACCAAGTATCGAAGGCTTCCTACCGTCTCCCGAACGACTTTCCGTCGTACGGTCTTCAGACGCTGGTGGGCGTCCAGACCAGATGTCGATTCACCTTCTGAGGATGCCAGACACACGCTGAACTCCGTGTCCATAGAGCCACAAACATTTCAGGCTTACAATCCTCCTCAGACTATGCCGATCCGCACCAACACATTCAACAAAGCTGCGTCCGAGATGACGCGGATCAAACATTCAGCCCCAGGCGCCTGCGGATGGCTCTGCGATCCGATTCCAGTTCTTCCAGGTCATAATTGAGGGGAACCTCGCGGTCGGCCAGCCACTGCCTGGCGGCGTGCATGGTCGGTAAACGCAGCGCCTCCGCAAGCAGACCCAGGCTCAGGCGTCTGGTTCGATACCCATTGATCAGCAGCGATTCCGTGGCGGCCTCATCCAAATCCGATCCCAGCGCCTCTCGAAGCTGCTCCTCCGCAGTTTCAGAAATGTCAAGACTGACGAACATCACCTAAACCTATCCAAATCGACTGAATGCAGACGCCGGGTCGCCACCATACAGTAGTGACTACGATTCCGCCGGAACCACGTCCACCTTCCGGCCACGAAAGCGAACGACGCCGTCGGATAAGGCGAACAACGTGTGATCCCGTCCCAACCCCACGCGCAGGCCGGGCTGATAGGGCGTGCCCTTCTGACGGACCAGGATGGTGCCCGTGGTGACCATTTCGCCCGCACCGCGCTTCAAACCCAGAAACTGCGGATTGCTGTCTCGCCCGTTCCGGGTCGAGCCTTGCCCCTTTTTATGTGCCATGTCACGTCACTCCAATTTGTAATTCGTAGCCCTACCTCATCACCCATTCCCGACTTCGCCGCACCGGCGTCGCCCACGCTCGCGTCTGCTCATCGCCGGGCAAGTCGTACTCGACCGCCAGCGTCCTCCGCAGGAAGAACGCCCGCGGGTTTTCCTCCGACTCGGGGCGGTTTGTATCGAACGCCGGATTGCGCTCCCGAGCGCTCTCCCCGGAAAGTCCGCTGACGTACAACGTGAAACTGGACGCCGCCTCGTCGAACGTGCGGAAAACCGCCGCCGACGCCCGCGAGTTTTCCTCTCCCTGCAAGAGCAACCCCGTCACCTTGGGCGGCGGAGCGAAAAACGGAAACTCCTTGTAGTGCCGGGCCTTGATGGCGTCGTACACCGTCGGGCTGATCTCCGTACCACCTTCGACCACCTGCAACGTGTTCGTCACGATCCGAAACGACGGGTAGAACGCCACGTCCTTACCCGTCCGGTTCGTGACTTGATAAATTACATACCAGAAAGTCGTCGCGTGCTCATCGCCGGGCAGCCGCAACGTGATCCGCTGGGGGTCGTAGAATTCCAGATCCAGTTGCCACGCGGTGGTGGCGATTTCCGCCTTCGGCGCGGCCGCACACGCCACGCCGAAACCCGCCCAAAACCCAAACGTCGCGACCCCCAACGTCCGCCCATTCATAGCCCGGCCATGATAGCGAACCAGGTCCGCAAGTCAACCAGGACTAACCGGCCTCCGCAGCCCATCTCAAACAGTTGCCCACTGAATATCATTGACGATTGCCCCTCGTCGCTTTGTCGCTCCGTCGCTTCTTATCCCATTCGACAATCGTTACCCAACGATCGACAATGCGGTCCATGAAACCCGGTTTCAACCCAGGCATCGCCCGCGAGTTCAAGGTCGTGGTCACCCCGGCCATGTGTCCGGCCTTTGATGATGTGATCGTCCACCGCGTTTACTCGACCTGGTCCGCGGCCCACCATTTTGAGATCGCGGCGCGGATGGTCCTGGTTGATTTTCTCGAAAAACACGAAGAGGGTGTCGGCTCGCACCTCAGCGTCGATCATCTGGCCCCATGTCCGGTGGGAAGGACCGTCAGTGTCCGTGCGGAACTGATCGAAGTAACGAACGATCGACATCCGCGCATCGTCTGTAACGTACTCGCATACGACGGCGACCGCCTGCTTGCCAGGGGTAAGCAGGTCCAGGTCGTCATGAATAAGGAACATCTGCAACACTATCTTGAGAGGAGTTGAATCGTGGTCAAACTCGTTGCCATGTACCGAAAGCCCGCCGACGTTTCCGCCTTTGAAGCGCACTACAAGGAAATTCACACGCCGTTGGCCAGGAAAATGCCGGGGCTGAAGAAAATGGAGGTCGCGCACTTCACCGGCTCGCCCGGCGGCGAGCCCAAGTTTTACATGATGGCCGAACTCTATTTCGACAATAAGGAATCCATGATGTCTGCGATGGGCAGCCCGGAAGGCAAGGCCGCCGCGAAGGACGTCATGTCCTTCGCCGGCGACATCCTCCACATGATGTTCGCCGACATATCATAGTCGCGCTCCCCGAGCTGCGGCCATTTCATGCCGTGGGTTGTGTGAGGCGAAAAAAGCGATTGGTATTCGCCGACGTCTGCGCAGCCAGTTCGTCAAAGCTGATCCCTCGCAGCTCGGCCAGGAACCTGGCCACATGGGCCACATGCGCCGGTTCGTTCGGGCGGACCCCTCGAACCGGCACGGGCGATAAATAGGGCGAGTCCGTCTCGACTATTAGCCGATCGGCCGGGTAGACCTTGGCGATCTCCTGCAAGTCGCCGGACTTGGGAAAGGTGACGATCCCCGTGAACGAGATGCGCCACCCATGTTCCGAGATTCGGTCGGCCTCCGCCCTGGTTCCGGTGAAGCAATGGAACACGACGGGTTGATTCGTGAACCCCTGATTGACGAGCAAGGGGACGGCGTCGTCAAGGGCCTCGCGACAGTGGATGACGAGCGGTTTTTCACGGCCTCGGGCGAGTTCAAGCTGACGGGAAAATACTTTCTTCTGGTTTTCACGGTTGGCAAAGCCGTAGTGGTAATCCAGCCCCATTTCTCCCAAGGCGACGACCCGCGGGTCCGCCCACAACTCGCCCATCTCCATGAGATCAGCTTCCGAGACCTTGTCGGCCTCATGGGGGTGAAACCCGACCGCGGCATGGATGCGCGTAGGGTATTGCCGGGCAAGTTCGATCGCCTGACGGGCGTCGGAAAGGCTTGTGCCGATGGTGATGACCTTATCTACACCGGCCGCACGACATTGAGCGAGCACATCCTCTATCCGCCCCGCGAATTCGGGGTAAGTCAGGTGTGCGTGGGAGTCGATCAAGCCCATCTTCGGACTCCCCTTCACATTCGCGTTGGCGCGAAGGCGTCTTCGTAATGCTCAATTCGCGGTTTGCCGCGACTGGGGAACGATACGGAAATGAAGTCAAAGCGATACGGCCGATCAGCCGCCGCGGGATGCGTCATGAAATTACGCGCCGCCCGTGTGATCCTGCCACGTTGTTCGATACGCACGGGCAATTGATCGCTCTGGGATTCGTTCACTTGACGGGTCTTCACTTCGACGAAGACAAGGATTGCATCCCGCGAGGCGATCAAATCGATCTCCCCCGCGAAGCAACGGTAATCGCGGGCGAGAATGCGATAACGCTGATGCCGAAGATATCGGGCCGCGGCCCGCTCGCCCCGGACGCCCAGGGCGAGGTGCTCGCTAGACGGCCGAAGCCGCCAGCTCAGCAGGCTCCGCAGCTTTCTTGTGATGGATGCGAAGTTCACGCAGCTTACGGGCCTTTCCGATTCTCTGGCGGAGGTAATAGAGCTTCGCCCGACGCACCCGTCCGCGGCGCCGCACCTTCACGTCCACCACACCCGGCGAATGGAGCAGGAACTTTCGCTCCACACCCTCGTTGCCCACGATCCGGCGGACGGTGAAGGTCTTGTTGATCCCCCGGCCTTGATGGGCGATCACAATCCCGTTGAAGACCTGAATGCGTTCCTTCTCGCCCTCCACGATCCGGCATTGCACGTCCACCGTGTCGCCGACGTGGAATTCGGGCGGTGAGGGCTTTAGGTAAGGCTTCTCGACTAGGTTCATCAATTGCAGACTCATCGCACGACTCCACGTTCAACCACACGCTCCCGCGTGTACATTCTCTCCCGCATGAGGAGAGGGATACACTCCTAATCCTAGCGCGCGTCCAGCAAGTCCGGACGGCGCTCCAATGTTCGTTCCAGCGATTGCTCTCGGCGCCACGCGGCGATCTTGCCATGATCGCCGGAGAGCAGCACATCCGGGACGTCCATGCCGCGAAACCGGCGAGGCCGGGTATACTGCGGGTATTCCAGCGTCCCGCCGGAAAATGATTCTTCCACCGCCGACGCCTCGTCGCCCAGCGCTCCGGGCAGCAACCGTACCACCGCGTCGATCAGTACCATCGCCGCTGGTTCGCCGCCCGACAATACGTAATCGCCGATGGAAATCTCTCGCGCGGCGATTCCGGCCTGAATCCTTTCGTCAAATCCTTCGTAATGCCCGCACAAGAGCAGAAGCCGCGGCGCTTGGGCAAGCTCCGATACGATGTCTTGCGTAAGTTTCTCGCCTTGGGGGGTCAGCAGAATCCGAAGGGGTTTTATCTCACTCTGTGCCTCAACGTGTTCCAACGCGTCGAACACCGGGCCGCACATGAGCACCATGCCGGGCCCGCCGCCGAACGGACGATCGTCCACGCTACGGTGAGGGTCTTTGGCGAAATCGCGGAAACTCGTGCATCGAATCGACACAATGCCCCGCGCAACGGCCCGGCCGACGATGCTGGACGCAACGTAAGGCTCGAACACCTCCGGGAAGAGTGTCAATACATCGATTCGCATGACGCTTGTCGCCCAACGCTACGCTGACTCCGCCATGATTCCGGCCTTCTGCAATAGCCGCCTTACCGTATCGGTCGGCAGCGCCCCCACGCTAAGCCAGTACTCAATCCGCTCACGATTCAGCGCCACCTGCTGGTCTTCGCGAGGGTGAACCGGGTTATAGCTACCCAACTCCTCGATCACCTTGCTGTCACGCGATCGCCGCCGATCGACAGCCGTCAGCCGAAAGGATGGCCGGTGCCGACGACCCACTTTTTTTAGTTTAATCCGGACGGACATCGCGTCCTCCTACCGTGAAATCAACCAATTCGTACCGAGCGTTTCATCTGCACAAACGCGAACGGAACCAAACCCAAGCCTAGCAAGTATAACGGACCGCCGACAATCCGCAAGTATGCCCCGGAGGACGCGATTCGGCATATCTTTGTGGCCCCAAAGGCCGACGCGCAAGGTAAAAAAGAAAGCACCGCTCACCCTAAGGCGAAACGGTGCTTTCCGGAGGGGAAAGAAGCCAGGTACTACTTGGAATCTTCGACGGTTCCGCCGACCTCCGGTATAATCGTTGCTACGTCCGAAATCACTCTTAGTTCAATTGGCCTGACCGTTCCGTACGCGCCAGTAACTATCGGCAAAATGTACATACAAGCTTTCGGTTGTCAACACAATTATACCCTGAAAAACGAAAAAATCTGCAGAAAAAACGCAATCTTACCGGACATTCCATCCGGATCAGCATTTGGAGAATCCGCAGGCATCACAGGTCATGCAACCCTCCCCAAACCTCAACTCGCCTTGGCAATCTGGGCAGCGAACCTTGTATTGGGCCTGTTGCCACTGGATTCCCCGGGCGTCATAACGCGACGGCGCAAGGCTTCCGAGTCGTTCCACGGCCATTTCCTTTAGGGCCTGCCCTACCCGGTGACCATTTCCATGACCGTTTCCGTTCCCATTGGTCTCCTTGGGCTTGATCAATTGAGGACGACCAGAGGCGTCAATGGTCGCCTCACCCAGCAATAAAGCCTTCAGCCCGCATTCGCGCTTGGCTTCCATGTACCGTTTCAAGCCACGGGCCAGCCCGTCGCCGAGGCTCATGATTTTGCCTTCCTTCGTGGAGACTTGCAGGCTGGAGCCGATCGAATGGAGTTGATTCACGACATGTTTCAGCGTTCCGCCCGCGCGCAGCCACAGGCTGATCATCCGGCAAATCGCCTCCAGATCGCTGTTGGCGATATCACCGCCCTTGCCCAACTGCGCAAACACTTCCATCTCCCGATCGGTTCGCGCGTCCACGGTGATGTTGATGTGCATGTTTCCGAATGGGGTAAGCTGCCGAATACGAATGCCGCTGTTGATCTCCGGCAAGGTCGCCGGCTCCAGCGGGATTAGCTCCGCTCCCACGCTCTTTTCGACTTCAGCGGTCGCCGCGGCGTGGATCTTGTCGCTGCTCTTCAAAGCCATTGGTTGATGCTGGCGGCACCCGTTGCGATAGACGGTAACGCCCTTGCAGCGCAAGTCGTACGCCAGGCGATAGATGACGGAGACGTCCTCGACCGTGGCTGTCTCGGGGAAGTTGATGGTCTTGGAAATCGATGCATCGCAATGTTTCTGAAAAGCCGCCTGCATGCGCATGTGCCATGCCGGGGCTACATCATGGGCGCAAACGAACACGCGCTTGATTTCGTCGGGTACGTCCGGCGCATCAGCGAGGGTGCCCTCCGTGGCAAGCCGCTCCATCAAGCCCTCGCTAAGGAATCCTTCCCGCCGCGCGACGGCCTCAAAGATCGGGTTGATCTCGATCATCGGGGATTGCCCCTCGCTCTGGCCCTTTAGCACGTTGCGGAAAAAGGCCAGACTGTAGAGCGGCTCGATGCCGCCCGTGCAACCCGCGATGATGCTGATCGTCCCGGTCGGCGCCACGGTGGTGCACGTCGCGTTGCGCATCGGACGATGATACTTTGTGTCGTAAATGCTCCCCTTCCAATTCGGGAAACAACCTCGCTCGTGGGCGAGTTTTTCACTGTAGTTGTGGGACTCGTCGTCCACGAACTTCATGAACCGCTCGCCCCACTCCACGCCCTCCTCGCTGTCGTAGGCGACGCCGAGTTTGTAGAGGGCGTCGGCGAAGCCCATCACGCCCAGCCCGATCTTGCGGTTGGCCTTGCAGATGGCGTCGATCTCCCCGAGCGGGTATCTGTTGACGTCGATGATGTCATCGAGGTACCGCGTGCTCTCGTGGACCGTCTCCCGCAGGGCATCCCAATCGACCGTCGCCTCGCCTCCCAGCCCCTCGGTGACAAACTCGGCCAGATTGATGCTGCCGAGGTTGCACGCTTCATAGGGCAACAGCGGCTGTTCACCACAGGGATTTGTCGCCTCCATCCGCCCAATATGCGGAGTGGGGTTGAACTCATTGATTCGATCTATGTACACCACGCCGGGCTCGCCGGTGCGATGGGCGTTCTTCAGGATGATGTCCCAGATGTCCTGCCGAGTGTAGAACTCGCCCGCGGGCATCGGTTCGCCGTTCTTAATCTCCGTAAGCGACCTGATATCGTCCTTCCAGATGTCCAGATTCTTCGGCAACAGATATGTACGACCCGTACGCGGGTTCTTGACCATGTGCGGAGAAAATGGATCGCTTAGAAACGCCTCCATCCACTCGTCGGAAACCTTGACCGAGATGTTGTAATTCGTGAACTGGCTCAAATCCTCCTTGGCGTGGAGGAACTTGAGGATGTCGGGGTGATGAATGTTCATCATCCCCATGTTGGCCCCGCGGCGGAAGGCACCCTGCTGAATGGCATTGGTTGCCTCACTGAAGGCCCGCCAGAACGAGATGGGACCGCTCGTGGTACCGCCGGAACTGCTAATGTAATCGCCGGTGGGGCGTAGCTCATCGAAAGCGAAGCCGGTGCCGCCACCGGCTTTTTGGATAAGGGCCGTGTGTTTAATGGAGTCGAAAATCTCGCCGATGCTGTCGCGGACCGGGAGCACGAAACACGCGCTCAACATGCCCATTTCCCGCCCGGCGTTCATCAACGTCGGGCTGTTGGGCATGAACCGTCGGCTGACCATCAGCTCATAAAAACGGGCTTCCCACTCGCTGCGAATCGCCGGGTCGGAATCATAGATTGTTTCGGCATCGGCAACCGCCTTAGCAACCCGCCGAAACAGTTCCGTGGCCGTTTCCGTATGCCGACCCAGCTCGTCCTTCTTTAGATACCGCGCCCGAAGGACGCGCTGCGCGTTATCTGAGAACCCGAGATTCGACTTCTTTGTGTCATCCGTAACACTCAATCCACGATCCAGAATCTCCGCTTCCACCATAAAGCCGCCACGCCTCCACCGGCGTCTTCGCCGGGCAAAATTAATGTTTTTCGATTGGAATAATCACGACCAAAGACCGTACAGAAATCAGTTATCCGCTCCCGACCCCTCTGGAAATGCCGCATTAATCCGATGCGACGATCGGCAATTGAACCAATTCCGCACCGTTTTGGGCAATTCTAATAATACACCACTTATCGGCGGTTGTCAAACAAAATCTACTATATATTGTATGATCCAACCGGATAAACCCAACTCCATGTGGCACGTGAAGTTATGACCATCTAACAAAATGACTTACATGTTGCTTTTTGAAATTGAAGGAAAGACCTCCCTTGCAACGCCGGTTGCGCTCCCTGAATCTTGGGGCCGTGAATGCAAGCCGGAAAGAAGTCTCCGTACCCCCGGGGTTCTCGCTGAAGGCGACGGTGCTCAGCCATGGCTGGCACGAATGCGCCCCCATGAACTGGTCCGAGGGGGGGCGATGTTTCCAAACCATTGAAAGCGAAGGCGACCGCGCCCACCGAGTTTCGGTCGTAGATGGTAATTCCCGACGGACACCGAGGCTGTTCATTACGGTGGATGGCGGCAGCCTTGACAAGGGATCTCTCCAACGGAGCACCGACCGCCTCCGAATCACTCTGGGCTTGGATCGCGACCTCTCAGAGTTTTACGAGCTTTGCGAGGATCACCCTCGACTGAAGCTGATTCCGCCCATCGGCGGGGGCCGCCTGATACGCTCCGCTTCGATGACGGAAAACATCCTCAAGGCACTCTGTTCTACGAACGTGAATTGGACGCAGGCGGTGAAGATGATCAACCGAATCGCCCAACTGGGGCCCCACGTGCCGCACTTTCGCAACTTGACCGCATGGCCAGCCCCGCGCGATATCCTCCGCGCGGGCGAGCGCTATCTCAACGAAGTCTGTCGCCTGGGCTATCGCACGGAATCGATACTCGCCTTCTGTCGATCGGTGTGTGATGGGCGATTCGACCCGGAGTCACTCGACACCCTGGCGTCGGACCCCGCGGTGAGCAGCGATGAGCTCCTGGCCCTCCTCCGCTCCATTCATGGCATCGGACCCTCAAGCGCCCATGCTCTGCTGGGGTTTCTCGGTCGCCACGACCGGCTTTCCATTGACAGCGCCACGGTCGCCCACGTCGCCCAACTGCACACCAGGGGCCGCAAACCGACGAACAAGCAGATCGAGCGGGTTTATGCCCCCTACGGACGCTGGAAAAACCTGGTTTACTGGTGTGAGAACTGGCTAACGTGGGCCACGGCGAACGGAATCCTCCGTGAAGCGGGCTTGAACGGTCGTCAATAGACTTCGGCCATCCACTCCCCGCCGTGTTCGGGGTTGCCCACGAGTCGCTGGTTCACCACGTCCACCCAGAAATCCAGTGTTTCCAGCGGAATCTGTCCCAAGAGCGGTTGCCGCCCCTCTGGTAACTCCATCACTTCCACGTCGCATGTACGTCCGTCGATTTCGAGGCGAGCTCCGCCGAATACACGGAGCGTCATGGGCCCCGTGATTGTATTGCTCAGTCGATCGCGATTGAAAGGGAGCCCCAATCGGTTGACCATGTCCGCAGGTAGGCAGAGAAACGTCGCGCCTGTATCCACCAAGGCCGGCAGAATCACTGAACGGACATCGGAAATGGGGATTTCACCGCGCTCGGCCTGACGGGCGTCATCAACGTTCACCACCCGAACGCTCACAACTACACGTCCCACGACGATTCCCCGCTTGGGCTCGGTTACTAGGTTCAACATCTGCGCGAAAGCCCTCCGAAAACTATACAAAAGCCTATAGAAACAAACAACCCGCTTCCATCGGTCGGAACAAGCCCATTGGTTACTCATCCATGTAGCAGCGACATAACCTCACCCCGGGTTCGCGCATCGCTTCTGCATAATCCGCGGACAGCGGAAGTCACCATGATGCTGCCGGATTTCTTGATCCCACGGCAAGTCATGCAGGTGTGAGTAGCATGAATCACAACGGCCACACCCTTGGCCTTGAGTTTCTCCATCAGCAGATCGGCGATCTGCGAAGTAAGCCGCTCCTGCACCTGGGGCCGATGGGCGAAATCATCCACTACACGGGCAAGCTTGGAAATGCCCACGACCTGCCCATCGGGCAGGTACGCCACATGGGCCTTGCCTTCAAAGGGCATCAAGTGATGCTCGCACATGGAATTAAAGGAGATATCCCGCAGGACGACCAATTCGTCATAGACCTCGGTGAAGGCCGTCGTGAGGTGCTCCGCCGGATCCTTGGAGAGTCCGTCGAAAAGCTCCTGGTACATCCGGGCGACCCGGTTCGGAGTACGCCGCAGCCCCTCCCGATCGACGTTTTCGCCGATCGCCAGGAGAATTTCCTGCACCGCTCGCTCAATTCGATCCAGGTCCATCCCTTGCCGCTTTCCAATGCAATTTCGGATCGATTTTATGGGCGATGGACAGCGTGGTCAAAGTTTCCCAGATAGCCCAAATTAGCATGTATGTTCAATCGTTTTGGATTCACTTGTCGATTCTCATTCGCCGGGACGATACAATTCAGGGGTAGTAAGAGTAGTTCAACACGCCGATTCGGCAAGGATGTCGAAACATGGAAAACACGCGTTACAATGGTCTATCGGGCAAAGCACGTCGGGCGCGCGACCTGAACAGGGTCACGCGAATGTTCGCTCAACAGATGATTGACGAGTATCTTTACCCTGAGCCTGAAGCTCGAAGGCCGGAACGGTATGTTCCCATTCGCAGTCGCAGCGAATTCCTCCCCACGGCTGCTTCCTTCAGCGACGAGTCGGCCCGGGCGCCGAAGCTACAGCTTGAATTACCGTTAGCCAATGTCGATGCCGAGGTGGAGCGTCCCACCGGCGTCAAAATCACCGATGTGCCGCGACGGGGTCCAGTTGTTCGTCCGCCGAGGGCGCCCTTCCAGCCGACGCTATGGCGAAAGCAGAAGCAATCTCCGTTCTCGCCCGGAGGATTCCTATTCGGATGCGCACTGGGCAGCGCCGCCGCCGCCATGGTCCTACTCGTGGTGCAGCTCGCCGTCGGGTAGCACTCCCCGCCTGAGCTACGCCTGACCGTTCGATCACCCCGGTTCCAATTGCGTTTCCTCACCCGACTCTTATAATCCACGCCCTTGATGGGAAGGCACGTTCGACCGGAATCTCCGTGCCGAAACGCGGGTTGGGACATGGGAGGCGTTCGTGGCTGAACACGAACACGGCGCGTCGGCGGAACCATCCGCCCACAAATATTATTTTCTGGTCCGACGGCTTCATTCCCTGACGGGCTTGGTGCCGGTCGGTGTTTTCCTGGTCATGCACCTCTCAACCAACGCCACGGTGCTGGCGCCGGGACCGGCGGGGGCGGAGTTTCAGCGCTCCGTCGAACGCATCCACTCCCTGGGACCGCTGCTGGTCCCCGTGGAAATCGTCGGCATCTTCCTGCCGCTCTTGTTTCATTCGCTTCTCGGCTTTCAGATTATCTTTACCAGCGCCCCCAATGCACAGCAATACCGCTACGGAAGCAACATCCGTTACTCACTGCAGCGCATCACCGGCGTAATCGCCTTTGTATTTATCTTCTACCACGTATGGCAAATGCACTGGCTCGGCGCGGGAATGGGCGGTGGGCACTTCCGCCTGCATGACGACGCAGGGGCGGCCTCCGCGGCGACGACAACGGCTTCGACCATCCAGGCCGCCTGGTGGATTGCTCCCATTTACGCCATAGGGATCCTTTCGGCCGTATTCCATCTTGCCAATGGAATTTGGACCTCCTTGATCACCTGGGGCATCACCATCCGGCCTCGCTCGCAGCGCACGGCGGGGTATGTCTGCACGGCGTTTGGCGCGATCTTGTCGCTGGTCGGCCTGGGAGCGTTGAGCGGATTTAAGACGTTGAAGCCGACAAGCGAATCAGGACAGCAAGCGGAACACTCGGTTAGTGCATTGAAAAACGAACGGTGAGTTGGTTGACCGACTGATGAGTCGGTCCTTTTAAGCAACACTCATGCCGAAAAAGCAACACGTTGTCGTCGTTGGAGGCGGGCTTGCGGGACTCGCCGCCACCATGAAGCTCGCCGAGGCCGGCGTACACGTCTACCTCATCAGCATGGTTCCGGTGAAGCGATCCCACAGCGTTTGCGCCCAGGGAGGCATCAACTCCGTCAACGAACTGACTCGGCAGCAAGGCGACAGTGAATGGCTGCACCTCGACGACTCGGTCTACGGCGGCGATTTCCTCCAGCACCAGCCGTTGGTGAAAGAGATGTGCGATTGGGGTCCCAGGATCGTTCAACTTCTGGATCGGCTCGGCGTCCCTTTCAATCGCACGCCGGAGGGATTGCTCGATCAACGCCGCTTCGGCGGCACGCTCTATAAGCGCACGGCCTTCGCCGGCGCAACCACCGGCCAACAGCTCATTTACGCACTCGATGAACAGGTACGCCGCTGGGAAGCGGACGGATTGGTGGAGAAATTCGAATACTGGGAGTTCCTCGGGCCGATCCTCGACGGAGACGGTCACTGTCGCGGGGCGGTCGTGCAGGATATGTTCGCCATGACCATCCGCTCTCTCGCGGCGGACGCAGTCGTGCTGGCGACGGGCGGATGCGGGTTGATCTACGGGCGAAGCACCATGTCCATGATTTGCACGGGCGGGGCGGCCGCCCGTGCGTACAAGGCCGGAGTCATCTACGCCAACGGCGAGTTCGTCCAGGTCCACCCCACGGCCATTCCCGGCACGGACAAGCTGCGATTGATGAGCGAAAGCGCCCGCGGCGAAGGCGGCCGCGTCTGGGTCCCGCGAAAGCCGCAGGATTCGCGCGATCCACGTTCGATCCCCGCGGCCGAGCGCTATTACTTCCTCGAGGAGCGTTATCCGAAGTATGGCAACCTCGTCCCCCGCGACATTGCCACCCGCGAAATCTTCGACGTTTGCGTTTCGCAAGGCCTGAGCGTCGAGGCCGGGCAAATGTGCGTTTATCTCGACGTTACCGAGTTGCCCGCAGCGACGCAGAAGAAACTCGACGGCATCCTTGAAATCTACGAAAAGTTCCAGGGGGCTAATCCCCGCGAAGTACCCATGAAAATCTTCCCGGCCGTTCACTATTCGATGGGTGGATTGTGGGTGGACTATGAGCGGAACGACAACACCGGCGGATTGGTGCTCGGATCGCCGCGCAACCACCACAGCAACGTGCCCGGCATCTTCGTGATCGGCGAGGCAGACTACCAATACCACGGGGCCAATCGCCTGGGGGCCAATTCGTTATTAAGCTGCATCTTCGCCGGTCTGATCGTCGGTCCGTCAATTGAGAATTGGCTGAAGTCGCAGGTGAAGGGCAGCGCCGCGGATCAACCGGTGTCTCTCTTCGATAACGCCGTGAAACACCATCAAGAGCGAATGGACGCGCTGATTCAGAATCAAGGCCAGGAGAACCCCTACAAACTCCATCAGGAACTGGGCGACTGGATGACACGCTGTGTCACCGTCGTCCGCAACAACAAGGACCTCGAGGCGTGCCTGGGCAAGATTGACGAATTCGCGGACCGATACCGGCGCGTGGCCTTATCCGACAAAGGCCATTGGACCAACCAAAACCTCAGCTTCACCCGCGCGTTGGAGGACATGATCCTCCTCGCCCGCGTGATTACCAAGGGTGCGTTGCTTCGTGACGAATGCCGCGGAGCGCATTACAAACCGGCATTTGAGATTCCCCCGACCAGTGCCGATGATCCGGCCAAACTTCGTGAGCAGGCGGAGCGGTGGTGCAAGGCGTTCAAGGAGCAGTCCGATCGCTGGCTCAAGACTACCATCGCCAGGCACACGCCCAACGGCCCGGAAATTACTTACGAAGACGTGGACACCAGCTTGATCCCGCCTCGTCCCCGAACCTATGGTCTTAAAGGAGCGGAGATCATCGAGAAAACGTGGAGAGAAATGACCAAAATCTCGTCTGCTCGAAAGCCGCAAGCGGCGGCGGTGAGCGGATAGGCGAACAACGATGACGGTCGACGGGTTGAAACAACTGCACGACGCGCGCCCATTCAGGCCATTCGTGCTGCGCATGACCAGTGGACGAACCCTGCGGGTTAAGCACCCGGAAATGCTTGCTCGCTCCTTGACTGGTCGCACGGCGATTCTGTATGGCGAAGGCGATTCATTTGAAATGATTGATCTTCTTCACGTGATGTCCATTTCCGTGGGAAATGGCAAAGAGGCAGGCCGGCGAACGAACGGTCGAAAACCATAATCATAAGAAGCCTATGAGTCACGCTGCGAACCCGCACGACACTTCCGCTCCCCACGCCAATAGTCGCCGAATCGCCGTGCGCGTTCTCCGGCAGGATGATCGGCACAGTGGTTCGCATTGGGAGTCGTTTGCGGTCGGCTATGAACCGGGCATGAACGTCACCACGGTGTTGCAGCGGATTGCCGCCGAGCCGATCAACACGGAGCATGTGCAAAGCACGCCCGTCGCCTACGACGCCTGTTGCCTGGAGGAAATCTGCGGAGCTTGCACGATGGTCATCAATGGCCGCGTGCGTCAGGCGTGCTCGGCCCTGGTCGATTCCCTGCTCGCTGAATCGCCTGGGGGGATCGAGCTTCGACCCATGACCAAGTTCAAGGTCGTGCGGGATCTGCTGGTCGATCGCAGCCCCATGTTTGCGGCGCTCAAGCGGGTCAAGGCCTGGGTCTCGGTGGACGGTTATCACGACATCGGTTCGGGTCCAAGAATCTCGCCGAAGGAACAGGACGAGGCCTATCCGTTGTCAAAGTGCATGACCTGCGGATGCTGCGTGGAAGCCTGCCCGCAGTTCAACGACCATTCCGCTTTCATCGGTCCCGCCGCCATCTCCCAGGCCATTCTGTTCAACGCCCACCCCACAGCCAGTGTCGATAGCGACGAACGGCTCGCCGTGCTCAGCGGCGTTGGCGGCATAGTCGATTGCGGCAACAGCCAGAATTGCGTCAAGGTCTGCCCCAAGGATATACCCCTTACGACCTCCCTCGGCAAGGCTGGACGCGACACCACCCTCTACAAGATTCGACAGTGGTTCGGACGATAATTCTCGTACAATCCAGTACGCTGAGTGGGTCGCTGCCCTTTCTCGCGTTTTGCGGCCAGTCTCTCGCGGACGAGTGGATTTGATCCCGTGCGGGCATGACAGCAAGAAAGACCTTGATGACGCAACCGATCCGACAACGAATATCCAGCGGTTCGCCGTTTGAGCCACGTCTGGGCATCTCCCGAGCCATGCGCGCCGGGCGGATCGTGTCCGTGTCCGGTACCGCACCTCTCGGACCCGACGGCCGGACGGTCGCGCCGGGCGACGCGGCGCGACAGGCGCGACGCTGCATAGAAATCATACGTGACGCCCTCGCCCAGGCCGGTGCGAGCCTAACCGACGTGGTCCGAACGCGCACGCTCCTTGCGCACATTGAGGATTGGGAATCCGTGGGTGCCGTCCATGGGGAGTTCTTTCGCGAAATCCGCCCGGCGAACACAGTAATGCAGGTGGTCCGTTTCATCGATCCGGACTGGCTCGTGGAGTTTGAGGCCGACGCGATCATGGACTAGCGAACGCAGGCCCGCGTGTGGCACACTAACCAATTGACAGAAATAGGCACTGAATTATGAGATACTTGTATCCGTTCATATTGTTTTTAGCGCCCGTGCTGGCCGCGAATCCGAGCGCCCTCTCCGCACCCATCGACCCGAAGAACCCGCCGCAAGGCCGCTTCAGCGACGAGTGGATGGAGGTTCACATGGCCGGAAACAAGGTCGGCTACGCCCACTCCACCATGAACCGCGAAGGCGACCTCATCACCACGGGAGCGAAGTTTCACATGGTCCTGGGCCGGGCCGACCAACCCGTCAAGATCGGCATGGTCCAATACAGCACCGAAACCCTCGCCGGCGTGCCCGTCACCTTCGGCTCGGAAATGGATATGTCCATGATGAAGTCGGCGACGAAAGGTACGGTCAAGGAAGGAAAGGTCACGATCGTTACTTCGCAATACGGCATGGATCAAACGAAGACGTTTGATTTTCCCGCGGGCTCGCTGATGACGTGGGGCTCTTACCGAGAGAGCATGCTTCGCGGCTTTAAACCGGGCACGAAATACACGCTGGCGACCTACGCCCCCGAGCTGCGACTCGACGGTCCGGTCAACGCCGTGACCACGATCGGCGAGTGGGAAGAGCTTCGGATGGGCAATAAGCAATTGGAGGGCCAGAAAGTCACAGTCACGCTGGAGTCGCCGGTCGGCTCGTTGGAAATGGTCTCCTGGGTCAACGCCGACGGCGTACCCCTCAAGGCCAGGGTGCCCATCCCCGGCATGGGCGACATCGAGATGATCACCACCGATCAAACAACGGCCCTGCGCGACTTCGTGCCTCCGGAGTTCTTCAATACTTCAACCATCCCGGCCAAGCGCAAGATCGACCGCGCCGCCGCCAAGAAAATCAAGTACCGGCTTTCCCCCAAGGGCGCGGGCGTCGAGCTAGGCGACCTACCGGCTACTGAAATGCAGACCATTGCCGCCAAAAACAATGATTCCCTCGATCTCGTTGTGACAAGAATCGCTCACCAGCGACGCCCCGGAACAACAACTGCCCTTCCCTCTCAGGGCGAAAACAAGAACGATCCGTCAATGGCGGAATACCTCGAAGCCAACCTGATGATCAACACCGCCGACCCGAAGCTCATTGAACTGGCCAAACAGGCCGGTGGTGGAGAGAAGGAGCCGTTCGCCCTGACCGACAAGCTTCGCCGATTCGTCACCGAGTACGTGGAGAACAAGAGTCTAAACATCGGCTTTGCCACGGCCAGTGAGGTCGCCCGCACCAAGGAGGGCGATTGCAGCGAGCACGGCGTACTGCTGGCCGCATTGGGACGCCTCAATGGACTCCCCTCTCGCGTGGTCGTCGGCCTCGCCTATGTTCCTATTTTCGGAAAACAGGACGACATCTTCGGCTACCATATGTGGACGCAGTTTTACGTGGACGGACGGTGGATCGACGTTGACGCCGCCTTGCGCGAGACCGAATGCAGCCCCGCGCGCATCGCCTTCGCCGTCTCCTCCCTGAAAAACGCCGGTCTGGCCGACCTCAGCCTCCCCCTCCTCACCAAACTCGGCGCCATCGACATCGAAATCCTCGAAGTCGAAAACGGCCGAGCGCCCTGATACGCACCCAACTTCGAGCGCGCGCCCGTCACGTTATTAGGGTGGTATCACTCCAAACGGGGACTCTCCGCGCACGGAGTACGAGAATGGATACAACGCGCGAAATCGACCTTCGCTCGGAAATTGCCTTGAAATACCGAGAAAACAGAAGTGCCACGACGTGACACTACGGAAAAAAATGTACTTGCAAAACGAACCCATTTGGAATTGAGGCATCAAAAAAGAAAGTGAAAACGCGAATGCAATATGGGCCTCCTGCCCGGCAAACCCCATTGAATGATGCGCAGGCTGTTTTCGAGGAGGGACTTTCGACCGCCAATCCGCAATTGACGCTTGGCGAAGTGCTACTCTTATTCCGATTCTGTCCTAATCCCAGAGCTCGGCCGGCTGCACGCACTTTCCTGGGCGCGATTTGCTTTCCAAGGCACTCCGCACGCTCTTTCCGGTAGCGGTACGCACTTTCCCGTTCGCCGTATCCGGCACGCTGGAGAGCGGATCTTCGGCCCCGGTGAGCGCGTCGCCGACTTTGATTTGAGCGAGACGTTTGGTGGATTGGTCGGCGTAATCCTCAGAAACTTCAAATCCGAGATACTCTCTACCCAGCTTCTTGGCGACGGCCAGGGTCGTGCCGCTGCCCGCAAAAGGATCGAGAACGAGGTCGCCCTCATTCGAGCAGGCCTTGATAATCCGGCCCAGGAGTTGCTCGGGCATCTGACAGCCGTGAAATCCCCGACGCTCCTTGAACGTCCCGCACACGCGGGGGAAATACCAGGTGTCGGAGTCGGCGGAGAATCTGGACGGCAAATCCTGTGGCCGAAGAATCCACGTATCGTCCGGCACACGCCCCCTGGGGTTGGCTCGTTTGTCGGCATAGACCAGTTGCCGGGCGGACGGAACCCGAATGGCCTCGTCATTGAATGTGATCCCCTTAGTAGCCACAAATGCTCGATTCGGTTTGATTATCCCCCTTCGTCGCTTCGTGGCTTCGTCGCTTCGTCGCTCCGCCACCCCGTTATTCTTAATGAAGTAGAAAAGATGTGCGTGCGAACGGGTGAACTTGCTGTTGCAATGTACGCCGAAGGTGTAATACCACACCACCCAGCTCCGGCACGTCAGGCCGAGTTCGCGGGTGGCGATCACTTTCAATTCCGCCGCGTATTCGTCGCCGATCGCCAGCCAGAAAGCCCCGCTCGGCCGCAGGACGCGGATCACCGCGCTCATCCACCGTTTGGACCAGTCGAGGTAGTCCTCGCTCGAACGCTTATCGTCGTACTCGTCATACTCATACCCGATGTTGAACGGTGGATCGGCGAAGGCCAGGTCCACGCAGCCCGCCTCGAGCTTGGCGAGTTCGGTAATGCAATCCCCGTGGATGATTCGATTGTGTACCATGGCCATGTACGCTCCTCCCTGAAGATAGCCCCTTGCCTATTGCCTATTGTCAATAATCGATTGTCGATTGTCGAATGGCTTATGTGACGACTCCCACGCACTTGCCATTTGACTGTCAACCATGATCCGGACGGCGGGTCAGGCATTTGTCGCATGTGATTTCTTCTGCTGGTGGGGACCAATTTGACCCCGCCCATGGGGCGACTAGACTGCGGTTGTCGCGGGCCTGGCGGACGCGGTCGGCGTGGCCGCGTGTCGAGCTTGCAATGTTTCCTCAGTCCACCCGGAGTTTACCCATGATGAAGCGTCGCCTCATGCGAAAGCTGAGAGCGTTAGCCGCGGGGGCGTGCCTTTTGCAAGCCAGCGGATGCACTCAGCAGGAGTTCAACGAGTTCCTTCAAACTGTCTTCCTCGGCATCACCGCAGCGGGCGCGATCGTAATCATCGAAAACGTCTAGTCCCCGCTCGGCCCGGTGCCCATTCCGTTGGGAATCGCGGCGGTTTGACGGTCCCAGCTGGGTTCCCTATACTCCCCGACCGTCCGTCGGGCCGCCTCGGCGGGCTTTCCACCTGTGTTGGGTCCTTCCCCGGGCGGAGGTTTCCCAAGGCCATCGCGCAACGGGAGCATGGTATGCTTCGTGATTCAGTAGCCGACATTCAACAATCGACGTTTCGAGCCAACAACTTGGCGGTCGCGGTTCTGACGACGGCCGTACTGGTCGCTTCGGCTTCGTCACAGACGACTACCGCTTCGCCGGAAACCGCGGCACCCGCTTCCGCTGCGTCGGCGGACACGACGGTCGAGTCGCTATTCACCGACTTCCTGCATTATGCCCGAATGGGACGATTCACCGCCGCGGACGCCTATGCGAAAGCGCTTCTCGCCCATCCCGACCTCGATCCTATCGAGGTAATGGAGTTGGCGAATAGGGACCGCAAGAGCGTCGACACGATCCTCATCATTATCCGCAATTCATCCATTTCGGATAGCGCCGCGCGGGTGATGGAATTGATCGAAAAGGGTGAATTCCTGCGGCGCCAGGACGCCGAGCGGATCCAGGCCAACATCGACAAACTCGCTGGGAATCCACAGCAGGAAGCAAACGCCATTCGTCACCTGATGAACGGGGGCGAATATTCGATCCCATTGCTCGTGAAGGCGCTGCTCGATCCGAATCGCCAATCACAGTGGCCTCGAATCATTCGCGCCATTCCCAAAATCGGCAAGCCGGCAGTGAACCCGCTGGTGGCGGCGCTCGCCGTGGAAAACCAGGACGTTCGCCAAAACCTGATTCATGCCCTGGGCGAAATCGGGTACCCGCAAGCGGTCCCCTACTTGCGGAAGGTCCTTAGCGACGGCCAGGCGTTCGAGGCGACCAAGTCCGCGGCGGCCGCGTCGATCGCCCGGATCGAGTCCTTGGTCGGACGCAAAATCCCAGGCATAGCCGAAGAGCTTTTCTACCAGCTTGCCGAACGGCACTACGACGAAGATGAGACCGTCCGCGCCGACATCCGCCTTGACGAGGCCAACGTTTGGTATTGGGACGCCGCCGCGCAGACGTTGAAGCCCGTGGTGGTCCCGCGGCCGATTTTCGGGCCGGTGATGGCCATGCGCTGCTGTCAGGAGGCCCTGCGGCTGCGAAATGATTATCAAGAGGCGATCGCCTTATGGCTGGCCTCCAATATACGGCGAGAAAGCCGCTTGGGACTCAACGTCGAGAGCGGAGATCCAGCTGAAACGGGCGAGCTGGACCGAACCCGTCCGGATGTTTTTCCTCGAGCGCTTTACTTCACCCAGGCCGCCGGGCCGCGATATGCTCATCTGGTCCTGGAGCGCGCCGTGCGTGATCGGGATTCAGCAGGTGCCCTCGGTGCGATTGAGGCCCTTCGCATCACCGCGGGGGAGACGTCATTGATCGGGTCCGAGGATTACAAGCAGCCGCTCGCTCGCTGCCTTCGTTTCCCTGATCAGATGGTTCGCATCAAAGCGGCGCTCGCCCTGGGCGCGGCGTTGCCCAAGTCGCAATTCGCCGATTCGCAGTTCGTGGTTCCGGTGCTGGCGAGCACGCTGGCGCAGAGCGGCCGCCAGCAATTGATCGTTGTCGACGCCGATCAAGCCAATGCCAATCGCGTGATTGGCGCGTTGCGCGGCGACGATCGCGACGTCATTGCCGAGACGAACTTCGACCGGGCGCTGGACCGGGCGCGGACGGAGTTCCAGATGGTCAGCGGAGTGTTTCTCTCCACGGATCTGACCGAACCGGGTGTCGCCGTGGCGTTGCAAAGGCTACGTTCCGAGTTCGCCTTCGGCAAAACGCCGGTGGTGGTGCTCACGAAACCTCGCCAGTCGGTCGCGGCCGAGGAGCTCGCCCGGGCGGACTCGTTGGTGGAGACTGTGGATTCCGCCGCGGCGGATGCGGTTTTGGAAGCCGCCTTGGAGCGTGCCCGTGGCCGCGCGGGACTCGCCCCGCTCAGCAGCGATGCGGCCCTGGACTTGGCCCTTCGGGCCGCGGAGACGCTGCGCCGTATCGCCATCGACGGACGCACCGTGTACGACGCGAGCGTGGCCACGCCTTCGCTCATCGCCGCCCTGTCAGCGTCTGATGAACGTTTACAGACGACGGCCGCTTCGGTGTTAGCGATTACTCCCATGCCCTCGGCCCAGCGGGCGATTGCCCACGTAGCCCTGGACGACAAGAACACCGAGTCACTTCGGGTGGCCGCCTTTGGTTCGCTGTCGGAGTCCGCCAAGAATAACGGCAACCAACTCGACGAAGGACAGATCAACGCACTGGTCGCTATCGCCAAGGATGATGCCAACCTGACCATCCGCACAGCGGCGAGTCAATCCCTTGGGGCCATCAACTTAAGCAACAACAAGGCCAGCGAGATTATCCGTGCCTATTACGGCGGGTAAGGGGTCAGGAACTGGGGATCGGGGTACGGGATGCAGTCCCAAGCCCCTGACTCCCGATCCCTGCCCTCGCGCATCGCAAAGTCCTACACGACAATGTCAATGATTCAACTCTTACCGGTCACAAGTTTCTTGGTGTAGCGTTCAAGCTTCTTCACATCACCCGATCCCGGATCAACGTCCACTACGATGCCTGCACGATCAATCCAGAATACGGTGGGGACGGAACGGCCGGGGATGGAATAACGATCGCAGGTTTCGCCTCCGTCCAGCAAGATCCGTTGTTTAAGCTTCGCCTGTTCGACGTATTGCTTGAGGATTTCCTTGTCCTCGTCCCATGCGTTTACGGCGAGAACCACCAAACCGTCCTTCTTGTATTCCTCGGCGAGACGACTGATGTGCGGAGCCTCCGCACGGCAGGGGCCTCAGCCAAATGCGAAAAACGCGACCAAAATCGGTTTGCCGCGCTGATCGCTCAGTCGGACCTTGGCTCCATCGAGGGCGGTCAACTCAAAATCCGGCGCGGGTTTGTTCTTCACCTGGGCAATGAATCGACGCTCCTCTGTCCCCGCGCACCCGGTCAACCCCAGGACGGCCAGAAACATCGAGGCGTACCATGTTTTCCGCATGCTCAGATCTCCGTTGTCCGATTGAAAGACTTTATGCACTCTTCACGACCGATGATACTCGCAATCGCCATCGTCGCAACATGCTGATCCGGCGCCTGAATCATGGTCGAAGGTTCGCCTATCAGTAGATGAGCATCGCGTCACCAAAGCTGTAAAAGCGATAGCGCCGTTCGATCGCGTGGGCATAGGCGCGGTGAGTGCGATCAACGCCTGCGAAAGCCATGACCAGGGCGAGCAGTGTGCTTCTGGGAAGGTGAAAGTTGGTCAAGAGCACATCGACCATGCGGAACTCATAGGGCGGGTAGATTAACAAGTTAGTTGAGCCGCAACGTGGAATCAGTTTTGCAGAGGGATGATGGGACGGACCGTTCGGCTGAACTGCGGATTCCAGGACGCGCACCGTTGTGGTCCCTACAGCAATAACACGGCCTCCACGAGCGCGACACCCATGGATGGCCTCCGTTGTTTTCCGAGACAGCTCATACCGTTCCGCGTGCATCACATGTTGGGAAAGATCGCCCACCGTAACCGGCTTGAAAGTGCCGAGGCCGACGTGCAGGGTCACGAAAGCAATCTCCACGCCGACGGCTCGAAGTCGATCGAGCAGCGGTTCAGTGAGGTGCAGCCCGGCGGTCGGAGCCGCGACGGCGCCGGGGCGTTGCGCGAATACCGTCTGATATCGGCCGCGGTCAAGCTGTTCGGCTTTCCCATCGCAACTGCCCCGATGGATGTAGGGCGGCAACGGAGTCCGACCGACGCGGTGAAGAATCTCCTCGATCGACCCTGAGTCGCTCACCTGAACCAACCACTCGCCGCCGTCATGGCGGGTGAGCAACTCCAACAAAACCGGCGGCCCCTCGCTTGAGTCGATCGTAAGGACTTCGCCGGTTTGAAGTCGTTTCGACCCTTCGAGCAACACTCGCCATCGACCAGGCTCCGCCTTCTCGACAAAGAGTCCGGGAACCTCGCCGCCGGTCTTGCGCCGGGCGGAAAACTTCGCCGGAAGCACTTTGGTGTCGTTTAGCACCAGCACGTCGCCTGCGCGTAGCAATTCGGGCAACTCCATGATGGCGCTATCACGAAGCTTGTCTGCCGATCGATCCACCACGAGCAATCGGGCGTCCTCACGCCGCGCCGGCGGAGCCTGTGCGATCAACTCCGGCGGCAGTACGTAATCCAGCTCCTCGATTGAAAAGCTCTTGGGCGACCCATCCATGCAGAAGCGGCTCCAGAATGCCTAATCATCGTAGGGGCTTAATGCCCGCCTCGGCGCGCATCTGGTTCACCCGCTCCCACAACTTGGGATCCTCCTGAATGAACTTGACCAGGTGCGCCGTGGAGACCCCGATCCTCTCCGCCGCCTCGCTGACCCGCGTTCCGCATGCCGCGAGCACGTCCAACACCTCACGGACGGCAAAATAATAGCGATCGTTGCGTTGCCCCACCGCGAGCCTCCCGTCCGTCGCGATACATGACACAAGCAATGCGCTCGGCCGATAGCCATCAAGACTCAGCTCGGAGCGTACGTGCATGGCGATGGCCTCGCGCAGGCGGCGGATCGCCCGCACGGTATTAACTCGTTGGGAACGATCATCGGCGGCCGTGACCGCCAGCCCCGTTGGGTGGTGCCGCAATCGCACCGCCGAACTGGTCTTGTTGCGCTTCTGTCCACCCGGACCGCTCGATCGGTAATGATCGACGCTGCACTCCCCGAGGAGGGCTTGATCGTCGAGCAAAAGGTATTGGTCCGCCGTTTGGCTCCCTCGCTCCATGGCACTATGGACTCCGTGTTGCAACGCTTCGTGGTGCGAATTGTCGAACGTTGAACCTCAATTGTCGAATGGAGGCACAGCGCCGCAACTCAGATTATCGGTCGAGGATTCTCCCTTTCCTTTTGAGGGGTAGGACGGACGGCCAATTGGCAAACAGGCCATTCGGGCAGATGGTGTCTCAAATTTCTTGCCGAAATCGTGGACCGTCGCCGTCCAAACGACGGTCGGGGTCACAAGTCCCTCTAACTGCAAACCGATAACCCGATCATGTACTAACCGTTTCGGTCGGGATGCACTGCGCATGCCGACCTTCGTGTCGGGGTCGATCCCCGGCGCCATAGCACCGCGGACGAGCCGCGACGCGATAGGAGATCTCCATGAAGACTTCGATTCTAAAGGCACTGGCGGTTACGACGGTGGTGCTGGCCGTGATCCTTGGGTGCGATTCGTTCATCCAGGCGCCCAACGGCGACGGTTTTGCAACCTTGGACAGCCAATTCTCCAACGCACCGGTTTCCCCGGGCGGCGCATTGGGCTCAACCGTGCTGGGAACTGATCCCGGCGACGAGGCCATTGAGCTTCCCGCCGAGGAGACACGGAGCTTCTTCACCGCCTTTCAGGTCGACCCCGTGCCGGAAGATACCGCCGGTCCCAAGTTTGTCGTCGCCGGCGACGTAGACCGGGACGGTTTCCTTGACCTTGTGAGCGGTTGGAACCAGTCGCAGCCGATCCAGCTTCATCTTCAACGTCGAGACCCGGTGGGAATCATCTCCTTCCAAACCATCAACCTCGGAGGCACCACGCCCATCGGGATCATCGCGGGCGTGGAGTTGGGACAGATCAATGGCGACGGCTTTCCCGACGTCGTTGTGCTTGCCAAGGCGTCCGGCCACACCACGTTCTGCCCCACCGAACCGCCGACCGAGCTTAGCAATCTGGAAGGCGAGATCATCGTTCTGTTTAATCCCGGCGATGCGGTCTCCATACCCGACGGTGACCGCTGGGAACAAATGATCCTGGTCAACCCCTACGTGCAGGACCGTTGGATTCACAATCAGTTCCCCGGTCTTGAGACGGTCAGCTTCGAAGAATTGAAAACCATGCCTGAGCGTGCCGGATTTACGGCGCTGGCCGTCGGTGATATCGACGGCAATGCGGGAGACGAAATCATCGTTGCCCTCAACCCCGCGGAGTGCAAAGAGCTGGGCCAGAAGCCCCCAATCAACACCGTGGATCTGTGGATCAATCCGGGCGGGGCCGCCGCGGAAGATTCCAGCCTATGGGGCGTACCGTCAGATATTTCGTTGTCGCGGGGCGTGCCCCTGGCGATTATGTCCGACGCCCCGGAAGTCACCGATGTCACAATCTACGATGTGGACGGCGATGGCGATTCCGATGTGGTCGCCGCGTTCAGCAACTCCATCAGCCTGAACATACGTTGGGCGCGAAATCCGCTGGTGTCGGACGGACCCGCGGCGGTAATCGAGGGACGCAGCGATGACATACCGAACCTTTGCTCCGGGGGAGCCAACGACCTTGGTCCGTGCCCCAACGGCGACATCGACTGTGCCGGCATCCCAGACGGGAATTGCATTGGAAACGTCTGCGTCGGCGGGGCCGCGGACGGGGACTCATGCACCAGCACGAGCGAATGCGCCGGCATCGAAGACGGCGAGTGTATCCCAGGCAAGTGGCGGTTCTTCGCGACCAGATGGCAAAAGCGCCCGGTCGGCCAGGTCGATACGGCTGCCAATGTGCTGGCCATCGCCGACGTCGATTCCGATGGGTATGAAGATGTAGTGGTTCGTTCCACGATCGGACAAATCGTGCAGTGGTTCCGTCGGCCCAACATGGTGAGCGTCCCGCCGGATTTCCCCCCCAGCGACCCGGTCCCCGATCGCACCAACTTTCCCTGGCCGGTCTTCACGCTCACCGAATTTGACCAACAGGCGCCGGAGGGCATCGCCCTTGGCGATATCACCGGAAACGGACAAGTTGAGCTATTGGTCGCTGCCGAAGGCGGAGTGTATTGGTTTGACGGGACGGTGGGCGATTCGATTTACGACCCATGGTATTCGAATGCGATCATTCAGGATAATCCTCCCGACACCACCGACCCGAACGCCACGCCGCCCCCGGTAAACACAGGCACTACCACACCCGGCGGCACCGGCGTGGGCGTCACTGCCGTGGACACCTCCACGAACATCAACACCCTGCTCGTCGTCGATCTTGACGGCGACGGCAAGAACGACGTCATCGGCACGTTGGACCGCCGGTCCGGCTCGGGCCTCAGCGACGACAGACTTGTCTGGTACCGAAACACAAGGACCGACGAACCGTAGATTCACAGATCATCGCCACTCAACCATGTTGCGAAGTTGGCAGGTCAAGCCGCGTTGCGCCCGTTAGGATGTGGCACTAGTCGGAACTACCACAATCTCGCTCCCATGAGTCTGGAATAGCACCTGAGACCACGGGCATCGGGCTGGGGTTCGGCATTGTGCCGAAGCGATATCTCTCCATTTTCGTCTCTTGTCTGCCTCACTCTTCTCGACGAACATTGCATGCGCCAATGAAGAGTCGAATACCGGCGGAGATCATGGAATGAAACTCTCGCGCAGAGTGATGGAATTGGCCGAATCGGCGACGCTGGCGGTGTCGGCCAGGGCCGCGCGGATGAAGGCCGAGGGGGTGGACGTGGTCAGTTTCGGGGCCGGAGAGCCGGACTTCGTCACGCCGGACCACATCCGCCAGGCCGCGGTCGACGCCCTCAACACCGGCCAAACGAAATACCCCAACCCGGCTTATGGACTGGCCGTCACGCGCAAGGCGGTATGCGACAGTCTCGCCCGCGATGCGAAGCTGCGCTATTCACCCGATCAAGTTATCATTACGTCCGGCGGCAAGGACGCGGCCCATATGGCCTTTCACGCCCTGCTCGATTCCGGCGATGAAGTCGTGATCCCCAAACCATACTGGGTGAGTTATCCGGAGATGGTCCGGTTGGCGGGCGGCGTGCCCGTGTTCGCGGCCGGTCCAGAGCAGAATGACTACAAGTTGTCCCCGGAGATTCTGCGATCCGTGCTCTCTCCAAGGACGCGGATGTTCATCTTCAACTCTCCCTCCAACCCCAGCGGAGTGACCTATCACCCGGAGGAAGTACGGGCGCTTGCGCAAGTCCTGCAGGACCGCGATTTGATCGTCCTCTCCGATGAAATCTATGATCGCTTGCTCTACGACGGACAGAGGACCATCAGCTACGCCGCAGTGGGCGACCGAGCATACGCCCAAACGCTTACCTGCAACAGCGCCTCGAAGACATTCGCGATGACCGGTTGGCGATTGGGTTACGCGGCCGGGCCGGTAGAGATCATCAAGGCCATGGCCAAGCTGCAATCGCAATCCACCAGCGGGGCGGCGACGTTCAGCCAACTCGCTTATGCAACGGCGTTGACCGCCGATCATGCGTGCGTCGAGGCGATGCGCGCGGAGTTCGAGCGGAGGGGAGAGCATCTATGGCGTCGGCTGACGGCCATACCCGGCGTACGCTGTCCCAGACCAACGGGAGCTTTCTACTGTTTTCCAAACGTCTCGGCGGCCTTCAAGCGGCTCGGTGTGTGCGGGTCGATCGAGTTTGCCGCTCGATTGCTGGAAGAGGCCAAGGTTGCGGTTGTGCCGGGTGAGGCCTTTGGAATGGATGAACACGTTCGACTCTCATTCGCCACGAGCATGCAGCAGATTGACAAGGGGCTTGACCGGATCGAGGCGTTCCTGCGGTAGGAAATTCACCACACGGAGAATGAGCCAATTGCTACGCCCGTTGCAAACCGTCAGCGTCGATCGCTCGCCTTCGACGACCTTTCCGAACTATTGCCGGAAGTTCGCCGTCTGATTCCCGCTCATCGAACTGTGGGTCAATGGACGCTTGCCCAGGTCTGCCAACACCTGGCCGACACGATACACGGGTCGATGAATGGGTTTGATCTGGGTCACCACCGCTTCAAGCGATTCTTTCTAGGCAAGCGGCTGCTCCGCTGGACCTATCAGCACGGCATCACGCCGGGGTTTACGGTCGACCCCAAGCTTAACCCTCCGCACAATGTGAAACTAAACGAGGCTTTGATTGCGTTGGAATTGGCCATAGAGCGTTACCGGACCTACAAGGGACGCCTGCGGGCGCACCCGCTATTTGGGGACCTCTCGCGACCCATGTGGGACCATTTGCACTGTTTTCATGGGGCGCACCATCTAAGTTTCGTCATTCCGACCGATGGATAAGGATACGCCGCGCCGCTATCGCGGGCATCCCGTGACGTTTTCGAGACAGGACGGTATATTGATTCGGTAGGTTCGGGCATAATAGAAACGGGTGAGAAGTTTGACCCATTGGAGATGATCTATGAGGACGAAGATTACATCGTTTATCCTGTCAGTTGGCTTCCTGGCGGCATTGGCGGCGTGGTGCATACTCCCAGTGCGAGTTGACGCGCAAGCGCAGAATACCGTGCAAAGGAAACCCGCGAACAAGCTGACCCGCGCCGGATCGCAGGCGGCCGCTGAGCGACCACCGCGTGAAGTCACCATGACCGGGCGCGTGGTCAGCGTCCATGCCTTCATGACCGGCCAGGGCGCCTCGCCCGATCAGGCCCGGACCACGGCGGACAACATCCGCGCCGGGGTACCGGCGGCCTTGGATACGCAGACGGGATTGATCCTGTTGGGACAGGGAGCGACCAGCGCCGGGCGAACTTTGATTCCACTCGCCTACCAGGAGGTTGAAGTTCACGGCAAGCTCTATGAAAAGGGCGGTTTGAAGTACATCGACATCGACGCGATTGACCTTCTTCCGGAAGAAGAGGAAGAAGTTGAGGCAGATGTAGAAGTAGAAGAAGAAGATGCCGCAGACCCGGACGACTAGAGTTCTCTCTCAAGACCCCTTGCCAGAGCCCGGCCATCACGCTTTGGACCCGCGACCGACTAGGCCCAAACCCGATCGAATTGGGTGACCATCGGCAGACTGATTCCTGTCTGAGGCAGGGGCGCTGTCTTTAGCGCGACTGCTGATCGTACGCCCTTTTCAGCCATGCTATTAGTTGGCCGTCGACGTCCGCGGGATCGCGGAGGATCACCGAGTGCCCAAACTTGGCGGGGCCAAGGCGCTCCGTGTGGACAATTCTTGAATCCTCGATCATGCGGTCGGATAGGAAGCCCACTCTCAGGTATTCCTTTCGGATCCGAACGCCGCCGAAATGGAATTCCCCGGCCAGGTTGATCGATGTCTTCACCGCGTCGATCCGCAACGGGCCTATCCGTCGCAGGCGGGCGATCAGACGGTCGTACGTCTTTCTAACATTCGCGGGCTTGTCTTGAAAATGCTGGTTGACGGTACGCGCCTGGCAGGAATGCCATTGGTTCTTCTTGGCGAAAGTCCGCTTGCAACGCGAACATTTCCACCGTGCAGCACTCTTCCTGGGCATGATGCGAACCGTTGGGTTATTTCAGACTCAAGACCACAATTCCCGCGCGATCCGCGGCGGCGATCATGGCCTCGCGGTCGAGGATGACCGTCTTGCCCGCTTCCACGACCAGCATTCTCGCGCCGTGCCGGGCGAGGTTGGCGATGGTCTCGGGGCCGACGGTGGGGACGTCGAAACGCATGTCCTGATCGGGCTTGGACACTTTCACCATCGTCCAGCCGCCGCGCGGAACCAATAGTCCCGATCGCTCGATCATGCGGTCCGTGCCCTCCACGGCCTCCACGGCCACCACCTCGGTCTCCTTGACCGCGACCGATTGGCCGATGTCCAACCGCCCCAGCTCCTTGGCGATCCGCCAGCCGAACTCGGCGTCCTTGCGTTGGGAATCCGACGGCTGGACGCGGGTGAGCACGCCTTCCGGGGCGAGGTGTTCCGCCGAGTATTGAATGCAATCTTGCATGATGATCCCATGCCGGGCGAATTCGTCGGCCACCGCCCCGAGCACCGAGTCGTTGCGCTTATCCGAAAGTCGGCCGAACCACAAGCGAAGAGAGGTCCAGTCGGGTAATAATCGCAACATCCGCCAGCGCCCGTACATGCTCGTCTTGCGGACGGCCCCGGCGAGAATCACGCATTGGGCGTGGTTGCGCTTGAGGATGCGAATCCATCGACCCAGGCGGGCCAGCCCCGCCCAGCGAAAGACATCGGCCTGGGCCGCGAGCGAACCGTCGGCGAATCCCCGAAGGGCTACCACGGTCACATGACACCCGGCGCGCTTGGCCCCTTCCAACACCATAGAGGGGAACTGGCCCTCCCCGGCGATGATTCCGATTCGCTTCGGGTATGGAATCGTCATTCAACCTCGCGGAGTACCGCACGGCACCATGAATCCCGCCGGTCGAACCAACGACTGCCCGCTACACAATTAGGGTCGGCCGTTGGCTTCGACTTTTTCGCGGAGGTCTTTGACTTCGCGCTCCAGTTCCTTAATTCGCCGGACCCAGTCGGGGAGCTTCTGATACACGTAGATCGAGCGTTTGGCATTTTCGATGGGAAGGGCCGGCGAGCCGAAGACCGAGGCCTTGGACTCGACGTCGCCGGAGATACCGGATTGGGCTCCGACCATCGCGCCGTCGCCGATGGCCAGATGCCCCGCGACGCCCACCTGTCCCGCGAGCGTCACATGCCGCCCTACGGTCACCGATCCGGCCACGCCGACCAAACCGACGAAGAGGCAATCGGGACCGATCTTGGTGCCGTGGCCGATGACCACGACGTTGCCGAGCTTGGTGCCCGCGCCGATCTCCGTCTGGCCGAGGGTGGCGCGATCTATGGCGCAATTGGCGCCGATCTCCACGTCGTCGCCGATGACCGCCCGCCCCACCTGCGGAATCTTGACCCACTCTTCACCGTTGGGAGCGTATCCCAGGCCGTCCTCGCCGATCACCGATCCGGAATGGATGGTCACGCGGTCGCCCAATTCGCAACGATTGTAGATGACCACGTTGGGGAAGAGCGTGCAGTCGTTCCCGATTCGCACCCCCTCCGCCAGGTAGCAGCCGGGATACAGGGTGCAGTTGTCGCCGACAACAACGCCGGCGGCGATGGTGACTCCGGCGGCGATGTTGGGATTCTTGCCAATCCTGGCCGATCCGTCGATCGAGGCCTGGGGGCTCAATCCCCACCGCGGATGCTGCCGGTGTCCATGGAGCGTGATGATGGCTACCGTGACCGCGCCGTACGGATCGTCACAACGAAGCACGGATAGGTTCGCGGGGATTTCCACGCCCGGCCGGGCGATTACCGCTGTGGCCGCAGTTTCCTTTACCGCGGCAACGTACCGGGGGTTGGATAGAAAGGTGATCTCGCCTTCCTTGGCGTCGCTAAGGGTATTCACGCCGCCGATGCTGACATCATTGCCTTCGAGCGTGACAGGAAACCCAGAAGATTTTAATATTTCCGCTAATTTACTAAGCTTCAATTTAACCACAGGCTCACCCGTGCCCTGCCTCCTCGGAATGGCTATCGCTCGCGTTGGCTACTCTATGGCCGGAAGTCGGGCCGTCAATGCCGGCGAGGTGGATGACATCTCCCCTTAATGACCAGAAATACGAGTCGGTACGCAGTTTTGCACCCTCCGCCTCTAATGTATTGGGCGAACCCCGGTCACCTTCCGACGATAGGGTTGGACTGATCTATGGAGTCGTGTACGATGCGGTGCTTCGCTCGCCCATGGACCGGGAGTCCGCCGGCGGTGGGCGTATTCGGGTCAGGCGGCGATGAGCCGCGAAGGCTGCTAGACCATGAAGGCTGATCGACGTCACGAACTGAAAGAAAACGACCTGATGCTGGCGCTCGAAAATGCGCGCCATTATTTTGACGTACATGGGAAGCAGATCGGCCTGATCGCGGTGGCGATATTGGTGGTGGGCGGGGCTGTATCCTTTGGATTGCGTTCACGCGCGACGGCCATGGAGGACTTGTGGAGACGGCGCAGTCAACTCAAGTTTGAGCCCGTTGACGTGGGCAAGAAATCCCTGGAAGCGCTGGAAGATTTCACCAAAGACGTATCCGATCAGGAATTCGTATTGGCAAGCCTGATGGACCAGGGTCGTCAAGCGCTCCGACTGGCGCAGCAGGTTCCGCTTCCGCCGGACCGCGAGCTTAATCAAAAGGCCCGTGAGGCGTTCGAACAACTGCTGACACGTTTCGGTAACAATCCACTGGCGGCCGGCGTAGCCCAGACGGGTCTCGCAACCTACGAGGAAAACGAGTTCGTCCTCGACGGCGATTACTCTCACAAGGAAAACGCCCGCGCGCACCTCGACGCCATCGTGGGTGATCCAAGACAGAACGCATTGCCGTTCCAGCAACTGGCCCTGGATCGGCTGAAGTCGCTTGACGTGATCTTTACTGAAGTAACGATCGAGCCTCCGCAGCCTCCACCGCCCACCGAAACATCGGCGGACGAAGCACCGGTAGACGTTGTGCCGGTGGACAAAGCGGAAGCGGAACCCGTGGACGAGCCATAGCGGATGGACGACGATCGTGTTGGGTCGGCGTGCTACCGCGACATGTATTAGGCTCGCAACCGTCGCCGCTATTTGCGTTGGTACTTCGTCGTCGTCCTGCATTGTCGGGGGCGGTCAAGGCAAAGTCCGGGTTTTTGTTCCCCCCTCTCCCAGCGCGCATCCCAATGATGAAATACCGGAAGCTCCGACTGATGGCACCGTCCCGCGCGTTCGTCTTGCCGGGGCAATCAACGAGACATTGAGTTTTACCTTCGCGGTGCGCGCGGATAAGGAAGCGATTTCGCGTCCGCGGTTTCTCATCGACCCGTTGACCTCCATGCTGGGTAGAATCGACCCGTCGGCCGTAACGCTGTATCGAATGCACGGCGTGGAGGTGGGGGAGTTCCCTGGTTGGCACATCCGCTCCATCCCGCCGCGATTTCGGAATCGAAAACCGTTTGATGTTCTGGTGCCCATCCGTGCCCCGCGCGGAGGATTGCCGGCTGAATTGTCCGTAGGCGAGAACTACGTTTTCTGGGTCGATGTCGCCATTCCAAAAGGCACAACCGAAGGATCCTACGCCACCACCATCCACTTTCTGTCAGGCGAAGTGGCGGTCGGCGCGTTGGACGTTCAGCTTACGGTCTGGCCGATCGTACTTCCCGATGATTCCGATGTTCCCCTCCTCGCGGAAATCGATCATCGAGCGTTGTTTCAACATCACATCCGCTTTGATACTTCATCGCCTCTCCTGGTCGCGGATGATTGGCGCGATCACCCGCGTCGAAACGAAATGGATGCTTTATTGCTCTCGACCATGCGGATGGTCCAGGGTCACCGCCTGACGCCCGTGCTACCGGAATTGAGTCCGATCCGAAAGATCGCCGCAGCGGGCGGCATCACGGTGGACTGGGGCCCTTATGACGCGGTCGTCGAGCCGCTGCTTTCCGGTCGAGCATTCTTCAACCGTGTTCCCTTGCCATTGTGGCCCATGCCGGTTGAAAAAATGGTTTCCCAACCTCCGGATGGGACGCGCCTCGCGCCGGGATCGGCCGTGATGCTGGAGCAGTACCTCACGGAATGCGCCAACCACTTCGAGCAAATGGGCTGGTTGGATCGGAGTTACGCACTGTCGCCCCTATCCTCCCATGAAGCATTACGACAATTCGCAAGATCGGTCCACACGGCCAACGCTCGGATTGCCGTCGCATCGCCGGGGTTTCCGCAGGACATGCGTCCCTACGGATGGGCGGATTTCGTCCATACCGATCTTTCCGATTCCGTGAACATCTGGGCGCCGCCCGCCCAATTCTACGACGTGGAGGCGATGACCCAGGCGCGAAAGTACGGGCGACGAACGTGGGTGACGGCGGATCGGCCGCCGTATAGCGGCTCGACAGCGATCCACGCGCCGACTTCTTACACCCGCGTACTTCCGTGGCAGGCGGAACAGTTGGCGGCGCAAGCATTGTCCGTCGGGCAGATGAATTCCTGGCCTGCCGCATCCACCGGCCCCACGCCCGATGATTGCGCGCGATTCGATCCGCACGTTCTGCTCTATCCCGGTGGGGCGTTCGGGCTGACCGAGCCGGTGCCTTCCGTTCGACTCAAACAATTGCGTCGGGGTCTACAGGACGCGGCCTACTTTCGACTTCTCCGCGAGCACGGACTGGGGCACGTCGTCACGACGCTGCGCGAATCCCTGGCCGCGTACGCGGGGAGCGACGCCTACCGCACGCACTTCGCGGATGGCCGTCCCATCGGCTGGGCGGATGATCCGGAACTCTTCGACGCGGCACGGGACATCATGGCGGAAGAGCTGATCCGTGCCGCGGCAACGAACGACGCCGGCGGGCAATCGCAATCCCTCGAGCGGACCGCGGCGTGGCGGCGATTCATGCTGGCCGCTCGGAAGGTGGAACTTCGGGCGGACGGGGTGCGCGAGCGATTGATTCCCGGCGCGCCGGGAGCGCCGGGGAAAGTCGAACTGGAAACGAGCCTGACGATCGTGAACCGGGAACGGACCCCGGTATCGGGAACGCTCCGATTTGCTTCCCTGCCCAACGGCTGGTCGGAGCGTTCGGGGGAGACGGCGGTTACGCCGATTGCGCCGGGAAGTGCCAGACGGTTGACACTTAGCGCCGTTTCGGAGAGCATCGGGATGAGCACGGATGGGATTCTCGAGCTTCCCGTCGAGCTTGCGATCGACGGCCGCGAGGTCCATCAACGCACGGTTCGGGCGGCCTCACTGACGGCGTTGCCGTTGGTGAGTCCGATCCACATCGACGGCGATCTCTCCGACTGGCCGCCGGGCAGCGTCAACGTCGCGGCGGATTTCCGGCTCATTGCAGGGAGCAGGGGTGACGACGACCCTGACCTTTCCTCGCGACCGACGGAAAAAACCTTCGGATTGGTACTGCGCGACAGGCAATTCCTCTACATCGCCGTGAACTGCGAGCGCAACGCGAATGCAATAGAATCGCCGGCGAGACGCAAGGGCGTACGCTACGAAGACATGATCCCGATGGAGGAAGAAGACCTTGTCGAAGTGCTCATCGACCCGCTGAACGGCGGAACGCGGTCTCCGAGCGATCTGTACCACATCGTAGTCAAGCGTTCCGGCGCCGATCTGACCGAAAAGGGGATTGGGTTTGACCCGCCGTGCGGGTTTCGGTCCCCATGGGAGGTGGATATCAAGGTTGCGACAGCGACTGCTTCACAACGCTGGATCGTAGAACTTCGCATCCCCTTGGAGGCCGTCAGTCCGGAAAGGCACGACCAGACTGTCTGGGGCTTCAACGTGACCCGCTGGGATGCCTCACGGCAGGAATTCAGCACCTGGTCCGGCGCTGTCGGCAATGCCTACGACCCGCTTTCGCTGGGAAATCTATTTCTGCCCTGATGGGAGCGTTTGATAACCCGGAGGTTGAAGCTACGATTCGTTAGCGACCCTGCGTGAGTAGGTCTGCAACGGTGTACGGGAGATTATCGGAAACCGAATGCCTCGATCGTTTCAATGTAGTTGCCGACGAAGCCGCGCATTCACTCTGATCGAGCTGTTGGTGGTGATATCCATCATCTCGCTGCTCATTTCGATTCTGATGCCGTCGTTAAGTCGTGCGCGCGGCCAGGCGAAGGGCGTCCATTGTCTTGCTCGACTCAAGGAATTCGGCACCGCCCTGGCAGCTTATGACAACCTGAGCAACGGGGGTCTTCCGCCCGCCCAATGGACGCCCACGGAATCGGCTTTGGATGCCCCCCCTATAGACGGTCAACGTGCGCCCAACCCGGAGAACTTACCAGTCGATTACGGCTGGTCGGAAATTTTGTTTTCCTATGTATATGGTGAAGAGGTCCGCCTTCACGAGTCCTATCCCGTCCAGCGAAACCTCGACGGTCGGCGGTTCCAGAAATACTTCCTGTGTCAGGCTGTGGGCGAGGAAGGAGTCACCAGCGGGCATTACCGCGTCTACCTGCCGGCCTGGAGCTGGGGAAGCTTCGGCCTGGAGAAAAACGGGCGGTGGGGCGAGACCACGCGGGCCAATCCACTGCGCGGGGCGAGCCGCGAGTCGATCCGCGTGAAGCTTCCGCTCATCGGCGACGCCAACGAACTCTCGGAGCGCGGCGACGGCCTGGGTGACGACGATTGCAGCTACATCGACGCGGGGGAGGCCGACTACGCCGGCTCGGACGGGCGGCGAAACGGCAACCGCTTCTCCGACCGCCATTACGGCGGCACCAACTACCTCTTCCAGGACCTGCACGGGGCTTGGGATACCAGGCTCCGCGGAGAACTCGCCCGCGACTACGACCTCAACGGCGTAATCGACATCGACGTGCGGCCGTGACGCTAGCCCGCATATTTCATGAGTAGGTGGGCTATTCGTTCAGACCCGAGGCTTCGGTCGGTCGGGGTGGTCTGGATGCACCGCCCCCTTTCCCCCACGCTCGTTTCTGTTTTCGG
>Ga0187893_10000164_pt1 | contig 157180 bp, 148 predicted proteins | sample MA1701074metaG_FD_139574 | JGI IMG/M metagenome (GOLD analysis project Ga0187893, IMG submission 139574) | White microbial mat communities from a basaltic lava cave in the Kipuka Kanohina Cave System on the Island of Hawaii, USA - MA170107-4 metaG ...
AGCCCAACGTACTTGCTAAACTCCGCCATGACCTGTCCTCCTCGATGCGGCTCTGCGCATCCTTCGTTTGCAAGCGTAATCCGCGACAGACGCGGACGGACAGGTCACTCCATCTTCTCTAGGGCCTAGGGGATCGGGTTCTACCTCGCCAGATGTGGTGGCGATCCACCTGATGCTCCCTGCACGCCGCTAGGCCGCGGCGGCCAGTCGGTGGCAGCAAAGGGCAGGGTTACCTTCTGCTGGCATCCTCAGGAAGCAGAGTCGCGTGAAACACCCACAGCCCGCCCTCTTCATCCGGCAGCACAAAGTCTGCGTGGCCTAATTCTCCGTGGCCCGGTCGAAAGTGCACGCGAATCGCTCCGGGAGGTACCCCATCCGGCGCCTCGTACTTGTTGCAACCCTTGCCGGGCGGGGCGGTGCATCCGCTGCTGTCACCAGTTCCACCGCTCCCGCTGCTTGCCGCATAGCTGTTGTAGGAGTCCAGATGACCATAGATTGATTCGAGTTGGGAGTAGTCGTGGGCATTCGGCCACTGACTATTGGTGCTTGTGGAGTAGTCCATGCACGTGCCCTGGCTCGAGCCATCTTCGCTAGTGTGGCCGAGACCGTAGATATGGCCGATCTCCTGGCACATGACGTGGTTTTTCTCGCTGGGGTTGGCCCCAAAGTACCAGTTGTAGCTGTCGTTTACCTTCACCGTACCGCGTGTGATATGCCCGTTCCCGTCGATGTAGATGGTCGCCAAGCCGAGCCAGCCGTTCTGGCCGTAGGCGGCGTTGCAGACACGCATCTGGCCATTCACCATCTGGCAGCGCTTGCGAGTCTTGTTGTCGTCGGCGGCATCGCCAACGACGTTATTGAGCTTGATGGATTCGTCCCACCGCCTCAGAGACTCGCTAAACGAGAACTGCCAATCCGGAGTGACACTGTCGACAACGAGCAAATTAAACGAATTCGTCGTGCGCGCCCAATGGTAGTTGTTCCAGGAGTGGTTGCCCGCCGCTGGGATCGTAAACGCGGCAGCGAGCAACAGCGCCTTGTAGCCGGTCAAAGATCGGTGCATCACTAGTTCTCTCCTCGGTGGATACTTGGTTGTGGCTTGGAATCTACGAAGGTTGTAACATCGATCGCGAAGCTTGTCGAGTACTAGGGCGGAAACCGGTACGAGCAACGCTAAAGGGGCGGCGTAGATGCTGATGGTGGGGGAAGTCCCTTTCCTGTCAACAAGATTGCTTGAAAGTAGCTCTAGCGCGAGATCCTGGGGAAACGCCTGTACGTCCCGAACGAATCGCCCGGGCTCCCAGCGGTCCTTACGATCTGCGAATGCCCACAACGGCCAGCATCCGGCCCGCTCGCGCCCCTTCGCGGCGGTAGGAATAGAACTGTTCGGCGAGGCAGCCCGTGCACATTCCAGCCGCGTGGATCTGCTGCTCGGGCACACCGGCCTCGCGAAGCTGCGCCTTGTTGGCCTTTTCGAGATCGAGATAGTTCCGGCCCTCCCGCCGGCCAACAGCCCCGTCAAACCGGGCCGCCACTTCCGCTCCGACCTCGTAGCAACAAGGCCCGATGCCGGGCCCGATCAGCACTTCGATATCTTCCGGCTGTGACCCAAACTGGTCGCGCAGCTTTTCGACAGCCTTGGGGCCAATCCGTTTGGCGCTTCCACGCCAGCCGGCATGGACCGCGGCGACTACCTGGGCACGAGAATCGACCAGCAACAGCGGCAAACAATCGGCGGTGCGGACGCCCAGCAACACGCCCCCTTCGCTCGACACCAGGGCGTCGCCTTCTCGCAGCTCCGGCGGCTGCTCGCTGCTGCTCGCAGAACGAATGACATGCAGGCAGTCGGAGTGAACCTGCCGCAACATGACGAGCGGGATGCTGCCATGTCCCCAGTCGAGATGATTCCGGTCGAGTGAAGAGTAGTCGCCCGATGCGCGTGTACTGAATCCGTGCGACAGCCAAGGAATGCCAAGCCACGGCTGCCAGCGCAGGATGCCGTCGCCGCCGAGTTCGAAAGACATCTTCAACGTTGATCTTACCAGCGAGTACGCCGGACCCACCGGCCCTTCGAAACGGTACTCAACGCCGGATGAAGAAAGGAGCCTGGCGGACGAACTGGTACCCCAACTCCGTGTGCATGTAGTAGAGGATGCCAGCGATCGCAGCGGCAATCAGCAGCAAGACCAGGATGATTCGTCCCCATGGGATGGAGCGTCCCTCGCGCCGGAACATCAACACATAACTGGCGCCGATACCCACGTAAAACAACAGGATCATCGGCAGTGCAAACAAGAGCATGTTTACAACATCGGGTGTCGGCGTGATAATGGCCGCCAGAAGGAAGATGACCAGAATCGCGTAGCGCACATTATTCAGCAAGAAGCGCGGCGTCAGGACACGGATCAGCGTCAGGAAGAAAATCAGGATGGGCATCTGGAAGACCAGGCCCAAGCCCAGCATGATCGCGATGAAGTTATCAAAATATGTGCTGATGGTGATGTAGGCCGAAACGCCGATATCCTGACTGATGCCGACTAGAAAGGCGAGTGCAAACTTCAGGGCGACGAAGTAACCGAACACGCCGCCCAGGATGAACAGCCCGGCGGTGGAAAAAATGAACGGCATCGCCCAACGGCGCTCCCGCTTGTAGAGGCCGGGAGCGATAAACGCCCAGGCCTGGTACATAAGCCATGGAGACGCGACGAACACCGCGGCTAAGAGTGGGATTTGAATATATATGAGCTGGAACCCCTCCATGGCTGTCGTCTGCACCATCTTGGCGTCTGCGCCGGCAGGAAGACTTGCCACGGCTTCATCGAAGGGACCTTTGATCAGCACAAAAAGCTGGTTCGCGAAGACGAGGCAGCCGGCATACGCCACCACCAACCCACCCAAGGCGCGGATAAGGCGGGTTCGCAATTCCTCGAGGTGCTCGAGGAATGACATGCGGGCCATGCCTTCCTCATCATTGTCAAACTCGTCGTCTTCGTCGGGCGGAGGAGCCGGAGGAGGAGGCGGGGCCACGCTCTTGGCCGCTGGTTTCGGCACGAGGGCCTGATCCGCTTCGTAAGGGTCGTCGTAGTACGGGGCGGGAGGCGCAAGGGGCGGAGTGGCCGGAGCATCAGCCGTGCCGGGATCCGCCGGTTTGTGATGCGGATCATCCTCACGAGAACCGTTTGTGGCCGCGGCGTCCGGCGTCTCGCCGCCGGAATTTGACGTGGATGCACTCTCTTCCCTCTGGGAAGTGCCGGTTGGGGAAGAGCTTCGTGATTCGCGTTCCCCCCGCGAATCTCGATCATCAGAAGGCATTTAGTTCTGGCTAGCTGGCGCGCGACGATCCGGTCTCGGCGCTGGGCTCCAAGGGAACCCCTTTGCTGTCGGTCTCGTGGATGGCACTGGCTGCAGTTTTCGTATCCGCCGGCGTCGCCGGGGATGCGGACGATGTCTTCGCGCCTGCGTCGGGCTCCGAGTACGGCTTGTTGTCGTAGTCGGAGTGGTAGCCGTTGTCGTCGTAGTAGTGCGATTTTACGTCACTTTTGACATCCTCGGCGACTTTGTTTACTTCCCTCGTCTCCTGTTCGATGTTGTCCATCTCGCGCTGGAAGGTCGCTCGCAACTCGGTGGACGCCTTCTTAAACTCGGCCACACCCTTCCCGAAGGACCGGCCCAGTTCGGGCAACTTCTTGGGCCCGAAAATCAGAAGGGCCACCACAAAGATCAGAATCATTTCCTGAAAGCCGATAGGTCCCATAACGCACCTTCCTGGCAGACACATCCTGCCAGTTTTGATGATAATGGCGGGCCGGAAGTGGCGTCAATCAACCACCCGGCCCAGTACCGTGGAATCCCTTGCCGAAACCCTCTGGCGTGGCCCTAAATAGCCGGAAAGACAGGGATGTACTCTGTTTCTCCCGGGATGGCGGCTAATCCCAAGCCTGGATCTTCCCGTCGTCCTCTTCACCTTCCAGCCACTCCTGGACCTTAAAAAGGGCCTTTTGACGTGCTGCCTCGGCCTCCGGATGGCCGTCGATCAATTGTTCAGGAGCCGCGGACACCTTCAGCCTGCGAAAGCGACGACCGTAGAACTCGACCTCATCAGCGAGAACGTTACTCTCCTGGGATCGAAGGTCATCAAGGGTACTGGCGTTGAAACACACGGCGACCGTTTTCGCGAAGCACTTAGCCAACCGACAAACGATGGTTCACAGCTTCGGGTGCTTCAAGTGCCAGTCTGTCGCCTCTTGGTAAGCCTTGGCGGCTGCCAGCATCTCCCCTTCACCAAAAACACGACCGACAAACGTTAGGCTGGTCGGTTGACCCTTTTCATTGAAGCCGTGGGGCACCAGAACGCACGGCTGGCCCGTGAGATTGGTTATGGATGTATTCAACGTGGCCACCGGGTTCGGCGTGTAGTCGGCATAGTCGAAGGGCGTGATGTAGACATCGACTTCAGACATGACGCGGGCCATCTCCCGCATCAGCAACATGCGGGCACGATTCGCATCCACATAGTCAGCCGCAGGCAACAGCCGGACTGCATTCTGCGCTGCCGTCCGGTCCTTCCGGACAAGGTCCGCAGGCCGAGTTTGGACCGGATCTTTAAGGGCGGCGTTTGCTTCGCCGTATAGGACTACGAGCGGGTCAATGCGAGGATACTCCGGCAGACGGACTTCGATGAGTGAAACGCCCAGTTTTCTAATCGTCTCCAGAGCCTTGGCATCGTTGGCGTCGGTTTGCGGCGTCTGTTTGGTATTCGTAAACGCGGCCTTTAGATATCCAACCCGCAGCTTCCGGATGTCCAGCCTGGCATCCCAATTGAACGGAATTGCCTGGACCGAGAGATCCTGATTGTCGGGGCCCTGAATCGCCCCCAGTACGATCGCGCAGTCCTCGACGCTGCGGCACATCGGGCCGATCTTGTCGAGACTCCAGCTTAGCGTCATGGCGCCGAAACGGCTGACGCGGCCGAATGTCGTCCGAAGTCCCGTGACGCCGCAGATGCCGGAGGGCTCCACAATGGATCCCAAGGTTTCGGTTCCGATAGAGAAACCTACCAGCCCCGCGGCTGTGGCCGCGCCCGGGCCGGCGGATGACCCTTGCGAACCCATCGAGAGGTCCCACGGGTTCTTCGTCTGGCCCCCGAACCAAATGTCATCCAGCGCCAGTTCGCCAGTGGTCAGTTTGGCGACGAGAACCGCCCCGGCCGCATCGAGCCGTGAGACGACGGTGGCATCTTCGTCAGTGATTCTGTTTTTGAAGGGAGCGGCACCCCATGTGGTGGGATAGCCCTTCGTAGCGAACAGGTCTTTGACGCCCCACGGGATGCCGTGCAGCAGCCCGCGATACCGCCCTGCGGCGATCTCTTTGTCCGCTTCACGAGCTTGCTGTCGCGCACGTGCCTCCGTTAAGGTGACGACGCAGTTCAATGTTTGGCCGAAGCGCTTCAGCCGGTCGAGATAGATCTCCGTCAGTTCGAGGGAAGTGACCTGTTTCGTGCGTATCAGCTCGGCCAGATGTGTTACCGGCAGGAATGCTGTCTCCTCCACATTGTGGGGCCGCCTGATCCGCGGTGGCCTGCTGGTGCGGAATGGCTTCGCCACGCGATCGATCTTCATTCCCGGCAACAGCGGGTTGAAGTACAACGGTGGCGCCACACTATTGTCTAGCTGGACTCTTCGCAGTTCCTCGTAACGCGAGAGGTTCTGATTTACACCCGCGAGCATCGCCTCCAGTTCGGGTTCCTTGAACGTCAGGCCGGCAACTTCGGCGGCACTCCGCAGCATTTCCTTCGTAATGTGCGGCTGTTGTTGCGCATTCAATCGTATCGCGAGCAAACTCGGAAACACGGTTGACATCAAACCGAGGCCGGCGAAGTACTCGGAGAAGCTACGACGACTCAATCTCATGCTGGTCCGGCTTAGCCCAGATTTCCGTGTGAAGGTCTTAGCTTATACCATTCCATAGCGCCAACAACTTACAACGCCATTGACATAAACCCGGCCTAAGGTTCTCTACCGGGTCTCCGCCTCCACCCACTTGACGCTGTGATCTCCCGAGACGGCAAGGGTTTCCGGCGGCGAATCGATTTTGAAGATCGACCATGGCCCGGGGATATAAGGGTAGCGTTCGATCACGCTTTCATCGACTTCCACGCCGATTCCGGCCTTCTTGGGAACCACCAAGTCGCCATTTTCGATCTGCAACGGTTCGGTCAGAATGTCGTCCGCTAGTTGGAAAGGATACATGCCCGGGCGGCCGTTGTTTTGGTGGCAGGGGTACTCAAGCCACTCGACGACTTCCGGTCCCCAGCAAATGCCGATCTGCGCCGCGGCGATGACCTCAAGCAGCGTCCCCCAGCTATGGAAAGCGAACCGAATGCCCTGCTTGGCGGTGGCTTCGAAGACGCGGCGGCCCATCTCGAAACCGCCCTGGCAGCAGACGTCCATCTGGGCAAAATCCACGGCGCCGGATTGGATCATATCGAGAAAGGAAGCCTCGTCGGGCTCGTGCTCGCCCGAAGCGATCGGGACGATGCCGGTCTGGCGCAGTCGGCGGTAGGCGGCGTGATCGTCCGGCGGCATTGGTTCTTCCAGCCAATAAGGATGGTAAGGGGACATGTCTTTGATGAGCTGCACGATCGTCTCGTGCGAATAGCTCTTGTCGCCCATCCGCCACCAGCCGTGCGCATCGAGCATCAGCCCCACGTCGGGGCCAACGGCCTGGCGCATTTGGGCCACGGTTTCTAGATCCTTTTCCGGCCCCCGCGCGGGGCGCATCTTGTAGGCCGTGAAACCCATCCCGGCGATGGCCGCCGCTTCTTCGGCGTACTTTTCCGGCGACATATACATGCCCGCGCTGCCATAGAGCTTGATGCGATCGCGCTTGCGCCCGCCGACGATCTCCGAAAGCGGCGCACCCTCGAACTTCGCCACCAGATCCAGGACCGCCACTTCCACGGCGCGATACGTCTTGGTCGTTTCCAGATCCGCTTGGAAGTCGAAGCTGCGCCACTGCGCCGGATCCCTCCCTTCGAGGAACGGTCCGATCACGTCTCGAATTTCATTTGCGGCGCGCTCATGCGCAGGGCCCGGGCCGTAGCCTTTGAGCCCGTTGTCGGCTGTGACGCGAATGAACATCGCGTCGCGCTTGAGAATGGTACGCTCGCCGCCGTAGAAGGGCAGCAGCAGCGGCTTCTCAAAAGGGCACGACATCAGGAACGCTTCAACTTTGCTGATTTTCAAAATGGATCTCCTGGATGATTTTCGGCAAACCCAGCGGAGGGGACGGCGCCTCAGTTAGAGTCCCTATGCCTTATGGCGATCAGCGCCCCCCGCCCGCGGCGGTGACCTCCGGTCACCATTCCATTGCAGACTGCGAAGCGCCACCCCCTACGACACTTAGCGCTTCCGCGCCGCCAGCACCCGATCAATGCCCGCCAAATCGGTTTTGACCTCGGGCGTCCTCCAGCGGGCGGAATCGAAAAACTCCTCCACGGCTGCGCGGCAGTTGTAGCCCAGTTCCAAAAGCAACCAGCCCCCGGGCCGAAGCGCACCTGCCGCCGAAGGGACGAGACGGCCGTAGATATCCAGGCCATCCTCTCCGCCGAAGAGAGCCGCCGCCGGCTCGAACCGCAATTCGCGCTGCAGCCCGCTCAAGTGAGCAAGGGGGACATACGGAGGATTACTGACTACGATATCAAAACTCCCAGGCCGGGTGGCTTGCAGCAGGTCGCCTTGGAAGTAATCGATTTTTACGGCCTGTTTGCGCGTATTTTCAGCGGCCACCGCCAGGGCGGCGCGGGACACATCGCTGGCAAGCAATTTCACTCCAGGCGCGTTTCGCGCAATCGAGACCGCCACGCAACCCGATCCTGTGCCGATGTCGGCAAGACGCATGCCAGGTTCCACCCTCGCCAGGGCCTCCTCGACCAGCAGCTCCGTTTCCGGGCGTGGAATCAAAACGTCGGGCGTCACCCGGAACTCCAGCCCAAAGAACTCCTGCACGCCGGTAATGTATTGCGTGGGCCGCCCGGCGCAGCGCTCCTTGAGACAGGTTCGCCAGATTTGCTCCTCCGAAGCGCCTAGTTCATATTCGGGGTGGGCGTAGAGGAAGGATTTTTCCTTGCCGAGGGCGTGGGATAACAGGACTTCGGCCGTCAAGCGGGGAGATCCGATCCCCGCCTGCAGGAAGAGGCGTTCGCCCTCTCGAAGTATGTCGCGAATGTTGGCGGCGGCCACGGCCCCGGGGAGCTTCCTCAGGCCGAAACCAGCTCCTGGCCCAGCTGCTCGGCCTGGAAGTGGGTTGTCAGCGATTCGATCAACGGATCGAGGCGGCCTTCCACGATCTGATCGAGCTGGTGCAGCGTCAGCCCCGGCACCCGGTGGTCCGTGACGCGGTTCTGCGGGAAGTTGTAGGTGCGGATTTTCTCGCTGCGGTCGCCGCTACGGACCATGCTGCGCCGTTCCTCGGCTTGTTGCGCGTGCTGCTTCTCGCGCTCCAGCTCATAGAGCCGCGAACGTAGCACCTGCAGCGCCTTGGCCTTGTTCTTGATCTGCGATTTCTCGTCCTGGCAGCTCACGACCAGGTTTGTGGGCAGGTGGGTGACCCGAACAGCCGAATAGGTCGTGTTCACCGACTGGCCCCCGGGCCCCGACGAGCAAAACGTATCGATCCGGATATCCTTTGGCTCGATCGCAACTTCCACCTCATCGACCTGCGGCATGGCCGCCACAGTCACCGCCGAGGTGTGAACGCGCCCCTGCGTCTCGGTCTGCGGAACCCGCTGCACGCGGTGCACGCCGCTTTCGTATTTCAGCTTGCCGTAGACCATCTTGCCGGTGATCAGCGCGATGACCTCTTTGTATCCGCCGAGGCCCGTCTCGCTGGCGGAAATGATCTCTACTTTCCAGCGCTGCGTTTCGGCGTAGCGCGTATACATACGGAAGATTTCCGCTGCGAAGAGTGTCGCCTCATCGCCGCCCGTTCCGGCGCGGACTTCCAGCACGATGCCCTTTTCGTCGTTGGGATCCTTCGGCAGCATCAAGGTCTTCAGCTCGGCTTCGATCTCCGACGATTTCGCCTTGAGGCTTTCGAGTTCTCCCTTGGCAAGCTCGACCATGTCGGGGTCGGCTTCCGCCAGCATGGAATTTGTCGATTCGATCTCGGCCTGCACCGACTTCCAGACGCGGAACCGTTCCACCAACTCTTCGAGTTCGCGCACCTGCCGGCCCACCTGCTGCAGGCGTGTTTTGTCGCGCACGAAGGCGGGGTCCGCCATCTGCTGCGAGAGTTCCTCGTAGCGGCTCTCGGTCTGTTCCAGCTTTTTCTGCCAATCCATAAAGTATGAATCGCGGGCCGTGCGGGGTTATGCGACGACAAGTTGGCCGCTTTGCTCTTTCTCGAGCGCCATGGCTCCTTGCAGCGCGTGAATCGAAACTTCGACCTGATCGTCGGCCGGGCTTTGGGTCGTGATGCGCTGCAGCCACAGGCCGGGCGCCACCAGCCAGGCCAGCAGATGGCCGCGGCGCCGAGACGCGAAGCGTATCACCTCGTAACTGATGCCCGCGATGACCGGAAGCAGGACGACGCGCGCCAGCATCCTGGCCGCGAATCCATCGAAGGGCACCAGGGCGTATACGAAAATGCTCACCAGCATCACCACCATCAGGAAACTGGTGCCGCAGCGCGGGTGGAACGTGGTAAACGCCTGCGAACGCGCCACGTCGACCGGCTGGCCTGATTCGTAGTTGAAAACGACCTTGTGCTCGGCGCCGTGGTACTCGAAAACACGCCGGATGTCCTTCATCCGTGAAATCAGGGTCAGAAACGTCAGGAAGATGGCTAGCCGGATCACGCCGTCCATCAGGCTGAAACCGAAATTTCCGTTGAGCCAGGAGACGCGCTGCTGCAGCTCCGTTGTCAGCCAAAGCGGCACGAATTTGTAGAGGAAAAGGAAGAAGCCGATCGAAAACGCGATGTTGGCCGCCATCAGCCAGCCGGGAATCTCCCCGGAGCCTTCCTTCGCCTTCCCGTCGCCCCCTTTTTCGTCTTCCAACGCCTGGTTCGCCGAGAACTTCAAAGCCCTCATCCCCAGTGTGAGCGCCTGGCCCAGCGTGGCCAGGCCCCGCAGGCCCGGCCAGCCCCAGATTTTGCGCGTTTCCGAGAGCCGCTCGATCGGCTCCTGATGCGACACTACCTCGCCGTTGGCCCGCCGCACCGCGATGCAGTAGCTGTGCGGGGCGCGCATCATCACGCCCTCGATAACGGCTTGGCCGCCGATCAGCGGATCGTCCCCGCTTTCGAGCACTGGCATGAGCTGCACGTGGGCGGCTAAGCGCCAAAAGGCGCGGAGTCGACTGAGTATGCAGGGCATAGGCTTTGTCCGGGTGGCTTGGCTGAAATGTGCCGGTCGGGGCGCCTGTTGGAGGCCCCTGAGCGCCCGGCTCAGGCGATAATCCGAAGGTTCGTCCTCTGAGGGCGCTTATTCCTCATTCTACGATAAAATGACGGCATGTTCGGAAAGCTCTGGCGGGCGCTGCGCCCGGCGATCCTTTGGAGTTACCGCCGCGGCTCGTGGCAGTACGACATCATCGTCGCCGGCATTCTGGCCTTCATTTTCCTGACGCCCCGCAGCCTGTTTAACGACCAGCCCCGGCCCCCGAGCGTGCAGCAGATCGAGGCGTTGCAAGACGACAATGGCACCCTTGTCTTCTGGGTGGATACCGACGCCCTCGCCGACACGCCCGCCGACGAGGTCAACGGCCAGTTGCAATCGCTGCTGCGCCAGCGCACGGGCCGCAGTCTTCGCGTCATCGAGACCCGCCCCACCGCCGACGCCGAAGGTGAGGTTCGGGCGTACCTGGTCTACGCGCGGCCCTGAGCGGGCCAGGCGCAATCGTCGAAACAGTTTTTCCGGGAGGACCGTCCTAATGACTGTGAGGAAACTCCTGTTTGCCGCACTGCTGGCCTGTACGCCGGTCCTTCTGGCCGAGCCCGAGCTGCCTGTCATTCTGAAAAACATGGATCAGGCGGCCTCGAAGTTCCAAGGCATGAAGGCCAAGATTCAGCGTGTCAACTACACGGCAATCGTCGACGACAAGAGCGTTGAGACAGGCGAAATTCGCGTTCGCCGGGAAAAAAGCAAACCTGTCACGCTGCTGATGGAGATCAAGGACCCTTCGCCGCTCATTCTGGCTGTCAACGGCACTAAAGCGGAAATCTACCGTCCACGCATCGCGCAGGTCGAGGAATACGATCTTTCCCAATCGAAGAACACCCTGGAACAGGCGTTTTCCTTGGGCTTCGGCACAGCCGGGACATTCCTGAGCGAGAACTATCAAGTCAAGGTTCTGGCGGAGGAAGCGGTCGAGGGCCAGCCCGCCGTCAAGTTGGAACTGATTCCCAAATCGCCGGAGATGCTGAGACGCACTCCGAAGATCGAGATGTGGGTTTCAACCCAGAACTGGAGCGCCGTCCAGCAGAAGGTCTACGAAGTCGGCTCGGGCGACTACAGCCTCAACACCTACAGCCAGATCGCCCTCAATCCGGGTCTGAAAGACTCAGACCTGGAGTTGAAAGTCCCCCGCAACACCAAGCGCGTGTTTCCACAACACTAGACGCGGGATCAAGCAATGCGACGGACCGCCGAACTGGTTGGGAGAGCGGCCCTGCTTGTTCTGCTTCTGGTCGCTCTGCCCGCCGTCAACGCGGCTGACCTGCCCACCATCTTGAAAAACATGGATCAGGCGGCCTCCAAGTTCGAGGGCATGAAGGCGAAGATACAGCGCGTCCACTACACCGCAATCGTCGACGACAAGAGCGTCGAGACCGGCGAGATCCGTATGCGGCGCAAAGAACAGGTCCGTGACGCTGCTGCTGGAAATCAAAGACCCCTCGCCACTGATTCTATTGGTGAAAGACACGAAGGTGGAGCTCTACCGTCCGCGTATCGCGCAGGTCGAGGAATACAATCTCTCCCAGTCAAAAAATGCGATCGAGCAGGCCTTTTCGCTTGGGTTTGGCGCGTCCGGCAAGTTTCTCAGGGATAACTACGAGCTGAAACGTCTCGGCGAAGAAGCCGTTGAGGGCCAACCGGCCGTCAAACTCGAACTGCTTCCCCAATCGCCCGAGATGCTCAAGAGCACGCCGAAGATCGAAATGTGGGTCTCGACCGAAAACTGGAATGCACTGCAGCAGAAAATCTACGGAATCGACCCCGGCGACTACCGCCTCTACACCTACACCCAGATCGCGCTCAATCCAGGCTTGAAAGACGCCGACCTGCAATTGAAACTCCCTCGCAACACCAAGCGCGTATTTCCCCAACGGTAGGGGATCCGGACCCTTGTGGCGCACGCATTCTTGCGTGCAGTGCCGCCATTCGTGACGGCATAGTCTGTGGCGATCGTAGCGGCGGACCTCCGTGTCCGCCCGGTTCAGACATCGCACTCCGAACGCTGTCTCGATACAAAGATACAGAGGCGCGAGCGTGAGCGAGCGCTCGGGACCCGCGGATATCAGAGGCTGTGGCAAATACCCACAAAGCGGCGCGCTCCCTCACGGTCGCGCCTCGGAATCTGCTCGCGGGCCGTAGAGTTGTTACGAGCTGGCATCCAACGATCGAACCGCGCCACTGGCTCCTTCATTCCAGCGCGGCCGAGCGAACCTGCTCGTCGAACATTTCGCCGCGCACACGGAAGTCCGGGATGTGAACCGGCCACTGAAACGATCCTTCGGGCTCGGGTAGCAGCAACGCCAGCTCCGCCTGAGCCAGCCAGGCATCATCCAGAACAAAGCCGTCCTCCCCTTCCGCCGGGAATGCAATCGCTTGTTCCTCTCCGATGTTCTGATATCCGCTCGCGAAGCTGAAGGCGGATGGGCTCAGACTTTCCGCGCGGCTTGTCCCCACCAATACCTCCCTACGGATCGTGTTGACCAGGACCGCCCGAGGGAACTGGAAGTCCCCCAAAACGGCTTGTCCAACTTGAATCCGCTGGCAATGCAATACAAGCCGCAACTGCGAATCCGTACGAGAGATATGACGCACGAACGCCGTGACCCAGCCTCGATTCAGGCGCGCGCCGGTTTGCAGCGGGATCGTTCCCAAGGAACGATAGCCGTAGGCATAACCAGTGATCCTTGCCCGCAGCGAACCGGATCTTGCCACGAGGTCATCGGAGACCACCGGTTCCCTTGTTTTTAGATACAACGGTGGGGCGGAAGGCCGCTGACCGCCGGCCCACCGAAAACCGTGCAGCGCGGCGAGTATCCCTTCCGCATCGATCCGAATACCGTCGGCGGACAGCCTCGTGCGAGCAGAAGGCCCCAAGCGCCATTCACTCTCCGATACCCGGATCACGAGATCGCGCCCGGCCGTGGACCGCAGCAACTCGGGGGTAGCTCGGATCTGCATGACGCCGCCCGATTCCCGCTCCGCCACAAAGGCCCCGTCGGGGGCTGTGCCATGCAGTCCGATTTGGACCGGAAGAGTGGGAAGCCAGCGTCGCCCCTCCAAGTCCCACGGCCACAGGTTGGGCAGGAAGAGAACGATAAAGAAGGCGATGACCACGCCGGCCCGTGTCCTCTGGGTGCGCCGGGTCCAATATTGATACACCACGAGGGATGCGCCCAGGAGAAGAATCGCGCCATACCAGACGGCATATTGCGTAAGATCGCCCACCTTGGGGGAGCCGGCAACGAGGTTATCGAGGTTCTGTGTCAATTGCAGGCTGATCAGCAGAACCGCCCAAGCCATCAGGTATACGGGCAGATTCGGAGTCACCGCCGCCAGCAGAAGGGATACCGTCAGCAAGCTGGCATAAGGAAACAGAATGTTCGGCACCGCTGTGGAGAACTCTTCGGACGACAGTCCGAATGTCAGCAAGACGCCGGCCGCGGCAAGAAATGCCGCCGTGAGGAAGCAGGCCAGGGAAAGCAGCTTGGACAGCAGGAGGGAGAGACGGTGAATGGGCCTTGTCATCCAAAACGCCCGTGTCCCCAAAAGCATGTCGTGCTGGACCAGTCTCGCGGTTACGACCATGACCGTAAGCATGAGTATCAAAGCCGTCGTTACCTCATGCTGGATCTCCACGCGTTCGAACGGGTCACGGAAGGCATCATTGGTCTGTATTGCCAACATGGCGTATGGCAGGATCAGTTCCGGCCACAAGAAACGCACATCTTTTTTGAAAATATGGATCGCCTGCCGTATGTAGCCGCTTCCCGCCATGTTCGTCTAGCTCCCGCTTGCTTAGTTCACCCACGCCGAACGGGCCTTGGGATCGAAAGTGATATCGCGCGTGCGGAAGTCCGAAATGTGAATTTTCGTCTCGAACCACCCCTTCTGCACCGGTTCCAGAAACACAAGCTCGGCTTCCGCCAGCCAACGATCATCCAAGAGCAGGCCGCCTTCGTTCTCTTCCGCCGGAAATAGGAGCACCCTGTCCTGCGCAACACGTCGAAATGCGCTGACCAAACCCCCGGAGTAGGTGCTGGACGACCGAGTCTGGCTTGTTCCCGCCACCACCTCCTTGCGGGCGGAGTTCGCCAGGACAACCCGCGGAAACTCCCGGTCCTGGCGGCCGACCTGGATCTGGCGGCTGCGCAGAACAACCTTCACTTGCGGACCCTCCCGGGATACGCTTCGCACCAGCGCCGTGGCCCAGCCTTTGTCAAGACGGACGCCGGCCTCCACCCGGACTGCCCCGGCCAAACGATAACCATACACTCGCCCGTGAATTTCTCCGCGGAGTGATCCCGGCTTTTCCACGAGGTCGTCGAATGCCGCCGGGCCCGCTGTCTCCATTTGCAGAGGGGGCGCCGTGGTACTCCGGCCTCCGGCCCAGTGAAAGCCGGGCAATGCATCGAGTATGCCCCCCGCATCAATGCGAACGGAGGGGCCGGAGAGGCTCGCGCGGGTGGAGGCGTCCACCTGCAACTCGCCCGCCATTCCCACCGTGAAGTCGCTCCCCGGCAGAGGCCGCAAGATCTCGGGAGCCGCGCGGATGAGCATCTCGCCGCCGGATTCCCGCAATGCCAGAAACGCCCCGTCGGGAGCCGCACCACGAAGACGGGCTTGAACCTCCCGGGAAACATTGGGCAGGAAGACCTCCCCAAGTTCCCAAGGCCACAGGCTGGGCGTGAAAACAACACCGAAAAACGCGATGATGGAGCCTGCTAGCGTCCACCGGGTGCGCCGTGTCCAGTATTGATGCGCCACCAGCAGTAGGCCAGGAAACAGGACCGACACCTGCCAAACAAACTCTCTGGTGTAGTCGGTCACCCTGGGAATTCTCGCCACGAAATTGCCGAGGTCCTGCGTCAAGAGCATGGCGATCTGCATGCCAAGCCACGCCGCCACGTAGGTGGGAAGATTAGGTGTCACCGCGGCCAGAAGAACCGACACGGTGATCAAGTTGAGTTGGGGAAGAAGGGCGTCCAGAAGCCCTGTCAGGAATTGGTCCGGTGATAGTCCGAAGGTCAATAGCACGGCACACGCCGAAAGAAATGCGGCAGCGAGAAGGCAGGCAAGCGAGAGCACTTTTGCCATTAGAAGAGACCCCGGATGGATCGGCCGTGTCTGCCAGAACGCGCGTGTCCCCAAGAGCGAATCCTGCTGAACCAGTCTGCCAATGACGATCAGCACCGTCAGCAGAAACACGAACGGCAGATTCAGAGCCTGGTTGATTTCCTCGCGTTCGAGAGAGTCACGAAGCGCGTACGCTGTGTGGACGGTCAACACCGCGTACAGCACAATCAGCTCGGGCCACAAGCAGCGAAGGTCCTTCTTGAAGATAAGGAGCGCCTGTCTCATGCGTCTGTTCCCCCGTGGCGTTCTTCGCGCGCCAGCGCTACGAAAATTTCACGCAGAGACATGGGCGACGCCACAGCCTCGGCATCGTCAAAAAGTTGGTGAACGCGTTCCGCCGTGCGCGCCTCGTCATACTCGCTGTCGACGAAACGAACCACGCGCTCGGATATCCTGGCACGGAGCCAGGCAGCCGGCCATGGCTGGGGCTGCGGACACGGTTGCGCCAGCGTCACTTCCACCTCGCGAAAACGCCGTTGCAGCGATTCGAGCGGCTCGGAAACGACCATGCGCCCCTGCCGGATGAACCCCACATGATCGGCCAGGTTCTCCACCTCGGAAAGGTCATGCGAGGAAACGAGGACGGACCACTCCCCACGGCCCGCGATTTCGAGCATGCCTTCGATGATCTCGTCGCGCACGACGGGGTCAAGCCCGCTGAAGGGCTCGTCGAGGATCAGCAGACGCGGACGGTAGGCCAGCGACATCACCACGGCCGTTTTCATCTTCATGCCGCGGGAGAACGAGCTGATCTTCTGCCGGCGGGGCAGATCGAAACGCTGCACAAGCGTGGAGCACAGGCTGTCATCCCACTTTGGATAGAGCGGTGCGCAGAAGGCCGCCAGTTGATCCAGAGTCATCGATTCGGGCAGCTTCTGGTTCTCCGAGACGTAGCCAATGTTCTGAAGGCCCTCCGGCCCCAGCCGGGACGATGGAATCCCGAGCACGGCCGCGTGGCCGCCTGACGGCCGCAACAGGTTCATCAGGATCTTGATGGTTGTTGTCTTCCCGGCGCCGTTGGGCCCGAGGAAGGCATAGATGGAGGACTCGGGCACCTGAAACGACAACTCCGAGACAGCTTCCTGGCGGCCGTACCGGTGTGTCAGCCGGTCAGCTTCGACAGCAGGCGTCATAGCTTTGCCTCCACTAGTTTCTCCACGGGTGCGCCGCCGGGCGAGAGACGGCGCCAATGGCCGGTCACAGCCTCGTGCAGCACCTCGAGATCGATCGATAGACGCTTCGCTTCCACGACGAGACGCTCGAGTTCATCCTTTAGTAGCGTTGCGCGCTGCTCACGAGACGACCTGGGAATTTCCGCGACCACGGTGCCGAGTCCTGGACGGACCTCCAGCAGCCCTTCGCGCGTCAGCTCGGCGACGACTTTGTGCGCGGTGTTGGGGTTGATTTTCAAAGCCTGGCTCAGCGCCCGTACGGAAGGAAACTCGTCTCCAGGCCGCAGCTGTCCGGTGATAATGGACTTTTTCGCGGCGTAGACGGCCTGCTCACAGGCCGGCACGCCGGGTTTGAAGGTGACTTTAAACGGCAGCATGGTGTACCAGCTATACTAATACACTTGATATTGCTTCTTGTCAAGCTGAATCTCGAAATCGGACTACGAACGCCTGTGCCGCACGCATTCTTGCGTGCCGTGCCGCCATTCGCGGCGGTATCAACCCGCAACCCCAATTCCGCTATCATTGTGGGCAAAACAGCGGCTCCCGCAAAGAGCGCTTCTGGGGAGGAATAGAGCCATGCCGGTGAAGACGAAGAGAATATCCCACTATCTCAGCTGCACCGTTGCCCTGATACTCGGCGCAACACAACTCTTGGCCCAGAGTCTGCCGCCGTTGCAGCCGTTCGCGCAGCAGGTCCGCAGGCTTGAAGACGCGCTGCACTACGTCGGCCAGCCGCTCTCGCCGGATGTTCACCGTCAGATCAACGAGGCGATCGGCTTGCCCGACGAAGGACGCGCGGTTTCGCGCTTGCAGGAAATTCTCGATGCCTTCGTGCTCGCCGAGGTGGACATCAACGCCGAAAGCCGGGTCAAGGTGCGTCAAGGCGACGCTAAACCCGAGCTTGTCGAAGGGGGTACGCGCTTTTTCCTTGTCAAGGTGCTGAACCAGGCGGCCGTCACCGCGCGGCTCGTCGCCGAGAGCCCCAACAGCGGCCCGACGTCCCTGCGTTCGCGCGGCGAGCCCGAGCCGAAACTCGAGCTGACGCAGGAACACGTCAAAGAACGCTGGGCCGACATCGAAATCTACAACAAGCCGCCGATGGCGGAGCGGCTCTCGGGCCTCGGCATTGAGTACCAACTGCTGCAAATCTACAGCCGGGATCAGGGCCAGCGTTCCGCCAAGATCGCTTTCAACGTGGGGCAGGGCACGCAGGACATCGGCTTCCGGAATGACATGCTTGTGCTCTTCAATAGCGCGCCGGCGCATCCGATTACGCTGCGTGTGAAGGATGAAAACGGGCAACCCGCTTTCTCGTCATTTCTCATTCGCGACCGGCAGGGCCGGCTTTACCCCAACCCTTCAAAGCGGCTGGCGCCTGACTTTCCCTTCCAGCCGCAGATCTATCGCGGCGACGGCGAACGTGTGCGGCTGCCCGACGGCTACTACTCGATCGAATATTCCGGCGGGCCCGAATACTATACGCGCACGAAAGAGTTGCCCGTGGATGCCAAGGGGCCGTCCGAGTTGTCCTTCCAGCTGCAGCGCTGGATCGACCCGTCAAAATATGGCTGGTGGTCGGGCGATCATCACATTCACGCCGCCGGCTGCTCGCACTACAAGAACCCGACCGAAGGCGTGCAGCCGGAGGACATGATGCGGCAGGTGCTGGGCGAGGGCCTCAACATCGGCGCGGTGCTGACGTGGGGGCCTTCCTGGTATTACCAGAAGCAATTCTTCAGCGCCCAGGATCACCCGCTCTCGAAGGAACAGCGCGTCATCCACTACGACGTCGAAGTCTCGGGCTTTCCGTCGAGCCACGCGGGGCACCTTGTGTTGATGGGGCTCAAGGAAGACGACTATCCAGGGACCACTCGCATGGAAGAGTGGCCCACCTGGGATTTGCCGGTTTTGCAATGGGGGAAATCGCAAGGGGGAGTGGTCGGCTTTTCGCATTCCGGCTGGGGCCTGCAAGTGCGCACGGACGAGCTGCCCAACTACGAGATGCCCGGCTTTGACGGCATCGGCGCCAACGAATACATCGTCGACGTGACGCATCCGAATACGATCGATTTCATCTCCACCGTCGATACGCCCTCTGTCTGGGAACTCAACATCTGGTACCACACGCTCAACGTCGGCTTCCGCACCCGCATCAGCGGCGAAACGGATTTTCCGTGCATCTACGACGACAAGGTCGGACTCGGCCGCAGCTACGTGAAACTCGACAAGCTTTCCTACCGCGGCTGGATCGACGGCGTGCGCGACGGACGCGCCTACGTGGGCGACGGCAAGAGCCACCTGATCGATTTCAAAGTAAACGGAATGGAGGTCGGCACGAACGGCAGTGAGATTCAACTCAAGGCCGGCGCCAACGCGCGCATCGAGGTCAAAGCCGCCGCCTATCTCGACCCGCTGCCCGATCCGAAGTTCGACGGGCTGCGTTACGACGAAAAACCTTATTGGGACGTTGAGCGCGCTCGTGTGAAGGGCAAGCGTGAAGTGCCGGTGGAGGTAATTGTCAACGGCGAGCCGGTCGCCGTGCAGAATCTTGTGGCCGACGGCCAGGTGCGGGATTTGCAGTTCGACGTGCCGCTGAAGCAGAGCAGTTGGATTGCCCTGCGCATTTTGCCGTCATCGCACACGAACCCGATCTTCGCGATCGTTGACGGTAAGCCGATCCGCGCTTCGCGGCGTAGCGCCGAGTGGTGCCTGGCCGCCGTCAATCAATGCTGGACGCAGAAGGCGCCCCGCATCCGCGACTCCGAACGCGAGGACGCCCGCAAGGCCTACGATCACGCGCGGCAGGTGTATCAACAGCTCATTAAAGAGTCGCGCTAGTCTAGTCGTCCCCGTCGGCCTTGCGGCACACGCAACGGAACCCGATGGTCGTCACCTTGTGGTCCGGAGGCGCCCGCAACCGTGCCGGTGTTCTGGTAAAGATTCGGCCGAGATACCAATCCCCTCCGCGAACCACTCTATACTGCTGGCCAAACTCCGGATTCGTGACTTTCGAGCCAGGGTAGAGGTCGTACCAGGCGTCAATCCACTCGAAGACGTTGCCGGACATGTCCAAGGCGCCGTACGGGCTCGCCCCCGACGGGTAGGATCCCACCGGCTTGGTAGTGGCGATCTTGCCGCGCAGCTGGTTGTGGTAGATGGTGCTCCACCACTCCTCCTTCCATATGTCGATTGTGGGCAGTTCCCGCCCGGCCCAGCTTGCGGCGCTATTCAGACGCGAGCTGTCCCATTCCTCCCCCCACGGGTAGATGCTGCCGTGAACTCCACGCGCTGCCTTTTCCCATTCGGCCTCGCTGGGCAATGTTTTTCGCGCCCAATGGCAATAGTCGAGGGCATCGAAATAGGAAACGAGCACAACAGGATGGTCGGCAAGACCATCCGGGTAGGCACGGCCTTCCCAGTTGAATGGCGTAGCCCATACGCTCTCAACAAAGGGCGGCTCGCGCCCGGTTTCGTCGAGAAAATGTTTGTATTCGGCCTGCGTGACTTCGTGCCGGTCGATGTAATAGGCTTCCAGGTCCACGGTGCGCTCGGGATATTCGTTTTCGTAGAGGACCCGCTCTCCGCCGTAGGACTTTTGAATTTCGCTGATCGCGGACTCGCTGCTGCCCATGCGGAAAGGACCCGCGGGCACGAACACCATCTCCGCGGCGCGCGGATCATCGGCCGGCAGGAACTCCCTCGATGGAACAGGCGCACGGCCGCATGCGCAGAGCCAGACCCCTAAACACACCGTGCCCGCCGCACGCCACTCGCGCCGGTAGTAAGAGTGAAACAGCAACGCCCCGCCCCGCAAAAAAACGAGCCACGGCGCCTACGCCGCGATCACTTTGCGCAGCGCCTGGCCCGTGTAGCTCTTGGGCGACTGCGCCACGGTCTCCGGCGAACCCGACGCCACGACCCTGCCGCCTTCCTCGCCGCCCTCGGGGCCAAGGTCGATAATCCAATCCGCGGATTTTATCACGTCAAGATTGTGCTCGATGACGATCACCGTGTTGCCCAGCTCCGTCAAGCGGTGCAGCACTTCGAGCAGCTTGCGCACGTCGTCGAAATGAAGGCCCGTGGTGGGCTCGTCAAGCAGATAGAGAGTGCGGCCGGTTTGCCGCTTGCTCAGTTCGCGCGCCAGTTTGATGCGCTGCGCTTCCCCGCCGGAAAGCGTGGTCGCCGATTGGCCGAGGTGGATGTAACCCAGCCCCACGTCGTGCAGCGTCTGCAATTTCGCGTTGACTTGCGGCAGATTTTCGGTCAGCGGAATCACGTCTTCCACCGTCGATTCGAGCAGGTCGGCGATCGACTGGCCTTTGAACTTCACCTGCAGCGTCTCGTGGTTGTAGCGCCGCCCGCGGCACACGTCGCAGGTCACAAAGACATCCGGCAGAAAGTTCATCTCGATACGGCGCTGCCCGTCGCCCTGGCACGATTCGCAGCGCCCGCCCTTCACGTTGAAACTGAAACGCCCCGGCTGATAGCCGCGCGCGCGCGATTCGGGCAGCATCGCGAAAAACGCGCGAATCGGCGTGAACACGCCCGTGTAGGTCGCCGGGTTCGAGCGCGGCGTGCGCCCGATGGGCGACTGGTCGATGCGGATGACCTTGTCCACGTGATCCAGGCCGTCGATTTGCCGATGTGCGCCGGGGTGCTGGTGTGAGCGGTAGATTTTGCGCGCCAGCGCCGGGTAGAGAATACCGTTGACAAGCGTCGACTTGCCGCTGCCCGAAACGCCGGTCACCACCGTGAAAGCGCCCAGCGGAAATTGCACGTCGATATTTTTTAGGTTGTGCTCTTCGGCGCCCACCACCGTCAGGAACTTTCCATTCGGCGGACGCCGGACCAGCGGCATCGGCACTTCTTTCCGCCCGCTCAAATATTGACCCGTCAGCGAATCCGACTTAGCGACCTGCTGCGGTGTGCCTTCGGCGACGAGTATTCCGCCCAGCCGCCCGGCCCCGGGACCGAGATCCACCACGTGGTCCGCCCGCATGATCGTGTCGAGGTCATGCTCGACCACCAGGATCGTGTTGCCGAGATCGCGCAGCCGCGCCAGTGTATTGAGCAAGCGGTCGTTATCGCGCGCGTGCAAACCGATCGACGGCTCATCGAGCACGTACAGCACGCCGCGCAGCTCGGAGCCGATCTGCGTCGCCAGGCGGACTCGCTGCGACTCGCCGCCCGAAAGCGTCGCCGCCGAGCGATCGAGGCTGAGGTAGTCGAGACCGACAGCATGCAGAAATTCGATGCGGCGGCGAATCTCGCCGAGAATGCGCCCGGCGATCTGCTCGTCGCGGCCGTGCAGCGTCAGCTTGCGCGCCTCTTCCAGCGCCCGGCCCACGGGCAGCGCGGCGAATTCCGAGATCGAGCGGCCGGCAATCTTCACAGCGCGGCTCTCGGGTTTGAGGCGCTGGCCCTGGCAAACCGTGCACGGAATCGACGACATGAACGAGGGCAGCCAATCCGCCTCGTCTTCCACTTCGTACTCCGCCGCCCATTGGTCGAGCAGGCCGATTAGACCCGGGAAGCCGGGCACGGCGCGGTTCTGGCCTTCCGCCGGCGTTCCAAACAGAAGGATGTTCTGTTGGGCGGGCGTCAGTTTTTCAAACGGCTGCGTCAGTTTGATGTCCTGCTTCTTGGCGGCGGCGAGCACCGCGCGCCCGATGTCGCTCGAAACCAAACCCGCGGCGGCCGCACCGTCGAGCAGCGGCTTCGACGAATCCACAATCACCTTGCCGGGATCGAACTCCCATCGGCTGCCCAACCCGGCGCAGGCCTCGCAGGCGCCGTAAGGGCTGTTGAACGAAAACGAACGCGGCTCGAACGCCGGCACACTGGCTCCGCAGTTCGTGCATGCCAGCTTTTCCGAATACAGACGCTCGCCGCCGTCCACTTCCGCCACCGTCACGAGGCCGTTGGCCAGCTTGGTGGCGGTCTTAATCGAGTTCTCGAGCCGCTTTTCGAGACCTGCGCGCACCGTCGAGCGGTCGATCACCACTTCAATCGTGTGATTGCGCCTCCGGTCGAGCTTGATTTCCTCGTCGAGCTGGCGGATCTGTCCGTCGACGCGCGCGCGAAGGAAGCCGAGCTGGGCCATCTTCTCGAACTCTTTGCGGTATTCGCCTTTGCGTCCGCGCACGATCGGCGCCAGGATCATGACGCGTTTGCCGAGCTGCTCTTCCATGATGCGGCGCACGATCTGGTCGCTCGACTGGCGGCTGATCGGCGTGCCGCAGGTGGGGCAGTGCGGCGTCCCGATCGAGGAATAAAGCAGGCGCAGGTAGTCGTAGACTTCCGTGATCGTGCCCACCGTCGAGCGCGGGCTGCGGCTAGTGGTCTTCTGCTCGATCGAAAGCGCCGGGCTCAGGCCCTCGATGGAGTCAACGTCGGGGCGCTCCATCTGATCGAGGAACTGGCGGGCGTAAGGCGACAGCGTTTCGACGTAGCGGCGCTGCCCCTCGGCGTAAATCGTGTCGAAGGCAAGTGACGATTTTCCCGAACCGCTCAACCCGGTGATGACCGTTAGTTGATTGCGCGGAATCTCGACGTGCACGTTCCTGAGATTGTGCTGGCGCGCACCTCGTACGGTGATCCGGTTGAGCATTCTGTTTTGCCAGGTCTGGGACGCAACTGGAAGGCTAACGCCTCATTGTAGAGAGCGCCAGGAAGGGGGGTCAAACGGGAGAAGAATCGGGCACGCGTTTCGGGACCCGAGTGGGCGGCAAGGCGAGAAATGAGAAGAGAGAAAGGAGAAGCGGAAAAGGGGACCCGAAGGTCACCACCTTTTTTCGCCGGCCGAGGAATTTCGTAGCCAGTCGGCCCTACACGTGTCGTTGTTCGAAAACTTTACAAACCGGCTGTCACCACTGATCAGTTTACGAAGTCTTAACAAACGTCGGCTTTGGTTTTCGCGTCGATGGAAGAAGGTCTTCCGCCTCGGAATGCGTGAACCGCGCGAGGGGCGCAGTCCACGTATAGAGGAAACCCATGATGAAAACTCTGCTGGCATTCTTGTCTCTCTTGAGCACAGCCGCCTTCGCTCAGCACGCCCGGCTGCGGCCGGCCGAGCCGATTTCCCTTCCCGGATATTCGGATTCCAACAGCCCTTCCCACTGGTCGAACGGGATTTTCAACGTCTTTCAATCGGCGGGGTTGCCCATTATCAGCCAGGGGACCGGCCAGTTCGCGCGCCTGAAAGCGCGCGCCGTCGCTCTCGACAACCACAGCCACGTTCCGTTGTGGATCGAGGCCACCTGGGCGGATGACGACGGAACGGTCTACGCCTGGTATCACAATGAAGTGCGCATGTGCGGCGGCCAGCTTTCCATCGCGAAAATCGGGGCGTTGGTGTCGCATGACGGAGGCACTTACTTCGAAGACCTCGGCATCATCCTGGAGTCGGGCTACCCTTACGACTGCGCCGCGCAAAACGGCTATTTCGCGGGAGGGCACGGAGACTTCACGGTGCTGCTGGATGCTACGCGGCAGTTTTTCTACTTCTATTTCGGCAACTACAGCGGTCCGCCCTCCAGCCAGGGCGTGGCCGCGGCGCGGATGGCCTTCGCCGACCGGCAAGATCCCGTGGGCCGCGTCTGGAAGTACTTCCGCGACGGCTTCCGGGAACACGGACTGCGCGGCCGCGTCACTCCCCTGCTGCCGGCGCGCGCGCCTTGGAATGCCCACAATACCGACTCCTTCTGGGGGCCGTCGCTGCACTGGAATACGTTTTTGAACCGCTACGTCATGATTCTGAACCGCTCCTGCTGCGAGCCGGGATGGCCTTCCGAAGGGATCTATGTATCCTTCAGTCCCGATCCCGGCAATCCCGAGTTGTGGACAGAGCCCAAGAAGATCCTCGATCGGGCCCGATCCAGTTGGTATCCGATGGTGATCGGCCTTGAAGAGGGCATGACCGACAAAGTAGCCGGCGAGACGGCGCGTTTCTACCTGGGGAGCGAGTCGAATTGGGAAATCGTCTTCTCCTGGCAGGAAGCGCTGGAAGAGGCTAGTTCGGTGATCGTGCACTAGCGGGCCGCATCGGCAGGCGGCGGCCAAGCGCCGATGCCTGCGTGCCCGCCGGGCGCGGGCATGACGCGCGTGCGCTCGCGAAAAATCGGCGAACAGTCAACCTCGTTGTTGGTTCGTGGTGATCCCAATGCGTTCTCGGCCGGCGCTTGTGACAGTCACCGATTTTTTTTACGCCTTCCGGTCCGCCCGCGCCCGAGAAAAAGCGGTTAATCTTACGGAGCCTCGCCTGGGCGCTTGGGACAGTCCCGCGATTTTCCTCGCCGCGAAAATGAGCAGCGAGTTCGCGAGAAACGGGGACAAACCCAACCGCCGGTGAATGCAGTCCTGGGCATCCCGCCACCCGAACACGCAGCCCGGCAGTCCCGCTTCTCCTTTCTCTCTTCTCGCTTCTCACCAAAGCACCTGGTCCGCCTTGTCTGCTTCGAGGATAGCTTGTGGTGTCAAGCAAGACGGGGGTGGTTGGTCCGGATGTGATTGATTTGAACGGGACGGAGGGTTGGTGACCGGATTGGGTCCTGCACCCTGCCGTAGCGCGGAAACGGAGGAGTGGCGACGGACACACCAGTTGCCCAGCCGCCTTCAGGCGGCTTACGCGGCGCAGCCGCTTATTAGGCCGGCCCTTTAGGGCCGGTTGCCGATCCCCGCAGCGGTTTCCGAGCCCGCTTCAGCGGGCTTTCGAGGGCTGAAGCCAATCATTCGGGAAGGGCGTTGAAACGCCCTCTCCCGCAGGCTCACGCCCGACCCGGCCGTCAACGGCCGGGCTAATAACCCGGCTGACGCCGGGAAGGCCCCGTGAACGGGGCTGGTGCGGCGAGTTGGCTGCCTTTTCCTTCTTTTGATTGAGGGCTGGTCTGGAGGAGGAGATAAGCGGGATCACAGGATGTCGGGATCAAGAACTGTTGAGAGGCCTTGCTTGTGGTCCTTCAGGGTTTGATCGGCCATTTGCTCCAGCGTGGCGTTTGGTTTCGCGAACAAATCATCCCAGCGCCGTTCGGATTCCATTTCCGCCAGCAGCCATGCACCAATCGCTTCCTGCTCGCTTTCCGGGAGCTTGGACGCTTCAGAAATCGTCGGTTTGAGCAGTTTCCCCATATAGCTAGATTCTATCAGCCGGCCGGAGCAAGGACTGCAGATCTTCCCAAGGCGGTAGATTCGCGCTACGAGCAACCGTTTTTTCCGACTTTGAGGTCAATGGTAAAATAATGCAGAATTATTTTTTGACGCGCGAGACTTTTGATCGTCGTCAACCAAATGCCATTGCAGTCCTAATCAAAATCGCGAGGCAGCTCAGCTGGCCCGGACTCTCGTCTCCGAGATTGCGCCTATGTAGGAATCAGCGCATCCCGCAATGGCGTTTCGGGAAGCAAGCCACAAACAGTCATGGATCAGGGAATAGAAGGCCGTCGCTTGGCCATCGAGATCATCGCAACGTTGGTACACATCAAGAGCACCATGGTGGAACTCGTTCTTCGGCCCGCAGGTATTCCTCCGGATATCTATAAGCCTCTTCTGTACAAGAAGGATGAGTCCACAGGTCGGATCCTAAGTAAGAGGCAAATTGCTCCGCTCATCCTAGACACCCTCGACCAACAGCGGGGAGCATCGCTAGTCATTCGGTCACTTGTCGAGATCGCTGCGTCATGGAGCAGCTTTCACCTCGCGGACGACGAATTTCAAGCCAGAGCAACTGTACAGAAGGCGCGGGAACTTCTTGGTCAGCTGGAATTGATGGAAGCACGGGAAGCCCAGCAGCGAGAGAACGCTCGGAAGGAAGAGTTGGCTCGTCTGGAAAAAGAACGTGCTGAGATCCGGTCAAAGCAGTCCTCACTCCTGCTCATGATGTTCGACAGCTTGGCGACGAGTCTTGATCATCAGCAGAGGGGCTATCTTCTCCAGGATCTACTAAACCGCCTGTTCGACGTTCATCAGATACCCGTCGTTCGCGCGTTTGCTAGGAATGCAGGAGGAGAGCAGATCGATGGGGCGTTCAAGCTGGAAGGCTGGCACTACATAGTCGAATGCCGATGGCGTGAAAAGCTGGCTGATATCCGCCAGTTGGACGGACTCAAAGGTCAGGTAGACCGGTCTGGCAAACAAACAATGGGGCTTTTCCTTTCAATCAATGGCTGGTCAGAGAACGTACCGCCTCTGCTCAAGCAGAATCCGAGCAAGGCACTGGTGCTGATGGACGGTTACGACCTTCGATGCGTCCTCGCGATGCAAGTTGATCTTGCGGAGTTCTTACTTGCTAAGGTTGCTCGGCTCAATCTTGAAACTGAACCGTTCCTTAGCGTCGTGGAGTATCTGAACCGATCGGGCATGTAAACGTTCTCCCGCTGGAAGGAATGAACCTGCACGGATCTATGCGATGGGGCACCACTACGTTCCACAGCAATACCTAAAGGGATTCGAAGCTAGCGACGAGCCGGGGGCAATCTGGACTTACGACAAGAAGACTCATCGTTTTGCCAGGATCCCAATACGGGTCGTTGCCCAGGAAGCTGGATACTACGATCCGGAAATCGAGGAGGAGCTGAGCAAGCTCGTCGAAGGCCCTGGACACTCATCACTTGCAAAGTTGCGGCGGCACGAGTCTCTCTCCGGGGATGACCGGCTGCGACTGGCGATGTATGTTGCAACCATGATGATGCGCGTGCCGCGGCGACATCGAAAAGCCTCTGAGCTGATGCCGTCAGTTCTCAATGGCGTCATTGATGAGGTCCGCAGTCGAATTGAGGAGTGGGCAAAACGTCCAGATGTGGATCAGGAACTCGTAGCTCGGCGCCTCGCCGAGGTGGAGCACGCGCACAGAAAGGTCTCTCAAGATCCTCCAACCGAGGTGGTCGAGCAAATTCGATCTCCGTGGCCAAGCGAAAAGGTTGTAGGGCTGGTCCATGGAATGACTTGGCGAATTGCGATGTCTAATGGGGAGAACCGGTTCCTGACCAGTGACAATCCTGCCTACTTCTTTGAAGGTTACGGTCTCGGAGCGCCGGAGGCCGAGATCACTTTCCCACTCGCATCGGATATCGCCCTGCTGGCCAGTTGGCAAGGAGTTCCTCGCAGCGTGATTTCAGTTCAGGCCTGGCCAGAGCTGGTGAAGGAAGTCAACCGGAGAGTTGCCTCAGGTGCGGAGCGCTTCGTGTTTTACGACGAACGGCGTGACTGGGTTGCAACTGTGTCAGAGAAACCAAACCCGTTTCTCCGGCGGATCTCGTGGCAGCTGGAAGGAGAAACGAGGGAAGCCTAGGGCACCGTCCCTAAGTTCGTGGCCATCGATATTTGCGTCCGACTAGGTTCGAGCCAGCCCGCGCGGGCACGGCATGCCGTGCCCCTACACACCTAAGCCTCTCCAGACCGTTCTTATCCGTTGCTACTGTCCCGCCGGCTCCATGCCGTTCTTCTGGATAGCGGCCGTCGCGGCGCCGGAGGCGAGGAAGCGGATCAGGCGTCGGGCGGCGTCCATTTGGGTGGAGCCGGCGACGATGGCGGCGGCGTAGGTGTTCACTTTCTGGATCTCTTCCGGAATTATCCCGACGAAATCGACACCGGGGATGGGAATCAGCTCGCTCGCGGGCTGGATGGCGATCTCGGCCTCTCCCTTGGCCACGGAGGTCACGCCCACGGTGGTGCTCTTCGGCTTGAGCTGGTCCGCGATGCCGAGGCGGGGAAAGAGCACGGTCTGCAAATAAACGCCGCTGGTGCTGCTGGTAAACGTTACGGATTTCGCATTCAGCAACGTCCGCTTGAAGGCTTCGACGGTCGAGATGTCGGGTTTGGGCGCTCCGGCGCGCACGGCCACGCCGAGCGGCGTGCGGGCGAGATCGGTGTCCGTCCCAGGGGCGATGCGGCCTTCCTCCATCAGCTCGGCAAGCCCTTCCCGCGACAGGATCACGATGTCGGCGGTCTCTCCGCGGCGGAGCTGCGAGCGGATGCTGGTGGGGCTGTCTCCCAGGGACTGCCCGGTGGTGGTGGTGACCTTGATGCCGGTGGCGCGTTCGAATTCGGGGAGGATTTCGGCATAGACGGCGCGAAACCCGCCGGAGGCGATGACCTTGATCTGCGCGAAGGATGCGGCGGGCAGCAGCAGGAGAACCGTGACGGCGAGAATGATGCGGCTGGCGTGTGGCAAGGGGAACCTCCGGGAGAACCGGGGACAGGAAGCTGTGAAAAAATCAGGTGACAGTCATCCGCGCCCGATGGGGCGAGTTGATTCTGCATGGCTTCAGGCTCGGCGCTTGTGACAGTCACCGATTTTTTCACGCCTTCCAGGTCCCCGCGCTTTGGATGAGGCAGTGCAGGTACGACGTGCCGGTCCCGCGCTTGGGACAGTCCCCCGATTTTCCGCAGGAGAAGGATAGCAGGATTGGGGGTGGCGGGATGGGGATTCGGTGGCACGGCCGTCAGGGAGCGCCCGGCCTTGCGAGTTGCGGAGGCGTCTGGCTTTCGCTGGGTCCAAGCGCTCGCTCACGCTCGCGCCTCTGACTCGAGATGGGGCCGCCGCTTCGCGGTTAAGGGACGTATTCGAGCGAGCCCGCACAGTTCCTCATCAGCGCAAGTGCTCACCGCCGGCTTACGCCCGGCGGCTCCGAACCTGGATGTGTTGCTACGGCCGGGGTTTGGGCGCGGCGCGCGGCATGGCGCGAATGATGGCACACGGCAGGAAGGCCGGCACGGCACGCAAGAATGCGTGCGCCACGGCGATGCGTGGGCGGCGGGCGGAGCGGCTGGGGAAAGCGTGGCAACCGTCTGTCTTACCTATGGTAAGATCATGTTATGGAGAAAGTTACGGTGTCCTCGAAGGGGCAGATTGCGATTCCGAAAAACGTTCGGGATGCTCTGAACCTGTCTGAGGGGACGAAGCTGACGGTCGAAGTCCGGGGACAGTACATTGTGCTCTCGAAAGAGCCGGCCTGGAGGAAACTACAGGGTGCGGCGGGCCGGGATCTGATGAGCGCTTTCGCCGCCTTCAAGAAACAGGAGCGGGAGCGTGAAGACTCGCGTTCTTGATTCCTGGGCCATTCTGGAGTGGATGAGCGGCCGGCAGCCCGCCGGGAATTTCGTTGGGAATCTCCTGAAAGACGCGGAGCACGGCCGGGTCCGGCTTTGGATGAGCGCGATTAACGCCGGAGAGGTTTATTATTTCCTCCGCAAGAATCACGACGGGGCGCTCGCCGAATCCTGGCGGGAATCCTCGCGCACGCTGCCCGTCACCATCGCAGTGCCGTCGATCGACGATATCTGGAGCGCCGCCGAGATCAAGGGCCGGTTTCCGGTAGCGTACGCCGATGCGTTTGCGGCTGCGTTGGCGCAGAAGCAGGGTTGTGCGCTGGTCACGGGAGATCCGGAGTTCCGGCGTGTCGATGGGTTGCAGATCGATTGGATTGGGGAGGGTGAGGTGGCGGGATGCGGAATCAAGATGGTGTGTGAGTAGGCAGCGTGCCGGGGTTTGGGCGCAACGCGCGGCATGGCGCGAATGATTGCACACAATGCCGGCAGGAATGCCGGCACGGCACGCAAGAATGCGTGCGCCCCGGCGATGGGTGCGCGGCGGGTGCTGGGATGAGGCTACTTCGCGCCCGCGGCACGGCGGCGGCGTCCGCTCATCAGATACAGATGGGCGCGCGGATCGAGCAGCGGATCTCCCGATGAGTCGATGCCGTCGACGCGGGGAATCGGGTCAAAGATGATTCTGCGCTTTTCGACGTCGCTCTCCGGAATGACGGAGGTCAGCTCGACCGTGCCGAATTCGACTTGCGGCCGGTCTTCCGGCCAGTGAACGGTGGCGTCGTCGACGGTGTCGCCGCTTTCGGCCAGTTGCACCACGATGTGGAGCTTCACCGGACCCTTCGCGATTCGCTGGGTAATCTCGTCAAACAGAAAGTTGGCGCTCTTGGCGGCCGCGGCTGCTTCGTCGAGAAAGTCGTTGCCGCCTTCCGGCAGGACCCGGAAACGGCCGTAGCGCGCGACACCTTCTTTGTTGGTGAACTTGAACGCCGTGACGGTGAAATAGGAATCCCGCGCGAAGCTGCTGGGGATCGGCTTGGGCGTTTGCACGAAGGCCAGCGCCTTCGGATGCGAGGCGAGAAACACTTCGATCGGCGCCGGCTTCGGCGCATCGGGACCGCTCGATCCGGCGGCGCGGAGAAACTCGAGAAACTCCTCGGCGGTGCGCGCCGGGAAGCCGTCGGTCGAGTGTCCAATGATGTCGGTGTGGACGTGGTCCGCGAGATGGAAGCGGATGGCGATGCCGCGCGGACTGCCGCCGTTCGGAGCGTTGTCGGCCACGGTTGGGATACCCGCGGCGTCCGAGTAGCGGAGCGTTACCGGTGTGGATGGCCGTTGCGCATGAGGCGCTCGCGTGAGCGAAGCGGCGCCGGAAGACGGCGTGAAGACGCCCGAAAGCATGATGCCTTTGGCGTGCGCGGGCCGGTAGCCCGGATGGACTCCGTTGATCGTGTCGAGCGCGTGCAGCAGGTTTTTGCTCAACGCTGTAGCCTGATCGTCATTGGGGTCTGGCATAGTTGTGTTTCGCCTCTCTTAGGTAGTATCGATGAAAAAACAAATTCGGGCCGCCGTGCTGTCTGGGGAGCGTTTCGATGGAAGGTCCGCGGGCAACGTCGGGCGCTCAGGCGGAAAAGCCGCCGTCGATCGTGAGGCTGACACCGGTAACGAAGCCGGCTTCGGGGCCGGCGAGGTAGGAAACCATGGCGGCGATTTCGCCGGCGGCCGCGTAGCGTCCCAAGGCGATCGAATCTTTGACAAGGGCGGCGAACGGGCCGTTGACCGGGTTCATGTCGGTGTCGGTGGGTCCCGGCTGGACGTTGTTGACCGTGATGCCGCGCGGGCCGAGATCGCGGGCCAGGCCGCGGGTGAGACCGGCGACGGCGGCTTTGGTCATGGCGTAGACGCTGCCGCCCACGAAGTTCATGCGATCGGCGTTGACGCTGCCGATGATGATGATGCGTCCGCCCTCGCCCATGTGGCGTGACGCTTCCTGCGCGGCCACGAAGGCGCCGCGGATATTGACGGCGACCATGCGGTCGAAGTCGTCGAGGGAGAAGTCGCCGACCGGCGCCACTACCGCGATGCCGGCGCTGTTCACGAGCACGTCGAGACGGCCAAAGGCGCGCACCGTCCCGGCGACGGCGTTCCTGACAGCGGCGGCGTCGGCGCTGTCGGCGTGAATGGCCAGACCGCGACCTCCCTCCGTTTCGATGGCGGCCGCGACATCGGCGGCCTTCTGGGGCGAGCCGGCGTAGGTGAGGGCGACGGCCGCGCCGTCGTGGGCCAGCCGCTGGGCGATGGCCGCGCCGATGCCGCGGGATCCGCCGGTGACCAACGCAACTTTTCCCGCGAGCGCCTTGCTCATGGAACTGTCTCGTGTTACAATTTTGTATCGATTGGTGCAAATATAGCAAGGTGGACAGGCGTTGTCAAGAGTTCTACCGTATCGATAGGCATGCAACGAAAGGAGGCCTCCACGTCGAGGGGACGCCCGCGGGCGTTCGACGCCGGCAAGGCGCTGGACCGCGCGATGCAGGTGTTTTGGCGCCAAGGGTACGAGGGGGCGTCGCTGTCGGACCTGACCAAGGCCATGGGCATCAACCGGCCGAGCCTTTATGCCGCTTTCGGCGACAAAGAGGCGCTTTTCCGCAAGGCGTTGGACCGCTACGACAACGGGCCGGCGGCCTACATCCGCCAAGCGCTCCAAGAGCCGACGGCGCGCGCCGTGGCGGAACGGCTGCTGCTCGGAGCGGCCGATTTGCAGACGGACCCGCGCCATCCGGGTTGTCTGATGGTGCAGGGCGCGCTGGCCTGCGGGGACGCTGCTGATCCCGTCCGGCGGGAGCTGATTGCGCGCCGGAAAAACGGGGAGGCCGCCATCCGCCGGCGTTTGCAACGCGCTAAGGCGGAAGGGGACCTACCGGGCGACGCCGATCCGGCTGGCCTTGCTCTTTACATCGCGACGATTGTGCGGGGGATGGCAGTCGAGGCCGCGGGCGGCGCAACACGCAGGGAATTGCGGCGCGTGGTTCAGACGGCGATGCGAGCCTGGCCGGGGTGATTTCAGTGTGAAGTCAACCGCTTCCGCGACGCGGCAAGATTCCGAAGAGGAGTCTCAACGGTGCTGCGAGAGTCCCGATTTTTCGCACACTTCGGTCATCGGTCCGCTTGCTACGATACAGCGAACGACGGAAGAGGCCCCAACAATGGCGAAAGATCACCAGCCGATGGATCAGCGAGCGATCGCTTTCCCCAAACTCAGCGAAGCGCAGATCGCCGCGCTCGGTAAATTCTCGACCGTCAAGCTGTTCCAGGCCGGCGAGACGCTCTTTGCGGCGGGCGACCGCGATTTTAAATTCTTCATTGTGAAGAGCGGCGAAGTAGCGATCTACGAGGACTCTTCGGGCGTGGAAAGACTCGTGGTGACGCACGAAGCCGGGGACTTTACCGGCGATATCGACATGCTGACCGGCAGAGTGGCCCTTGTGAGCTGCGTGGCCCGGACCGCTTGCGAGGTTTACGAAATCCCGGCGGTGGATCTGCGGCGAATTCTCAACGAGATGCCGCAACTGAGCGACATCCTGCTGCGGGCCTTTCTGATGCGGCGGCAGCTGCTTGTGGAATCCGGGTTCACGGGCGCGCGGGTTGTGGGATCCCGATACTCGCGAGACACACATCGGATTCGCGAGTTTTTTTCCAGGCATAGAGTCCCCTTTACCTGGATCGATCTGGAAACCGACCCCAGCGTGGACGCACTGCTGGCGCACTTCGCCGTCAGCGCGGAAGAAACGCCGATCGTCGTTTGCGGCATGGGAGAGATGGCGCGCAATCCCTCCAATGCCGAGTTGGCAGACTACATTGGCATTCGAAGGCCGCTCGAGCATGTCATCTACGACTTCGTGATCGTCGGCGCCGGTCCGGCGGGACTGGCGGCGGCGGTTTACGGGGCCTCGGAAGGTTTGAAGACCGTCCTGCTGGACCGGATCGGGCCCGGCGGGCAGGCCGGAACCAGCTCCAAAATTGAAAACTATATGGGCTTTCCGATGGGCCTTTCCGGCAGCGACCTGGCCAGCCGGGCTCTGCTACAAGCCCAGAAGTTCGGCGCGACGTTGAACGCGCCAGCGGAAGTGGCGAGTCTGAGCTGCGAGAAGGGGTACCATGTGTTGCAGCTCGAGGGCGGCGAGGAGATTTCCGCCAGGTGCGTGTTGATCTCGACCGGAGCTTCCTACCGGAAGCTCGGCATCGACGGCTGCGAACGGTGGGAGGGATCGGGGATCTACTATGCCGCCACGGCCGTGGAGGCCCAGTCGTGCCAGGGCGAGAAGGTGGTGGTGGTCGGTGGCGGCAATTCCGCCGGACAGGCCGCGGTTTATCTCTCCGGATGCACCAGCAAAGTTCATTTGCTTATCCGCGGCGGTGATCTGGGAAAGAATATGTCGGCGTACCTGGCGCAACGCATCGAGCAGACGCCCAATATTGAGGTGCGGCGCCACACGGAGATCAGCAAGATGCACGGCGGCGACTGCCTGACCGCGGTTGAGCTGGCATGCGCCCAAACGGGCCGGTGTGACACGGTCGATTGCACGGCGGTCTTTGTTTTTATCGGGGCGGTGCCGTTTGTGACGTGGTTGCCGGATGCGATCGAACGCGACCGCAACGGCTTCGTCAAGACCGGCCCGCAGGTTCTGGAATCGGGAACATGGCCTCTTCGCCGTCCGCCATTTTTCCTGGAGACCAGTTGCCCTGGTGTTTTTGCGGCGGGGGATGTGCGGCTCGGGTCCACTAAGCGAGTGGCCTCCGCCGTGGGCGAAGGGTCCATGGCGGTGCAGTTTGTCCATGAATACCTGGCATCCAACTGAATGAACGCCCGGTGATAACTTCGACGACGGCGCAGGAGATTGCAATGGCCTCGACATGCACTCATCTGAATCAAATCCAGCAGGTCACACCGGGCGCAAAGGGCTGCGAGGACTGTCTCGCCGTCGGAGACACGTGGATACACCTGCGCCTCTGCCTGTCCTGCGGGCATGTCGGCTGCTGCGATTCCTCCAAGAACAAGCACGCGACCAAGCACTACCAGAAAACACAGCACCCCGTCATCCAGTCGCTTGAGCGTGGCGAGTCCTGGCGATGGTGCTATCCCGATCAACTGTATATGGAGTAGGAAGGTCTTTGCCGCGTTCCGTTCATAGCCACTATTCCGCTGGCGGCAAAAGAGACAGGAAGATTCGGGAGGTGCTGTTAGTCTCTAGATCGGACTTTGCGTAGCCGATCCGCAAGAACCGGCGGGAGAGCCGTCTCCATCGCGGGTGTGATCAGACCAGCCTCGTCCAGATCCTTGAGATGGGCTTCGTCCCGGGCCCGAAAGCTGGTGAGTTTCATTCGTAGGAGGTCCGGCAAGGGGATGAGCCGAAGCCCTTTGACCATCCGGGAGGGTCCGAGTTCCGGGGTGGCTTCGGGATAGTCCGGGCGTACTTTCTCACCGCTGAATACCAAATGAACCGCTCTGCGGGCCGATGGCGTTCCGGCCCGCACCAGCATATCGACTCCGCCGACATGGCGGTATTGCAGGCCGAACGGCTCGGCCGCCTTCGTGATCTTCTCCAGATCCTGACGCCGCACCGCGATGTCGATGTCCTTCGTTAAGCGCCCGGCGTCCGGCTCGCGCTCTTCGACATACAGGTAGGCGGCCAAGCCGCCGACAATACGATACTCCAGTCCGGCCGAGGAGAAAATCTTCTCGACAAGCCCAGCCAGGTCAAACAGTTTCTCCACCCGCTCCTCGAAGAAGGTGTTGACGAAAGCACCCATATCTGTCTTTCGTATTATTGCATCGCGGCTCGGGATTCGGCCGCCCGGCAGCTGGGACCGCTTCGATTCACTGCAAATACTCAGTAGGGTGAGAATTTATCCCTTGCAGAAAGCGCCCGCGGCTTCCGGGGGCGTTTCTGTTTCGGGCGTGCAGACCCGGTCCGCGGCCGTTATCGCTTCGAGCTGGAGCCTGCGGCGGTGATGGGAAGCAGCTCGGCTTCCACGGTGACACGCTCGCCGGGGGCGACGGTGACCGTTCTCACCCAATCGGCGAAACCCGCTTTGCGGACGGTGACCTGGTATTCGCCGGACTTGACCTCCTTGCTTCTGGGAGTCATGCCGTTGAAGTACCCGTTCAGCTCGACTTCCGCGACGGTTGGTTTGGAAGTGATGGTCAGGACGCCCGGCTGGTTCGAGGGCGCGGGGATGCTTTCCGGCCCGGAAGCCTTCGATTCCTGCACTTCCGCCGCCGCGGAATACTTTGCGAGCGCGGCATGCAGCGCGCCTGCCGAGGCGGGCGCAGGTATCGCTCCCGTCAGGATCTCTTCGTGACTGACTTTGCGGCCATAGAGATTTTCATTGGCATCCGCATCGGGCCGCAGGGTGGCGCCTTCCAGGGAAAGACCGGCGAACAGGCCGCGCGAGCGCGAGTAGGAAAGGATCTTGGCGTGCATCTGGGCGTCGGTTTGCGCCTGTGCGGAACGCCCCACGGGCCCGCCAGCCACGGCGGCGTCCGCGCCGAGAGTAAACTTACTGGAACGGAGTTTCTCCGCTCCTTCCTCATTCATCACGAGCAGCACAACGTCCGTCGAACTGCCGCCGATTTGCAGACCGAAGCTGCCGCCTTCGAGGCGGACTGTGGATGGCCCGCTCCAGCCGGCGTTTGCACCCGTGCGGCAGGCGATCACGCCCTTGCCGTATTTTCCGCCCACCAGCAGACCCACCTTCTTGACGCCTGGAATGAGGGCAACGCAATGCGCCCGGCGCAGGAGATCCTGCGGGATGGCATGGTCGGGCGTGCTCATGACCTCCGCCAGCAGCTCCGCCGCCCGCCCGGCTCGCTCGGCGGCCTTTTCGTTGTCCGCATCGCTGGCACTGAGGCTCGCGGCAAGCAGAATGATGGAAAAAATAAGTCGAACGGACATGGAGATCCCTCCGGCGAGTGGGGATGGCTGTGTTTTGGGGCCAGTCTAGGCGGGCGGCCCCATCGCGTCAATCCGGTCAACACCCTACACCTCGCGCATGGGCATGATTCGGCAGGGAGTAGTGCCGGCCGCTGTGCTTCGATCAAGGGTTGCGACCCTTCAGGGTTTGCAGGAAAAGGGGTCCAAAGAGGCTATAATCGAACACCCCCCTGTGAAACCGTTGCGGCTTCTGCGCGCTGTTGCGGGGGCAGACTGGAGTCTGTGAAATGCCTGGTGACAGCCGCGCAGCGGGGTCTTCCCTGCTGCACAACGACGCCGATTGGGACCGGATTGCCCGGTTGCCGCTCTACCGCCAGATGGTCGCCGAGAAAACACGTTTCGTGGCGATCGCGACCCTGCTGTTTCTGGTTTACTACTTCGCCTTGCTCGTACTGGTGGGCTACTGGCCCGAGTTGATGGCGGTCCGGGTGATCGGCGTCGTTAACCTCGCCTACCTGTTCGCGCTTTCCCAATTCTTCATGGCCTGGCTGCTGGCGTATCTCTACATGCGTATCGCAAGCCGGTTCGATCGCATGACGGAGCAGATTCTTCACGAGGCGCTGGGCGCGGAAGGGAGGCGTTAGGGTGTCGATCTCGCTGTTGATGTTTCTAGCCTTTATCGCGGCGACGCTGGGTATCACCTATTGGGCGGCGGGACGCTCCCGGGATGCCAGCGCGTATTTCGCCGCCGGCCGCCGCATCACCGGCTGGCAGAACGGCTTGGCCATAGCCGGCGACTACATGAGCGCGGCCTCGTTTCTGGGCATTGCAGGATTGATCGCCTACTACGGCTACGACGGTTTCATGTATTCGGTGGGCTTTCTGGTGGCGTACCTGACGGTGCTATTTCTGGTGGCGGAACCGCTGCGGAACGCCGGCAAATACACCATGGCCGACCTGCTTGCTTACCGGCTGCAGGCAAGACCCGTGCGCGCCTGGGCCGCGCTGAGCACGCTCACCGTCAGCACGTTTTACATGATTGCGCAAATGGTTGGGGCCGGCGCGCTGGTCGATCTGCTGCTTGGCGACGTAGGCGTGGGCTACGCGGGCGCGGTGACCGGCGTGGGTATCCTCATGATCGTGTACGTCGTCTTCGGCGGCATGCTTGCGACAACCTGGGTGCAGATCATCAAGGCGGTTCTGTTGATGAGCGGCACGCTGTTGTTGAGCATCCTGGTGCTGGCGCACTACGGCTTCGACTTCGGAGCATTCTTCACCGCCATCAGCCAGGTGACCTACCAGGCGGGCGGGCAGACCGTCACGGAGAATTTTCTTCAGCCGGGCCTCTACTACAAGCCGCCGCACGGTTCGCTGGACCTGATCTCCCTCGGTCTGGCTCTCATTTTCGGCACGGCGGGGCTGCCGCACATTCTGATCCGCTTTTACACCGTGCCGGATGCGAAGACGGCCCGTATCAGCGTTTTTTGGGCGATGATTCTGATCGGCCTGTTCTATATCATGACGACGTTTCTGGGCTTTGGCGCGGCCACGATTGTGGGACGCAATGTGGTGGACCAGAGCGGCGGCATTAATATGAGCGCGCCGGCGCTGGCGCAAGCCTTGGGCGGCGACATCTTTTTCGCTTTTATTTCCGCCGTGGCATTCGCCACGATTCTGGCGGTCGTCGCGGGGTTGACGATCAGCGCTTCCACTTCGTTCGCGCATGACTTCTACACCAATGTCATTCACGGCGGCACGGAGCGGTCGCCGGGCGAAGAAGTGCGCGTGGCGCGCATCACGGCCTTCGTCGTCGGCGCGGTGTCGATCCTGATCGCCGTCGGACTCGGACCCGGCGCCAATGTGGCGTTTCTGGTGGGCTTAGCGTTCGCCGTCGCCGCCTCCGCGAATCTGCCGGTCATTGTGTTGTCGGTTTTTTGGAAGGGCTGCACGACGCGGGGCGCCGTTTCGGGAATGGCGGCAGGGCTATTTTCGTCGATCGGGCTGATCCTGGTCAGCCCCAGCTTCATGGGCGTCGACGGGCCTGAGGTGGCCGAATCCGCGCGGCGCCTCTTCCAAGCGCCGACGCTGTTCCCTCTGCGCAACCCCGGGATTATCAGCATCCCCTTGGGGTTTCTGGCTACGTTCGCCGGGTCGCTCGTGGCACGCGAGCCGGCAGCGGAAGAAAAATACACGGAACTCATCGTGCGCGCTCACACGGGCTTGGGAGCGGAGAAAGCGAGCGGACACTGAGGCTGTAACGTAGCGCAAGGCCAGCCTCCGGAAACTGCCGCGACCGAACTCCCGCGCCGCGCCGGCGTTGAGTCGTCTATCCTGAGGGGTAGATGTTCGCCAGGATCTCTTAGGCCCTCTGTCATGAAAACAACTTCACTTCTTCTGAATGGCCTGCTGTGGATGGCCGCGCTTGAATTGCCCTTCTGCCTTCCGGCACAGGAAAAGTCCGCCGAAGGCGAGCCTTTGGCCAGCGTCAACGGGTCGATGATCCGCGATGCCGACTTGAAGATCGGACCCAAGCTGAAGGAGCTTGAACAGCAGGCGTACCAACTGCGGCTGGAGGCGCTGGAAGAGCTAATCGAGCAAAAGTTGCTTGAGCAGGAGGCTGCGAAGACCGGCACTACGGTGGAAGACCTGCTGGCCAAGAATGTCGAAGCCAAAACGGAGGATCCTTCACCCAAAGAGGTGGAAGCATTCTACGAGCAACAGAAAGCCAGGATTAACAAACCCCTCGAGGAAATTCGGCCGCAGGTGGAAGAGTTCATGAGAGCGATGAAGCGGCGGGATGCCCGGGCCACCTACTTGGCCACGCTTCGCGAGGCGGGTGACGTAAAGATCATGCTTGTAGCCCCGAGAGCCGAAGTGGAAGTAGGCAACTCTCCGCAGCGAGGGCCGGCAGGAGCGCCCATCACCATTGTGGAGTTCTCGGACTTTCAGTGCCCCTTTTGCCGCAGGGCGCAGCCTACACTCACCGAGATCCAGGAAAAGTATCCGGGGAAAGTGAAGTTTGTATACAAAGACCTGCCTCTGCGGGAAATCCATCCTCAGGCGCAGTCCGCGGCCGAGGCGGCCCACTGCGCGGGAGACCAGGGGAAGTATTGGGAATATCAGAAAGCGTTGTTTTCCACGGAGCAGCTTTCCGAGAGTCTCTACTCGAAGATCGCCAGTTCGCTGCAACTGGATCCGCTCGCGTTTCGGAGTTGCCTCGATTCGGGCAAGCACAAGGCTACGGTGAATGCCGGCCTTGATCAGGCCGTGGAGCTGGGCGCGAACTCGACCCCTACTTTTTTCGTCAACGGCATCAAGCTCAGCGGAGCACAGCCTCTGGAAAACTTCGTGAAAATCATCGACGCCGAGCTGGTGGCCCTGTCGAATCGGTGATTGCGCCGCTGCTCCCAGCAGCCGGCGCCCGCGTGTGCTAACGTTCCATTCCAGAAGCCGCTTGGCGGCGGGCAGCTGCCCGGTGCGGGGGCGTCTTGGGAGGCGACTCATGAAAACGTCGATAACCCTTTTCGTGGCGATCGGGGCCGGTCTTTTCACTACTGCTGTCCCGGCCGAGACGCATCGCTTCGAACCAACGGTCTATCACAACACCTTCTCGTTTGCCCACCAGCCTGTTCTGCGTATCAAGCCGGGCGACCGAGTGATCACGAAGACCATTGACGCTCGGGGCTTCGACGCGCAAGGGGAGGAGGTAGGCCGCCGCAGCAATCCGCAGACGGGACCGTTCTTTGTGGAAGGGGCCGAACCGGGAGACGTGCTGGTGGTCTCAATCGAGAAGATCGATCCCAGCCGCAAGACGGCGTTTTCGAGCAGCGTGCTGGCCCCTTACACCGCCGATCCCGCTTTCCTGCGATTCGAAGGAGAGAGGGAGCAGACCACGGAGATTTGGGAGATCGACAAGACGAAAGGCGTGGCGCGCCCGACTTCCACATCGATCCGGCCTCGCGGCATCGAGGTTCCTCTGCTACCCATGCTCGGCTGCGTGGGCGTTGCGCCGCCGCAGAAACAGGCCGTTCCAACAAGCACACCGGATACATTCGGCGGCAACATGGACTACAACGGCATGGTCGCCGGTGTGAAGCTAATGTTGCCGGTGTTTGAGTCCGGCGCTCTGTTGTTCCTCGGCGACGGCCACGCCGGCCAGGGGGACGGCGAAGTGCTCGGCAACGCGCTGGAAACTTCCATGGATGTCGAGTTCAGCGTGGACCTGATCAAGGGCAAGAAGGTCGCGTGGCCGCGGCTCGAATCCAGCGAGCACATCGCGGTGCTCGGCAGCGCCCGGCCGCTCGAGCAGGCGCTGCAACACGCCACAACGGAGCTGTTGCGCTGGCTGATGGAAGACCACGGCTTCGACGAACGCGGCGCCTCGATGCTGATGGGCATGGCGCTGGAATACGACATTGCCAATGTCGTCGACCCGCACTACACCGTCGTGGCGAAATTGAAGAAGGTGTATCTCGTCCCAGCGGGGAACTAGCTGCCGAAGCCGGGTGACTTCGCACGAGTTAATCAGGTGTAGAATAATTCTGTGCCGGAGATCAGCCGGTTTTTTGGGATCATTGTTCGTATGTTCACCGAGGTAGGATCGAAGCATCACGCCGCTCATTTTCATGCGTACTATCAGGATGATGTGGGCATCTTCGGTATCGATCCTATCGAGCTGATTGCAGGGTCACTGCCCGCGAAGCAAAGGCGGCTGATCGAGGCTTGGGCGGAAATACATCAGGCCGAGTTGATGCTGGACTGGCAGAGACTCCAGGAAGGGAAGAAACCGGCGCCTATCGATCCGCTACGCTAACTTGTCGCATGACCCATCCAATTCATAAGGTTCGATCCTTTGAAGTCGTTGCCGACTATACGCTCCGCGTGACGTTTGACGATAACACCGAGCAGGTCATCAATTTTCAACCGGTGCTCGCTGGTGAGTTATACGGCCCCCTTCGTGACCTCGACTTATTTAATCAAGTTCAGATTGACCGCGAAGTTCATACGCTCGTTTGGCCCAACGGGGCGGACTTTGACCCGGCCACGCTGCACGATTGGCCTACGCATCAGCGATCTCTTCGAAAGCTTGCCCAGGGTTGGCAGACCGTACAAGCCTAGCTGTAACAACGGATTCTGCGATTTCTGCGCGATCCGGCCCGCCGCCGACGTAAGACGGTCCCGCGCTTGCGCGGCAGCCGCATGGTCACACTAACCTAACCTGGATCACCCACGGCGCGAGTTGGGAGTTCAGAAGAAGAATGATCCAGAGGACCGAAGCCCCGCGGCTAGCCACTCAGCGAAATCTCCTGGAAATTCGCCTGGCCGATCACCGGCTCCAAGTGCAGAATCAACAAAGCGCCGGGGGGCGTCGGCGACTGTTCGCCGCCAGGAGTCTTGGTCTCTTTGGCCATGGGGATGGCCGTTTCAAACTTGCTGATCCAGCCGTCAAAACCGTAGGCGCACAGCAGTTCCTTGTGCTCGCTGTCTTTCCAGAACTCAATCTTGATCGGCTTGATCTTGGAGGCCACCACGCCGCTGGCGAGATCGAAGAGTTTCAAAAGCAGGGAAGCGGGTAAGTTGGCGGAGTCACGCAAGTCCGCCGAAACGTGAATCGTGGTTTTCAGGCTGCCCATTTCGGGCATCTGTAAGTGGTCTTTGAGAGTTTCCAGCCCCACGCTAACGGAAGCTACCCCGAAGCGCTCTTGATCAATCGTGACCGTCGCCTGGTAAGCCGCCATCGCTTTTTCCGGCCGGTCAGGCGCGCAGGTCGGCCCCTTCCGACTTGCGCTGCAACGCTCTCTGCCGGGCACGCTTCTTGCGCTTCTTCTCGTACTCCGCCTTGTACCAGGCCTCAAACTCGACGTCGGAATCCCAATAGCGATCGTAGTGGAGATGGTCGGTGAAGTACTCGCAGGGTCCGTCGTCGTCATCCGTGCCATAGTCACGGCAAACCTGCGGGCGGTTGTCGTAGATGCCGCAAGTGTTGTCGGGCTGCAGGTGATTGCAGACGGTGCGCACCTCCAGATACCATTCGCCGTCATCGACCCAGACGGCGATGCCCTCGTGCATCAGGTACCAGCGGATATGATCGAAGTCCTGGTGGGTCTTCGGCTTGTCGATCTCTAGGGCGAAATACTTACAGCAACGCGCGGTGCACATGTGGCAAGGTGGTCCATCGGCCGGATTCGGCCGCCGGGCGCGCGCGGGCGACGTCAACAACGACAACGCCACGAAGGCGGTGCTGACACCGTTGGAACCGTGAGCGGCCCCGTTCTTGGCCTGTCCGTTGGACGCGGGTGCGAGTGCCTTACGGCTTGTTCTGGTTGCCACGATATGTACTCTCCACGTTGCCGGAAAGTTCCCGGCTGATACAACGACTGCTTCGAAGGCCTGTGTATCTTGACGCCTTATAATAAAAGTACACGAACAGGAACTGCTGCGCCCGCCCGGTAAGCGGAATTTTTCTTGATTCCGATCCAGCTCTATCGCGCTGCCGCCGGCGCGTCATCGGCCCACGAGCCGATGACGAGAGTTCAGTCTACCCAACACGCATGAATCACAACGATCGTAGCAAGCTTCTTGAGGAATTGCTGAACGAGCGCATCCTGGTGCTCGACGGAGCGATGGGCACCGCTCTGCAGCAGCACAACCTCACCGCCGAGGATTTCGGCGGAGCGGCTCTCGAGAACAGCAACGAGAACCTCGTCTTCACAAGACCCGAGATCATTCTCGACGTGCACAAGCGTTACCTGGAGGCAGGCGCCGACATCATCGAAACCGATTCGTTCAACGGATCGGCAAGCGACTTGAAGGGATTCGGACTGGAAGCCAAGGCTCACGAGATTAACGTCACCGCGGCGCGCCTCGCCAGGCGGGCCGCGGATGAATACAGTACATCGCGCAAGCCTCGCTTTGTGGCGGGGTCGATGGGCCCGACGACAAAAACCATCACGCTCACTGGTGGCATCACATTCTCCGAGCTGATTCAGGACTATCAGGATCAAGCGCGCGCGCTGGCGGAAGGCGGCGTGGATATTCTGCTGCTCGAAACCGCCCAGGATACGCGCAATCTCAAAGCGGCTTTGATCGGGTTGGAGAATGCCTTTCGTGACCTGGGCTTCAAGCTGCCGGTGATGGTGTCGGGCACGATCGAGCCGATGGGAACGATGCTGGCCGGTCAGGGCGCCGATGCGCTGGTGGCTTCGCTCGAGCACGTCGATCTGTTGTCGATCGGCCTGAACTGCGCCACGGGTCCGGAGTTCATGACGGACCATATCCGCACGATTCACAACATCGCGCGGACGCGTGTGTCGTGCTATCCCAACGCCGGGTTGCCGAACGAGGAGGGGAAGTACGCGGAAACACCGGCCTCGCTGGCCGGATCTCTGGAGCGGTTTGTGCGCAATGGCTGGCTCAACATCGTAGGGGGCTGCTGCGGCACAACGCACGAGCACATTCGGGCCATCGCCCAGATGGTGGAGGGCAAGCCGCCGCGCAGCTACCGCGGGCCGCGCCGCAGCTATTACAGTGGCATCGAATTGGTGGAGGCGAGCGAGGACAACCGGCCGCTGCTGGTGGGCGAACGCACCAACGAGGTCGGTTCGCGCGCTTTCAAGCGGCTGATCAGCGACGAAAAGTACGAAGAGGCTTCCGAGATCGGGCGCGCCCAGGTGCGGAACGGGGCGCAGATCATCGACATCAACCTCGAAAACCCCGACCGCGATGAGATCACGGATATCAACCGCTTCTATGAGAAGGTGATCCACAAGGTCAAGGCGCCGTTCATGATCGACACGACCAGCGCCGCCGCGGCCGAGCGGGCGCTGACCTACTGCCTGGGGAAGAGCATTATCAACTCCGTCAACTTCGAGGACGGGGAGGAGCGCTTCCAGAAGGTATTGCCTCTGGTGAAGAGGTACGGCGCGGCGATCGTGATCGGTTCGATCGACGAAGACAAGCAGCAGGCGCAGGCCATCACGCGGGAACGCAAACTGGCTATCGCGCAACGCGCGCATAGATATTGCACCGAAGAGTGGGGCATTCCGGAAGAGGACCTGATCTTCGATCCACTGGTTTTTCCTTGCGGCACCGGCGACGAGAACTATATCGGCAGCGCTCTCGAGACGATCGAGGGAGTGCGGCTGATCAAGCAGACGCTGCCGCGCTCGAAGACCATTCTCGGCGTGAGCAATGTCAGTTTCGGCCTGCCGCCGGCGGCGCGGGAAGTGGTGAACTCCGTCTTCCTGTATCACGCCACGAAGGCCGGCCTCGACCTCGCTATCGTCAATACCGAGAAGCTCGAGCGCTACGCGGCGATTCCCGCGGAAGAGAAGAAGCTCGCCGAAGACCTGCTGTGGAACTATCCGCCGGAAGGTTCCACAGCACCCCGCGACTGCCGCGAGCAGACGCTGGAGCAGCGCGCCGAGATCAACCAGCACCACATCGCGAAAATCACCGAACATTTCCGTGGAGCCGCGAGCCGCGCGAAGAAGGCCGCCAGCGACCTGCCGCTCGACGGGCGGCTGGCAAACTACATTCTCGAAGGCAGCAAAGAGGGCCTGGTCGCCGATCTGGAACTGAAGCGGGCCGAAGGCGTGGCGCCGCTCGACATCATCAACGGACCGCTGATGGAGGGCATGAAGGAGGTCGGCCGCCTCTTCAATAACAACGAACTCATCGTCGCCGAAGTGCTGCAATCGGCCGAAGCGATGAAGGCCGCTGTCGCGCACCTCGAGCAGTACATGGAAAAGTCCGATAGCAGCGCCAAGGCCAAGATCCTTCTGGCGACGGTCAAGGGCGACGTGCATGACATCGGCAAGAATCTGGTGGACATCATTCTCACCAACAACGGCTACACGGTCATCAATCTAGGCATCAAGGTTCCGCCCGAGGAGCTGATCAAGGCTTATCGCGAGCACAAGCCCGACGCCATTGGGCTCTCGGGATTGCTGGTAAAAAGCGCGCAGCAGATGGTCACCACCGCGCTCGACTTGCACCAGAGCGGCGTGGCCGTGCCCATGCTTGTGGGCGGCGCGGCTCTCAGCGACAAGTTTACGCGCGGCAAGATTGCACCGAGTTATCAGGCCCTGGTCTGCTACGCCAAGGACGCCATGACGGGGCTGAATCTGCTCAACCGCCTGACCGATCCGGCGGAGGTCCAGCGTGTGTTCGACGAGCACCGTCCGGCCGCCGAAGCGGCCGAGGCTGGTGCGGCCGAAGAAGTCGCCGTCTCCACGCAGCGCAGCTCCCGAGCCTCGTTGGATGCCCCGCCGCTGCCGGCGCCGTATACGAAACGCATGGTCCGCGACGTTCCTCAACTGCAGGAGCTATGGAGCTACATCAATCCGCAAATGCTCTACGTGCGCCACATGGGCTTCAAAGGGAACTTTGAGCAGAAACTGGCGGAACGGGACCCCAAGGCGCTCGAGCTGCACGGGCTGATCGAAGAGGTCAAGGCCGAGGCCTGCCGCTTCATGAAGGTCAAGGCCGCGTGGCAGTTCTTCCCGGCGGAAGCCGAGGGCAATACGATCCGCATCCTCGATCCGGAAAAGGGCGGTACGCTGCATGAGTTCACCTTTCCACGGCAGCGCCGGGAAGACGGGCTTTCTCTAGCTGACTTTGTTGCTCCCAGCCGCAACGGTACGCGCGATTCCGTGGCGGTTTTTGTGGTCGGCGCGGGACAGGGCGTGCGCGAACACGCGGAGGAATACAAGCGGCAAGGCGAATACCTCAAGTCGCACGCTATTCAAGCGCTGGCGATCGAGACGGCCGAAGCCTGCGCGGAATGGCTGCATCGCCGCATCCGTGAGGATTGGGGCTTCCCTGATCCGCCCGAGATGACGATGCTCGACCGTTTTAAATCCCACTATCGCGGGCGGCGCTATAGTTTCGGCTATGCCGCTTGTCCGAATCTTGAGGACCAGCAGGGCATCTTCAAGCTGCTGCGGCCCGAGGAAATCGGCATCGAGCTGACGGAAGGCTTCATGATGGAGCCCGAAGCGAGCGTCAGCGCGGTTGTCTTCCAGCACCCCGATTGCATCTATTTTGATGTGAATAGCTGAGAGAAAGGGCCGGCGGTTACGGCCAGAGCCGCGCGGGCGGACACGGAGGTCCTGCCCCTGCGAAATCCACGGATCTCGGCGCCGGACTGGCTCGAGGATCCCACACGGATCTACGGCCTGACGCGAACGTACTTCTGCAGCCGGCGGGTGCTCGGTTCCCCCGCGTACAGGTTCCCGTGGCGGTCGGCGGCCACAAATTCGGCTCCCGCTCCAGCAGTTTTTCGGGGATCACCCGACGGATAAAGAATGAAATAATTCACCCAGCCGGTGCGGGCGTCGCCGATCCGGATACCCATCTCCCAACCGGGATTCTGCACGTCGTCCGATTCCGAGTCGGCCACGTAGATCTGGTCCTTCTCATCGAAGTAGATCCCGCTCGGGCGCCCGAACTGCGTCCACATCGCGAGAAACTTTCCCTCCTGATCGAAGATCTGGATGCGGTTGTTGGAGCGGTCGCCCACGAAGATCCGCCCTTGCGCATCGAGGGCGATGGCGTGCAGCGTGCGGAACTCGCCGGGCCCGTAGCCGGTCTTTCCCCAGGCCTTGAGAAATTTCCCATCGCCCGTGAACTTCACCACGCGGTTGTTACCGTCGTCGGCATGGCCGTCAGCGACAAAGATTTCTCCGCTGTCCGCCACGACGACGTCGCTGGGAGAAACGAAGTGATCCGGACCTGCCCCGGGGACGCCCGGCGTGCCGAGCGTCATCAGCACTCTGCCATCAGGGCTGAATTTGATGACTTGATGGCCTCTTTTTCCCGGCGGAGTCCGAGCGGCGGCGACAGCATCGGTCACCCACACGTTTCCTTGCGGGTCGACGTCGATGCCGTGGGGCCAGATGAACATGCCGCCCCCGAAGCTCCTTACGAGATTGCCTTCCATGTCGAACTTGAGGACGGAATCCAAATCCGAATCGAGACACTCGTTGCCGAAGCGGGCGGGTTCGGCGGCGTCACACCTCACCACAGCCCAGATGTGGTTGCCGTCGGGATCGATCGTTACACCGCCCACGGCGCCCATCTTCCGGCCTTCTGGGAGCTTCGCCCAGTCAGCCACGGCGCGGTAGGGATTGGGGAGAGCCTGGGCGAAGGCGCTTGAAGCGGCGCTGAGGAATATCGCGAAAGCCAGCACCGCCGCAGCCAGCGCCGCCGCTGGTCCGGATCGAGTTGCATTCGGCATGAGATACCTCCTGCGAAAATGGAAACGCGGGCTTGGCGCTAACCTACGCCGCGAGCGACACGCCGGAGACCGATCCAAAGCCAGACCGACGCCGCCATGACTGTGGGAGATGAATAGACACCGGGCATCCAGTCCCGCATATAGAGAGAACCCGCTAAATGTCCCACACCGTTGAGAAACATCAGCACCGCGAACACGTAAGCGGTCCATCGCACGCCCTTGCGTCCGCGAAAGGCCAGGGGTGACAGCGCCAGCAAGATCAGAACAGCGGCGATCAGCGCGGAGAGCCAGACCTCAGATGTGAAAACCGGCATCGGGAAGAAGCCTAGTCGTTCACGCAGGGCGATCACGCTCGGGTTATAAACCGAGAGAAAGTCGTTGACGGCCTCGTCGGCGACGTGAACGGCCAAAGCAAGAACCAGAGTCACCCAGGGCGCGCCGAATCCGCGCTGAGAGGTTTGCGTCAAGCTCGGATTTCCCACTGCCATGTTTCAGGGCTTCGTTTGTCCCTGATCCGGCCTCCCGCGGCAACGGGAGGTCCGCCAAAGGCCAAACCACGGTTACTTCCTGCCAAAGACCAGGAACCACTTTGTGCCGGGGAACAAGTCCGGATATTCTTCCGCGAGTTGAAAGCCGGCATCCGACATCCATTGCAGAATCTCTTCGCGCGCCACCAGCAACTCCGGCTGATTTCGGTGTGGCGTCTCAGGATCGTTATTGTCCATCTCGATGAGAGCGATCCGCCCACCGGCCTTCAGGTAGGCGCCGAGAGCCTTTAGGTAAACCGCGCGGTTTTGGATATGGTGCAGTACGTCATTGATGAAAGCCAGGTCAACGTCACGGGCCGGGAGTTTCGGGTCGTCGAACTCGCCGAGGACTGTTTGAACGTTACGGATGTTCTCCTCTTTGTTCCGCTTGTTGATGTAGTCCAGCAGGTCTTGCTGAATATCCACCGCGTATACTTTCCCGGCGGGACCGACAGCCTTCGCCAGAGGCCTCGAAAAGAGTCCCGATCCGGCGCCGACGTCCGCCACAACCATTCCGGACTGCAAGGAGAGTTTTGACAAAACTTCGTCCATCTTCTGATTGGCGACCCGGTGCGCCCCCTCCAGCGTGGTCACCCACTCTTCCGCCTTCCGCGGGGCCAGCTGCGCGCGAGACTCGGCCACACCGGCCAACATCAGGCCGAGCAGGCACCAAACCCAGAAACGATGTCTTGGAAACATCCAATTCTCCTTGCCGTGCAATTCGCAGCGGGGATTACTTGCGATAGCTGCTCACCGCCGGCAGCCGCGCGCCGGTGCCGGGCGTTGCGGGCGGTTCTTCGGCTGCCACGTCGATGTGCAGCTCGCCGATGCCGTCAATGGCGGCCACGATTTTCTCTCCAGGCTTTAGGAAGCGCTGTGACCCACGGACGGCGGTACCCGCGCCCGTGCCGCCCGAAGTGCCGTTATTGATCACGTCGCCCGGAAAGAGCGTAATGATCGACGAGGCATACTCGATCAACTCATAAAGCGAGTGGATCATGTCGCCCGCCTGTGCTTCCTGCATCTGGGTGCCGCCGACGCTCAAGGTCTGCCGCAGGTTTTTCATCGGGTCACCGTAAAACTCCTTGGGGACGATCCACGGCCCCATCGGAGCAAAGGTGTCGTGGCCTTTACCGACGAACCAGTCGGAGGTCAGAGGGTTGCCGCCCGGCGGGCGGCCGCCACGGTCTGAGATGTCGATCGTGACCGTGTAGCCGAAGATGTAGTTCTGGGCGTTGGCCGCGGAGACATACTTGGCCGTGCGCCCGATCACCGTCCCGAGTTCCACCTCCCAGTCGATGCGGTCGCGGCCGTGAGGCAGTACAACCGCGTCGCCCGTGCCGATCACAGCCCCGCGGCTCGGCTTAAGGAACAAGTAGGGCACGCCACGGTTTTCGCGCCGTTGCCGTCGAGCCTCTGCTCTCGCTTCCGGCGTGCCGGATTCGTCAACGTGGGTATAGAAGTTGACCGCCGCGTTGAGAATCTTTGAGGGATACAGAATCGGGGGAAGAGTCCGCACCTTGCCCACGTCGTACACGAAATCCGGCCGCGGGCTTGCGGTGAGCAGGTTGCGGGAAACCAGGTCGTTGACGATCTCGTACAGACGGAGCTTCACGCCATAGTCATAGCGGGCGATCAGATCGAGCATGTCCGCCGGCATGGGAATCTTCGGGTACGCCGGATTTTTCTCGAGGGCCGCATTCGCCTTGTTCATGTGAACGATGAGTTTGTCCTGCAGGACGATGCCTACGGCCGGCGCACCCTGGATCTCAAAGGTTCCAAGTTTGAACGGCTGGGCGCTCGACGCCGGATTGCCTTGCCCCAGGAGCAAACCGGGGATCACAAGAGTCAGGATCAGGATGATGGCTACGTTGAGTCGCATGGGCCTCCTTACCTCGCAGCTACAGAGTCTAGCGCAACTCGTGGACAATCGAGTAAGCGCAGGTGTTGGCGTGTGGCGTCATCACGCAAGCGGTTGACAAGCGGTGCTTTCAGCACTACATTTCTAGACAACTGTGTTTTATGCACGGCCTATTGCATCTGCGGATTTCGGGTCTCGACGAAGCGCGGCTGCGCCAATGGCGCCTTCGTTCCTCTGAGACTTCCGCCTGGGGCGTCGTGGCCAAGCTGATTCTTCTGGGGTTGGTTTTGTCGTACTTGCCAAATTGGATGCAGGAGTCGCGCGAGTCCTCGGTGCGGGTGGCGGGGCAGGTCGTCACCGGTAATACCGTCGCCCTCATCCTGGATCGCAGCGGCTCGATGGATCAACGGATGGATATCGTCCAAGAGCGGCTGGCACTGCTGCGGGCGGGCCGAATTTATTCGGAGGTAGCCTGCGAACTCGGCAACACCGAATTCCCGGACTTTGTCCAGTGCCTCGACCGCCTCGTTTCAGAAGCCAATGCCGATGGAGTGTATGTGCTGTCCGACTTTAACTGGAGCTACGACGAAGACCGGCTCGGCAGGGTGCGGCGGGCGTTTGCCGGCAGGAGGCTACGGTTGTATTTGGAAAGCGTCGGCGGGGATCCCCACGCGGAGTTGCTGCGTCTGGCGGAGGAATCCGGGGGCGGCGCCACAGGGCCGGGTCAGTAAGCGCAGCAAGGAGGATCAGATCATGGATAACTGTCGGCGCGGATGGGAGCTGTCAGTCTGTTTTTTTGCGTTGCTGATGGTTAGCGGATGCGGCCGATTGAGCGTAACGGCGCAGAAGACGGCTGTAAACGAAGGCGAGTTCACCCAGATCACCGCCACGGTAAGCAGCGGCGGAGAACCCGCGGCAGAACAACAAGTGGAGTTCCGGGTTGTCGATGGATTTGAATGCGGCGCTCTTTCGGCCAATCAGGCCCCAACGAATGAGATGGGCATGGCCACGGTGAACTTCACCGGGAACATGGGCGTGGAGGACTGCCGGGCAACGGTGGAGGCATCGATCGAGGGTGAATCCGGACGGGCATCCCTGTTTGTGAACAAGCTTCCCCTCACCAGCCTGAGAATCGATGGGGTCAGCCTGTTGGTATTGATCCTGCTGGCTTCGTTTGCGGTGGACAGGGTCGTGCGGGCCGTTTTGTTCCTGCTGGGCTTCTTGCCCGTCTGGCGCAGGCTGGCGCCTGATCCGGACGATCCAACGACGACTTATCAAGCGGCTCAGAGGCACCGGCTCGTATACGCCTTGATGTCCGGCGGGCTGGCGATCGGCGTGCTGAGCTGGCTTGGCAAAGTGAGGGTTTTGACGGCGCTCGGCTTCACACAAGTGGATCCTTTGATTGACACACTATTTACCGGCTTGCTGGTGATGGGTGGCGCGGACCGCGTAGAATCCCTGATGCAGAAACTTGGGGCGGGGAGCGCTGCTGGTGCGCCGCCAGCGACGCCGGTTGAGATCACAGGCCATCTCAGGATTGAAGAGAGCGGCAAAAGCGGGGGTGGCTTGGACGTCAAGGGTACAACCAGCTGAGCCTGCCCCTGCTACTTCTCACTGCGATCTGCGATGCGCACGGACACGCCGGGAGGCGCTCTAAGTCCTGGTGGTAGAATGTTGACCAACGTGGGGTTGTGAGGTAATTGATGCGCGCCACCACCCACCTTCTTGCCATCTCAGCTCTGATTGCCTTTCTCGGGAGTGTCGCCGGAGGTGCGGAACCGGAAAAAATCACCCGCGGCGCCGGTGGTCCCGAGCTGGCGGCCGTTATTTCCGCCCGGCCTGTCTGGAGCGAGCCCGGTATTAATCTGTTGGGGACTCCTTCCCACGACGGCCGCTATCTCTCCTTTGTCGATGCCTCCACCGGCGATCTGGCTGTGCGGGACCTCGCGGCCGGGAAGAATATCCGGCTGACGCACAAAGACCCAGCCGCCCAGAAGGAATTCGCCTACTTTTCAAGCATCTCGCCCGACAGCCGGCAGGTCGCCTACGCCTGGTTCAATGACGAGGGATTTTACGATTTGCGGTTGGCCGCCCTGGAAAGAGATTCGGTCCCGCGGGTGCTTTACCGAAATTCCGAAGCGGGTTTCGTCCAGCCTTGCGCCTGGTCGCCGGACGGGAAGCAGATCCTGACCCTGTTCTTCCGCAAGGACAACATCAGCCAGATCGCTCTGGTTTCCGCCGCCAACGGGTCGGTGCGGACACTGAAGTCGCTGAATTGGGTTTACCCGAAGAAGATGGATTTTTCGCCAGACGGAAAATTCATCGTATATGACTCGACCGTGAAAGAGGGATCGGAGGCGCGGGATATCTTTTTGCTGGCGACCGACGGCAGCCGCGAGGTGCGGCTCGTGGAGCATCCCGCCAACGACATCTTTCCGGTGTGGACCCCCGACGGCAAAGCGGTGCTTTTCGCCAGCGACCGCAGTGGAACCATGGACGCATGGATCGTGGGAGTCGAGCAGGGAGGGGCGGCAGGACAGCCGCGGCTTGTGAAACCGAATCTGGGGCGCTTCTTGCCGATGGGCATCACGCGCGAGGGGAGTTATTACTACGGGTTGCGTTCGGGATCGAGGGATGTCTACCTTGCTCCGGTCGATTGGGAAAACGGCGGCCCTGCGGAAAAACCCGCGCTCGCGAGCCGCAAACTGCGCGGCGCCAATACCTCCCCCGTCTGGTCGCGCGACGGCAGGTATCTCGCTTTTCTTTCCCGCCTGGGGACGGAAAACTTCGGGCAGGAGACGCGGGCCATCACCATACGATCCACGGCTACGGGCGAGGAACGCATCCTGACGCCGAAGCTGGCGTATCTGGAAAAGATCGAATGGTCGCCTGACGGGCGCTCGCTGCTGGCGGCGGGAAGCGACGGAAAAACCCGCGGCGGCCTGTTCACACTCGACACCGAAAGCGGCGACGAGCGCCCGCTGCTACGGGACCATGCGGCGTCTTTCCGCGGCTTCGATGGTGTTTGGTCGGCCGATGGCAACGCCGTCTTTTACATTCGTGACGAGGGGGAGGGCTCCGCAATCCACCGCCTCGATGTGGAGAGCCGCGAAGAGAGAATCGCCTATCGTCCTGATCCCGGGAGGAAACTGCACGCTCTCGCCATCTCGCCGGCCGGGACGGAACTGGCATTTGCCGCGGTCAATGCGGGGGACCAGGCCGAGACGGTGTACGTGTTTTCAATCGGCGATGGTGGGACGCGAGAGCTTCTCAAGTTGCAACGCGGGGGAGTCGCCGAGATCGAGTGGATGCCTGACGGCCGCGCACTGCTGTTGGCCGGCGCCCGCTCGTTGTGGCGAGTTCCCATTGCCGGGACCGAGACACCGCAACAACTGGCGGTGGAGATTTCCGGAGACGCCGGCTTCAGTATGCATCCGGACGGCCGGCAACTCGCCTTCATCGCCGGAGAAACGCAAGCCGAGATTTGGGTGATCGAGGATTTCTTGCCCGGCTTGCATGCGGCGCGGTGATAGGCGGTCGAACGTTGCTTTGGCAGCCGAGACGGTTCCCACGGTCATCGCCCGGTTGGCGCGGCTTGATTAGCGGCTTGACTAGCAGTTTGACGGCTCTTCCACTCATGAGGGTCAAGCTCATCCTGGCTTTTTGGCTCGCCGGCGTCATGCTGGCCGCGAGCGCGCCTGCGGCTGACTTTGAATTGCACCTGCCCGCAGGGTTGGACGCATACATACCCATCCCCTCCGGCAACCCTTTGACGGCTGAGAAAGTGAACCTTGGCCGTGACCTCTTTCACGACAAGCGGCTTTCCCGCGACGAAACGGTGGCCTGCTCCACCTGCCACGACCCCGCCAAAGCTTTCACGGACGAGAGGCCTCTCGCAGTAGGCGTCTTCAGCAGGCAGGGCAACCGGCGTGTTCCGACCCTGGTCAACCGGGCCTATGGCAAGGCCTTCTTCTGGGACGGGCGCATCGCTACCCTCGAGGAGCAGGTGGTGCAGCCCATCCTGAATGACAAAGAGATGGACATGACTCTGGAAGAGGTTGTGGCACGGCTGAAGTCCGTTGACGGGTATCGCGGTCGTTTTCAAGAAGCGTTCGGGATAAGTGAGATTAACAGCGAGAATCTGGCCCACGCGCTGGCAAGTTATGTCCGTACGATCCTTTCGGGGTCTTCGCCCTACGATCGCTATGTGCTGGGGGATTCGAATGCCCTATCGGAGGAAGCCCGCCGGGGCTTGGCTATCTTCCGCGGGAAGGGCAACTGCACGGACTGCCACCTGGGGCCCAACCTGACTGACGAGAGATTCCACAATACCGGCGTTGCTTGGCGCGGCGGCGAGTTGGCAGACACCGGCCGCCACAAGATTACAAACAACGAAATGGACAAGGGCGCCTTCAAGACTCCGACCCTGCGCCAGGTCGTGAGCCGCTCGCCCTACATGCACGACGGCAGTCTTCCCTCGCTCGAAGCGGTGGTCGAGTTCTACAGCCGGGGTGGAAACCGCAACCCTTATCTTGACGCAGAAATTCTGCCTCTGGGACTGACTCAGGAGGAGCAGCGCCTGCTCGTCCGCTTTCTCGAAAGCCTGACGGGTGATCTCCACGAAGGCGTACCCGGCCGGCCGGCCAGGCAGCGCTAGCGGCGTAAGAGGAACCCGCCGCGTGTCGGCGCGGAAAGAAAGGAATGGCTTCTTCCTAAGTGAACCGCCACAAAGAAGTTTCACCTAAGGAAACGAGAACGGACGGACAGACTAGAGGACCGAGGATTCGAGCGGATCGTTGGTTTCCAAGGGCAGGCCTTCTTCCTGGCACAAGATCCGCAGGTACCTGATCAGCTGAGTCGGGGAACCGGCGAAGAAGTCTCGCAAAATCCGCTGAATGGCCATGTTGAGGGCTGCATCGCGGTTCATGACGGGGGCGTAGACGTAGCCACGGCCCTGTTTCCGCCGCGTTACCGCACCCTTCTTGGCGAGACGGTCGAGCAGGGTCATGACGGTGGTATAGGCGAAAGGCCTGAGACGGCGTAACTCGAGTTGCACCTGTCCCACGGTGCCTTCGCCGATCTCCCAGAGCACTTTCATGACTTCCAACTCGAGGGGAGGCAAGAGGCGCTCCGCCCTGATCGGCATCGTGGTCACGGCGCTCACAGATCTTCGTCCCCTTCTTTGATGGCCGACTGCAGCCGTTCCCCAAACAAACTCATAGGCTTAGCAGGGGGCTGCCTCGTCCCGGAGATTGCTTCACTGCCCTGCCTGGCGTCTTTCCGCCCATTGGGCGGATCCCCCACTCTGGATGATATCGACGATTTCCGCTGCTCCCCGGTTACGTCTAAGAACTGGTCCTTCTTGAGGAGGCTCCTCTCCAGGGAGGGATTGTAGCGGGTCCAGTCTTCGAACTCCTGTCTATCGGAAGAGACGGACGAGCGCATGCTCTCCAGCTTCGAATCAAGATCGTCCAGGTAGTGCAGCATCAGCGCCTCAGGGAACATGGGGAGCTTGGGCGAGCCGAACTCGTACTTCCCATGATGACTCAGGATCAGATGTTCCACAAGAAGCTTGAGCTTGGGCGGGAAGCCGGGGAATCCGGCGCATTTCTGATCGAGCATACGCAGCCCGATGGCAATATGGCCGAGCAGTTGCCCCTCGCTTGAATAACCGAACGTGCGGCCGTAGCTCAGTTCGTGAATCTTTCCGATGTCATGCAGTACAATGCCCGCCTTCACCAGGTCTAGGTCGACATAGTCATAATTCTGGACGGCCAGGCGGGCCAAATTGAGAAGCGACAGGATGTGCTCGAGCAGGCCTCCTATGAAGGCATGGTGGAGTGACTTGGCGGCCGGCGCTCTTTTCAGCCGCGAGGCAACCTCGGGGTCATCCAGGAAGCTCTGCAACAGTTGCCTGAGGTGGGGGTTTCCCATCTCGTCCACGGCGGCGCGCAACGAGCCGAACATCTCATCGATATTCCTCGTGGTGTGCGGCAGGAAATCGACAAGTTCCACTTCCGACTCTTCGGCGCGCCGCAAGCGCTGAATCGTCATCTGTGGCCGTTCGCGATAGTTTTGAACGAGGCCGTTGACCTTGACGAAGTCGTCGCGGTCAAACGTGTCGGCGACCTCGTCAATGTCCTCCCATTTTTTTGCATCCACCTGCCCTGTGCGGTCAGACAGGATCAGGGCAAGGTAGGGTTCCCCCGTCTTCCGCAAACGGACTTCCTTCGACTGAACGAGAAAATAGGTGGTGACCATCTCGTTGGGCTGAAGGTCACTGACAAACCGTGTTTTCACAAGAATCTCTTTGGAAATTAGACGTTTGACGGAACGAACCCGCTGCCAGGCCCGCCACGTTGATCCGCACCGGCCCCGATGGGGTTGACGTCCCGCCAGAAATCCGGTCGAGCGGCGCGGAGGTCTCCGGGTGAGCTGGCTTGCTACTGCTCGCTGCCGCTTTCCGCGGGCTGACTTTCGGCAGGCGGACCATCCGCCGGAGGGGCCGCGTCCTTGTCGCTCTTATCGCCGCCGCCGGGCAGGGGTATGAGCCACAGCAGGCGCCGCTTCTTCTTTCGGTTAAGCAGCTCTTCCTTGGTGGTGGTGACGGGCGCCAGCTTAGCCGGATCGCTCCAGGAAGTATCCATGCCCGGCACCGCTCCCGAGTCAAGGTAGCCCGGACGAATTTCAATGTAGGCGTCCTTGCGCAGCTGGCTCAGGTAATCGCGCACGGCCGGGTTCCAGAGCGGTCCCGCGAGCCGATTCTGGATCTCACCTTCCACCTCCTCCAGCTCGGCGAGACCTTCCCTAAACCGCTGGTCCACTTTCAAGATCAGATAGCCGTTCGGAATCTTGATGAGATCGGTGATGTACCCCTCGTTTTGCGCGAAAACCTCGTCTTCCATTTCCTTTCGGAGCTGGCCTTTGCGGAAGACACCGATGTCTCCGCCGTTCGGCGCTGAAGTGGGGTTTTCCGACAGGCGGCGGGCGATCTCAGCGAAGGGCTCTCCCCTCTGGACCCTCTGCAGCACTTCCTTGGCTTTTTTCTCCGCCGCCTCCAATTCTGGTCCCGTCTTGCCCTCCGTGGAGATCAGGATCTCGCGCAGGCGGACACCCTCGGAGCGCTGGAACTCGTCCTTGTGCTCCGTGTAGTACTTTTCGATATCCGCCCGCGGAACCACAATCTTGGACCCGACTTCCTGCCCCAACACCATCTGTGAAAGGACGTTGCTGCGTAGCTGCTCCATGAGATCTTCGGAGGGGATGTTGAATTTCTCCGAAGCCCAGCGGTCGAACTCTTCCACGCTCTTGATCTCATAGCGGCGCATGATCTCGTCCCGCTGCCGCAGCACTTGCGCCTCGACACTCATGTTGAGGTCTTTGCCGCGCTGAATGAGCAAGCGCTCGTCGATCAAATTTCGAAGCGCGTTCTGCTGTGTTTCTTTCAGGAACTGCTGGCGTTCGGCTTCGGCCATGTCCTTTTGCGCTTCCAGGGAAGCGGTTGCTTCCTCTAGGGCCTGCTCGTAGTCGGATCGAGTGATGACATCTCCGTTAACTTTGGCAACCAGTTCCTCGACGACGAGAACGTCAGCCAGGCAGGGAACCGCCGGCAGCAGTAAGGCAAGGGCCAGCAAAAGTCTGTTTTTCATGAGCCGTACCAGAGACATAACCTGGCCCCCGGCGGAATGCGGGATTCTCCGGGGCCGGTGTTTCTTTCCTCTACTCTACTATTTTTCGCAGCACCCTGCCGCTGCGGTTCAGGAAAAGCGCAGCACGGCCGTGGCTTGCGGCCGAAATCCAGTACAATCAGCCTGCTGGAGGGGATCGCATCCCGGCGATCCGGCCTTCAACGCCGCCCGGGTCCCGGCCCTTTGGGAGGAAGTTTCGTGCCACGAATGCTAGCGCTGACCTTAGGGATTACGGGGGCACTTCTTTCCCCCGCGACCGAGGATGGGGATCCCGTTGAAGTGCTTCGGGTACCCACCTACACGGAGGGCATTGTCTTCGACCATGCGGGCAACGCCTATGTATCCCACGACCGCTTTATTACCCGGATCGCCCCCGGAGGCCAAAGCGCGGTTTGGGCCGAGACCGGATCGCCCAACGGCCACAAGGTGCTGGCCGACGGCACGCATCTCGTATGTGACCGCAAGGGGTTTGTTTATCGTTTGGATGCGAACGGCGGGGTTCTTGGCACTGCCTCGTCGGAGTGCGACGGAAAACCTCTGCGGACGCCCAACGATTTGACTCTGGATGCTATGGGCGGATTCTACTTTACCGATCCGGCGGGGGCGCGGGACAGGCCGGCTGGTTCCGTACATTACGTTGACGCGAACGGTAAGACGCACCTGGCCGCCGAGACCCTTTTCTACCCCAACGGCATCGTGATCCGGCCGGACGGCAAGACGCTGCTGGTGGGAGAGAGCATGAGAAACCGCGTGGTCGAGTTTCCGGTGATGGCTCCAGGAAAGCTCGGGCCAATGAGGGTGTTTGCCGAGCTTCCCTCGAAGAGGGCCGCCCAAATCGACAACAAGCCGGATGGCATGGCCCTGGACGAGGCCGGCAACCTCTACGTGGCCCACTACGGCATGGGCCAGGTGCAGGTGCTCGACTCAGCAGGGCAACTCGTTCGCCGCATCGACACGGGACTTCCGTTCACCAGCAATGTCGCTTTTGGCGGGCCCCAGATGCGCCAGCTTTTCGTGACGGGCAGCGAGGGGCCGACGGAGCAGACGGCCGGCCTACTGAAGCGCTTCGACCTCAAGGGCGTCCAAGGTCTTAAGATCCTGCCCGATTCCCGCTGAAGGCTCCAGTCCCCAAACGCCCTCCAAGGAACGTTCCCGCTCGCTTTTTCCCGCGCTGGAAGTCTACGATGAAGGTGCGTTTTCCGATGAGTCATGTTGCCATCGTGGGCGGAGGTATTTCCGGTCTCTCCGCGGCTTACTTCCTTGCGAAGGCAGGATGCAATTGCACTCTGATTGAAAGTTCCCCGGTACTGGGCGGCGTGATCCGCACCGAGACCGTTGACGGCTGCCAGATTGAAGCCGGTCCGGACAGTTTCATCGCCCAAAAACCGTGGGCGATGGAGCTGATTCGCGAGCTAGGCATCGCGGACCAAGTCGTCGGATCGAACGATGCCGCCCGGCGGACGTTCATCTGCCGTTACGGAAGGCTCGTCCCGTTGCCTGACGGCATTCAGTTTCTGGCGCCCACCAAACTGCTCCCTCTCCTCACGACGCCTCTATTCAGCTGGCGAGCTAAAGCCTCCATGGCGATGGAATGGTTCTATCGCCCGCGTCACGAGCAGCCCGATCGCTCTGTCGCCGAGTTCGTTCGCGACCACTACGGGGAGGAGGCCAACGAATACCTGGCGCAGCCGATGCTGGCCGGAGTTTATGGAGGGTCTCCGGAAAAGCTGAGCGTCCGGAGCGTTCTGCCGCGATTCGTCGAAATCGAGCGGCAATACGGCAGCCTGACGCGCGGCATGTTGCGCGCTCGCGGATCTCAAACTGCGGGGTCTTCCCGCAACGGCCGGCCCGATCCCCTTTTCTTAACTTTGCGGGGCGGCATGCAGCAACTCACCGATACTCTCGCGGCGAAAATTCAGAGCACGGTCCGGCGAGTGACTGGGACGGTGGAAGCATTCCGGACCCAAGGCGGAAATTTTCTCCTCTCGGCCCGCGGCGAGACACTGACGGCGGACCAAGTTGTGCTCGCTGTGCCGGCCTATCGGGCGGGGCAACTCCTGCAAGGACGGGATGCGCAACTTGCGGAGTTACTTTGTAGCATTCCCTACAGCTCTTCCATCACCGCCGCGCTGCTTTATGACCGGCCGCCGTGGCGGCATCCGCTCGACGGGTTCGGTTTTCTGATTCCCCGCGCCGAACAGCGGCCCCTTGCCGCGTGCACCTGGGTCAATACGAAGTTCCCTGGAAGAGTGGCGGAAAACCGCGTGCTGCTTCGTGGCTTCCTCGGCGCGGAACAGGCTGAGGCGCTCTCCTCGTCACCGGACCAGGAAGTGGCGCGGCTCGCCGCGCGGGAATGCAAGGAGCTGATGGGCTTCGAGCAGGAGACTTCGGCATGGCGGGTGCACCGTTGGCCGAGGGCGATGGCGCAATATGAGGTCGGGCACCAGCGGCGCATCGAAGAGTTGGAGGCGCGCGCCGCCGCCTTGCCTGGGCTTCATCTCACCGGCAACGCCTATAGCGGCATCGGCATTCCGGATTGCATCCGCCGCAGCCGGGAAGTGGCCGAGAAGGTGATGGCACAGACCGCTAAACGAAGGGATTCGTAATTCGAACGCCCAGAATCTCCTGGCCATCGCCGAGATCCTCCGTGCACAGGGCAACGGCGCTGCTACGGGCGGCTGCGACAATGATCAGCGCGTCCCGGAAGCTAAGAACCGCATCCCGCGCCAGGGCGGCCGCGTCGCGAATGGCAGTGTAGTCGATCGTAAGGACCGGCCACGCCGCCAGCGTGTCCAGACAGTCGAGCGCCTCTTCCACGGAACAAGGCTGGCGAACCTTCCGTGTCAGCGTGACGAACAATTCCTGAAGAACCTGCGTACTGAGACAAAGCCGATCTTGGCGGATCAATTCTCCGATGAGTTTGCGAGCGATGACGTTTTTGGGAGTGCGCCTCTTTTCAAAGGCATAGACCAGCACGTTTGTGTCAACAAACGTCAACGGAGCGCTATCGCTCATACAGGTCTTCGCGCTTCCAGGTTCGCTTGCCGACCTTCACCAGCCCTTTTTCCAGCATTTTCGACAGCCGGGATCTGGCCGCGCGGCGGCGATCGGCCTGATGAACGAGATCGACAAAGAATTCGCGAACAAGTTGATTCACTGTAGTCCGGCGGGTTAGCGCCAAGCGGCGCGCCGCCAGCAGGAGGTCCTCCTCGATTGCCAGGGTCAGGTTGTGAGTCCGCCGCTTTTCCACGGATTCAGTGTAGCACGGGATCCGTGTAACGGATCCCCGGACGAAAGCGCTTACACCCCGTGCTTCCGAATGAGGCCGGTTTCCCGGTGGCGGAGTCCGATTCTTCGCCGAAAGTTGCTTGTTGAAACCGATCCCTCGCCCAGTGCTACACTAGCCCTACTCATCTCGTCTGGCTTGGACCATTGGCGCTCGACTGGCGCGGAAAACGTAGGCTTCTCGTAGAGGGGAAACTGTAAGCTTTTGCTTGACGAAGATTTTGGTCTGTGTAACGCTCTGTTGCGCGTAGTGAAAAGGACATCGTGTGAGAGCCGGATGAGCTTTCGTTTCATGCCGAAGAATCGTCTGTTGCGAGTGGCCGCCCTCGTCGTCTTCTGCCTCCCGGTCTGGGCGCAGGAGCAACCGATTGATTTCCCGCACAACAAGCATGTGGAAAAGGACCTCGAATGCATCGACTGCCACAGCACGGTTGATAGCCAGGCAGCGGCCGGCATGCCCTCCGTGAGGAAATGCATGCTGTGCCACCAGAACGTGGCGACGGATGGGCCTGGCGTCCAGATTCTGCGGCAGTACGCGGAGAAGAAACGCGAGGTGCCCTGGGTTCGCGTGTACAAATTTGAAGTTTCCGCCCACGCGCAGTTCCGCCATGCGCCGCACGTGCGGGCGGGCGTGGAGTGCGCCGCATGCCACGGCGACGTCAGCCGCATGACAGTGGCGACAAAGCAGGTGAACCATACCATGGGCACGTGCCTGACCTGCCACCGCCAGAATAAGGCCAGCGAAGATTGCGCCGCTTGTCACAACTGAAGGAAACGCCATGGACAGACGTAATTTCTTCAAGCTGGTGGGCACGGCGTCGGGCGGCGCCCTGACGGGCGCGTGCGGCCACTCGGCCCGTGAGATTATTCCGCTGCTGATTCCCGAGAAGACGATTGTTCCCGGCGAAGAGGCTTGGCACCCTGGCGTCTGCCGCGAGTGTTCGGCCGGCTGCGGCACCATCGTCCGCGTGATGGAGTCGGAACGGACGATCGAGCTTGACGGCGAGAAAGTGCGGCAACGCATCGCCGCCATCAAGAAAGTGGATGGCAACCCGCTCGATCCGGTGAGTGGCGGCCGTTTGTGCGCGCGCGGGCAAGCGTCTGTCCAAGCCCTCTACAATCCTGACCGGCTGCGTGGCCCGCGCAAGCGCTCCGGGGAACGGGGAATCGCTAGCTTCGAACCGGTTGCCTGGGATGCGGCGATCGCCGAGGCCGTTACCGTCCTGACGCAAGCCGCGGCGAATAACCCGGCCGGCATCGTGTACCTGACGAGAGGGCAAACCGGCACTCGTTCCGCGACAGTCGCCCGTTTTCTTCAGGCCCTGGGCGCCCAGCCCGCTTCCACCTCGGGGTTCGGCGATTTCACGATTGAGCGCAGGGCGGCCGAGCTGGTCTTCGGCTGGCGCGGGCTTCCCGTGTACGAAATGCAGGACGCCACACACGTGTTGGGGATCGGCGCCGATTTCCTAGGCGGTTGGGTCTCGCCTGTCTTCTATGCGCGGCGTTTCGGACACATGCGGCAGGGCCGGCCTGCGCTGCGAGGGACGCTCGTACAGGCCGAGTCGCGTTTCTCTCAGACTGCATGGAGCGCTGACCGCTGGCTGCCTGTACGGCCCGGTGGGGAACACGCTTTCGCGCTTGCCGTCGGAAACCTGTTGCTTGCCGCGGGACGCGGAACATCCGCGGATGTTCCCGAGGGAATCCGGCAGGCCTTTGCTGCTGTGAACCTCAGTGATGTGGTGGAGCGCTGTGGCATCGAGGAACGGCTGTTGCGCCGCGTGGTGCGAGAGTTGGCGGAAGCCTCGCATCCACTGGTGATCGCGGGCGCATCCGTCGTGCAGACCAACTCGCTCCAAGCCGTGGCGGCGGGCAGCGCTCTAAACGTGTTGCTCGGCAACGTTGGCAAAGCGGGTGGTGTGATGCGGTCGGCGGATGGTTTCGTTGCGCAATGGCCGGAAACGCGGCCCGCCTATCGCAATCTTCAAGAGCGGCTCGAAGCCGCCGAAGTGGTACTGCTCGACGGAGCGAACCCGGCGTATACCAGTCCAGCCACGGCAGGCCTTCTCGCGAAGGCCAAGGCGGTAATCAGTTTCTCGCCGGTTGTCGACGACAGCTCGGCCTATGCGGACTTGATTTTGCCCGACCACGCCGCTTTGGAAAGCGCGGCCTTGATCCAACCCGAGGTTGCCGCGGGTCCTTCCATCAGCGGCTCGCGCGCTTATGTGCGGCCGCTTTACGAAACGCGGGCTACGGAAGAGGTGCTCGCTGAGCTGGCGCAGAAACTCGGCAAGCCCATCGATGCCGAGACGCCCGCGAAGGCCTTCCAGACGGTTTTCGACCAGCACGTGGCGAAAGGGGATTGGTCGGGAGCGCAGGAATTTGTGCAATACAGCGAACGGCAGGGCGGCTGGTGGTTCGAGCGTGATACCACGGCTTCCGCGGCGAAACCCGCCGCGGCGAAGCTGGAGCCGTTGCAGGAACCGGAGTTCGAGGGCAGCGCGGAGCAGTTTCCGCTGCAGTTTCAGCCCTACCCGTCGGTGCAGTTCGCCGATGGCGCCGGAGCGAACCTGCCTTGGTTACAGCAGATGCCTGATCCGACCTCGAGCGCCATGTGGGGGCTGCCGGTCGAAGTGGACCCACAAACAGCTAGTCAACTGGGTCTGCGTAACGGCGACACGGTGCGCGTCACGTCGCCCACAGGCCAGATCGAAGCGCCTGTTTACGTGCACCCGGCGGCAATACCGGGCGTGGTGAGCATGGCGATCGGGCAAGGGCACACGCACTACGGACGCTATGCGTCCGGGCGCGGTTCGAATCCGCTGGCGATCGTAGCTCCGCGAACCGAAAGTGCAACCGGCGTGCCCGCTTTCGGCGCGACACGCGTCCGGCTTGAAAAGGTAGCCGGCTCGCAAAGGCTCGTGCAGTTTGCGCGAGCCGACCGGGAAGAGCATCAGCACCGCCCGTGAGTGGCGCATAGGGAAACGAAGGAGACACGGTGCCAGAGACCGCAACGACGAACGAACACCAGGCGGGCGCGGAACATACGCCGCGCTGGGGCATGGCGATCGATCTCGACCGCTGCACGGGCTGCGAGGCCTGCGTGATCGCCTGCCACGCGGAGAACAATATTCCTCTCTCTGACGAAGCTTCCTCGGCGATGGGGCGGGCTAACCACTGGATCCGCATCGACCGCTATTACGAAGGCGAGTTTCCGAACATCAAGGTGAAATACCGGCCAGTCCTGTGCCAGCAGTGCGACGACGCGCCCTGCGAGCCGGTGTGCCCAGTCTATGCAACGTACCAGAACGCGGAAGGGCTGAACGTACAGGTGTACAACCGCTGTGTTGGCACGCGCTACTGCGCCAACAACTGCCCGTACACCGTACGGTTTTTCAACTGGTTCGATCCGGTGTGGCCTGAGCCGCTCGAGTTGCAGTTGAACCCCGATGTTTCGATCCGCCCCGGCGGCGTGATGGAGAAGTGTACGTTTTGCATCCAGAAGATCCAGCGCGGCAAGCTCGACGCGAAAGAGGAAGGGCGGCCGCTGGCGGACGGCGACGTGCAGCCGGCCTGTGTGCAGTCGTGCCCGGCCGAGGCCATGGTCTTCGGGGATTTGAGCGACCACGAAAGCAAAGTTTCGCAGTGGGCCGAAAACGGGCGTGCCGGCAGGCTTCTGGAAGAGCTGGGAGCCAGGCCGCGTGTGTTCTATCTCGAACGGGCGAAGTAGCGGAGAGGATGAACTAAGCGTGACAACCGCGTCTTACATGCAACTGCGGCGTTCGTGTTCCGAAGCGAGCGCCAGCCACGCAGGGCGAGGTCGTCGATGACGACTCTGGCGCAGCCCATCGAACGGGCGCACGACGTCATCCGCGAAGACCTGCTGCGTCCGCTGCGCGGCGCCAGTCCTCTTTATCTGGCGGTCGTCGGTATTTGCGTACTGATCGTCGCGTGGGCGGGCTACGCCTGGTATCACCAGCTTGTCACGGGCATCGGCGTGGCGGGCATCCGCCGGCCGGTCTACTGGGGTTTCTACATCGTCAACTTTGTTTTCTGGATCGGCATTTCGCACGCGGGAACGTTGATCTCCGCCATCTTGCGCCTCACCGACGCGGGCTGGCGCAAGCCGGTGACCCGGGCCGCGGAGGCGATTACCGTCTTCGCGTTGATGATCGGAGGTCTTTTCCCGATCATCCACCTGGGCCGCGCCTGGCTGTTTTACTGGTTGATTCCGTATCCGAATGAACGGCTGTTGTGGCCCAACTTTCGCTCGCCTCTGCTATGGGACATGACGGCGATCTTCGGCTACGTGACGGGAAGCGTTCTTTACCTCTATCTGCCATTGATTCCCGATCTGGCCCAGGCATCCGCGCACACGCAGGGCTGGCGCCGCAAGCTATATCGACTGCTGTCGCTGAATTGGAAGGGCAGCGATCGCGAATGGCACGCGCTCGAGTTGGCGATGAAGTCGATGGCCGTTGTCATCCTGGCCGTGGCGGTCTCCGTGCACTCGGTTGTGGCCTTCGATTTTTCGATGTCGATCGCGCCGATGTGGCACAGCACCATCTTCGCGCCTTACTTCGTTGCGGGAGCGATTTTCAGCGGCATCGCGGCGCTGGTGCTGGCGATGGCGGCGATCCGGCGGTTCCTGCACCTGGAAAATTACCTGCGGCCGATGCACTTCGACAATCTCTCCAAGCTGCTGTTGCTGATGAGTCTGGTGTGGCTGTATTTCACGGCGGCGGAACACCTCACTACGTGGTATGGCAACGAGCCACTCGAGAACGCGGTGCTGAACAACCGGGTGAAGGGCGCCCACGCACCTTTCTTTTGGACCATGATTGTTTGCAACTTCGTGGTTCCGTTTATCCTGCTGGGCATCCGGCGGCTGCGCACGATTCGCACGGCGGTGATCTGCGGCGTCACCGTGCTGATCGGCATGTGGCTTGAGCGGTTCCTGATCGTCGTCGGCACGCTTTCGTATCCGGCGCTGGCGGCCGCCTGGGGCGACTACGCGCCGAGTTGGGTGGAGCTGTCGATCACGGCGGGCACGTTTGCCGCGATGGTGCTTCTCTACCTCTTGTTTGTGAAGCTGTTTCCCATCATCGCGATCTGGGAATATGAGCATGAAGCTGAAGGCTGAATTGCGAGATCACGCGGCGGCCGAGTCGGCCGTGCGCGCGCTGAAGGGCGCGGGCCTCGGGCCGCAGGACATCGAGTTGTTCTCCAGCCGGCCGGTCGAGTTCAAGCGTGGCGTTTTAGACCGGCCCAGCCGCATGTCCTTGTTTGCCGTTGCTGGGGCTTGTCTGAACGGCTCTTTGGCGACGGCCTTCATGTATTACACGCAGCTCGACTATCCGCTCATTACCGGCGGCATGCCGCTGACGTCGGGCTGGGCCACCGGGGTGGTTACGTTTGAACTCACCATGGCCGGCGCCGTAGCGGGGACCGTGATTGGCATGCTGCGGGAGGGCCGCTTCTTCCGGCAAACAAAAGAGGCGCCCGCCGAGATGCGCGAAGACACGATCTATCTGCTGGTGACTTGCCCGGAAAGCTCCGCGGCGAAGACAGCCGACGTTGTTAGGCAAAGTGGCGCTCGAGTCGTCAAGAACTGGGGAGAAAGCGCATGAGTTGGAAGAGCCTTGCGGTTTGCACTCTCGCTTCGCTCGCTGTAGTTGCCGGCGCTTCCGCTGCCGAAAAGAAACTCCCGCCCTGGGAGAAGCCTGTCAAGGCTGGGCGCTACCTCTATCTCGAGCACTGCTCGGTCTGCCACGAAATCAATAAGCCCAAGAGCGAGAAGTTCGGGCCCGTACTGCACCGCGTTTTCCAAATGGAAAAGATGCCGTTTTCCGGCCTCCCCGTCAGTGAGGAATTCATCAAGATCAAGATGAAGGTGGGCGGCGGCATCATGCCGTCGTTTATGGAAGTTCTCAGCGACGACGAGATCGACAAGATCGTCGTGTTCATGAAAACGAAGTAGTGCGCGGTTCCTCTTGTTGCGGCGCCATTCTTCCGGCGTCCCGCCGATGTGCATTTCTGCTTTCCAAGCTAAACTTTCGGACGAGGGCTGTATCCCATGAAACTCGGACTCGGGCTGTACCGCCACATGCTTACGCCCGATAATTTCCGCTTCGCCAAGCAGGCGGGCGCGACGCACATCGTGGCGCATTGGGTGGACTACTTCAAGGGCCGCGTCACCATCCCTGAAACCGACGGCACTACGAACTGGGGCGTCAGCGACAATCGCGGCAAGCTGTGGACTTACGAGGAACTCCGCGACCTGAAGGAGGCGGTGAACGCGGAAGGGCTGGAACTGGCGGCCATTGAAAACCTCGATCCCTCGCACTGGTGCGACGTTCTGCTCGACGGGCCCGCGAGGGAGCAACAACTCGAGGACATCAAAACGATCGTGCGCCGGATGGGCAAGGCGGGCATTCCATGCCTGGGGTACAACTTCAGCATTGCGGGCGTGTGGGGCCACGTGCAGGGGCCGTTTGCACGCGGCGGCGCGGAATCGGTCGGGTTCCTGGGTGAAAAGGGCCCGAAAGAAACGCCGATTCCCAAGGGGCAGGTCTGGAACATGACCTACGATACCAGCGCGCCCGCAGGCGACATCGGCGCTGTCACGTCCGAGCAGCTCTGGCAGCGGTTGGAAATGTTTTTGAAGGCGGTGGTACCCGCTGCCGAGGAGGCCGGCGTGCGGCTGGCGGCGCACCCGGATGACCCGCCGATGCCTACGCTGCGCGGAACGGCGCGGCTCGTCTACCAACCACACCTGTACCAAAAACTGCTTGATATCTACCCCAGCTATTACAACGCTCTGGAATTCTGCCAGGGCACGATCGCCGAGATGTCGGAAGGCGATGTTTATGAGACGATCGAGAAGCACTTGAGGCAGGGAAACATCGCCTACGTGCACTTCCGCAACGTCCGCGGCAAAGTGCCGGAGTATCACGAGGTCTTCGCCGACGAGGGCGATGTGGACTTCGTGCGCTGCATGCGCATCTACCGCAAGAACAGCTACGACGGTGTCATGATCCCCGATCACACCCCGCAGATGACCTGCTCGGCTTCCTGGCATGCGGGCATGGCCTGGGCATTGGGCTACATGCGGGGGATTATCGCAACGCTGGAGTCGGAGTGAAGCCGGGCGATGGCTTGGCGGTTCTCGCTCCCATCCCGCTGTGGCTTGGCTTGACAGCTATCCGACTTCGCTGCCGTTGATCAGTTTTTCCATCGCGGCCAGATGTGCTCTCAGCGCGGACCGGCCTTGCGAAGTTAGCGAATACCAGGTGACGGGTTTGCGGTCCTGGAATTCCTTGCGAGCCTTCACGTAACCTTCTTCTTCCAGCTTGCGCATCTGCGCGCCGAGGTTGCCATCGGTAGCGCCCAACACCGCCTTCAGGCGTGAGAAGCCCAGAGCGTCCGCCCTCGAAAGCAGGACGCACGCGCCCAGCCGGAGACGATGTTCCAGAACGGGATCTAGTCCGGCGACACCGGTTGATACGGCATCCATGCTCTTGTTGCCTTGTTCCATTTGTCCTAGAGGGACGCTGGCCCCCGACTACCCCTGACTGTGTTCCTCTACCGGCGACCTGCGCATTGTGGCGGCCACAACACCCGCCGCCATGAGCACACCGAGCAGCGTCCAACCCCAGCGATCGAAATAACCCACGAGTGCCGCGCCGGCCATGGCCAGCGGCCCAAGCCACAAAAACACGGAAATCCGAAAATGCACGCCGGCCAGGAAATACACCAGGCCTACGACCATCCCGGTCAGTTGTCCGAAGACTTCGTGCGAAAGCCCGTTCGCCAGTGCGATGAGCGTGATCGCGCCCATACCCAGGAAGATGCTGGCCCAGTGGAGCATGTGGCGGCGGCCCATCTCGCGGTCGCGAACGCCGGCCGCTAGGGCGGACCGCATCCCCAACTTCATGCTGACCAGATAAAGTAGCGGGCCCCCTACCAGCAGGAACAGCCCGGCGGTTCGTGGGTCCCAATCCAGCCCCGCCAGACCGCCCAACATGAAGACGGCCCACAGCAGTCCAATGCTGCGGGGCATCGCTTGCGGCCGGTCGCGCTCTACGGCGCCTATCACGTAGTGCAGATCCTCTTTGAGTTGTTCTGGAGTTGCCATAGCGACCCTCCCCTTTACTCTATAAAATAGAGTACTCTAGTTTGTTTGTCAAGGTGTTTTTTTGAGAGGCAGTGTGGCATACGGTGACTTGATGTCCCTGACGGGATGACCCATATACCCATATAAGATGACCCATCTATAAGGGCATGCTATGATCAAGATGTGAAGACGACGATCGAGCTGCCGGATGCACTGCTCGCCGAGGCCAAGAAACACGCGGCCGCTCACGGATTGACCCTCAAGGAAGTCTTGGAAAGCGGGTTGCGAAGGGTTTTAGCATCCGGTTCTGGCCGCAAGAAATTTCGATTGCGCAAGTGCGCAGTCGGTGAGCAGGGACTAGTCCGAGATTTCACGTGGCCGGAAATCCGCGATGAGATCTATCGGGGGCGGGGCGCGTGATTGCCGTCGACAGCAACATCCTAGTCTACGCGCATCGCAAGGATTCCCCGTGGCATATTCCGGCGGAAAAACATCTCACAGACCTGGCTGAAAGTGGTTCGCCCTGGAGCATTCCTTGGCCGTGTGTTCATGAGTTCCTGGGGATAGTCACTAATCCTCGAATTTACAAACGACCCAGTGGGCTTCCAGAGGCTCTTGCGCAAGTCGACGCCTGGTTCGAGTCCCCCTGGCTGTCTGTAATGGGCGAGATCAGCGGGTATTGGGAGGTTCTGGGGTCTCACCTTCGTTCCGGAAGGATCACCGGCTCGACGGTTCACGACGCCAAGGTCGTAGCGATCTGTGAGCAGCACGGAGTTCGGACGTTGTGGTCCGCCGACAGAGACTTTTCGCATTTTCAGGGCATTGAGGTCGTCAATCCGCTGCTTAGCTCACCGCAGGAATGAATACCTTCACCGCGTCTTCACCGCCGTGCCGCTGGCGGTGACCATCAGCATGCTGTTGTTGGCTCCCAGCACTTCGTAGTCGAGGTCGATGCCGACCACGGCGTCCGCGCCAAGTTGGGCCGCCGCCGCTTGCAGTTCGCCAAGCGCGGTTTCCCGGGCGCGGGCCAGCTCTTTCTCGTAAGCTCCCGACCGGCCGCCGACGATGTCGCGGACGCTTGCGAACAGGTCACGAAACAGATTGGCGCCCATGATGGCCTCGCCCGTCACGATGCCGAGGTACTGAGAAATCTCCTTGCCTTGAATGATCGGTGTGGTTGTGATGGTCATCGATCCTTCTCTCTGTGGATTCGCCAGACTCGCCTGACGAGAGTTTTGGTCCGTCTTCTGAGCTAGAATAGGCCGCAAGACAGGTCCTGCCGGCTTGTCTCTTGTTTCTACGAAATAGGCGCCACGAAGGTTCCTCAGCATGAGCGGGCGGTTCCCCGGCGCCGCAGCATCCTGCCCAGCGAGTTTGGAGCAACTTCCGACAGAGTGATCTGGTCTCCCCATGGAAACACGCCCTTACTTTTTGCTTGGCGACCTAGCTTCCAATGTCCTCTCGGGCGCCGCCGTCGGCATGCTCTGCGCAGCTCTTATCGGCGAGTCCTGGAACCACACAGTGGCCATGATCGTGGGAATGGTCCTGGGCATGATCGCGATACTCCCCCTGCAACTCGCGAGCAACATCTTCTTTGGCGCCTTCGAGACCATGCTGCCCATGATGTTGACCGGCATGGCCGTGGGCATGGTCGTTTCGATGGCGGCGGCCGACCGCCTGGTTCCGTGGCAGGAGGCGGCGGTACAGGGAGGCGTGATCGGTCTGGCGGTTCTCATGTTCACGTACCTGCTGAACGCCCTTCTCCATGGGGAGGTTCGCCGTTGGAAAGCGTGACCCAAAAGAAGTGGGACGCCGCGGCCGCCGGCTACGATTTCTTCAACGCCCGGGGACCCTTGGAGCGCTGGGCCCCGGCGAAGAAAGAGTTCTATGCGCCGATGCGCGGCCGGGTGTTGTTCCTGGCCATCGGCACCGGCCTCGACATCCAGTTCTTTCCGCCCGGGCAGGAAGTGGTGGCTCTCGACATTAGCCCCAAGATGCTCGAAAAGGCTCGGCCTCGAGCGCTCAGGTATGACGGCAAATTGAATCTGGTGCAGGCGGATGCGCACGAGCTCGGGTTCCCCGGCCATACCTTCGACCAGGTCTTCACGTCGTGCACGTTCTGCTCGGTGCCCGATCCGGTGCGCGGGCTCCAGGAACTCCGCCGCGTGCTCAAACCCGGCGGCGAGTTGCGCATGTTCGAGCACACCGGCAGCCGCTGGTTTCCCTTCAACGTGATGCTGCATCTCATGAACCCGTTCACTCGCCGCGTCGGTCCCGAAGTCATCCGGAACACGCCTCGGAACGTCCAGAAAGCAGGCTTCCAGGTCCGCCAGGTGCGAAACCTCTACCTCGATGTGGTGAAGACCATTGTCGCCACAGCCTGAAGATTCGCTAGTGCGGATTGCTTCCGGGGAGCCGTCAGGAGAGATGCCCTATCTGTATGAAAAACAGATACTTGTTCCAAGGAATGCCAATCTTGACTCTTCTGTGTAGTATTGCTATCCTAACTATTGGATAAACTATACAAAATCGTATAGTTTGATATCTTCAGCGAGAAACGCAAGGCGCCCGGTCGAGCAGGAAGCGGCGCCTTTCTTTGATGTGGCGGGCGGCAGCAATGCCGTGCGTCCCTTTGGGCAGCTAGGGAGCAGCAATGAATACCTCCACCAATGAACTCGAAGTCCTGACGAGCCAACAGTACAAGTACGGCTTTGTGACCGATATCGAAGCGGAATCGGCGCCGCCCGGCTTGAACGAGGACATCATTCGCTGGATTTCGGCAAAGAAGCAGGAACCCGCGTTCATGCTCGAGTGGCGGTTGAAGGCCTACCGGCATTGGCTGACGATGCAGGAGCCGACGTGGCACAACGTCCACTACCCGCCGATCAACTACCAGGACATCGTTTACTACTCGGCGCCGAAGTCCAAGAAGGACGGCCCCAAGAGCCTGGACGAAGTGGACCCGGAGTTGCTGGCTACCTACGAGAAGCTTGGTATTCCTCTGTCGGAGCGCGCGGCTCTGGCCGGCGTGGCGGTGGACGCGGTCTTCGACAGCGTATCGGTGGCGACGACCTTCAAGGCGAAGCTCCACGATCTTGGCATCATCTTCTGCTCGTTTTCCGAGGCCGTCAGGGAGCATCCCGAGCTGGTGGAAAAGTATTTGGGATCGGTGGTTCCTTACACCGACAATTTCTTCGCGACGCTCAATTCCGCGGTGTTCAGCGACGGTTCTTTCTGTTACGTGCCGAAGGGCGTTCGTTCCCCGATGGAGCTTTCGACGTATTTCCGCATCAACGCCGCCAACACCGGACAGTTTGAGCGCACGCTGATCATCGCCGACGAAGGCGCCTACGTCAGTTATCTGGAAGGCTGCACGGCGCCGATGCGCGACACGAACCAGTTGCACGCCGCGGTGGTCGAACTGGTGGCGCTCGACAACGCCCAGATCAAGTATTCCACGGTGCAGAACTGGTACCCCGGAGACAAAGACGGCAAGGGCGGCATCTACAACTTTGTGACGAAGCGCGGTGCCTGCCGCGGCGTCAATTCGAAAATCTCATGGACGCAGGTCGAGACCGGCTCGGCGATCACGTGGAAGTATCCGAGCTGCATCCTGATCGGCGACAACTCGGTCGGTGAATTTTATTCCGTGGCGGTGACCAACAATCGCCAGCAGGCCGACACCGGGACGAAGATGATCCACATCGGCAAGAACACGAAGAGCAACATCGTCTCGAAGGGCATTTCGGCCGGCTACGGCCAGAACACCTATCGCGGCCTTGTGAAGATGCAGAAAACCGCCGAGGGCGCGCGCAACTTTTCGCAGTGCGATTCGATGCTGATGGGCGACAAATGCGGGGCGCACACGTTTCCGTATCTGGAAGTCAAGAATCCGAGCGCAAAGGTGGAGCACGAGGCCACCACCTCGAAAATCGGTGAAGACCAGCTTTTCTACTGCCAGCAGCGCGGCATCTCGAAGGAAGACGCCGTGTCGATGATCGTCAACGGCTTCTGCAAGGAAGTGTTTCGCGAGCTGCCGATGGAATTCGCCGTGGAAGCGCAAAAGCTGCTCGGCGTCAGCCTGGAAGGCAGCGTCGGGTAACATAGCGCGCTCCGGCATCAAATCAAGCAAGAGGAACTCATGCTCGAAATCAAGAATCTGCGTGTCAAAATCGAGGACAAGGAAATCCTCAAGGGTGTCAACTTTTCCGTCAAGAAGGGCGAAGTACACGCCATCATGGGGCCCAACGGGTCCGGCAAGAGCACACTGGCGCAAGTGATCGCGGGCCGGGAAAACTATGAGATCAGCGGCGGCGAAGTAACCTACTTCGGCAAGGACCTGCTTGCAATGCAGCCCGAGGACCGCGCCCGTGAAGGCATTTTCCTGGCGTTTCAGTATCCGGTGGAGATTCCCGGCGTGAGCAACATGTACTTCCTGCGCACGGCCGTGAACGCAGGACGCAAGCACCGCGGGGAGCCGGAGTTGGACGCCGTCGACTTTCTGCAGCACGCCAGGGGTAAGATGGCCGCCCTCGGCATGGACGACACCATGGTTTCGCGCTCGGTGAACATGGGCTTCTCGGGCGGCGAAAAGAAGCGCAACGAAATTTTTCAAATGTCGATGCTCGAACCGAAGTTGGCGATTCTTGATGAGACGGATTCCGGTCTTGATATCGACGCCCTTAAGACGGTCGCCGACGGCGTCAACGCCCTGCGCAGCCCGGAGCGCGCCACAATCGTCGTGACGCACTATCAGCGGCTGCTGGACTACATCGTCCCCGATTTCGTGCATGTGCTGGCCGACGGCCGCGTCGTCAAGTCGGGAGGTAAAGAACTGGCGCTCGAACTCGAAGAGAAGGGCTATGGCTGGCTCGAAGGCGAAAGCCGGCCGGCGCTGGCGATTTCCTAGCCGGGAGAAGGAATTCATGGTTGCTGTGGCAGAACATTTGAGCACTTACCTCGCGAGCTTCGAGCAGGCCGGGAAGCAGAGGGCTGCCGAGCCGACGTGGCTTGCCGAGCTGCGCCGCGCGGGTATGCAGCGCTTCGCCCAAGCAGGTTTTCCAACCACGCGGCACGAAGAGTATAAGTACACGAACCTTGCCCCGCTGGCAAAAATCCCCTTTCGGCCCGCGGGCGCCGGGCAGCTTAGAGAAGAGCATCTCGGCCCATGGCGATTCGAGTTGAAGGGCGACTGTCTGGTTTTTGTGAACGGCCGGTTCGCGGCAGACCTGTCGCGGCGCAGCGGCAAGAGCGGTCTGGAGGTAGACAGCCTCGCGACGCGCCTTTCCTCGGACGGAGCGAGTGTTGAGCAACATCTCGCCCGCTATACGGCGAAGCGCGACAACGTCTTTGCGGCGCTGAACACCGCATTTTTCGAGGATGGCGCCGTCATCCGCATTCCCGATCGCGCGGTTATCGAGAACCCCGTTCAGTTGATTTTCGTTTCCACCGCCGATGAAGCGGAAACAGTGTCGCATCCCCGGGTGCTGATTGTGGCCGGGCGCGACAGCCAGGCCGCGGTCATCGAAAACTACGTGGGACTCGGCGGCAACGTCTATTGGACGAACGCGGTCACGGAAATCGTGGCCGGCGCGAATGCGCGGATTGAGCACTGCCGCCTGCAGCAGGAACGCACGGCGGGGTTTCATACGGGTTTCGTTGAGATTCATCAGTCCCGCGACAGCCATGTGACCACGCACTCGCTTTCGCTTGGCGGGTCGCTGGTTCGCAATGACGTTGAAGTGGTGCTGGATGACGAGGCCGCGGAAAGCACTCTCACGGGCCTGTACGCCGTTCGCGACCGGCAGCATGTGGATAATCGCACCTGCATCGACCACGCCAAGCCGCACGGCACCAGCCACCAGCTTTACAAAGGGGTGCTCGACGGGCATTCGACGGGCGTTTTCAACGGCAAAATCATTGTGCGGCCCGACGCGCAGAAAACCGACGCGATTCAAAGCAACAAAAATCTGCTGCTTTCGGAGTACGCCAACATCAACACAAAGCCGCAGCTCGAAATCGATGCCAATGACGTGAAGTGCACGCACGGTGCAACTGTCGGCCAGATCGACGAGGAAGCGGTGTTCTATCTGCGTTCGCGCGGCATCGCCTATGCCCAGGCCCGCGCCTTGCTGACGTACGCGTTCGCCGCCGACATACTCGAACGTGTGAGCATCGTGCCCGTTCGCGACTACGTGGAAGCCAAGCTGATGAACTGGCTGGCCGGTGACGGCCGGGAGGTTGCGCGATGACAAGCCGTATTGCAACTCCTGAGTCAACGTTGCAAGCCCGCGCGGCGTTGGATGTCGAATCCATCCGCAAGGACTTCCCGATTCTGCATCAGAACGTGCATGGCAAGCCGCTCGTATATCTCGACAACGCGGCGTCGGCGCAAGTTCCTCAAGCTGTGATCGATGCTCTGCAAAAGTACTACGAGACTGATCGCGCCAATGTGCATCGCGGCGTGCATGAGCTGAGCCAGCGCGCCACCGACGACTACGAAGGCGCGCGCGCCGACATTCAGAAATTTCTCGGCGCGGCCGATACCCGCGAAATCATCTACGTGCGCGGCACGACGGAAGCGATCAACCTGGTGGCCCACAGCTTTGCGCGGCCGCGGCTCGAAGCCGGCGATGAAATTCTCATCTCGGCCATGGAGCACCACTCGAATATCGTGCCTTGGCAGATGCTTTGCGAGGAACGCAAGGCGAAACTCCGCGTCGCCCCCATCAATGACGCGGGCGAACTTCTGCTCGACGAATTCGAGAAGCTGCTCAGCGACCGGACACGGCTGGTGGCTGTCAACCACGTTTCCAATGCGCTCGGGACGATTAACCCGATCCGCGAGATCATCGGGATGGCGCACCGGCGCGGCATCAAGGTCTTACTCGACGGCGCGCAGGCCGTTCCGCATACGGCGGTCAATGTGCGGGAGCTGGATTGCGACTTCTACGCTTTTTCCGGCCACAAGCTTTTCGGGCCGAATGGCATCGGCGTGCTTTACGGAAAGCGGGAGCTGCTGGAAGAGATGCCGCCTTACCAGGGCGGCGGCGACATGATCGCCTCCGTGACGTTCGAGAAGACAATTTATAACGAGCTGCCTTACAAGTTCGAGGCCGGCACGCCGAACGTCTCCGGTTCGATCGGGTTGGGGACCGCCGTGCGGTATCTCAACGGGATCGGGCTGGACCGCATTGAAGCCTATGAGAAAGAGCTGCTGGACTACGGGACCCGCGCGGTCAGCGCGATTCCGGGCTTGCGGCTGATCGGGACGGCGAAAGAGAAGGCCAGCGTGCTGTCGTTTGTGTTGGACGGCGTGCATCCGCATGACGTGGGGACGGTGCTCGACCGCGAAGGCGTCGCCGTGCGCACGGGCCACCATTGCGCGCAGCCCGTGATGCAGCGATTCGGCGTGCCGGCTACCACGCGGGCTTCGCTGGCGTTTTACAACACCCGGGCGGAAATCGACACGCTGGCCGCCGCGATTCACAAGGTGAAGGAGATTTTCGGCTGATGTCGGACCTTCGCGAGCTCTATCAAGAGCTGATCGTCGATCACAGCAGAAACCCGCGGAACTTCCGCAAGCTGGAAAATCCCAGTTGCGCCGCGGACGGCTTTAACCCGCTGTGCGGCGACAAGCTGAAGCTCTTTCTGAAAGTCGAAGACGGCGTAATTAAAGACGCCAGTTTCGAGGGCTCCGGATGCGCGATTTCGACGGCCTCGGCGTCGCTGATGACCGAGATGCTGAAGGGCCAGAAGGTCGAAAACGCCAAGGCCCTCTTCGAGACCTTTCACTACATGCTGACGGGGCCGAAGGATCCGCAGCATCACGCAGCCCAGGGTTTGGGCAAGCTGGCGGTTTTTGCGGGCGTGAGTGAGTTTCCGGCTCGCGTTAAGTGCGCCACACTCGCGTGGCATACGCTCAAGAATGCGCTCGATGGCCACCAGGAGGTTGTTTCCACGGAGTGAAAGGCGGCCGCTAGGCGAGGCGAACATGACGGAGATCGATACCAAAGCGCTTGAAGATAGCGTCATCGCGACACTGAAGACGATTTATGATCCCGAGATCCCGGTCAACATCTACGAACTCGGGTTGGTCTACGATGTTCGCGTCGACCCCTCGGGAGATGCGCACATCAAGATGACGTTGACGGCGCCGAACTGTCCCGCGGCGCAGTCGCTGCCGGAAGAAGTGCGGCGTAAGAGCGAGCTGATTGAAGGTATAACCGCGGCCCATGTGGAGATCGTCTTCGACCCCCCATGGACGCCGGAGAAGATGAACGATTCGGCCAAGCTGATCTTAAACATCCTGTAGCGGGGGACAGCCACCACGCTATGCGGTGATGTTTGAGTCAGGAGCTACAGTATGAGCGTCACTGCGAAACATGGTGACTGTCTCCGGGAGCAAGGCTGGGCCGGTTCGTAGGAAGGACGAAGCGAAAAACCAAACCAACTGCCCGATAGGCGGTGTTCCATGCACTTTAGCGCACAAGAGGAGTACGGATTGCGGTGCCTGTTGCGGCTGGCCGCGGAAGGACCGGGAAAAAGCCTGACGCTGCCCGAAATCAGCCAGGCAGAGGGAATTTCCGTTCCCTATGCCGCGAAGATGATGCGCGTTTTGCGTGACGGCGGCCTTGTGATGAGCGTGCGCGGGCAGTCGGGAGGCTACCGGCTGGCGCAGCCCGCCGACAAGATTGGCGTGAGCAAAGTCCTGGGCGTCTTGGGAAGCCCGCTCTTTGAGGGCGAGTTCTGTGAAAAGCACGCCGGCACCGAAGACACCTGCACGCACTCGATCAACTGCTCGATTCGTTCGCTCTGGCGGGCCGTGCAACTGGTTGTGGACGGCGTGCTGAGCAAGACCACCATCCAGGATCTCGTCCGCGATGAAAAAGAGATGGATTCGTTTGTGAATAATCTTGTTGTCCTTTCCGCCGCTTCCAACTTGAAGAACAAAGACCTTCCGCGCTTTGAATAGGGGTTGAGCATGGTAACTCAGGAACAGGTTCTCGATGCCCTGCGGGTCGTGGTCGATCCCGACCTGCACCGCGACATCGTCTCTCTCGGCTTCGTGAAGGAACTCAAAGTCCACGACAACCGGGTTTCCTTCCACGTCCAGTTGACCACGCCGGCTTGCCCGGTGAAGGATCAGCTCAAACAGCAGGCCGAAGACGCGGTGAAAGCTCTGCCGGGCGTTGAGGCTGTCAGTGTGAGCATGACCTCGGAAGTACGCGCTCACGGCGCGATGGGCGGTCTGTTGCCCGGTGTCAAGAACGTGATTCCCGTGGCGTCCGGCAAAGGCGGCGTCGGGAAGTCCACGGTATCGGCGAATCTGGCGGTCGCTCTATCCAAGACGGGCGCGAAAGTCGGTCTCCTCGATGCCGATGTCTACGGACCCAGCATTCCGACGATCCTGGGCATCACCGAAAAACCCAAGCCCAGCCAGCGCGGCATTCTGCCCGTGGTGGCGTATGGCGTGCCGGTGATTTCCGCGGGCTTTTTCATCCAGCCCGACCAGGCCGTCGTTTGGCGCGGCCCGATGCTCGCCAAGATGATTGAACAGTTTTTGAGCCAGGTGGATTGGGGCGAACTCGATTACCTGATTGTCGATCTTCCGCCCGGAACGGGTGACGTGCAGTTAACGCTGTGCCAGCGCATCCCGCTGACGGGCGCGGTGATCGTGACGACGCCGCAGCCAGTGGCGGTGAACATTGCAGAAAAGGCGATCATCATGTTCCAGCAGCTCAAAACGCCCGTTCTGGGTGTGATCGAAAACATGAGCTACTGGGAATCGCGCAAGACCGGCGAGCGCGAGTACATCTTCGGCAGCGGCGGCGCCGACAAGATCAGCGAGAAATGGGGCTTCCCGGTGCTCGGCAAAATTCCGTTGACGACGACCATCCGCGAGACCTCCGACGGCGGCCGGCCCATCGTCCTGGAAGATGCCACTTCACCTTCGGCGGAGGCCTTCAATTACGCGGCGAAAAACCTGGCGGCGCAAATCAGCGTGCGCAATTTGAAGGCGGAAGCCGAAGATCTGGTGAAGATCAGTTTTTAGTAGGGGCACGGCATGCCGTGCCAGCGAGAAGCCGGTGTTTTCGGGCACGCCGTGGCGTGCCCCTACGTGTTCCCCTAGTATCTGTCGAGCTAGGCCATGTCCACTTCCCAATCCGAAGCGCCCAAGCCCGTCGAAATCACGCGGGCCAACCAGCACGACATCAAGATCCGCTGGAAAGGCGGCCTTGAGATCATCTATCCCGCCCGCCTTTTGCGGATGCAGTGTCCCTGTGCCATGTGCGTCGATGAGATGACGGGACGCCGCACGCTGCAGGAAAGCGCCGTGCCGCAGGATGTCTATCCCACCGGTATCGACCGCATCGGGCACTACGCCATCCAGATCTACTGGAGCGACGGCCACAACTCCGGCATCTACACCTGGGAACGCCTGTACGAATTGGCGGATAAGGTTCCTTCCTCGTAGGCGCCGCTGGCCGCACGAAAAGCGGCCATGTGGAGAACGCCCTCGGACCCCTCCTGAACAGTAAGATAGAATCGCCATGCCCGCCGCGCGCCGAAACGCCGGAACCCGACCGCCAGGCTTCGGACGCCTTTTCGGCGACCTACGCGTTCGCCCCAAGCTGATTGTTCTGCACAATTTGTTCTTCCTGGTGTTGGCAGGAGCCATCTATTTCGCGTTGATTCCCGGCATCGAGGAGCGCACGGCGCTCGACCTCGCTCGCGAAACCGTGCTGATGAAGGAGATGTTCGCGCGGGGCAGCCCCCGATCGCCGGTCGCGGAGTTGGAGATCTATCAACACCAGGAAGGGTCCGCGGAGGAACTCTCGATTCCTGATTCGATCCGCTTGTGGCTTGAGGAAAACCCCGGCGCGGTGTGGGAAGATCCCGCCGCCTCAGAGTACCTTTACCGCAAGGATCCAGTCTCGGGGCACTACGCTCGGCTCACCATTCCCGTGGATTTCTACGACATGCTGATGGCTCGCGCCCGCCGGGACTTATTTCTGGTGCTGGGAGCTGCCTACTTGCTCGCCGTGGGCGTACTCGAATTTGTGATCATGCCTCGTTATGTTTACCGGCCGATCCGCGTGACTTTAGAGGCGGACGAAGCGACCCGCCAGGGCGACCGGGAACACGAGATCATTGAACCGCACCTGATCCCGGGCGACGAGATCGGTGACATCATGCGGTCCCGTAACAAGACCGTCTCGAAGCTGCGCGACCAGGAAGCGCACCTGGAGCGCGCGCTCAAACGGCTGGAAGAGCTGGCTCGCGATTTGCAGCGGAAGAACGACATGCTCGAAGCGGCCAAAAACACCATGGCCGCGCAGGATCGGTTGGTGAGCCTGGGGCTGCTCAGCGCCTCGGTCGCCCACGAGTTGAATACGCCGCTCACTGTTCTGCATGGGTCCATCGAAAAGCTGCTCGAGACCGTTCACGACCCCGCCGCCCAGCAGCGTCTGGAACGGACCCTTCGGGTGGCGGAGCGGCTGCGCACGATCAGCGTTAGTCTGCTCGACTTTTCGCGGCAGCGCCGGGAGGAGACCGAGCCTCTGGCCGTGCGTCCTCTGATTGACGAGGCCTGGGCCCTCGTGGCAATCGACGAACGGGCGGGCGCCATCGAATTTTCCAACTGCGTGGATGCCGCCGAACTCGTTGCCGGCAATCATGACCGCATGATGCAGGTGTTTGTGAACCTCCTTCGCAACGCGATTTACGCGATCGAAAATCAGGGGCGCATCGTCGTTCACGCGGCGAAGGAAGACGTTGACGGCCGGCCTTGGGTGACGATTGCCGTGGACGATGATGGGCTTGGCATCCCCGAGGATGTGCTTCCCAATATCTTTGAGGCCTTTGTCACCAGCCGTCTCGACTCGCGCGGCACGGGACTTGGACTGACCGTGGCGGAAGGTATCGTCCATCAGCACGGGGGCACGCTCAAGGCGTATAATCGCTCCGAAGGCGGCGCGCGGCTCGAGGTGAAACTTCCGGCAAGCGAGACCGGGGGACCCGAATCGGCCCAAAAAATTTGAGCCACCCCCGCTCTTTCGGGCTACACTTGGGGAGGTATAGCCCCTACACGGCGGCGGACCGCCGCCGGCGAGGGCCGGCCCATGAAGGCATCGCCGCAATCTTCGAGCGCAGTCGCCCGCCGCTCAACCGCGGTCGATATAGCTGTCCTTGACGACGACAACGATTTCATCCACTACATCGAAGATTTTCTTAAAGACGAGGGGCTTTATTCGGTCCGGGCGTTTTCCCATCCCGACGATCTTTTCCTGAGCTGCGATCAAAAACGGCCGGACATCGTCTTGCTTGACATGAAGATGGGGCCTTTCAAGGGCGAGGCCGTCCTCGACGAGTTGCAAAGCCGCCACGCCGACCTTTGCGTGATCATCGTGACGGGCTACCCTTCTTTGGAGGACATGCGCGCCACTTTCAAGCGCAAAGTCTTCGACTACCTCGCGAAACCCTTCTCGCTGGCACAGCTTCGACAGACACTCAGAAACGCGGTGGACGCCTTTGATCTCGGCCGCACGCCGCAGGACCGCTTGCGCGGGGCACTCGGCCATCGCATCAAGATCCTGCGGGTCGAGCGCGACTGGTCATTGAAGGATCTTGCGGCGCAAACCGGCGTGAGCGTTTCGCAGCTAAGCTCGATTGAGCGCGGCGCCCACATGCCCAGCATCGAGAGCCTGCTCTCGCTGTGCCACGCCTTCGCACTGAAGCCTTCGGAGTTGTTCGCGTCGATCGATTTTTAGCGGCTTGCCTCCATCACGGTAATTTGCGTAACGGCAATGCTGCCGCCGAAGCAAACTTCCACGTCGGTTCCCCGGCCGCGCTTCCGCTGCGAATAGCTTCCGTCGTAGACGAAAAGATCTTGCTCTTCCTTGAAACTAAGAGGCAGCGGCGCGGGCTCGAGCGGGCAGTACACCACCTGAGGCGTGCCTCTAACGGAGTCAGGATTGGGCAGATTGACGTTCCAAAAGGCCCCCGGGGTCCAGGGGCGCGTGAGCAGGTCCGCCAACACCGGCCTTGTCCATTCCACCGTCCGCGGCCAATCGTCGCTGGTCAGTGGCCGGGCGTGATACTGCGAGATGGCGATACCTCGGAGTCCATGAATGGCCGCTTCGCGCACCGCCGCCACGGTGCCTGAATGGTAGACATCAATGCCCAAATTGCCGCCGTTGTTGATGCCCGCCAGCACGCACTCAATGCCGGGAGCGAAGCGGTGCAGCGCCACGCGGACACAGTCGGCCGGTGTGCCCTCCACGGAAAACGACCCGTCGGAACGCCTTGCAACGCGGAAGGGCCGGTCCGTGGTCGTCTGATGGCTGCAGCCCGACGCGGCGGAAGCCGGGGCCATCACGATTGGCTCAACCAATCCCCCTACCGCTTCCCGTAAGGCCCGCAGGCCGGGCGCCTCAATGCCGTCGTCGTTGGTCAAAAGAACCTTCATTCCGAAACCTGCTTTCCAACCCATTGTGTCAGAAAGCCGGACGGCCTAGAACCGCTGTACTGGCTCCGAGGCGAGTCATTGCCGGCTACTGCACGCGTAGTTGATGCAAAAGTGTTGATTCCTCAGCAGGCGCAGTTCCGCGGGTGACTTTCAGGGGCGCCCAAGTGAGAGGCCTTCCGCACGGGCGTTGGAATAATTAGCGTTTTGCCAGGAAAAAAGACATGATGAGCGCTTTTTCTTGAAATAATCCCCGGTTCTGTAATATGATCTTGACGTAATTCTCATCCCCTCAAGCGGCGCGGAGGAGGCGTCGTCCCTCTTGACGAACAGCCACGTGGAGTAGTACTCCGCAGTCTGTTTTCGAAGACCCCTGAAACTGCTGTATCTACGCCCAGAAAATGGGTGACGGGGAGTCTCTGCGAACCGAGGACGGCGGCTTCGATTATCCGTAGGAGGGTAGAGGGCGTCTTGGAAATGCACCGGGCAATTAAACATCGTTCGAGGCTTGACCTGATGAGCGCTATGACTGCCGGAAGCTTTACTGATTTGTTTTTTAGGATCTCGCTTCGAGTGTTCTGGAAAGTGGCCGCGGCTTTTGCCGTTGTGGCGGGCATCACTGTATCGCCGCTTTCTCACGTTTGGGCGCAAGGTCCTGCCGCGGCTTCGCAAAGCGGCGCCTTCCCGAACTTCGACGCCCGAATCCTTCAGGGGTTCGCGAACGCCGGCAGTCCGGCTGCGCGCATCGCGGCCGTGGAGGACGAAGCTGGCGCCCGCCGCACCGCCATTGAGGCCGGCTGGCCGGGCGCGCAGTACACGCTCGACGCCAGTGGGTTTCTGCGGTCGCTACAGGCGGAGGGGGCGCCGCTAAGCGCGGCCGCCCAGGGGGACGCCGCGGACGCCAGCCGGCGGTTTCTTGAGGAACATGAACCGTTCTTCGGCCTGCCAAGCGGGGGAATGCGCGACTTTCGGCTGATCTCACAGCAGCCGGATGAGAGCGCCGTGCTTGTCCGCTTCGGTCAGACGGCCGGCGGGTTGCCGGTTTACAACGGGCAAATCCGTCTGACCCTGAACTCTTCCGGGCAGATAACGCAGGTAGACATCGGAGACCTGGCCCGTGGCGGCGCGCTCGTTGCCAGCCCGGCGCTCAGCGCGGAGGAAGCGGTGCGGGCAGCCCTCCGCATGCACGGCTGGAATGCATCGACAGAGCTGATCCCCACGGACCCGGATGCGGAGGGGCGGCTCTTTTTCGAGAATCCGCTGGGGCCGGCGCGGACGCCGATTCGGGTCGAACTCGTGGTTTTCCCCCTGGCCGAGTCGGAGGCGCGGCCCGCCTACCGGATTTTTCTTGAAATCGACGGCAAAAACTGGTTCGAGCTTCTGCTCGATGCCGGGAACGGCAACCTGCTTCTCCGCCACAACCTCTACCGGTCAGCGGCCCAGGGCCGCGTCTGGAAGCTCTCCCCGTTGAAGGGGCCTCGCGAACAGGTCACGTTTCCCGAGGGCTGGCTTGGCCCCGGGCAAACGCGAACCACGGGCAACAATATCGATGCCTACCTCGACACGGACTTCGACAACGTACCGGATCAGGCGTCGCGTCCGAACATCCAAAACGGGCGGGCCGTCAGCTCCAGTCAGTTGTTCGATTTCCCCGCAGGGGAAGGATCGACGGGACAGAATCCCCGCGACTTCCCCGCGGCGGCAGTGACGAACCTCTTCTACCTCGGCAACGAGGCGCACGATTACTTCTACACGCTGGGATTTGATGAAGCGGCTGGGAACTTTCAGACCGACAATTTCGGGCGGGGCGGCGCCGGAAACGACGCCGTCAGGGTAGAGGCCCAGGATGGACTCAATGGGGCCAGCTTTTCCGCCACACCCGACGGCGTGCCTCCGCGCGCTCAGTTCGGATTATTCGACTTCCAGAGAACGCCGACGCCGACGGACGACAAGGATGCCGCCTACGAGGCGCAAGTTGTGGTTCACGAGCTGGCGCACGGGTTTACCACTCGCGTGGTCGGCGGCCCCGATGTCGTCAACTGCCTGAACGGGTTGCAATCGGCCGGCATGTCGGAAGGGTGGTCGGACTACTTCGCCGCCAGCTATTCCAGCGACCCGATTCAAGGCGCCTATCTCACCGGCACACCAGGCGGCGCCCGCAGGCACAGTTTCGAGGGCTATCCGTTCACCTACGAGCACCTCGGCAATACCGGATGGGTTATCCCTCACGACGACGGCGAGATCTGGGCCGCGGCACTGTGGGACATCCGCAAGGAACTCGGCAGATCCACGGCCGACCAGCTGATTGCGCGAGCCTTGAAACTCACACCCTGCGGTCCCAGCATGGTCGATGCCCGGCAGGCCGTGTTGCAGGCCGACGCCAATACGGGCGCAGCCAATCGCGCCAAGCTGTGGGAGATCTTCGCGCGGCACGGTCTGGGCAACTCGGCTAGAGGCGTGGACGGAAACAACATTATCACGGGAACCGTTTTCACCGCCGCCTTTGACCGTCCTTTCGATCTGCAGCCGGGAAACCGCGCGCCCGTCGTCACAAGCCAGCCTGCTTTTTCCACGGGCGTAGGCCAATCCTATCAGTACAACATCGCGGCGACGGACCCCGACGGCGACCTGCTGACTTATACGGTGAGCGAAGGCCCGCCGGGTCTTACGGTCAGCCCCGCGGGCCGGGTCGGCTGGACGGCCACGTTTACGGGGCAGCGCGTCAAGATCACTGTCGCCGACGGAAAGGGCGGTCGGGCGATGCACGGCTTCTACATTCCGGTGATTACCCAATTGTTCCCCAATCAGAACGTCGAAATCGGGGGCGCGCAAAACAGCCTTGGCTTGGGCGGCATCATCGTTCCCAACGGTTCACCCGCGCTGCAGTTCACGATGCGTGGCGGCTCCGGAAACCCCGACCTTCTCGTGCTGGGCCCGGACGGCTCGGTGGGTGGCTTCTCCCGCCCGGGATCCACGGAGACTTTTTCGATCGCGGCCCCCAGGCCAGGTGTCTGGCTGGTCCAAGTGGCGGGAGTGGCAACCTATTCCGGCGTCTCCCTCAAGGCGACGCTTCCTGTGCCGACGGTGCTGGCGAAAGACACGACCTTGCGAAATCGCTCCGGCGACCGCACCAGCGAGACGTTCTATCGCGTGACGGTGCCCCCGGGAGTGCCGGTGCTACGCATAGTCACAACCGGTGGCACGGGTGATGCGGATCTCTTTGTGAAAAGGGGCGCGATCCCGGCTTGTCAGGATGTGCTTCTCATCCTTCTCGGGCAGTGTGATGTCGACGAAGTATCGATTGCAAACGGCAACGAGGAAGTCATCGAAATTGTAAACCCCGAGCCTGGTGACTGGTTTATCAACGTGCTTGGATTCGAAGCCTACTTCGGCCTGAACCTGACCGTGGGATTTCCGCAACCCACCATCAAGAATGGCGGAGTTGTGCTGGCGACGCAGACGCCCGCTGTAGCCCAGGCTCCGGCCCGCTCGATCATCAGCGTTTACGGCGACGGTTTCGCGCCTCCGGGGACACTGGTAACCGATCCCGTGCTCGACGGCACGGGCAAAGTCTCCACCACGCTCGCGAACACCTGCCTTGAAATTAACGGCAACCGCTCGCCGATGTTCGCTGTAATGCCGACGCAGGTGAATGCGCAGATCTCCGAGAAGGTGATGCCGGGGGCCGCCAGCGCGGTGGTCATTCGCGGCTGTGGCACATTGAGCGAAACGCGCAGTGCGCCGGTCGGCCTTGTGGTGACCGAGGCGGCGCCGGCTTTCTTTAACTTCACCAATCAGGCGTCCGGCGTGAACCCCATCGCGGCCGTGCACGGCGGCGGCCCCGACCTGGTGGGAGAACCTGGATTGATTGCGGGGGCGGTATTCACTCCCGCCGAACCGAATGGCATTGTCAGCCTTTTCGGCACCGGATTCGGCGGCACGAACCCGCCGCTCCCGGCCGGCGCGATTCCCGGCACATCCGTTCCCGACGGCGTTGCGCGCGCCACGGGCGCTGTCGCGGTGACGGTCGGGGGCATTCCCGTGCCCGCTGAGGATGTCTACTACGCCGGTACCGCCCCTTGCTGCGCCGGCCTTGACGAACTGGTGATCCGTGTGCCCGCCAACGCCCCCGATGGCAACCTACCGGTGCGGTTCACCATCGGCGGCATTTCCAGCCCGGAGGGGCCGTATATCACAGTGAAGAAGCCGTAGGGCGGTGGATTCCTGGCCGCTTTCAACCTCAAGCCCACATGGCAGCACCGCCTTCCATTTGTTGACCTGCTCGCGACATTTTGCGTTAATACCTGGGGAAACAAATGTTGTCTGAGGGATTTAGGGCGGTTTTTCTGACGCTTCTCCTTTCCTGGCCGGCGCTCGGTGAGAGCTTTGTGTCGGGCGTCGTGCGTGAGCGTGTCGGAGACCAGCTAGCGCCGGCAGCAGGCGTCGCGGTCTATGCTTCTGCTGAGGGTGTAGGGGTTGTGGCCGTGGCGGACTCCGATGCCGCGGGCCAGTATGTGCTGCGCAACCTGCCCGCGGCCCGTTACAGGGTCTTTCTCGATAGCTCGAGGTTTTTGATCACGTTCACAAACGGGAGAAGGGCCCACGAGGCAAGGCTCACTTGTACTGTCGAAGGCGAATGCGGTTCTGTGGATTTCGAGCTTGTCCGCGGCGGCGCTGTGGAAGGCTATGTGGTGGACACCTTTGGCGAGCCATTGCAGGACGTCAGTTTGAAGGTGCGCGGGATCGATCCTGAGGCGGACAGTGGGTTGGGCGATTACATCAAAGGGGGTGGATCCGACGATCGCGGCTATTTTCGGCTGTGGGGAGTCACGCCGGGAACGTACCACTTGGTGGCGGACCCGTTGCCGGTCTATCACCAAGGGCCTCAGTACACGGCTGATCCTGTCCGCGTGACGGTGCAGTCTGGGGAGGAAGTCTCTGGTCTCCAGATCGTCATGCAGTTGTCCGAAGTGTATTGGGTATGGGGACGTGTCGTTTCTTTGCCCGACGATGGAAAATTCCGCGAGATTCGGGCGCGTGAGGTGAGTACGCCGGAAGGCTCTGGGCGTGGCTTTTCGACCATTCTAGGCTCCGAAGGCCGTTTCTCTCTCGAAGGCCTCTCTTCCGGCGTGTATGTCTTGAGCCTGGGTACCGAGAATTTACGGCATGAGTATGGGTATCTCCCGTTAGGCGCCCTCGAAGTGACACGCAATCTTGAGGACGTAATCCTTCGTCCTTTGCCGCCCACCGGCGTTCGAGGCAAGCTCTTGTTGGAGGGTTTTGAGGACGGCGCTGATATCCATGCGCCGGAATTCTACAGCTTCGGGCTGCACCATCCAGACGGTCAGCCGGTGGTGAGCATCCAAGCCCGCGCACCAGGATGGGAGTTCGAACGCACGGATCTGCCGCCGGGCGAATACGACCTGCGGCCCGGGTTTTACGTTCCGTATCTAAAGAACCCGAACGAAGCCGCCGACGGCCCAGTCAAACGTATTCACGTCTCGGAGGGGAAGATTGAGACGCTAAGTCTCGTCCTTTCGGCGCGAGGAAGCCGGATCACCGGGCGCGTGTGGACCTCGAGGTCCGGCGATCAGGAGCAGATTCCCGCATCTCACTATCGAGTGGGCTTACGAATCAGACATGGGAATAGCAAGTATGACCGGCAAAGCGTAGTAGCCGACCAGGAAGGCCGCTTCAGCTTCGGTCTCCTTCGTCCCGGAGAGTATGAGATTTGCGCCTGGCCCGACCTTGACCGGCAGGAGGTTCGAGGAACGCAGGCGTGGGAGGAAGCGGGTGAGTCGGTTCGGCGTTTCACTCTGAAAGAGGAGATGGATGTCGAAATCGATCTGACGGCTGTGCCATGACAATCACCCAGCGTAGCGCAGGGATCGCCTTCCTGGTGTTCGCCTTGACCGGGGTGCTTTCGCCCCAGGGCGTAGGCCCCTCTTCCGACCGACGGAACGGAGAGGTCACAGGGCGTGTGATTGCCGCCCGCAATGGGGAGCCGCTGAAAGGCGCGGCGGTCACTTTGCGCGCTGATGAGGACGAGAAGGAGTTCCCACGCAGGTTAGTGAGGACAACCGTCTCCGGCGCCGACGGACGTTTTCGCTTCGCGGAGCTGCCGAACGGCGTCTACTGGGTAAATGCCAGCAAGTCAACCTATCGGACCCGATACAACCTCACCTATCGTGTCTCGCTGTCGGGAGCAAACGCCCGCGACTCCGCTGAGATCTCCATGGTTCGTCCGGCCGTCGTCTCCGGGCGCGTGCTGGACCCGCGGGGCCGCCCGCTTCCAAGGGCACGAGTGTCCTTCCTGGAGCGCGAATTTCGGAATGCGCGCCCGACTTTGAACGCCGGGAGCACCAACGAGACGGACGATCGTGGGAACTTTCGCATGACCTTTCCTCGGGAGCTTGGTATGGCCGCACTCTGCGCCGAAGGGCCCCAGGAGGTCCAGCTCGCTGGTGTGAATGTGCAGCGCTATGTGCCGCAGTGTTATCCGCAGGGCGGCGGCGCCGGCCCGCTTGCGCTGATGCCGTTAACCGCGGATGTCGAAATCGCTGGGATCGAGCTTCAACTGCAGGCCGCGCCCGAAACGGTCGCCGCCGGCGTAGTGGTTTCGGGAGCCTCGGGGAGACCCTGCGAGAGATGCTCCTGGGATCTGTTTCAACGGATGGGATCAGCCTGGCTTCAGCGGATGGGAAGTAACATACGCCACGGTTCATTCATGATTCGTGGACTCACACCGGGGGAATACCGCATCCTCGCTACCGAGCAGACAGGTGACACCAGGTTAGCCGCCGCGGAATCATTTCACGTTATCCCGGATCGTGCGACCGAGGTGCGGTTGACGACGCAGGCCCCAGGCCGGCTGTCGGGCCGGGTTGTGTTCAGCGGGGAACCCAAAGCGTGGGGAACCCGCAAAGGCAGACTGTCAGTGGATCCCATTGACAGGTTTGGCTTCCCGTCGCTGTTCGATCAAGGGCAGTTCGATTTCGACCATTCCGATTTCGAGCTGGGACCCCTCGGACCCGGGGAGCATACTCTACACGTTTGGGTGCCGGACGACATCGCCTATCTGGAGAGTGTGGAGCTGCGGGGGCGCCCTCTGCTTTCACGGATGTTGCGGATACCCGCGGGCGAGTCCCTCGATGGCTTGGAAGTGCGGCTCGCGTTCGACGTCGCCGAAGTGAGCGGCGTTGTCGAGGCTGCCTCCATCCAGGTGAATGATCGTTTGGCGCTCTTCTCTTCGGTCGTGCTGATCCCCGAGGGGGAAGGAACCGAATACCGCGACAGGGTGTACACGCAATCCGATGGCGAGGGCCGAATCCGGCCGCAGAAGATGCCGCCGGGATCCTACTTTGTTTGCGCCCTGCCGCCTTCACACTTTCTGCAACTGGAGGATCCTCAGGTCCAGGCGCGTGTCAGCGCCTACGCTCAACGCGTCCGCCTCAAGCCGAATGAAAAGCTCACGCTCAAGCTTGTCCGCGTCCCCGAGCAGGCGTTTCGGTAGAGTCACGGCCAAGCATGAAAACGGCGGCCAGACTTGGCCGCGCCGCGCTCGTCCGGGCGGCAACACGCCGGATTGAAACGGATCCGCTTCAACCTTGCCGTATGCGAACTTAAAAGGTACAATTGTACAAGATGGCATCACTGGTCATCGACACGTCCGCTCTTCTTGCAGTGCTGCTAAACGAGCCCACCCGGCCCGCGCTCATTCGAGGGACGGAGGGCTACAGTCTCGTCGGCGCTCCGTCCCTCCCTTGGGAGGTTGGTAATGCGCTGGTCGCGGGTGTTCGCCGGCGGCGGATCTCGACAACAGCATTGCGGCGGGTGTGGGCGAGCTACCGGACGATACCTGTTCGCCTGGCTGAGATCGACGCCGAAAACGCGCTGCAGGCCGCGCTCGACGCAGGACTGTATGCCTACGATGCGTATGTCCTGGAGACCGCCCGCGCGGAGCGTCTTCCTCTGCTCACGCTGGACCGCGCTTTGGCCCGGGCGGCGAGGCGGCTGGGTGTGAAAACCATGGAGTACGAACGATGAAAGTCTACACCTACTCGCAAGCCAGGCAACAACTAGCCGAGCTGCTCAATCGTGCCCGGCGGGAAGGACAGGTGGAAATCCGGCGCCGGGATGGCCAGACTTTTGTCGTTCGCGCCGCCTCTTCGACCGGTTCGCCGCTGGACGTGCCGGGAGTCGACGCCGGCCTGTCACGGCAGGAAATTGTGGATCTGGTCCGCGCAAGCCGGCGGTCTACCGCGCGGCTCCTCAAGGGGAAAGCATCCCGACGCAAGCGCCGATAGCCGCTGAAAAAGCGTCAGCCAACTGGATCTTGAGCCTCGTCCTTTGCCGGATTGTTGCCCAACCGCCCCGTCTCAGGCCGATGTCGGAGCTTTGCTTGCGCGGTCACACTCAACACTTTGAACGCCGCTCAGCGGGAAACTGGATGACCCGTTCGGGGCGCACCAAGGCGTTAGCCTGTGCGCTTCGGGCGTTGGTGGCGAGGATGACCAATCCAGGGTAGTTCTCCACGCGTTGCAGCAAATAAGAGATCTCCAGGTTCGCGTAGCGGTCGTGGCTGTCCTTCACCTCGGTGCGCTTGCCGAACAGCGCGTCAGCCTCGTCGAAGAGTAGAACCGCGTTAGAAAGCTCAACGTTGTCGAAGATTCGCTGCAGATTCTTTTCCGTCTCCCCGATGTACTTGCTCACGACCTGTCCCAAATCGACCCGGCAAAGCGCAAGGTTGAGTTCGTTTGCGATCACTGCCGCGGCTACTGTTTTGTCCGGACCGCTGGGACCCACGAACAAGGCGGTGATACCCGCTTGTGGCGACGTTTTCGTAGAACGCCCCGGAGATTCCGCCTTCGGCGCTCGGCGTCTGGCGCTCCTGGCAATTTCCCGCAGGCGATTGCGGCCGGATTCCGGAAGCGTCAAGTCGTCCAACGCGGCCGTCGGTTCCAGACGCTGGACGAATTGTTTCGGCCGGGACGAGGGCCGCGTTGCGCCAACTTTGCCAGGTTTACGCATGATTCACAGCATACCTTCTTCCAAGCCGGGCATTTTCGCTTCGCTCCGCGAAACGATTCGCACCCTACCTGCCGCCGACCGGGGAACCGCCCGCAAATCTTCGCGACGCCGTTGCAATTGACCACGGCGCCAGTCCTAGCGATGTGCCCCGGCGGCACAAAAACCGGTGCTAGAATAGGTCCTCTTTCCATTTGCTGCGCAGCTTGCTGCGCCAAGATCACGAGGGGACCTCCGAAGGCAAGATCGGCGGGCTATTCCTCGATACCGACACCATGGACTTCGAATTTTCCGCCAAGGTTCGCGACCTGCAAACGCGTCTCCAAGTCTTTATGGAGGAGAACGTCTATCCGAACGAAGCGGTCTTTCAACAACAGATCGAGCAAGGCAACCGCTGGCGGTTGCCGCCGGTGATGGATGAACTCAAGGCCAAAGCACGCGCGGCGGGGCTGTGGAACCTGTTCCTGCCCGAGAGCGAATATGGCGCGGGCCTGAAGAATCTCGAATACGCCCCGTTGTGCGAAATCATGGGCCGCTCGCCCATTGCTCCCGAAATTCTCAACTGCAATCCGCCCGACACGGGCAACATGGAGGTGCTCGTCCGCTACGGCACGGCGGAGCAGAAGCGGCAGTGGCTCGAGCCGCTGCTGGCCGGGGAGATGCGCTCGTGCTTTTGCATGACCGAGCCCGATGTAGCGTCGTCGGATGCGACCAACATTCGCGCCAGCATTGTCCGCGACGGCGATGAATACATCCTGAACGGCCGCAAGTGGTGGACGACCGGCGCGGGCGACCCTCGTTGCAGGATCTCGATCTTCATGGGCAAGACCGATCCGCAAGCGCCCCTGCACCAGCAACAGTCGATGATTCTGGTGCCGATGGACGCGCCCGGCGTGAAAGTCGAAAGGCTGTTGACGGTCTTCGGCTACGATGAAGCGCCGCACGGCCACGGCGAAGTTTCCTTCGACAACGTGCGCGTGCCCGCGTCAAACATGTTGCTCGGCGAAGGGCGCGGTTTCGAGATCGCGCAAGGACGCCTCGGACCCGGCCGTATTCATCACTGCATGCGTCTGATCGGGGCGGCTGAACGCGCGTTGGAAGCGATGTGCCGGCGCGTGCAGTCGCGGGTCGCCTTCGGCAAGGCAATCGCCGAGCAAGGAACGATTCGCGCCGATATCGCCGATTCCCGTATCGAGATCGAACAGGCGCGCCTGCTGACGCTGAAGGCGGCCGATATGATGGACCGCGTGGGCGGGAAAGGCGCGCGGGCCGAGATCGCAATGATCAAGGTGGTTGCGCCCAGCATGGCGCTGCGCGTGATCGACCGCGCCATCCAGGCGCACGGCGGCGCCGGAGTCTGCGACGATTTCCCGATGGCTTTTGCCTGGGCAAACGCCCGCACACTACGGCTGGCCGACGGCCCCGACGAGGTTCACCGCGAGGCGATTGCAAAACTGGAACTGCGGAAGAATTCGTAAACGGGCTGGCCCACTTCGACCCAATGGCAGGCGCATTCGTAGCGGACACATCCCACCCTGTCCCCTTGTAGGGCGGGCCTCCGTCTGTCCGACCGCCTCTTTCTACGTCAGATTGATGCGCTTGAGGCGGATCTCGTCGTCGCTGAAAACGCCCAGGCCGTAGTTGCCCGCCAGTTCAATGTGCTCAACCTGGCAGTTGAGCCACTGGCTGTCTTCGTCCGGCTTCAGCAACGCGATCGGAGCAACGCCGACCTCGGCTCGCTTTTTGTCGATTTCCTTCCAGCCGGTCTTATCGAGCGCCACCGGGTCGGTGGCGAAATACATCGTCTTATGCGCCCAGATGTATTTGCCTGTCTTGCTGCCGGGTCCGCCATGATAGGCCGCCTTGACGCCGTCGAGGATGTTGAGCACGACCTTCTCGCGCATAATCGGCAAATCGACGACAGCGGGAATGAAAATGCCGCAGGCGTTGGCCGTGGTTGTGGCGTGGCTGCGGTTCACGTTGTTGACCAAGCCATGGGAAAGATTCTTCAGCGCCAGCGTTACGCCGGCCGACTGGTGGTGTTTCAGCAGGCAGACGTTGACGAGCTTGTTGATCTCTCTCGTGAAAAACTTCGCCACGTATGACCGCCGGATGTGCGGATCGTCAAGCCGGTATTCCGCTTTGTACTCGGGGTGGACCAGCGGCATTTCCATATAAACATCGGCATCGTAGCCGTCCATGTCCATCTGAATGGCGAGGTACTGTTCCGAGGCATTCATCGTGCGGACGCCATCAGGAATCCACTTGTCGAAGCCCGCCTCGAGAAATTCCCGCTTGTAGCGGTCGTAGACGATGATGTCCTGCCGCTTCACGCCTGCCTGATCGAGTCCGGCGATGATGGGATGCAATACCTCCTGGGCTGAGATCACATAGGGCCGGCCCACGGGGTTGAGCTTGATGCCGACCACGTCGCCCGGCTCGAAGAATTCGCGCCACGCCTCGACGGAGCTTTCGGCGTTCGTCAGCTCCTTCATGCCGGTATCGATCATCTGGCGGACTGGCTCAGCCTGGTACTGATTCTCGACAAAGCTGTTCGGATGATGAACGGCGACGACGCGGCCGGGATACGGACCAGGAATACCGAGTTTCGAAGTACCGGGACCGGCGGTGGCCGATTTCTTCTCACTGATCTGCTGTTGGCAGGCAGCGGTGGCGGCCACAAGAGAAGCGGCCAGGAATTCGCGGCGGTCGAAGCGCATGGGGGCCTCCTTCGCGAGTTGGCTCCATTCTAGCGGATTGGGCCGGGAAAGAATCGGCGGCTGGAAGCCGAAAAATCGGGGTCCAGTCAACGCGCTCGACGTGCCGGGTTGACTTCAAAGTTCCAGGCACTTTGCAACAGACCCGATTTTTTGCTGCTCCCCGCACGAAAGAGATCTTACGCCGCGCTTTCCCGCAGCAGCGCCGTCAGCTTCTCTTCCGCCTGCCGGCGGACGCCTTCGGCCGACCGCAACTTGATGTGCTCGTAACCACGGATTTGATCCGGCAACCGGGCGATTTCGGCAGCGATAGCGAGGTTAGCAGCATTGAGTCCAGGGAGGAGTAAGCGTAACGTGTCCTGATACCAGGCGATGAGGGCGCGCTCTTCCCGGCGCACGCCGGCCCAGCCGAAGAGATCCAGCGGCGTGCCGCGCAGAAATTTCATTGCGGCCAGCAGCCGGAGTACGGGGCGGAACCAGGGGCCCAGGGCGAGCTTTCGTTTCAAGCCCATCGAACGCAGCAGCGGCGGATGCAAATGGAAGATCGTTTTCCCGGGCGCCTCAAACGTTTCGCGCACCCGCTCAACGGACGCCGGATCGGTGAGAAGCCGCGCCACTTCGTACTCATCCTTGTAAGCCATCAGCTTGTAGAGGTGCCGCGCCACGGCCTCGGTTAGTTCCGTACTGCCGGGACGAGCCTGCTGCTCTGCCCGCTGCACTTCCTCGACAACTTGCCGGAACGTTCCGGCGTAGGCTCGATTCTGATAAGCCGTCAGCTCTTTGACACGGCTCTCGATCAGACCGGGAAGACTCAGGCGCTCACGAGTTTCCGCCTTTACGCCCGCCACCGCCAGCACGCTTGCCGGGTCCTGCTGATACCTGCGCCCCCAGCGAAAAGCCTGCAGGTTGCGCTCGACCGCGACACCGTTGAGGCGGATTGTTTCTTCCAGCGATTCCGAAGTGATGGGAATCACACCGGCCTGATAGGCGACGCCAAGCAGAAAGATATTCGTCTGCAGATGTCCGCCGAAGAGCGATTCGGCAAGGCCTGAGGCGTCTACGATCACGCTTCGGTCCGCCCTCGTGAACTCGCGGATCAAATGCAGGAAGTGGCCATCGGTCGAAAGAACCGTGAGACCCTTGCGGATCGAGTCGCCCGTGGGGATGTTGTGCGAGTTGATGACCGCCGCGGTGCGCCGGGGGTCGGCGCGCTTTAAATTGGTTTTGCCCGCCGATCCCACCAAGTCGAAGCCGAGCAGCAGATCGGCGCCGCCGTGATTGATTCGGTGCGACGCCGAAATCGGCCGTGGGCTGACCGTCAGATGCGACACCACGGCGCCGCCCTTTTGCGCCATGCCGGTCTGGTCAAGCGTACTCACGTAGCGCCCGTCGAGCATGGCCGCTGTTGCGAGCAGAGCATTCACCGTTACCACGCCGGTGCCGCCGACGCCCGGCATCAGGATGCGATACTCGCCATCGAGAGCTACTTTCTCCGCGGGTTCTTCGACAGTCACTTCGGGAAGCTCGGGCAGGGGCTTCCGCTTCAGTCCGGTTCCTTCGGCAACCATCACTGAGACAAACGACGGACAGTCGCCGAGGGCGCAGGTGTAGTCGGCGTTGCACGAGGATTGGTGAATACGCGTTTTCGGGCCGAACTCGGTTTCCACCGGATGCAGCGACACACAATTCGACTTGACGACGCAATCGCCGCAACCTTCGCAGACGCGCTCGTTAATCAGGATGCGGCGAACCGGCTGCGCCATCTTTCCGCGATTGCGGCGGCGGCGTTTTTCGGCGGCGCACATCTGGTCATAGATCATGGCGCTCACGCCCGGCGTTTTTTCGAGCGCGGCGAGCGTTTCTTCGAGGTCCTCGCGCGGCCGGACTTCGACGGACGCGGCGAGCGACGAGCGGTCGTCATAGCGTGACAGGTCGTCCGTCAGCAACACGATCGGCTTCACGCCGGCGGCTTCAAGTTCGCGGGTGAGCGCGGGAATCGGCAGCCCACCGGCAACCGCCTGGCCGCCGGTCATGGCCACGCCGCCGTTAAAAAGGATCTTGTAAGTGAGGTTCACGCCCGCGGCCACAGCGGCGTTGACGGCCATGCGCCCCGAGTGAAAATAGGTTCCATCGCCTAGGTTCTGGAAAATATGCTCCGTGCCGCTGAAGGGCGCCGTGCCGATCCAGGCCGCGCCTTCACCGCCCATCTGCGCTATATAGGCAATGCCGCGTTGCGCATGATCGAGACCGGCGGCCATGCCGTGGCAGCCAATGCCTCCGCCCGCGATCTGGCCTTCCAGCAGATACGTTGAGCGGTTGTGGGGACAGCCCGAGCAGTAGCTCGGTGCGCGCGGCGGGGCCGCTTTCGTCTCCGTGAATCGCGCTTCGATTTCCGCCAGCAGCTCAAGCCGCCGCTCGATCACTGGCACCGGCTGCAAACGCCGGGCCAGCGCTTGCGCGACCATGTCCGCGTTGAGTTCACCGGCCGCTGGGAAGAGCACGCGCGCCTCCGCGTCGTGCTTGCCCAGCATCTTCGGCCGGATGGGCCGGTTGAAGAGCAGTTCGCGCAATTGCAGCTCGATGAAGCTGCGCTTTTCCTCGATGACGATCAGTTCCTCGAGGCCATCAACGAATTCCTCAACGATCGACGCTTCGATGGGGTAAACCATCGCCAGCTTCAGAACGCGGATGCCCGCCCTTTCAAGCTCTGCCGCGCCGAGGCCAAGATCCGCCAGAGCCGACATGAGGTCGTAGTAACTCTTGCCTGCCGTGACGATGCCAAGGCGATCGCGGGAATGCCGAACTTTTACTTCGTTAAGGCCGTTCACGCGCGCGAACTCCCGCGCCGCCAGCAAGCGCCGCTCGTGCAACTCCTGTTCCAGCAGCAGCGAGTTGGGCACGATGAGCAGCGGGTTCATCACCTTCTCGTATGGTTGGCCGCCAATCGATAATTCCGGATTGCGTAGGGAGGGGCGTTCGGGCGAGAGGTCCACCGTGCCGCCGCCGTCACAGATGTCGGTGGCCAGTTTCATCCCGGCCCAGGCGCCGCAGTAGCGGGAAAGCGCGATGCCCGCGAGACCGTAGTCGAGCACCTCCTGGGTGTTCCCAGGCGCCAGCGTGGGCATCCCATAGTTGAAAAACGAAAGCTCGCTCTGGTGCGGGATGGTCGAGCTTTTGGCCATGTGGTCGTCGCCGGCCAGCGCCAGCGCGCCGCAGTGTTTGCCGGTACCGGCGAGGTTGGCGTGGCGGAAAACGTCGCCGGTGCGATCGACGCCGGGGCCCTTGCCGTACCAGATGCCCACAACGCCGTCGACCTTGGGGTTGGGCAGCGCCTGGTAGGTCTGGCTGCCCATGACGGCCGTGGCGGCCAGATCCTCATTCACGCCGGGGACGAAGTGGATATTGTGCCCGGCGAGCAGGCCGCGCACCTGTTCCAGCGCCAGATCGTAACCACCGAGCGGCGAGCCTTCATAGCCCGAGATGAACGCGCCCGTCCGCAAACCGGCGCGGCGGTCGCGCCTCATCTGCCCGAGCGGCAGCCGCACCAGCGCCTGGATGCCCGTCATGTAGACGGAGCCGCTTTCCAGCGTATATTTGTCGTCGAGTTGGAAGCGGCGGGACATCATCGAGTGTGTAATCCCACTTTACACCTCCAGGTCTGCAGGCAGGCCGGACGAGACGGCTTGGCTGGCGGGCGACTGAAGAACTCTTGCAGCCACTCCTATTCGGGCCAGAGAGCCTTGATCCGGGGGAAGTGGTAAAGTAGCAAGAGGTTGCCACGCGGAGCCTCAGCGCCGCGTGCTGATTCATCCCGAAGCGCCTGTTTCCAGGCCCGTATTGCAGCCCGGAAAGGTTGGTTCGTTTTCCCGTGAACGAAACTACTCCCACGGCATCGCCCGCCGACGAATCCGCGTCTTTGGCGGAAGAGCAACCGGAAGGTGGCGCCGGAGAAGACTCCGGTTCTTCCCTGCGGGTGGACCTCGACCAGTTTCAGGGTCCGTTGGATCTGCTGCTGCATCTGATCCGGACGCAGAAGATCAACATCTACGATATTCCGATCGCGACGATCACCAAGCAATACCTGGACTACCTGAAACAGGCCGACCAGATGAACATCGACCTCGGGGGCGAGTTTGTGTTCACTGCGGCGACCCTGATCCACATCAAGTCGAAAATGCTGCTGCCGTCCGACCCAACCCTGCCCGAGGGCGAAGAGGAAGATCCGCGACACGAGCTGGTGCAGCAATTGATCGAGCATGAGAAGTTCGTGCAGGCCGCGCAGATGCTGCGCGAAAAGCGGATGGTGGAAGAGAACGTCTGGAGCCGCCCGGCCAACGAAGCATTTCTGGAGGATGAGGAAGAGCCGGGGCTCGCGGTGGGTTTGTTTGATCTCGTCAAAGTCTTCGAGAAAGTGCTCGAGCGGGCCAAGAACAGGCCCTCCTACGAGATTTCCGCCGAGCAGGTCTCGGTCCGCAGCCGCGTTGAATACCTGAAAAACCTGCTGTTATCGGAAGATGGAGGTATTTCATTGCGCGAGATTTTTGAGCGGCAGCCGAGCCGGCAGGCGCTCATCGCCACCTTCCTGGCCGTGCTCGAGATGGTGCGCATGCAGGCCGTCGTTTTGCGGCAGAAGCAGCTCTTCGATGAGATCGTCATTCGGAAGCATAAAATGTTCGACACCATCTTCAATAACGAGGATGTGTTCAGCGGCGCGGAGTATGAAGCGTGAGTGACGAGCAGCAGAATCTTTCAATTGTGATTCCCGACGAGTTGGAGCGCCGCGCGCTTCTGGAGGCGATCGTCTACGCCGCCGAAGAGCCGTTGACGCTCGAGCAGATCGCCGCTGGGCTGGAGTTGCCGCCAGAAGTGGTGCAGGCGGATCTCGAAGCGCTCGCCGCGGAATCGTCCCAACCCGGCCGTGGGATTGAAGTGCGGGCCGTGGCTGGCGGCTATAAGATGTCGACCAAGCCACAGCATCACGAAGCGGTCCGCAAGTTCGTCAAAACGCTGCGCCCGAAACTCAAGCTTTCCCTGCCGGCGCTGGAAACGCTGGCCGTTATCGCCTATAAGCAGCCCGTAACTCTGCCGGAGGTCCAGGCGGTTCGGGGCGTCAATGCCAGCGCCACGATCCACACGCTGTTGAACCATAAACTCGTCACGACGGCGGGACGGAAACAGGTGATTGGCAAGCCCATCCAGTACAAGACGACCAAAGAGTTTCTGGTGCAGTTCGGCCTCAACGATCTTTCGGAATTGCCCAACCTGAAGGAGCTGGAGGAACTCAGCCGGGCGGCGCTGGGCGACGGTGTCGAGGAACCTGCGGCGGAGGCTTCGGAGGCCGCTGCCGGGAATTCCGGCGAACGGCCCGAGAGCGGAGAGTTGCTCGATGCCGACGGGGAAGAGGAAGCCGAGATCTTCGCGAACGAAGCCGATGCCGACGCCGGGGATGACGCGGAGAGAGCAGGCGCCGCGGAGACGTCCGAGGACGGCCTCTCCGGCACGTCGTCTGAGGAAGCCGGCCTGCCAGAGGCGGAAGACGGCGAGAATGAACCACGTGCCGAGGCGGTCGGGCGCGGCTGACGGACCGGGCAGCGCCGCGAGCGACCTCCCTGCAGGGCCGATCTCCAAGCATGCAAGAGCGTCTTCAAAAGATCATTTCCCGGGCCGGTATCGCCTCGCGCCGTAAGGCCGAAGAGTTGATCGTACAGGGGCAGGTTCGCGTGAACGGCGAGCTGGTCACGGAGTTAGGCTCGAAGGCCGACGCGGAAACCGACAACATTCGCGTCGCCGGCAAGCCGATTCGCACCTCGCATCCCGTTCCGCTCTACCTCGCGTTGCACAAACCGCGCAACTACATCACCACGACACACGATCCGGAAGGACGCCCCACGGTGATGGATCTGCTCGGGCGCTATCGCTCGCGTGTGTTGCCGGTGGGCCGGCTCGATTACGCCAGTGAGGGTCTGCTACTGTTCAGCAACGACGGCGAGTTCACGAATCACGTTCTTTCCGCGAAGAACCTGGTGCCGAAGACGTATCTCGTGAAGGTGAGCGGACGGCCCGGGCCGGACCATCTGGAAGCCTTTCGCAGCGGCATCCGGCTTGACGGGCGGCTCACGGCCCCCACGCAGATCCGGCAGGCGAAAGCGGGCGAGAATCCCTGGTTTGAAGTGACCCTCATTGAAGGGCGCAACAACCAGATCCGCAGGATGTTTCGCCAGCTCGGTTTTCACGTCGAAAAGCTGAAACGCACAAAAGTCGGTCCCGTGTCGCTAGGCAACCTGGCGCCGGGGCAGCATCGCCTGCTCACCCCGCAGGAGGTTCATCGCTTTCAAAAATTGTGGAATGGTCCGGCGGCGCCCGAAGTCGCAAAGGCCAAGGGGTTTCGAGCTATGAAGACGAAAAGACCGGCCGCCGCGAGGGCGAAAACGGCATGAGTATTGTGGTGGAAGAGTCCCGCATCGCCAAGATCCTCGAGTCCTCCAGGACCATTGCCGTTGTGGGCCTCTCGAAAAAGCCCTGGCGGCCGAGCTTCGGCGTCAGCGCGTACATGCAGAAGCAGGGCTACCACATCATCCCCGTGAACCCGAACATTGGTGAGACTTTGGGCGAGACTTCGTACCAGCGGCTGGAGGACGTGCCTGAGCGGATCGACATCGTCAACATCTTCCGCCGTTCGGAGGAGGTGGGGCCCATTGTCGATGCGGCCATCCGCCTGGGCGCGCGCTGCATCTGGATGCAGGAAGGCGTCGTCGATCACGCGGCCGCTGCCCGCGCCGAGGCCGCCGGCCTCGACGTGGTGATCAACCGCTGCATCCTCAAATACCACCGGCGGCTGGTGCGGTAATCTCAGCCAAGCAGAGCCGCCAGGCCTTTCTGCCAAAATTCTTTGCTCTCGGCCCCCACGGCGGACTCCAATTGTCTTACGATCAACTTTCTATCTGGCACAGCTTCCGAGTCCCGTCCTCTCTGCGGCCCACATGAACGACCGATACAAGACTTCGCAAGAGATGCTTGGGCGAGCGCGGAAATCGCTCCCCGGCGGGGTGAGCAGCCCCTTCCGCGCCAAGAGTCCCGTGCCCCTGTATTTCAAGGATGCAGCGGGGCCACGGCTTTGCGATGTCGACGGCAACGAATACATCGACTACGCCCTCGCCTGGGGGCCGCTCATTCTGGGCCACAAGCACCCGCGGATTGTGGAAGCCTTGAGGGCGCAGGCCGGCAGGCCGCACATCTACGGGGCGCAGCACGAGTTGGAGTTTCAGGTTGCGGAGAAGGTGCAGAGCCTCGTGCCTTGCGCCGAGCGCGTGGCATTTACCTCCAGCGGCAGCGAGGCTGTGCAACTCGCTTTGCGTCTGGCGCGCGCCGCCACGGGACGGAACCTGGTGGTTCGGTTCGAAGGGCACTACCACGGCTGGATGGATTCCGTTCTGGTGAGCTATCGGCCGCCCGCCGACCGCATGGGCCCGATCGAGGAGCCCCGCAGAGTGCTTGGCTCCCCCGGGCAAGCGCCGAACGCCGTCGAGAACATAGTTGTCGCTTCGTGGAACAGCCTGCCGTTTGTGGATGGGTTGTTCCGCAGGCACGGCGAACAGATCGCTGCCGTCATCACCGAACCGGTCCTGTGCAATGCCGGAAATGTGATGCCTTCCCCTGGTTATTTGGAAGGCCTGCGCCGCCTTACGCGGGACCACGGCGCGCTGCTGATTTTCGACGAGGTGATCACGGGTTTCCGGATCGCGCCCGGCGGCGCGCAAACGCATTTTGGCGTCGTTCCCGATCTGGCGACCTTGGGCAAAGCGCTGGCCGGCGGCCTGACCTTGAGCGCCGTGGCGGGCCTCGCCGAAATCATGGAATTGATGCTCGCCGGGGGCGTCGCCTTCGGGGGCACATTCAACGGGAACCCGATCGCGCTCGCGGCGGCCCACGCCACCCTGGACGAGCTTTCCGCGGACGGCGGCGCGGCTCTGCAACGCGCCAACGGCGCTGGCCACACCCTCATGCAGGAGATTCGTGGACTGGCGCAGAAGCGTGGCATCCCGCTTCTGGTTACAGGCTTCGGCGCGAGCTTTTCACTGCACTTCACGCCGCTCACGGAGATTCACAACTACCGCGACACTCTGCAGGACGATCAGCAGTTGCTGCGGCAGTTCCTGCGGCTGGCTCTTGATGAGGGGATCTATCTGCTTCCGGACGGACGATTCTATGTCTCCGCGGTACACACAGAGAAGGAAGTAGACGAAACCGTGCAGGCCTTCCGCCGAGTTTTTGAGAAGCTGGCGTGATCCCTGGTATTCAGTGCGTCAATAGCGCCCGAACAGAGGAAGGCATCGGCCAACGGACTTTCCCAACTTTGCTGTAAATGCGGACAGAGAGTTCGATCTCTTCCGCCGTGGGATGGAAAACAGGCTCACCTGCCTCCGTCTGCAAAGGAAACGTCATCCAGAAAGCATCGTAGGCATAATCGCGCTGAAAGCCTCCTGTCAGCGCCCGAAGATCCCGAAGGCTCGATCGGATTGTGCCTTTGGAGCTGCTATAGCCCTCACTGGGCGCTCCTCGAGGCTGCAGTAACGCTGTCCAATCCAAAGGGATGACGCCGGAGCCTTCGCGGGGATCGATCTCCACCAAGATGATGGCCAGTCCCGCCATGTCCGCTTCCGCCACGAGACTGCGGGTTGCATCATCGGAGAGGTGTTCTGCGAGCTGAACTAGCCTCGCTCTAGCCCGAATGACCTCCGGAGTCAGCCAGGTCGCGCGAAGCTTGAAATTGTAGCTGCGCTCCGTATGGACTATCCGAAAATCCAGGCTCTTGCCCACCTGCCCGCTGACTCGCGTACTCTGCGCGATGCTTCTGGCGTGCTTGGCATCCCAATGGAGATACTCTTCTGTACCCTGGCCCAGACCTGCACGCCTCTGAGCTGACGAGTGGCTGAGAACGCCTAAGCCTAGAGCCGCGATTAGACAACAGGTCAACCCACTCATTCCAACTCCTTGCTCAGAATGCAGACCAACTCGCTGCCGCCAAACGATGTTTTGGCGACCGTCATGCCCAGCAGATTGAATCCGGCCTCGCCGGCTTCCCGCAATTCCTTTTGCATGGTAGAAGTCTTGGATGTCGCCAGCAAACGGTATTGAATTCGCTTTGCTCCCGTTGCCGCGTCCCGCTCCAGGATGACCGAGACTTCCCGGCCTCCGAAGGTCGATTCGAAGACGGTTTGGCCGCGATACGCAAAGCCTTCCTCGCCCATCTGCTGCAGCTCCTTTTCCATTGTGGAAGTCTTTTTCGTGGCCAGCAATTTGTAACGCTTGTTGCCGCCTGCTCGATCCCCAAGCGCTTTGCCCATGACGAGCACGACCTCCTTGCCCCCGAAGGCGCTTTCGCCGCCCATCACCGCCTGAAACGCATAACCCGCGTCGGCGGCTTCATTCATCTCCTTTTCCATGGTGGACGTCTTGGTGGTCGCCAGCACGCGGTAGTCGTACTGCTGCAGATCGGCCGCGCTGCCGATAACGGCGGCAAGACATACGATGAACATCCTTAGCCACATGTTCCCTCCGCTTTTTGGGCGCGTGATCCAACGGTCACTCGGACGCGTGCCTTCGTCAACGCGCTTCGTTAACATGTCCCCTTGTGTTGCCTGGTTCTTCTGCGTGAGCACGGCCACAGAGTTCTCGGCGCTGTGCTCAGGCATTCAGTCTGGACGGCATGCCGCCATCGCCTTCGCCGTATCGTAGAATTCGTGAAATTCCAATAGGCGTCCGTCGCGCATCTTGAAGATATCGATCTTGTCGTAGCTTTCGCAGCGTTTCACCCGTTTGTGGACGATCTGGATTCCGGCCAAAACCACAACTCGATCACCCTGAGCGATAAACTCACGAGTTTCGTAACTTTGAATCTCCACTTCTTGCGCCAGGATTTCAAAGTAGCGGCGCACGCCGGCGGGGCCCTCGAACTTCCCGGACCAGGGCAGTTCCGAAGGGCCATCGGAACACCAGACGGCATCGTCGGCCAGCATCTCAAACAGCGGTTCGAGCAGGCCTTTTTGGTATTCCGCGTAGAGATGGCGCAAAAGGCTTAGATTTCGCTCTTCCTGTTCCATGGAATTTCTCCCTGGAGGCGGATTGTCCTGGATTGAGAGACTACGTGGCCCCATAGTAGCGCTAAATCCGGGCCGCGCCAAGCGAAATGAGAGCGGGGGTCATCTTTGGCGTTGATCGTGCCGCCGACGGGCGCGGCCAGCGCCAGATGGCTGCTTTGCTTTCCGGAACGAAGAGGCGCTTGTCCGCCAGGTCACGGAAAGGGTCCGTTGCGCCCCGAGCCCTAATTGCCTTGGGTGTATACTGTTCGGAGGAGACTGCACATGGGAGCGGCCATACTTGTAGCCACATTTGTATCCATATTTGCAGCCATTTCCCTTCCGTTAATTCTGTCGGGAAAGCAATGGAGAGCAGAACAGGACAGGGCGCGCGCCCGCCGTATGGCTGAGCACAGGATGAATGCACGACTCCTGAGACTCGACATTTGACTTGGAACAATTCCGGAACGGCGCTTGCACATCCGCGCCTGGCCTTCCCCCAAAGCGTAAAACCTACTACCGCCACCTTGGCTGCGGGCTAGTGAGGATTGTCTCGGTTTCAGCGACCATCTCCAGCAGGCGCTGCCGCTGGGCCGGTTCGGCGAAAACGAGGGATGGATTGCGATAGAACGCGGCCTCCTTCGCCCAGCGCTCCCGGACGGATTTACGCGCTCCTTCCCGATAGACCGGCTCGCCATTCTTCAGGAGATACACGGGATTCGCATGCGCCCAGATTTCCGGTTCCTTCTCGCGGCTGGAGGCTTTGGCCCGCGCGGCAATCCACGAGCTTTCCCGGACCGTCGTCTCAAAGGGCAGTGTGAGTTCTGTTCGCTGTGTGTCGCCAGGCCTTGACGCAACAACTTCGCCGTTGACCACGATTTCGAGCTTCTCGATCGGCCGGTGAAAGACAGCCGTCGCCGTCCCACGCACGGTCTTCGACGCTCCTTGCCAATCCAAAACCGCGCCCGGTGTCTGATCGTCCACCGAGAACTCAAGGAAAGGCCCGTTGGTGACCACTGCTGCGCCGCGGCGAATGCCATCCGCCCAGGCGTCGTAGGCGGACTCGCCCGGCGTGGCTAGCACCAGCGCACGCTCGGGCCCCAACAAAGGAAAGATACGCGGCCAGGTTTCCAAGCGGCCGATGTTGGCCGGAAAATCACTCCCGGCGTTGCCCACAACACGAAAACCGGCGTTCAGCAGCTCGTACCATTCCGCCGTGTGCAGTGCCCCGAACTGGAACAGCTCGACGAAGTCGATCTCGTTCCGCGCCAGATTCATGATGAGCGTCGAGTTGGGCTGGCTGCCGTAGAAATGCGCGAAGCCGGTCACACCACCGAGCTTGCGGCCTTGGTCGAAGACCACCGAGGGATAAGGATAAGCTTCCGGCGAGTTGGCGTAGACCTCGCCGATGCTCAAGGGCTCGACCATGCGCTCGGGACCCAGCACCAGCACGTGTCCGTAGAAGAGGCTTCGTGATTCGTGTCCCGAACGGATCGAGTGCCGCGGATTGCGCGCTTCGCCTTCGCGTCCAAACGCATATTGCACGGCGGCGTGCTGCTGGCGCTGCAACTCGAGAAAGTTTGCGACGGAGAGATCCTCGGCGGCGATCCAGCGCAGGAAAATGTCATCGTCCTCGCGGGCGCGCATCAGGTGGATGTGATCATCGGCGGAAAGCCAGTTTTCCTGCCGCCCCGGCGCCACCGGCTCGATACGGACGGTGATTCGCCGTGTCTCGTCCGCGCCGAGCGTGAATTCCTCCACGGCGGGCTTGAAGAACATGCCATGGTAAACCTCGACCCTGTACTTTTCGTCGATGTCGGTGCGGCTGCGTGGCAAGTCGAAGGCCGCTTGGCCGTCGAGCAGAATGAAGTGGGAGGCGTCCCTGGCGGTAACTTCGAGAACGCTGGGGCGCTCAGTCTGACGCCAGATCCTTTCCCGATAGAAAAGATCGGCTCGCAGGGGAAGAAGGGCATCCACCGGACTGAGCCGGAAGGGATCAGCGCCTTTGAAAAGATAAACTCTGGCCGGAATCGGTTGGCCCGTATCGGCCCGCTCGATGCGGATTTCTACGCGCGTCGTGTGAGCGGGCCGTAGAGCATCCCGCAATTGCGGAAATGCCAGCGCCAGGGCGAAACCCGCGATCAAGCAGAGGCGCAGCCACGCGGAACGGAGGACGGTCGGTTTCACGCATTTTTACCGCTGACGATTGTAACACCGCCCTCCCCAAGCGCCGCGGGCCGGCCGGTAGTCAGGCGTGGACTTCCACGTTGTCGCGGGATCGGCGGTCGGCCGAATTCTGAGCCGGTTCCACGGTTGCGCGGAGCATCCACGCCATTTTTTCGTGCTTCTCCATCAAGCCCGTGAGGAAATCGTTCGTGCCCGCGTCGTGATACTTATCACCGGCGGTTTCCAGGTCTTTCCGGAGACTCTGGATGATTGCCTCGTGGTCGCTCAGCAGGCTTGCCACCATGGCGTTGGCGGGCATGCTCTTGGCAGGCTGCTCCTTGAGCCTCGATTGCTCCAGGAATTCCCCAAGCGAGCCGCTGGCCAACCCGCCCAAGGCGCGAGCCCTCTCGGCGACTTCGTCGATAATCGCGTCAATCTCCTCGTACTGGCCCTCGAAGAACTTATGAAAATCGTTAAATTGCGGGCCGACCACGTTCCAGTGGAAGTTTCTGGTTTTCGTATAGAGAACGTACTCATCCGACAACAGGGCGTTCAGTAGCTTGACGACGCCCGCCCGGTTCTGGTCGGAGATGCCAATGTTCGTTTTCATGACCTTTTCTCCCTGCTCCTATGGTGGCACGCCGGCTTCCATAGGTAAAATGAATTGTTTCAATCGCTCTCATAGAGGTTGTCACAGTCCGCGAGGCGCTACGATTTCCTGGACGCATGATACGGGGGTTTCTGTTTCAGCGCGATTGCGCCGGCAGGCTTCAACTCTTGAGCCAACCTGGAACGATCTGCCGCATCTGCTCCGAGCTGACCTTGGTTTCCAGGGAGAAGGCGTCTGCAGCGCCCATCGTCTCGTAGATTCGGGACGCCCAATCGAGTTTTTCCCAGGCCGCCACGCGCTCCATGGGCACGCGCCGCGCGTCCGTGGGATTTACAACCAACACGGGCCTGGGCGCGGCGGCGGCGTAGAGATCGCGCACATCGTACGATCCGATGACGCCGGGCAGAAAGCTGCTGAAGGCCTCCACGGCGAGAGGATCATCCACGAGAGACCGATACGAGAGCAGGCCGCCCACCGTAATCAGGCGCTTCACCCTGGGCTCGATGACCGCGGCGTGGGCTGCGACCAGCGCGCCGGCCCCAACCCCCGCCAGAATCCAGTCGCCTCGCAGCACGCGCGACGGCCCGACCGAAAGGAGATCCCTCATCCGCTGGCCCAGCAGCGGCCTGCCGATTTCCAGTCCCCGGTTGGCGAAAAAGTCGTCCCACGAAAAGGGAACGGTCAGGCGCGGCAGGACCGGGGCGGATTCGCCCCAGCCGCGCAGATCGAGGGCGACCACGCGATAGCCTGACGCCACCAGCGGGTCGATCAGCCCGCGCCGCACTAGCGGGTGGTCCTTGCCTAAATCGGCGATCACGAGCGCCACTCCGCGAGAGAACGGGCCGGGCTCAAACGAGCGGTCGGGCACGTGGATTCCCGCTTCAGCCCTGAACTGGCCCACGCGCGTGATGTCGCGCACCTGCTGCGCGATCTCGCCCTGGTACAGCAGAAACTCGTCGCGGGTCGCGGGCGCTTTTCTTTGCGGTGAGATGGCCTGGGCGCGTTCCTGATTCCACGACAAGACGCTGCTGGCCTCGAACGCGGCAGCCACCTGCCCTTCCGCCGTGCACTGCAACGCGGCGGCTGGCAGCACTTCGTCGTCGCCGCTCGTTTGGGGGCCGGCATCGCTCCGCTCGGGGTTGCCGCACCACCTGTGGATCCACGCGGCGGCGGCCTCTTCCAGGCCGGCGGTCAATTCATGGCCGCCCGGGGTCTCCGTCAAGCCCGCCTTGCCGGGAGCATCGAGAATGCTGAAAGCGCGGGCCGCTTCCGCGTACGCGCGTCGCGTCGCCTGAACGGGAACGAAGTCTCCGGCGGTTGCCCCGATCATGAGCGGGCGGGGAGCGAAACTCGCCAGCAGCTCGGGGTGATCGATGCCTTCGAGCAGCGAGCCGTAAAGCACCTGCTCCGGATCGCCGAGGATCAAGGCTTCCGCGTTATCGCGGAAGCTTGCCACCGCGCACATGGGCACCGCGGCCTGCAGCCGGTTATCGAGCGAGGCCAACAGCATCGTTTCCACGCCGCCGCCGGCGTGGCCCGCCATGGCGATTCGCTCCCCATCGACTTCCGGCCGTGTTTCCAGGTAGTCAATGGCCCTGATGGCATCCCAAACCCGGTACTGCATCAGGTTCAAGCCGACCAGGTAGCATTGCCGGCCCAGGGCTGTGTGCTCGGCGTCCCCGGCCAAGGGGGTTTTGGTTTCAGGGTCCCAGAGCTGCATCCGCTCGCCTTGCGAGACGGGGTCCCAAGTCAAAGCCACGAAACCGAGCCTCGCCATGCGCGCGCAAAACCGTTGATAAGCGGGGTGCGCTTTGCTTTCGGGCGCCGGCCCAGGCGAGAACAAGACGGCGGGCAGCGGCACAGTCACTTCAGCAGGCCGGTAGAGGTTGGCCGTGACGTAAAATCGCGGCCGGCTCTCGAAAATGATTTTTTCGATCCGGTAGCCGGGGCGCTCGATGGTCCCGACATGGCGCGGGTTCAGGGGGGTGCGCTGCGCAGGCAACGGCCCCCACATCGTGGAGAGTTCCGCGCGCACGTCGCGGCGCAAGGCCTCAACATCCGCTGGGGTGCGCATGGCGTCGAAACGGGCCCGCCGTTTCTCGTCCAGCCGGTGTAAGTAGTCGAGCGTATGCTCCCACAGCATATCGCCCATGCCGGCGGCGGCCAGCGGACGCGGCGAGAGCCCGGCGCCCGCAAGCAAGGCCGCAAAGAATTCCGCTCTTGTAAGCTGATTTGCCAAACCGAAAGGTGGTGGTGGGGCGATCCCGGCTGCGCGCCCAGTTACTTCACATTGTAGTATTTCGCGCTCTATGGCACGGTGTGAACCTTTCCCGTCCGGAGGCGTATTGGATCCGGACAAATACGGCGGCTTTTCGCGCCTTGAGCGACAGGCGAGGCCTCCTCCTCGGGAGATAAACGGATTTTTGCCAAGGGTCATGCGAAAACGTGGTGACTGCCCCTGGCGCTGTTTGCGCTGCCGCCAAAAAGGCGCAGCTTGACGCATCGCCGCGCGGGGCGGTTTACTGGGTAACTATGCCTATCGCCAGAGAAAAACAGCGCTCCCTTATCGACCGGCTCATGGAACTGTCGGGCGGCAGCTATTCTCCCGACGTTCGCCGCAAATATTTCATCAGCGGGCCGCAATGGGCCGCCGCGTACGAGGGTCATGCTCTCTTTCATGCTCCCACGCGAGAAGCCGTTTCCTTCGAGGAGGTCATTCGGCATCTGGCGGAAATCGGCATTCCCTGCTGGACGACGCACGATACCGACGTCATTCCGGCCGGACAGCTCATGACCGATGCGCAAGCCGAGATCGTCGGCCGCATCAAAGCCGCGCTCGACAAAAACGGCGTCCGCTGTTCGATGGTCACCTGTGAGACGTTTCATCACGCCGTCTGGGCTGCGAGCGCCGCGGCCGAAGCGCCCGAAGTCCGGCAGTATGCCGCGCGCCGCCTGCAGAACGTTGTGGATATCGGCCATGATCTCGGGGCACAGTTCGCCGTCTACTGGCCCGGGACGCTCGGCTATATGATTCAGGGCGCTATCGACGAGACGCAAACGCTGCGCTGGTTCGCCGATGGCATCAACGCCGCCTGCGAACGCGATATCCAGGTGGCCAAGGAAAAGGGGCGTCCCGCGCTCAAGCACTGCCTGGAGGCGAAGCCCTTCGAGCCGCAGGGGCAGATCATTCTGCCGACAACCGATTCCATGCTGGCCTTCATCAGCAGCGGGTTGTTGACGCATCCCGAGATGGTCGGTCTCAACCCGGAGTATCTCCACGAGCTGATGTGGGGTGCGGCCTGCCGCGCCGTGCTGGCGCGCGCGCTGCTGTGTGGCAAGCTCTGGCATTTCGATATTAACGACGGCTATCCCCTTAAGCACGACGTTGATCTGGGTGTCGGTCTCGTCAACCCGCTCGATTGGCTGAATGTTCTGGTGCTGCTGCGCTCGCACAACTACCAGGGCCCTTTCAATCTCGACTTCAAGCCGCCGCGCACCACCAGCAACTACGGCGTTTTCAAGGTCAGCTTTCCGACGGCGGTGGACCGCTTCATCACGCTGTGGGAGATTGCCGGCGAGGCGATCAGCGACCAGGTGATCAAAGAGGCGACCGACGCGCTCAAGGCCGGCGGGGGCGGCTCCGGAGACGTAGAAGACATTGTGCGGGCCAATCGCGAGTTGCTCACCCTTCATGAGCTGATTTCGCACCGGCTGTTCCAGATTCTGGTCGGCCAGCACCATGGACGTGTTTTTCTAGGGTGAAGCCGCCTGCGGTGATAGTGTGCTGCGCCGGCACCTTCCAGAAACGCCGGCCTGCGGGCGCGAGTCAAGGGGATAAGCCATGAAAGCATCCGCGATGACGAAATCGAAGCAGGCGGCAACCGATCATCCGGTGCATGAACTGATCTCGCAGCGCTGGAGCCCCTACGGCTTCGACAGCCGGCCGGTCCCCGAAGACGACCTGCGCTCGCTGTTCGAGGCGGCCCGTTGGGCGCCCTCGTCGTTCAACGAGCAACCCTGGAGCTTCATCGTCGCTCTGCGCGAGCAGGGGGACGAATTCGCGCGAATGCTTTCCTGCCTGACCGAAAAAAACCAGGAGTGGGCGCAGGCCGCTTCGGTTCTGGGTCTGAGCGTGGCGAGCCTGAAGTTCGCCCGGAACGATAAACCCAATCGCCACGCGTTTCATGACGTCGGCTTGGCAACGGGCAACCTGGTGCTTGAGGCGACGGCGCGCGGTCTCGCCGCCCATCAGATGGCGGGTATTTTGCCCGACCGGGCGCGCGAAATCTACGAAATCCCCGCGGGATGGGAAGCAGTGGCCGGCATCGCCATCGGCTACATCGCGGGTCCCGAGACGGCGAACCTTGCGTTTCGCGAGCGCGATGAGGGTAAAGTTCGCAACCGCAAGCCCCTGCGCGAATTCGTCTTCGGCGGCAAGTGGGGCCGGGCCGGCGATATCTGAAAACGGGACGGCCCGGACCTTGGGGGGCGCGAGGCATCCATTTGCTCAAGACCGTCATCGATGAGAAAACATGGCTTGTCTCACAGCCGGACCATGCCGCCGTTTCCGGCTACCTGATCGCGCATTGGGGCAACGGCGAATTTGCGAGGCCCGGATACTACGCCGAGACGCCTCAACCCGAGGCTCTTCGCGCGGAAACGATCTTTGGCATCGCCGAGCACGACAATGGCTGGTGGGAATGGGAAGCCGATCCGCAGATCGACCCGCGTGACGGTCTGCCGCTGCACCTCATCGAGATGTCGCAGCGGGAGGGTTTCGAGCGCTGGCGCCGCGGCGTGCCGCGCTTTCAGAACGACCACCCTTACACGGCGCTGCTGATCAGCCTGCACGCCTATTGGATCTACGCGCCCCGCGTCGAAAACGATCCTGGCCCGGTTTTCCGCCATCCGCTCTTCGGCGACACGGCCTTGCAGCACAAATACGAAGGCGAAGAGCTGCTCGAAGCGCGCCGCTTCCTCGCCGAGCAGAAACAAATCCAAGCGGAGATTCTCGCGGCCTTGCACACGGATGCCGGCTGGGCGGCCGCCGCCCGGCCTGCCAGCCTGAACCCGCACGTGCGCCTGTTGCAGCTTGCCGACGCGCTTTCGCTGGCGCTCTGCTTCGGCGGACGGGAAGCGCTCACGTTGCGCGAAATTCCCCGGCGAAGTTGGACCGACCGCGTGACGATCGAGCTGACACCGCGGCCGGAGAACCGCGTGGTTTGCCGGCCTTATCCGTTCGATATCGATCCCCTGCCGGTTAAGCTGCGGGCGCGTATTCTTAATGCCGCGGAGCGCCCGGGGGGCGACTTCCAGAGCTGGTGGCACGGCGTGCCGCGGCAGCAAATCGAGTTTTCGTATTGCTCGGGGTAAGGCATCGCCGCGCCCGTCGACCGCCGCCTTGTCTCACGCTATTGATTTGACGGGGGCGGGGAGTTTGTGACCGGATTGGGCGATGCGACCGTGAAGGACCGCCAAGTCGCTTTCAGCGCCCTTAGTCCAATAGGGCGTACTCACGCGAGAATGTGTTTCTTGACCTCTTCATGACTAACTACGTGGCCCGCCGCCGACTGCTGCAGGCCTTCCTCGATCTTAGCGATGAGGCAGAGCCGCTCAATCGCGTCCTCGATTGTGGCGCGCTCCGGCAGGTCCCGAATGGCCTCCAGCGCTCGCTGCTTGGCGGTGCGGGGAGGCATGGTTCAATTTTACCTTTGCTGCCCGAAATCGCCATTCCCGCCGAGGATTGAACATCGAACACAAGTGTTCGATAATGGAAAGAGTGAAAGGCGGCGAGTTTCTCCGCCGGGTCAAGGCGTTGGCCAGGCGGAACAAGCTCGCGTACAGGTGGAGTCCTGAACGCGGAGCGGGAAGTCACGGCACCCTTTACTTTGGGGATCGGTTCACCGTGGTGAAGGATCTCAAGAAGGAACTCGGTCCTGGTCTGCTGGCGGACATGTGCAAACAGCTTGGCATTCGTAAGGAGGATTTGTGATGTTCACGGCCACCTACCCGGCCAGCTTTCTACCCGAAAAGGATGGACGCGGCTTCCATGTGCGCTTTCCCGATCTGCCGGAGGCGCTGACGGGGGGCGACGATCGGGACGACACGATTGGGCAGGCCGCGGACTGCCTGGCCGAAGCGATCGCAGGACGTATCGCACGCGGCGACGTGATCCCGAAGCCCTCCAAAGTGAAGAGGGGGCAGCGTCTGGTCAGCGTGCCGTTGAATCTTGCACCCAAGCTGGCGCTGTACCTCGCCATGCGCGACCGCGGCATGCGCAAAACAGAACTTGCGAAGCGCCTGGGCGTGAGTGAGACCGTCGTCCGCCGCATGCTCGACCCCAAGCACGACACCAAGCCCGAGAAGATTCAAGCCGCATTAGCGGCGCTAGGAAAGCGGATTGTTGTGACGTTTGAGGATGCGGCGTCAGGGGGGAGAGTTGCCAAAGGAGTCCAGGCTCTGACGCCAAAATCCTGTACAATTGCTGCATCGTGAAACGCCCCTGGTATGCCGTGGTCTGGTTTGCGCTGTGGGGACTCTTCCAGGCCTATGCTGTGTCGTCGCTGATGCGGGGCCGCTGGACGCGGCCCGAGCCGTTTCCGGAAGAAGCGTACAACGCTCTCATCTACCCGGACATGGTTTTCATTCCGATCTATCTGACGACCGCCGGTCTGCTCGCTTGCGGCCGGCGCGAGGGAGGGCTGCTCGGTCTCTTCGCGGGTGGGGCCGTCACTTACGTGATGGTGTACCTTCTAGCGCTGGCGCGATTCGAGGGAATGGAGAATCTCGTTGCTGATGGCGCGTTCCTGGCGCTGAACCTAGCTGCTATGCTGCAGTTGGCTCGCTGGGTTGTCCAGCAACCGGCAGCCTGACCGGACAACTCTACCTCGGCAATTCGCGAGGTATTCAGGTGAAGAAGCTTCTAGAGAATCCGGGTGCTCCGGGATCGAGACGGAGTATCTTCCTGGAAGTTTCCGGATCGGCGCTCTGGGACCACCCGATTCTTCCCTATGTCATTCGCCGCGCCAGGGATGATATAGCTGGATACCTTACAATAGGGTGATCTATGGCCGCGAACACATTCCACGTATATCGTTCCGATGATGGTTGGGCCGTAAAGAGGGAAGGTAAGCGAGCCGAAGTCTTCGGGACCAAGAGAGAGGCCGTCGCGAGGGCTCTCCACCGCGCCAGGAGCAGAAGCGCCGCTCAGGTTGTGGTTCACGGGAAGGATGGACGGATCGTAGAGCATCGGACATACGGAATGCCGGCGGTCCAGGAACACCCGAAGAAAGGCCGTCTCGGTGCAGATAAGATCTCCCGTGCGGTTAGTAAGGTTGTGCTCGATAGATTAAGGTCAGACGCTCTTCCACCCCGTGCCCACACGCCTGCGAAGTAAAGACGTTTTCATCAACTGTCCCTTCGACACCGGCTACCGGCCGATTCTCACCGCAATCGTCTTCGCTATTCACGATCTTGGATTCGTTGCCCGTTCCGCGCTGGAGAGAGATGACGGCGGCGAAGTCCGCCTCTCCAAAATCGAAGGCATCATCGAACAGTGTAAATTCGGGATACATGACTTGTCTGCCGTGGAACTCGATACTTCGACCCACCTGCCGCGATTCAACATGCCTTTGGAACTTGGGCTATTTCCTTGGATGTAGACGCTATGGCCCAGATCACCAACGCAAAAAGACGTCTCTGATTCTAGACAGGGATTCATTTCGTTATCGAGCCTTTATCTCGGACATCTCCGGCCAGGACATCCATTCCCATAACGGCGAGCCAGAACTGGCTATTGCGGAGATTCGGGATTGGCTTAGGACAGCGTCCAGACGAACGACTTTGCCAGGAGCAACGAAAGTCGTAGACGATTACATGCGATTCCGGCGCGAACTCCCGGATATTTGCGCCGAGCTGCGCCTTGAGCCCGATCGGCTAACCTTCCTCGACCTCTCGACGACAATCTCGAACTGGTTGGTCGCGGGCAGGTAGGCAACGTGTCGCTTGTCCGGAGACCCTCACCTAGGCCGCCTCTGTCCCCTCGATCTTGATCGCGCGGTAGCCGCCGCGGGATTTGAAGTAGAAGAACAGCAGTCCGAAGGCGACCGTCAGGATGATCGGCAGAACACCGACGTAGCGGAATGCCGCGGCCGCGCCATAGCGGTCATACCACTCGCCCATGATCGGCAGGATGAAAGCCGTGGACAGCATGCCGGCGCCTCCGATAATCGCCATGGCCATTGATCCGCCCTTGGGGAACAGTTCCGAGGTCACGCCCAGCATCACGGGCCAGAAGTAGGCCTTGCCAATGCCGAAGAGCGTGGCGGCGGCGAAGGCCTGCACGGGCGTGCTCACCGACGCGAGGCCGAACAATCCAATGGCGGAAAAAATCGAAGCGAGCATGAGTACGCCGATCGGCGAAACCTTGTGCGCCAGGCCGCCGCCGAAGAACCGCAGCAGGAACATGATGCCCGAGGTGTAGACAAGGATCAGGATGCCCTGCATGCCGGCGAGATTCGTGATTAGCGAAGCGACCCACTGATCGGGACCGAGTTCGGTGGCAGCGGTCATCCACATCAAGCAGAACCACAGCAGAAACATGGGCCGCATCGTTTCGCGCACCATGTCGCCGCTCGAGACGCCGGCCGCCACGCGCTCCGTGGCGGGAAACTGCTGCTGCATCGCGATCAGTCCGAACACGACGGCCGGCGCGAGCAGCAAGCCGAGCTTCACCTGCCAGCCCAGCGTGGCCTGCTCCGCCGAAACGCCCGGTCCCAGCCCCATGACGTTCGTGATCGCGAAGGCCGCCAGGCCGCCGATGATCAGGCCGCCCGGCCACCAGGCGTGCAGCACGTTGAGCTTCTGTGTTTTCCGTTCGGCATAGATCGTGGCACAGAGCGGATTGATCACCGCTTCAACCAGGCCTTGCGCGAGGCCGAGCGTCAGCATCGAGCCATAAAGAATCAGAAAGCCGGTGTCGGAATAGTAAGGCGTGACGGGAGCCGTGGGCCGCGGCGCAAAAATAATGGCGAGCACCGCGCCGATATAGAAGACGCTCGACAGCACCAGCAGCCGTTTCATCCCAAGGAAGTCGACGAGCGATCCGCCGATGATGATCGAAAGCGTGAAGCCCCAGAAGGCGGGGCTCAGCACCAACCCCATCTGCTCGTTGTTAAGATGAAAATCCGCCCCGAGTGCGTCCAAAATATCGCCCCGGATGGAAAAAACCATCGAGGTCGTTACGAGAGCCAGGCAACTGGCGAAGAAGAGGCGGCCACGGTCCATGATTTGTATCCTTGGGCGAGATTGCTGCGACTTAAGGCGCTGACAGACCCACCGAAACCATGGGCAAGTGTAATCAGATCCGGGCCGCTTGTCAAAGATCGAAGGCCGGGGTTCGGAAACAGGTACCGTGGGGCAGGGAAAACGGGCGGAAAGGGTTGCCCGTCCGGGCGGCGTACAAGACGGCGGGGCCGGCCGGACTACAGCGTTTCAAACAGATGCCCGAGCTTTTCCTTCTTGGTGCGGAGGTAGCCGGCGGCGCGTTCGGTGGCGGAAGGCTCGCAGGGGACGCGCTCTTCGACCGCGATGCCGGCGTCCTCGAGCGCCCGGACCTTGGCCGGGTTATTTGACATGAAGCGGACCCTTTTCAGCCCGAAGTGGCGCAGCACGCCCACGGCGATCCGGTAGTTGCGCAGGTCGGCCTCGAAGCCGAGCTTTTCGTTGGCTTCGACCGTGTCGGCGCCTTCGTCCTGCAGTTGGTAAGCCATCAGCTTGTTGAGCAGACCGATGCCGCGTCCTTCCTGGGGGTCATAGATCAGCAGCCCGCGTCCTTCGGCGGCGATCCGCTCCAGGGCCATGGCCAACTGCGGGCCGCAGTCGCACCGCAGACTCTCAAACACTTCGCCCGTCAGGCACTGCGAGTGGATTCGCACCAGCGGGGCTGGTCCGGGCGTCGAGAAGTCGCCCATTTGCAGGGCCACGATCTCTTCCGGCCGACCGTTGGTGCGGCCCCGGAAGCCGAAGATACGGAAATCCCCAAAGCGCGTGGGAAAAATGGCTTCGGCCACTTTCTCAAGCGGCAAGGGAGACTCGGACTGAGCCGACGGCTGCATCGGAATGAAAAACCAACCTTTCCGGGTCCCCGATTGGGGTAAGCGGTTCGAAGGTACTATCATTATTATAGATAACCCTTGATCCGGGAGAAGTTATTCCGGGGAGAGCCTTCGTCCCGCTCATTCGGCAGCCGCCGGACGCGATGGTCCCGCATGCTTGAACAAGAACTCCTGGTCGGCCTGCTCGTGAAGGTGGCCGTCATCAGCTCGATGGCGAGCATGATGCTTCGCTGGTCGTTCGCCAAGAAGATGCTCCTGCGCGAGCAGCGCACCATTCACCAGCGGCTGCAACTGGGGCTGCTTTTTGGCGGATTTTTCGCCTTTGGCACGGTGGTACGGGAGGTCCTGGGCTACAAGGCGGCGGAACTGGGGCTGGAAGGCGCGTTTGTCACCGGCCTGGTTGGCGGCTACGTTCCCGGCGTGGTTTGTGGGGGCCTGATTTCGCTGCCGGCTCTGGTGATTCCGATCCTGATGGACCGTTCGCCTGAGTGGATCACGCTGCCCCTCGTGATGGGCGTGGGGGCGCTGGGCGGCCTGCTACGCGATTTCGCGCCGGGTCCCGAGGAGATCTGGCGCTTCTCGCCGTTTTACCCCTTCGCCGGAGTGTCGCGCTTCTTCAGCCAGCTGCGGACGCCGCGCGGCGCGTTCCAGATGCTGCTGTTTCTGTGCTGCCTGGCCATCGAGTTTATCCGCACGAGCCTCGGGCACGCCTTCTATGCCGAGAACTGGCTGTTCGTGATCTATCCGCCTGAAGGCGACGCCAATCCCTTCACCGTGGTGCTGGTTTACTTCTCGACGGTGCTTTGCATCGGGCTGACGCTGAAGATCTGGAATAACACGCGCAACGAGTGGAAGCTGGAACAGCAGCAGAGGCTGCTGATCGAAGCGCGCCTGGCGTCGCTGACCAGCCAGATCAATCCGCACTTCCTCTTCAACACGCTCAATTCGGTAGCCTCGCTGATTCGCAGCGACCGCGAAACCGCCCGCCAACTGATCTTCAAGCTATCGACAATTCTGCGACGGCTTTTGCGTAAGCAGGACGCCTTCGCAACGCTGCGCGAAGAGCTGGCCTTCATGGACGACTACCTGAGCATTGAAGCCGTGCGCTTCGGCGACAAGCTGAAGATCGTGAAGGAAATCGACCCGCAGACGATCGACTCGCTCGTTCCCAGCATGCTGCTGCAGCCGATCGCCGAAAACTCCATCAAGCACGGCATCAGCCCGAAGGTGGGCGGCGGCACCCTCTGGCTGCGCAGCGCGCTGCGTGGCGGGAGACTGCAGATCGAGCTGGAGGATGACGGCGTCGGCATTCCCGCCGAAGCCATGCCCAACGTTTTCCGGCGTGGCATCGGCGTGAGCAACGTTCACGAGCGATTGCAGGTGCTCTTCGGCAACGAATTCCACATGATGATCGAACCGCGGCCGGGCGGAGGCACGGTGGTTCGCATCCAGATCCCCGAGTTGCAGGACCCCTCCCCTCCCGAACACTTCGAGCGCCGCGCGGCCGATACCCCGATGCCTTCGGAAGTATCTTCTTCCACCACGCCGGCCTGGCACCCTGAATAGACGGCCCCCCTGGGCGCGACAATTCCTACCCCAATTCGGCGATCGCTTGCCGCAGCCGCTGCGCCGCCTGCTCGGGCGTAACCGGATTCATGTGCCAGTCCGTCGCCAGCTCGAAACCGGCGATCCCCGTGAGCCGGGGGCTGAGTTCGAGATGCCAGTGATAATAGGCTTCGTGCCGCCGGCCGGCGGGAGAAGTGTGCAGCATCAGGTTGTACCCGGCCTCCGGCTCCACCCGGTCGAGCGCCCGCAGCAGCCGACGCAACATCGCGGCCAGATCATGGAGGGCTTCCTCAGAGGCGGACTCGAACGTCCCCTGGTGCAATCGTGGGCAGATGCGGCTTTCGTAAGGAAACCGCCCGGCATGCTTGCTGAAGGCGACAAATGCTTCGCTTTCGTCGATCAGCCTCTCGCCGGCGGCGGTTTCCGTTTGCAGCACATCGCACAGTAAGCAGCGGCCATGCTCCTTGTCATAACGCCGCGCCGCCCGCAGGGACCGCGCTATCTGCTCGGGCACTTTGGGCAGGCCTACGATCTGGGAATGCGTGTGCTCGATCGACGCGCCGCCTTCGGGTCCCTGATTTTTGAAGATCAGGACATAGCGGATTCCCCGGCGGCGCCTGATTTCGAGGAGCCTGCGCCGGAAGGCTGCCAGCACGTCCACCATTTCCTTTTCCGGCAGCGCAGCGATGGTCGTCACGTGCCGCGGAGTCTCAATGACGACCTCGTGGACACCCGTGGCCTGTTCCGCGGGCAGCAGTTCCCGAGCCGAAGAAGTCCCGCCGCCTTGCCCGGAAGCCCCCTGCACTACGGGAAACTTGTTCGGGATCACCCGCAACGACCAACCCGGGCTGTTCGCGGGACCACCGGTGGGCCGCAGGGCGAAGACCTCCGGCGGCGTCATGGGTTCGTTCCCTTCGCAGAAAGGACAAACGTCACCCCCTGATCCGGAATTTCGCGCACCCCTGAAGGCGTTGGGACGATTGGCTCGATCCGGCGCGACGATCGCCGTCCTCCCGGTAAGGGCGTCTTTTCGAAACTCGGACAAAAACCCTCCTGCGAAATCCCACGAACCTCACGGCCGTCTTACCAGTTGAACTTCAACACCTGCCAAAGGCCGGCGAAATCATCGGTCCAGACCAGCGGCGCGGCGTCGCGCTCCGTCCAAGGATCGACAGCCGACTGAATCGCCGGCGACTCCAAAAACTCGCGGTTCTGCGTCACCACGACCCAGGTGTTGTAGTTCGTGTCCTTCGCTTCGCTTCCTGAAGCGATGATGCGCGCAGCCTCGCAGCCGAGATATTCGGCGTGGGCCCGCACGATCGGCGCCAGGTCGAGGGAATGGTTTGAGATGTGAAAGAGAAGGAGGCCGTCCGGCGCCATATGCTTCCAATAAATGTCCACCGCCTCGCGTGTCAGCAAATGGATCGAGATGGCGTCGCTGTTGAAAGCATCAACCGCCAGTACGTCAAATGGCGTTGGCGCGCCGTTGCGCAGTTCCGTGTCCAGCTGCAGGCGCGCGTCGCCGAGAACGACTTCGGTGGCGGCCAGGGAATCCTCCCGAAACGTGAAATATTCCTCGGAGATTTCCTTGACGGCGGGATTGATCTCATAGAAGCGGATCTGGTCCACGCTCCGGAGGAGCGCGGCGATCGTGCCCGCCCCCAGGCCAACCGCCCCCACCCGCAGCCCGCGCGCTTCCGGGTCGTCCACGAACCGGCGGGGATGAAAGTCGACCGCCAGGCCGATGCCGCTATCGTTCCCGTAGTAGGTTGTGGGCCAGGTCCGTCTCTCGTCGTCGAGCCACTGGCTGCCGTGCAGGGTGTTGCCGTGCGTGAGAACCCGCTGCTTGCCGTCCGCCACCTCATGGTCGGTCACGCGCAGAACTCCGTAAAAGTTGCGGGTCCGCAGCAGGACGGCGGTATGCGCGTTGTTCCAGACGAAAGCCACGGCGCTGAAATAAGCCAGGGTCATGCCCGCCAGCAACATACGCTGCCTGATGGGATGGTCGGCAAAGGTTCGCGTCAAGCCGCCCCGCAGCCACGCCAGCACTGCAAGCACGCACGCGCCCGCCAGCGCCACAGGATACTCCCAGTAGCCGTTGAACATTCGCGGCGCGGCCAGCGCGACGAAGATTCCGCCGAGCGCGCCGCCCGCCGAAACCACGAGATAGAAGAGCGTCAGATAGCGGGGATGCGGTTTCAGCAGCGCCAGCTCGCCGTGGCAGACCATGCAGGCCACAAACAGAGTCGCGGAGTAAACCAGGATATGAATGCTCAGGTCGAAATCGAGGCCGGCCGCCATCAAGGCGCAAGTCGCGGGAACCAGGACCGCCAGCGGCACCGCGAACCAGATCCGCCTGTACCACCGTTCGTGCTCGAAGCAGAAGATAAACGTCAGCAGGTAAATCGCCAGCGGCAGGACCCAAAGAAACGGAACCACGGAAACTTCCTGACACATCTGGTTGGTTGTCGCCAGGAAGAGCGCCGATCCGCAGGCGGCAAGCGCCAGCCAGAATGCGAGCAGGCCCGTCCCGGGGGCGCGTTCGGCGGTCTCAGCGCTCGCTGCCGTTTCGGGATCGGGAGGTTCCCGCAAAGGCGCCAGGCCCGTGGCGCTGAGAGACATGGTGCTCAGCGCGCTCCATCCGCACAGAGCCACGAAGACAACGTATGCTGCGGACCAGAGCGATGCCTGCCACTCCAGACGCAGCATCGGTTCCACCAGCACCGGGTAGCTGAGCAGCGCCAGCAATGAACCGGCATTCGAAAGCGCATACAGGCGATAGGGCGTGCGCCCGGCCGAAACTTCGCTATACCAGCGCTGGATCAGGGGCGCCGTCGAGGAAAGCAGCCAGTAGGGCAACCCCACGGTGACGGCCAACAGCAGCAGGATGCGCGGCTCGGGCGATCCCGCCGATGCGGCCCCCCACTTTTCCGGGTGCGGCACGATCGGCAGCACCAGCAGCGAAAGGGCCAGCAGGGAAAGATGCAGCCACACGTGCCGGCGGCGCGACAGCCGCTCGGTCGCCAAGTGGGCGTAGGTGTAACCGGCCAGCAGGACCACCTGGAAGAAAACCATGCAGGTCGCCCAAACGGCCGGCCCGCCGCCAAACCAGGGCAGAATGAACCGGCTGATCAATGGCTGAACCTGAAAGAGAAGGAATGCGCTCAGAAAAATCGTTAGGGCGAACGGAATCATAGGCGGCGTCCCAAGACTGTCGGAGACGCTTTGGCTCCGGGCGAAACCCTATCACTGGGCAAAGGAAGCGGGCTGCTTTCGGCGGGCATACGAGTCGGCGCGATCTTTCAGTTTAGCCTTGCCGGTCCCTGCGGCGTAAGGCGCGCCAATCAGGCTATAGTTAGGATCAAATAGCGCCCGGCGGGAGGAGATCTCGCGGGCGGCTTGCAGACCATGACGGGGCGGTATCGATCGGCGCGGAACGAACTCCTGGAGGCCTTCTGGGACCGCGGCCTCATTCTATTGGGTGAGCGTGTCGAGGCGGAGTACGCCCTGCACACGCCGATCTTCATCGATCTGCGCCATAAACTCTATGACGATCTGGCGCTGCTGTCGCTGCTGGGTCAGGAACTGCACCGCCGGCTGGTCTCCATCCTTGAACAGGAAGGAAAACGGGACATCCCGCAGCAGGTGATCGGCATCCCCGATACGGCCACGCCCCTGGCTCTCTCGCTGGCCTTGGTCTCGCACACATCCGACCGGCCCGTTCACTATGGGCAGATGCGGAAAAAGCCGGCCGCCTATCCGGGCGGGGTGTGGGGTGTCAGCTCCTACATGGGTACGAGAGACCGGCAGCGCGAAATCACCTTGATCGACGACGTCATGGCGTCGGGCAAGACGAAAGTGTGGGCGTGCGAGGAGTTGGCGAAAGACGGCCTGAAGGTCAACCGTGTGCTGGTCGTGGTCGACCGGGAGCAGGGCGGCGACGCGATTCTCGCCGATCAGGGATGCCCCTGTTACAGCCTCTTCAAGGTGTCGGAATTGATTGAGTATTACCGCGCCGCCGGCAAGATCGACGGCGAGACCGCGCAGTCGGCCCTCGAACACGTCAAGTCGAAGCAGTTCCGGTAAAGCGGCGCCCTTTATTCAGGACCGCGTTTCGCGATCGCCGCGCTATCCACTCAGAGCCGCAGCCGTCAGACTGCGATGAGGACGGGCGCGAAAGCACGCCTGCTCGGATGAGCGAAACGCCCTGCGACGAAGCAACCCGGAGAACCGCCACCAACCGCAACGCTGGCGTTCTACTGATTGATCCAATGCTCATCGTGGGCTGACGCCCACGGCTCTGAACTTCTTTCAGAAGCCGCTTCTCCCGGTCGCGGCGCTATTCCCGCTCAGAGCCGCAGCCGTCAGGCTGCGCTGAGGACCTACAGGTAAAACGCGACTGTCAGGGATGCGGCACTCTTCCCAACACCACCGACCAACGGTCTACTAACTCGTAAACCTCCATGGGCTCGCCCTGTTGATGGACTACATAGTGCAGGGCGGCATCGACCTCCAAGGGAGACCAAAGCCTGCGTGTGCTACCATGCCGCGCCCAGCGGCGCTTTCGAAAGCCAAAGCGCGCATTCAGGGCACGGCTTGCGTAGGCCTTGTATTTTCCGATGACATTCTTTGGAGCCACCGGAGACTGAACGACGGCGTGAACATGAGTCGAACGAACATGGAGTCCGTACAGAAGCCAGCCCTCATGTCTGCAAACTTCTACAATCGCCGTCCGCACGATCCGCCGTTCGGTCGCGCTGAGTTGCACTGGCTTTTCCGGCATGCGAGCGGCCTCGAATGCTTGCCGCAAGGGACGCCGGTCTAGAAAACGTGCACCATAGCCGTTGTGTTCGCGATCAACCGAGCCGCGCTGATCTCCGTGAAGTCTGTCGCCGTAACAGGTGAAGGTGAGGAAGTATGCCCAGGGTTCGTCTTGCCGGAACCCAGGCGGTTGCTGTGAAGTGATGGACCTAGCGTAGCGAACAATTGTGGCAACTACAACGAAAATCTTGGTGGCAGGCGTTGGGTCCCGTTCGCCGACGCAATGCTCATCGTGGGCTGACGCCCACGGCTCTGAACTTCTTTCAGAAGCCGCTTCTCCCGGTCGCGCCGCTATCTCCACTCAGAGCCGCAGCCGTCAGGCTGCGCTGAGGACGGGCGGTCAATGGTTCGGCATCCTCCCCAACACCTGCGACCAACGGGCAACCAGCTCGTATGCGACGGGCCCTCTCTCCGGCACGATCCATGGACATGCGTTACACACGCTTCTATGCTTAGAACATGTCAAAGATGATCCAGGTGCGGGACGTGCCGGAGTCCGTCCATGGCACGCTGAAGTCGCGAGCCGCGCGCGAAGGCATGAGCCTTTCGGATTTCATCAGGAGGGAGTTGGAGCGTCTGGCTGAGCGGCCGACCATGCAGGAATGGTTGGAACGTACGCAGCAGGCGAAGCCGATCCCAGCCAAACGGACCGCCGCGCGGCTCATGCGCGAGCTGCGAGACGAACGATGATCTTCTCGATGCCTCCGTGGTTGTCGAACTGCTCACCAACGGTATCCTTGCCGATTCCATCGCGGCCGATCTCGCAGGGCGTAACGAGTCTTTCCTTGTTCCGCATTTGATCGACGTTGAAGTGGTGAGCGCTGTGCGAAGACTGGGGGCGGGGCAGCGAATCGACGCCCACCGAAGCGCGCAATTTCTCGCGGGGCTGGCGGCTCTGCCCGCGGAGCGGTATTCGCACACGCCACTGCTTGGCCGCATGTGGGAGCTGCGCCACAATTTCACCGCTTACGACGCGGCGTATATCGCCTTGGCGGAAGCAACAGGCTCCGTCCTCTACACCTGCGATGAGAAATTGCGTCGAGGCCACCGGGCCCGCGTCGTGGTGTTCACGAGTTAATTGGAAGACTCGTTCTGGGCCGCCGGAATCGCGGCTCGAACGTTCCTTGCCCAGTTCGGTGCATGGAAGGTATGAAAAAATCGGTGACTGTCACAAGCGCCGAGCCTGAAGCCAGTCAGAATCAACTCGCCCCATCGAGCGCGGATGACTGTCACCTGATTTTTTCACAGGGGCGTCCTCAAGCCGCGCGGCCCCTCTAGCTGCTAGCATAGTGCTAGCGAGGTTCTCATGCCCACCATCACTGTACGCAATGTCCCGGCGAAGGTTGTGCAGTCCCTGAAAGCACTGGCGAAGCGGCACAACCGATCCATGGAGCAAGAGGTCCGGGATCTGCTCGAGGGCTACGTGGCCGAGCGCCGCTCCGTGCTCGACCAGATTGAGGCCGGCTGGCACAAGCAGGTGCGCCGGCCAACCGCCGCGGAAGTCGACGCCTGGATGGCCGTCGGCCGGCCATGAAGGCGGTCGTCGATACCAACGTGGTGGCGTACTTCCTGCTCGGCACGGAAGCCTTCGCTGACGAGGCGAGGACCTGTTTCGAGACGGTGTCGAACCCGGTCGCGCCCGCACACTGGGAAGCCGAACTCACCAACGTGGTGTGGATGGCCATTCGCGCCGGAGCATTACGTTCCGAGGAGGGGCCGGCCCGCCTGGGGTTGGCTCGCAGGCTCGGGATCGAGTCCGTCGCGACCACCACTCTCTGTCAAGGAGCCCTGCTCCGCGCCGTCACGGCCGGCGTGCCGGTCTACGACACTCTGTTCGTGGAACTGGCCGTTCGCGTCGCGTGCCCGCTCGTGACTTTCGACAGAGCCATCCTGCGCGCTTTTCCGAGTATCGCCCGGCGGCCTCGGGACCTCTGATTCGGTCCGCCTAACGGCCCTGGCGCTCAGGCGCGGCCCGGTTTTAGCCGCCGCTTGCAGCGTCTCGTTGGGCCGCCCGGTCATCGCGCGGTATACTTGGTTCATGACTCGGGCGCTCGACGCTGTGATCGCGAAGTTGGCGGCTCTGCCGCCTGAGGAGCAAGACCGCGTCGCCTGCTGGCTGCGCGACGAACTTCGCGATGAGGAGCACTGGGCAAACCAGTTCGAGACCTCACAGAACGCGCTGAGCAAGCTTGCGGCTGAAGCCCGAGCCGACCGCTCGGCTGGTCGAACCACCACGCTCGACCCCGAGCAGCTGTGAAGTCGCGCGCCACGCCGCGCTTCTGGGCAGCGTACCACGAGCTGCCTCCGGGTCGCTGCTCGGAAAGCCTACCGGCTCTTTCGCGAGAACCCCAAGCACCCCGGCCTCCACTTCAAGAGCGTCCACCAACAAGACCCTGTCTACTCCGTCCGTGTGACCCTCGGATACCGCGCCGTCGGACTTCTGGAGGACGGCGAAGTGACCTGGTTCTGGATCGGAAGTCATGCCGAGTACGACGTTCTTCTGAAGACCCTGTAGCTTTGTTGGACTAACGTTCCGCTTCAGCCGCGGCGCGCTTCTTGCGCTGTCGGCTGCACGCCCCTTTTAACTCACGGTTGGAGGGCCCAGTTCGGTGCCTGTCCCGGATCTCTCTACCCGCTCAGAGCCGCAGCCGTCAGGCTGCGCTGAGGACGGACGCGGAAACACGGTGACTAGGAGGAGCGTGACATCCCAAACAAAAACCAGTCATCGGCATTTGTGGCGAGCGTGGCGTTCTGTTGGTCGATCCAATGCTCATCGTGGGCTGACGCCCACGGCTCTGAACTTCTTGGAGATTCCTCTCCCACGCCGCCCCGCCATACCCGCTCAGAGCCGCAGCCGTCAGGCTGCGCTGAGGACGGACGATCAATGGTTCGGCATCCTCCCGAACATCTGCGGCCAACGGGCAACCAGCTCGTACGCGACGGACTCTCTCTCCGGCACGATCCATAGGCATGTGTTGCACATGTTTATATGCTTAGAGCATGTCAAAGAAGATGATCCAGGTGCGGACGTGCCGGCGTCTGTCCATGGCACCCTGAAGTCGCGGGCCGCGCGCGAAGGCATGAGCCTTCCGATTTCATCAGGAGGGAGTTGGAGCGTGTGGCTGAGCCCAGTTCGGTGCCTGTCCCGGATCCCCCAAAAATATTTGCCTATTTGCTCACACCTTCCAGCCACCGAACCGCACGACTTGACGTCTCGGCTTGGCCCTTTGGAGAATGCTGGCTAACAGGCGGCTGCAACGGACTGCGCCAATGCGCGGGCCGCTGAGCCGCTGATCGTTAGCCAGTCTTCCGATTGATGCGACTCACTGCAACATTCTCAACGCGCCTGAAGGCTGCAATTGTGCTTCGAGGAGATGGGAAGCCGAGAAGCTATTCCACCAAGAAGGGCGACTTCGACGTCACTCTAACCATCGCGCCAGTGGAGGGCGCCCGGTCGAAGAAGAAGAGAGAGCGACTCTGGACCTACATCGCGGATGAGCTGTCGGTGTCGGTGGCAAGGGACGAACCGACAGGCCCTCCGGATATTCTCGCGGTGCCAGGCGGAGGGAGGGATTTCACATCACGCGTGCCGTACTTCGATAGTCGGCTACCCGGCTATCGACGGGCTGCCCTAGACGTGCTGGACGGTGCGATTTTATTTCTCAAGTACGAGTTGCATCAACCGTTGCTAAGAAACATTGGAGAGCATTCCGATCAGCTGTCAGGTCCCGTCTGGACGGACGATCAGGGCCAAGAGATCGATCCTGGTGTCAGGACCTTTGTCCTTGGTGTAGTTTCCGGCGAACGCTCTGAATTCGGTGTGGTCAAGTTCGAGGCGAAGCATGACAAGCCATTTGGTGCCGCCTTGACGAAGTCAAGGTCTCCTAAACTGTACGAGGAAATTCTTTCGGATGCTCAAGCCGCAGTTTTTGATGGCAATGTCCGGAGGGCGGTGCTAGAACTTGCGATTGCGTGCGAGGTATTCGTCAAGCACACTTTCTTGGGAGGGGGTGGTGACACCGCGCCGGTGTACGAGGCGCTTGAGGACAAGGGAAAACTGAGCGCACGTGTGCTCGATCTCATCGAGGTCGGTGGGACGGCCCGCTTTGGCAAGACATTTCGTCTGGTCGATAAGGATGCCTACACCGACATCGACCATCTTTTTCGTGCGCGGAACAAGATCGCGCACCGTGGTGAGGCGGCGTTCCGTGACGACGCGGGGCGTCTGCACACTGTTGACTCGAAGGTATTGGCAAGATGGTGGCGCTCTACCCAGCGATTGTTCGAATGGGCTGACTAACCCCCGTTTACAGCCGCGGGAGCAATGCCATCCTGTGGGGAGACCTGGAAAGCCACCGAACGGCGATCCCAATCGATCAGCGGTTTTGCGGAAACGCGATCACCATCCTACCACCCCGCCAAATCAACAACATCCATCCAAAACGCCGCATTTCGCTTGACACTGCGCGCTACGCTCGAAGCAGATAGGGCTGGCCAGGGTCGAAATCCGGGAAGCGAAAGTGAAGAACGAGAAGCGGGAAACGGCTGGGATTCGTGTTTCCGGCGGCGGAATTCGGATGCAGGAAAGCGGAAGCCAGTCTGAGGCAAGGCCCAGCGGTTCACTCTGTGGCTCTGTTTGTCCCACGCGCTTCTCTCTTCTCCTTTCTCGCACAAAAAAATTTCGCAAAACAAAGCCAATTTGTCCTTTGTTTGCAACGCCGGGCCGCCGAAAACAAACCCAAACAAACCCAATTTTTTTGGCTTTCCCGTAGAGATAGCGTGGAGGGCTTAGGGGAACGGGAATTCCGCGAGTCTGGGGCCGGTTGCCGAAGAGACCCTCACACCTCCGCCAGCACCTTCTCCGCAGTGGCGATCGTGGTGTCGATGTCGTCGCTTGTGTGCGCGGCGGAAAGGAACGCCGCCTCGTATTGCGAGCACGGCAGATAGACGCCTGCTTCGAGCAGGCCGCGGAAAAACGCGCCGAAGCGCTTGGTGTCGCTTTGGGACGCGCTGTCCCAATCCGTCACCGGGGCCGGATTGAAGAAGAAGGTGAACATCGAACCCACGCGGTTCACGGTCATCGGAATGCCGGCGTTGCTGGCCGCGGCGGCGATGCCTTCCACCAGCCGGGCGCTGTTTTTCTCGAGCGTCGCGTAGAGGCCGTCCGTCTTGGCGAGAATCTGCAACGTGGCCAGGCCTCCGGTGACCGCCAGCGGATTCCCCGACAGCGTGCCCGCCTGGTAGACCGGCCCCAGCGGCGCAACCTTCTGCATGATGTCCTTGCGGCCGCCGTACGCGCCGACCGGCAGCCCGCCGCCGATCACCTTCCCAAGTGTTGTCAGGTCGGGACGGATGCCGTAGAGTTCCTGCGCGCCGCCCAGCGCCAGGCGGAAGCCCGTCATCACCTCGTCGAAAATCAGCAGCGCCCCGTGGCGCTCCGTGATATCGCGCATCGCCTGGAGATAGCCTGGCGCGGGGGGGACGCAGCCCATGTTGCCGACCACCGGCTCCACGATCACGCAGGCGATCTTGTCCCCATGCTCGCGGAAGCAGCGTTCGAGAGCTTCGATGGAATTGAAGGCCAGCGGAATCGTGGTGGCGGAAAAGCCCGCCGGCACGCCGCCCGAATCGGAGAGGCCGAGCGTCGCCACGCCCGAGCCGGCTTTCACCAGCAGCGAATCGACATGGCCGTGGTAGCAGCCGATGAATTTGACCGCCAGGTCGCGCCCCGTGAAGCCGCGCGCCACACGCAGGGCGCTCATTGTCGCCTCGGTGCCGGAATTGACGAGGCGCACCATCTCGATGGACGGAACAAGCCTGCAAATCAGTTCGGCGATCTCGGCTTCGCGCTCGGTCGGCGCGCCGAAGCTGGTGCCGGCCTCCAGCACCTCCGTGAGCGCCTTCATCACGGCCGGGTGGCGGTGCCCGAGCAGCAGCGGTCCCCACGAACCGACATAGTCGAGGTAGCTGTTGCCGTCCACGTCGTACAGCCGCGGACCGTCGCCGCGCTCGATGAAGACAGGATCGCCGCCCACGGCTCGAAAAGCGCGCGCGGGTGAGTTCACGCCTCCTGGAATGGCGCGCTGGGCGCGGTCGAAGAGTTCACGGGATCTTGTGTGTTGCATGGCGGCTTCTGATGGCGGACCGGAAATCGTGGAAGGTGCGCCGCGGACTAACGCGCGCCGACAGGAGGATGTCCCGGAGGCAGCTCGGGGCTCTTGGGTGCCGGGGCATTCCCGACCGGCGGATGTCCCTGGGGGAGCTGCGGCTGTTCCGCCGCTCCTCCTGGCGTCCCGCCCGCGGGCGGATGGCCCGGAGGCAGCCCGCTGCCGGATTCGGCCGCGCCTGGCGGCAGGCCTCCGTGCGCCGCGCCGCTTCCGCCGGAGGGAGGCGTCACTTCCCAGCCCGAGCCGGTCTTGCGCAGCTCGTAGACCATCTGCATGCTGGCCTTGGCGTCGCCGCGGGCGGAGATGGTGACGCCCGCCGTCGCGCTATCACCCTCCATCTCCAGCCGGTCGATCTTGAGATCCATGTTGCTCATGGTCAGATCGGTCCGGCCCGCCAGATAGTGCAGGATGGCATCGCGGATGAGAAGCTCGGTGTTTTGGTTCGAGCCGCAGCCCAGGCTGAGCACGAGAACGGTGATCGTTGCGGCGAAGAGTTTCACAGGATAGGGTCCGGCGCGAAGACCATCATTATACGGGTAGCGAGGAGGGACAGTCACCACGCTTGGGGGGATATCGTGCAAACCATGGAATCAGCACGAGCGCGAATCGTGGCGACTGTCCCGGCTCCCGTCCCGGTGAAGAGATCAGACGAAGTCGATTTGGAAAATCCAGCCTGCCGTCGGGCTGTCGTTGTTCGGCCAGCCCGGATGAATGCCGGCATCGCAACTGATCAGCTTGCCGTCGTGCATGGCGAGCCCGTGCGGGTCGCAGGAGTTGGGAACGAAGTCCGCCGTCTCCAGCACTCTGCCGGTGGCGGCTTCGTACCTCACCAGAGAGGGCCGGAATTCACTGTACCGTTTGCTGTCGTTGCCGACGATCTGCCAGATGGTCCCGTCGTCCCATGCGATGTCGTGGTAACGCACCTTATCCGGCGCCTGATAGAAGGGGATGAGAAATTCCGGCTGCCAGGTTTTGGGGTCGACGCGCAGATTGCCGCGCAGCCGCAACGACGCGATCCAAAGCTTGCCGTCCTGCCAGAGGCCTCCGTGGCTACCGCCGCCGTCGTTCGGAGGGCCGAGTGGAATCTGACGGTGGCTAATCAGCTTGGAGTCCATGTCCACCTGAAAGACGCCTTGCGGAGACGCGTTCGCTATCATCCAGACGTACCCGCCGCCCACGGCCATCCCGCTCGTGTTCCTGGAAGGCGTCGTCACCGTCTTCAGCAGCTTGCCATTCCAATCGACGAGCCAGGCCGCCTCGGTCAGGGATTCCGGCTCCGGCAGCTTGTACGCGGCGGCTTGGGCGCCTGACAGCTTCTGTTCGCCGATCCACAGCCCCTCCGGCGTGGCGGCAAGAGCGTTGGGGAATCCTTCTGGGCTCTTAAAGAGCTTCGTTGTTTTCACCATCCGGGACGGAACTTGCCGATTCGCTCCGGATTGCCTAACTTCGTTTCGCGCGGCCGCTGCCTGCTGCGAAAATGCACTGCGCCCTGTCGCCAGGGCGAAACCAGTTCCGATGCCAGCTGTCAGGAATTCCCGTTTCGTCACAAGACCTCCTTGTTCTGCCTGCCGGAGCGACAGATTGCTTCTGCCCGGTTACAAGCACTGACGCGAGAATTATATATCATTTAGTTCCAAAGAAGCGGAACCCTTTGGCCTGTGGATGGAGGCGCTATTTATCACGTCGAGAACGGCGGGCCGTGAAGTTCCCGCTTCACCCTCCCGGCTTCTGGGGCATCGATAGAGACCCTTGCTTTCCTATTGGCGTTTCTTGTCCCTCGTTACGCCGCATCGATTGCACAGGGCCCTGCGCTACACTGGAAAATTCCATGCTCGACCTCGCCTATCTTCGTCAAAACTTTGAACAAGTGAGCCGGCGTCTGGCCACGCGCGGCCCGTCCGATGCCCTCGAAACCTTTCAGGAGGCCGACCAGAAACGCCGCGCCGCCGTGACCGGAATCGAGACCCTCAAGGCCCGCCGGAATGCCCTCAGCGCCGAAGTTGCAAAGGCCAAGAAGGAAGGGCGCGACGCCGCCCTGGCGGTCGAGGAAAGCCGCGAAGTAGGCGGAAAGGTGAAAGCCCTCGAAGACGACGTCAAAGCGCTGGATGAGTCCCTGCAGGAAATCCTCAGCAGCATCCCGAACGTCCCTCACGCGTCGGTGCCGGAAGGCAGAAGCTCCGCCGACAACGTCGAAGTGCGGCGCGTGGGCGCGCCCCGGGAGTTCGACTTCGAGCCGAAGGCGCATTGGGACCTCGGCCCCGAACTCGGTGTTCTCGATTTCGAGCGGGCCGCGAAGATCACCGGCGCGCGCTTCGCCGTCTACTGGAATGCCGGCGCCAAGCTGGAGCGCGCCCTCCTCAATTTCATGCTCGATCTGCATACGCGCGAGCACGGATACACCGAGGTTCTGCCGCCGTTCATCGTGAACTCGAACAGCCTCTATGGCACGGGGCAGTTGCCGAAGTTCGGCGCCGACCTATTCAAGCTTGAAAGCTCGGACTACTGGCTGATCCCGACGGCCGAAGTGCCGGTCACCAACCTCTATAGCGGCGAGACACTCGAGCCGGAGCAACTGCCTCTCCGGCTGACGGCTTACACGCCGTGTTTCCGCAGCGAGGCGGGATCTTACGGACGCGATGTGCGAGGGATTATCCGCCAGCACCAATTTCAAAAGGTCGAGCTGGTCAAGTTCGCGACTCCCGAGCAGAGTTACGACGAGTTGGAATCGCTCACCGCCAACGCCGAGGAAGTTCTGAAGCGCCTCGGCCTGCCGTTCCGCACTGTGGCGCTGTGCACCGGCGACCTGAGTTTTTCCAGCGCCAAGACCTACGACATCGAAGTCTGGCTGCCCGGAGCCAACGAGTTCAAAGAGATTTCTTCGTGCAGCAACTTCGAGAGTTTTCAGGCGCGGCGCGCGCGCATCCGCTATCGGGACCCGGGCGCCAAAGGCAAGACGGCTTTCGCACACACGCTCAACGGCAGCGGGCTGGCGATCGGACGCACCTGGGTGGCGATCCTCGAGAACTATCAGCAGAAGGACGGCTCGGTCGTCATCCCCGAAGTGCTGCGGCCCTATCTCAACGCCGAACGGATCGTGGCGGGTGGAAAGCTGGAGTGACGCGTTTCAACCGAGACGCGCGGCGCGCCCATTTCGATCAATCGCCGCGCACAAACATCGGAGGTTACTAAGTATGGATCACGCCCCGAAATTTCTGGCCATCGTTGAGGACGCCAAGACACGCATCCGCGAAACTACAGTGGAAGACGTCAAGCAGAGCCTGGCCGCGAAAGAGGATTTCGTGCTCGTCGATACGCGTGAGGAATCGGAATGGGCCGCCGGACACGCGTCCGGCTCCATTCACCTCGGCAAGGGGGTCATCGAGCGCGATGTCGAGAAAACGATTCCCGATGCTTCCAAGAAAATCGTGCTCTATTGCGGCGGCGGTTTCCGCTCGGCGCTAGCGGCCGACACCTTGCAGAAAATGGGCTATCGGAACGTCTATTCGCTCGCCGGCGGCTGGCGCGCCTGGAAAGCAGCCAACATGCCGATCGAGAAGTAACCGGTCTTCGGCGGGGATGCTGCGGTCAAGCGCATCGCGGCGCCAAGCTTTCGCCCGGCGCCGCGATGGTAATCGTATTGTGAGCGGCTTCGCTTAGCGTTCCGCCACGAGCGAACTCGAAGAACCGGGAGATTCCAGCAACTCCTTGGCTTTCGGCAGAAGATCCAGGGCTCCCTGAACATCCGGGTCCAATTCAAAACGCACTCGCTCGCCTTCATCCAGATCGTACGCTGAGATGTACACCTCGCGCTTCAGCATGCGTTTGACGAAGTCTGCGTTCTCGTTGAAAGCGGCTTCCGGAAACTCAATCTGTTCGCGCGTTAGAAACGCGCGGAAGTCCTCGACGATGGCGTTGGTGGGTTCCCAGCCTCGCGCCAGGTTGGGATGCTGCAGCGTATACTGCTGCGCATAGCTCTGGAACGCGTAGCCCCGCGCCATGGCAATCTCGAACTCATTCATCTTGTGCACTTGCGAGCGGAAGTCGGGCGTGATGCCGCCGCCTCCGAAAACTTCGCGGCCGCGGTCCGTCCGCTTCGTTTCGGCGTGAGAGGGCTGGTACCGCTCGCTGCACGGGTCGGAATAGTATTCGTACAGGGAGACGTTGTCGTAGCTGCGCTGGATGAGCCGTCCGCTCGGCGTGTAATAGCGGGCCGTGGTAAGCGCCAAGCCGGACGTCTGCCCCAACGGATAGACCGTCTGCACCAACCCTTTCCCGAAGGTCGGAGTACCCACGACGATCGCGCGGTCGTGATCCTGCAGCGCGCCCGCGACGATTTCCGAGGCCGAAGCGGACTCGCAGTCCACCATGACGACCATTGGGAACGTGACGCCGCTGTTGCCGCTGCGGGCTTTATAGGAGCGCTTGCTTGACGAGCGGCCATAGTGGGAAACAATCGTCTGGCCCTTCTCGAGGAATTTGTCGGAAACGTAAACTCCTTCGCTGAGCAGACCGCCGCGGTTTCCGCGCAGGTCCAGGATCAGGCCCTGCAGGGTCTTGGAATTGAGTTCTTCCAGCGCGTCATCCAATTCGCGGCCGGTCGTCTCATTGAACTGTTCGATTTTTATGAATCCGATACCCGGCTTGATCAGGAAGCTCACGGGCACGCTCTTGCGCGGGATGTTGGCGCGCACCACCGAGACGTTGATGAGGTTGTCGACGCCGCGGCGTTCAACGCCGATCGCAACTTCCGTGCCGGCGGGCCCGCGCAGCCTCTTCGCCACTTCCGTTGTGTCGAGGCCGTCGGTCGACTCGCCGTTGACCTGGGAGATGATGTCGCCCGGACGCAGCCCGGCCTTATAGGCGGGTGTCTTCGGGAACGGTGCAATCACAACCGTGCGGCCGTTACGCGGGCCGATCTGCATGCCAACGCCCGCATACTCGCCCTTCTGGTCATCGCGCAACTGCCGGAAAGCGTCAGGATCAAAAAACTGGGAGTGCGGGTCGAGGACGTGGAGCATGTTCGGGATCGCTCCGCTGAAGATCGCCGCTTCGGAGTCAACCTCCTCGGCGTAGTTCCGCTCGACCACCGAGAGCACCCTCGTGAACTGGTCCAGGCTGGCCTTGAACTCGTCTTCGGAAGCCGCCGACACGACGCGCGGACCGTGTAAGACACCGAACAGGGCAGCCACAAGCAACGTGGCCGGAATGGCCAAAAGATGGCGTCTCTTCCAGGACATAGGCCGCACTTCTCCCTTGCTGCAACGATTAGCGCCTGAACCGCACCATTTCCAGTATAACAGGGGCGCTTCGCTGACCAGTGCCAGCGTGGTGCGTTACTCGGAAAAGCGCTTCTCCACGCACTCGCTCTTCCCCGGCCTGGACACACCCAAGAGACCGAAAACTAGTCCACTCCTGGGGTTGGGCCGGAAATCGCTCGACCTACAGGGGCGTCGCCGGACGCCGAGCGAGCGGAGTTTTGCCCCAGGGCTTGTACACGCCCAGCGTCGTGGTCGTCAGCAATACCAGCAGTCCGGCACCAGCGGCGACTGCAAGCTGTATTTGCACATTGCCGAGATGGCCACCGGCTCCGGTGGCAGTGAGATGCGCTGTGACACCAGATAATGTGTCTCCCGCCACTCCCGACGCACGGCTTGCCGCCAGCCGCACAGCGTTGGTGTGCACCAGCAAAACCAGGATGGCACCGATGGTCAGTAAGAACTTTACAAGGATCCAATAGTGCCGGAACAACCCCCAAGGAGTGCCGAGCGCCAGGAAAAGCCCGGTTAGCAGCGCCGCGAAACTGAATGGGACGATGACAAACCACCCGATCAAATCCATCGCGAGATAGGCGGAACGCGCCATCTCGGGTTCCTGGCTGATCAGGCCCGCAAGGGCTAGGGCCAGAAAGCCAACGTCCGCCCCAAGCCAACCCACCGAGAACGTCACATGCGCGGTGACACCCAATTTACGAAGGCGAGGCTTCATCGCCAGTGACCCTCAGCCTTGGTGAAGGCACCCTCACTCAACTTCACTAGCATCCGTCCAGTATGGCATGCCCCACGGGTTCTCCTATGAGCGCGCAGATTCTCGAAGCAGGCCACTACCATTGGGTGACTTCTGTTCTGAGGGAGGCAGGAGCAAGCCGACAGGGTACTCCGGGCGCCCAAGTGCGTCAGCGTCCAGCCTGGGCTGAACCGTACTTGGCGAGATCGCGGCCGCGGTCTCTCAACAAAGCCCGGGCCTCGGGCAGCAGCTCGATGGCGCGGCGGACGCTGGGGTCCATCTCGGTGTCGACCCGCATGGCTTCGTCGTAGTTGACGACGGCGGTATAGATGCTCTTTTTGAGCATGCGGCGGATATGAGGCAGATTGCGCTGGAACTCCTCGTGGGAAACAGTGATGCCCTGCCGCTCAAGGTAGCGCTCAAAACCGGCGATCAGCCGGTCGTCGGGATCCCAATTGTGTGGCAGCGTCTTTGTCTGGAGGCTGAACTCCTGCGCATAGCCCTCAAACGCCCGCCGCTCGACCATGCGTTGCTGGAACGGGTTGAGGATCGCCTCGGCGAGTTTTACGTCGGGGGCAATACCGGCGCCGCTGTAAACGGCCCGGCCACCGTCCGTAAGGCGGGGGTCCTGCGTTCCGGGATTGTAAGTGGGGCTGCAAGGGTCGAAATAGTAGTCCCGTTGCGAGAGATTGTCGTAGGGCCTCTGGATCATGCGCCCGCTGGGCGTATAGTAACGGGCCGTGGTGAGCACCAAGCCGGTCGACTCCGGCAAGTCAAAGACCGACTGCACCAGCCCCTTTCCGAAGGTGTTGGTACCGACCATCAGGGCGCGGTCATGATCCTGCAGAGCGCCGGCCACGATTTCCGACGCGGAGGCGGAATTGCAGTTGATCAGCACCGTCATCGGGAACGGTTGGCCTTCTTCGCCGCGACGGGCCTTGTAGACCCGCTCATCCGAGGCGCGGCCCCGATGCGACACAATTGTCTGTCCACGCTGCAGAAAGCGCTCCGCCACGCGCACTCCCGCCGTGAGCAGGCCGCCCTGGTTGCCGCGCAGATCAAGGACCAGGCCTTTCAGCCTGCCCTCATGCAGGCGACGCATAGCCTGATCCAACTCTTCGCCCGTCGTCTCGCCGAAGCTTAGAATCTTGACGTAGCCGATGCCGGGCTCGATGAAAAAAGCCAGGGGCACGCTCGGCCGGGGAATGCTGGCGCGAACGACATCCAGCTCCAGCAGATCATCGACCCCGTTCCGCCGCAGGCTGAGGTGGACGCTCGTCCCCTCTGGTCCCCGGACCCGCTCGGCAACTTCTTCCACGCCCAGGCCGTCCGTCGGCGCGCCGTTGATCTTGACGATCGTATCGCCTGGCTCGACTCCGGCGTCAAACGCCGGACTCGCCGGAAACGGGTAATCCACGATGGTCTCGCCGTAGTAGAGGCGAATCAGCATGCCCACGCCGGCGTAGCTGCCTCGTTGCTCCTCCCGCAGGCGGCTGAAGGCCTCCGGGTCAAAAAACATCGAGTGCGGGTCAAGGCCGCGAAGCAGAACGGGAATGGCGCCACCGTAGATAATCTCAGTGGCCGTCACCGGCTCGGCGTAGTTTTCTTCGATCGTGTCGAGGACCCTTTTCAGGCCCCGTACTTCCTCATCCACGGCGTTACGGTCCGACGCCGAAGCCGCACTACCCAGGCGCGAACCAAAGGCTCCTCCGAGGATGGAGCACACCACCACGATTCCGGCAACCACTAGCAGTGCGCCGCGCCCCGCCTCGCCGCACCGCCTCGCGCCGGCCCCCCTCTGCTGGAATTCGAATAACACGTTTGTTTCTAGTATACCCGCCATCTGAGCGCGGCCAAGTCTCGCCGTGCTCATCGCGCTAAGCGATCAATCTTAGCCGCCAGCACGAAATCGCTTTCCGTGAGGCCGTCGATCTTGTGCGTCCAAATCCGAACAGCGGCTTTTCCCCAAGAAAGCAGAATATCGGGATGGTGACCCTGTTCCTCCGCCAAGGCACCAATCCCGTTGGTAAAGCGTAGCGCCTCCGCGAAGTTCTTGAAGCGAAACGATCGCTCCAGATGGTGCTCCTCGATGACCTGCCACTCCGGCACCTGCCCGGCCAGAGGCGTCAATTCCGCGCCTTTCAGCGGAGGAACTCCGCCTCGACAGGGTACGCATCTTTTGTCCGCCAGTTCAGCCACGCCCGTGTCCACGGCTCGTTACGCAACGACGGCCCATGGTAGCAAAAGGGCTGGACGATCACGAGCCGCAACAAACCCTCTGGGTCGCCCCGCAGGGGGAATTGTAGGTACTAGTACCAAAAGTAGCTCTAGCTGATATCGTTGGTACTACGAGTATTACGGGGCAAAAATGTAACCTCTAGGGGATTGTCGTTTCCCTTGACGAGGGCGGATAATAAACGCGTGGGAAACCCACTCCATCGTTTGGTTTCCAGATTGCGCGGCGGTGCACGGATGAACTCTCTCCGCGCTTCGTCGGTTGCTCTCGGAAACCGGCGCCGGCACCCTCGCCGGGAAGCGAACGAGGCGGGCACGCTGACCTGGAATAGCTCGCAGGCAGATCGCCAGTTCGAGCAGGTCGAAGTGGAAAACGCTTCGGCCCACGGCCTCGGCCTGCGTTCAGCGCGCTACCTGCCTGTCGGCCAGACCGTCTGGTTTGAGCCGGCCTCGGGTCCCGTGGTCAAGGGCGTTATCCGCCACTGCGAGGAACAGGATGGACATTTCACTCTGGGGCTGATCCGAGTGGAAACGGAACACCGCCGCGTCGAGCGCCAGCCCGTGAGGGGAGCCGGCAATCTCGACTGGTACGGAGAAGGAGCCAAGGCCTGCACTACCCCAGTGCTTGTCCGTGATGCTTCGGAATTTGGGTTGCAGCTTTCTGCTTTGGATGCGGTTCCTGTTGGCTGTATTGTCCGGCTTACTGGCGAGTCGCTGGAATGCGTTGCGACCGTCTGTTACTGTGTCCGCATCGGAGACGAATACCGTCTAGGTTTGCACTTTACACGCCAGCCGTACGACAAACACTCCGCGGAATTTGACGGCTAGTCGCAAAGGGCCGTGCTACGCAAGATCTCTTGCCGTTCGCCGAAAGAGGCGCCCATTTTCAGGACCTTCATAGTTCGCTCTCCTGCTCACCTCCCGGGGACCTAGTCTAAGGCGTCCCCTGTATTTGCCTGGCTAAAGCGAAAGCCTCACGGCGACGATCAATCCTGCAAGAGAGCCTCGACATTCAGACGGCAGCCAGGTCAACAAGAAACTCGTGCCTCTCCCTCATTGCCGAAATCAGGAGGAAGAAGGCATACTTCTAATATGAAGGTCTCCCTGCCGAGTTTCTGGCGGAAGAGTAAGCCGGAGAAAGCTTCCGCGACCGCCGCAGCGGATCGATCGCAAGGGGTCGCCAAATCGAACTTTCCGCCGAGCCCGGTTTGGCCTGAGATGGGGACGGCGGCGGTTGCCTGGATAGACGGCCAAGGCGCCTCCGCCAGGACAACGGCCCGGCTGCAGCGGCGGTCTGGCGAGGCCTTGGATCTTTCTCTCGATCAGCCGGTCGGCGAAGGCCAGACCGTTTGGCTCATTTTTGATGACGGCACCGGCTCCATCGGAAAAATCCAAAGCTGCCGCAGCGGTGTGCAGGGCTACGAAGCTCACACGAGTCTAGTGAACGGACACGGACCCGGCGATACAGGGGCCGCCTCCACACACCTGAAGTGGCTCGATTCCTCCGGGATTGTCATGCATGCCGCCGTCTCGCTTCAGAATGCCGGCCAAGGCCAACTCGAAGTCCTCTCCCGCGACGAAATCCCGACGCCCGCCATCGTCCTACTCTCCGGCAAGGGTTTCCAATGCCTGGGCGCGTTGCGCGATTGCCGTCCGCGCGACGATCGCTGGCATTTGGTCATCGATGTTCTGGGAGAAGCCTATTCCCGCCCTCGAGAGTGACCCGACCGTTTAACAGGCCCGCGTAACTGCTGTCCGAGCATGGCAACAATCCACACGCCCGTATCTAGGCGTTTGGCTTTCGCTTGACCGTCCTGCATCTCAAGGTAGCGGCTCAATCTTCTCGGCCACATCATTTCGATAAGTGACCCGCAGTGCGGCGAGGCCGGCGGATTTTCTCGCCGAATATTCGACCACCCGGACCGTCTGGTCCGTCGAGGTACGCACGACGCTGGCCGCACCAGCCGAGAAGGCCACCTGATGCTCCGTCATTCCGATTTCCACCTCGTGCCGGGAGATTTTTTCCCAGACTTCCGGGGGCCAGTGGCCATACAGTTCCTTGGGATCTTTCAGGAAGAAAATGTCGTCGACGAAAAACCGTTGGCCCGCGCTGACCGGCAAACGGGCCATGTGCCCCTCCCTCTCAAATTCGAGAAGCGCCTGTTCCCCTCGCGTCACAATCTTTGCCGGGACAATTTTTTCCAGAGGAGCGAGTGGTTTGTCGCCGGGTTCAGGGATCCAGCGATAGCCTTCCCTTACCCACAAGGGTTGGCCGAGGAGCCTGCGTTTCGCGGATTCGGCGTCGCTCACATACGATTTCGGCGGGTAAACATAGTAATCGGCCGGAATAACTCTTTCCGCTGGCTTGGCGCGTTCCAGCGAAGGACGATTCCACCGCTGGTAGTAGACTACGCCCAGGTAGAGAAGCGCCAGGACTATCCCGACTTTGAGCGAGGCGCCAACTGTCTTGACCCAAGGCTTTGCCACAGGGTCCGCGTTGAGAGGTGATTGTGGAGATTCACTCATGGCGACTGCGGTAAACGTTGTTTGACGGCTCTTTCTGTTGGGGTGCGCCGCCCACCCGTGGGACGCGTCAACGCGATTCCTGTTTCAGTGCTCTGCTGTTTTGTAAGCGAGGTGCAGCACGGAAACGCCGCCCGTGAGGCGATGATATTCCACGCGTTCGAATCCGCAGGAGCGCGCCTGGGTTGCCAGTTCGTCCGGAGTCAGGAATTTCTCGACAGACTTTTGCAGATAGGAATAAGCCTGGCCCGAGCCGGAGATCGCGTTGCCGATGCGCGGCAAAACTGCCCGGAAATAGAACTCGAACAGCGGTGCAAAGAGAGGCTGTGTCGGCCGTGAAAACTCCAGAATGGCCAAACACCCGCCCGGCCGCAAAAGACGGTACATTTCCCTCAGGCCGCGCTCATAATCGGCGAGATTACGAAATCCCCATGCAACCGTAATCAGATCCACCGAGGCAGCCTGCAGGGGCATGTTCAGGGCGTCAGCCTCGAGCAGGGGCGACCCCAGACCGCGCCGCTCCAGTTTGCGCCGCGCCTCCGCCAGCATGGGCCGGCAAAAATCGCTGCCGAAGACCGTACCATCCTCTCCCCGCGCGCGCCGCCGTTCGCCATCGAGCGCGATCAGCAGATCGCCCGTGCCGCAGCACAAGTCGAGCACGCGGCTTTCCGGGTTCCGCAGATACCCCCGCATCTTTCGCACCAGGAAACCCCGCCAGTATTGATCGATTCGGAGGGAAAGGAGGCGATTGAGAAGGTCGTAGCGCGGCGCGATGCGCCCAAACATTTCACGGATCGTCCGCGCGACCTCGACTTCGTTGCGAGGATCGACGCCCGCCGGCGTGGTTCCCGTCATCGCGGCGCCACCGATTGCCGCTCAGCCGCACGGGAAGCCGTCTCTGAGCAGAGCTTCAGGGCGGTCGCCGCCGCCTGCTCAATGAGCGATGGGTTCAGCCCGCTCATGACTTTCACGTGGCCGATGCGGTCGGCCAGAACGAAGTGCACTTTGCCACCGATGGTCTTTTTGTCGCCCCCTATGCGCTCTACCAGCCGGGCCGCGGAGATCCCGTCGAGATTGGGAATGGGACCGTAGGCGCGAATCGCCTGTTCCATCGTCTCGCGGTCGCCGTGCGCGAGCACACCCGCGCCTTCCGCGAGCCAGCCTGCGGCGATCATGCCGAAGGCTACGGCTTCCCCGTGTAACAGCAGCTTGTAGTTTGTTTCCGCTTCGAGTGTGTGGCCGAGCGTATGCCCGTAGTTGAGAATGCGCCGCAGGTCGCCCTCACGCTCATCCTTGGAAACGACTTCGGCCTTGATGCGCACCGATTCGGCAATGATCGATTCCAGCACTTCGGGTTTTCTTGCGAGCACGTTGTCGCGCATGAGCGCCATCACGTCAAACAGCTCACGGCTCCAGATGATGCCCGCCTTGACCACTTCATAGAGTCCAGCGCGATACTCCCGTTCGGGAAGGGTCGCGAGCGTCGAAGGGTCAACTAAAACGAGTCTTGGCTGATGAAACGCGCCCACAAGATTCTTGCCGCTTGCCAGGTTGACGCCGGTCTTGCCACCGATGGCGGCGTCGACCTGCGCCAGCAAAGTCGTCGGAATCTGGATCACGTCGACGCCGCGCATGTAGCTCGCGGCGAGAAAGCCGCCCACATCGCCCGCGATACCGCCGCCGAAGGCGATGACGCAGCACTTGCGGTCCGCGCCGGCGGCGTACATCTTCTCGGCCAGCGCTTCCACCTGCCGGATGCGCTTGTTCTCTTCGCCGCCTTCCATGCTGAGGACGGTGTAGTCGAGACTGCGTAGACCGGCTTCCAGCCGCGCCCCCTGCGCCCGCCAGGCGCCTGGATCAGCCGCCACAAACAGCCGCCGCTCGCCGATGACCGTCCGAACGTACTCCGCAGCGTTGTCGAGCGCGCCTCGTTCGACAATCACGTCATACTGCGATCCCGCCGGCTTCACGGCAATGCGTTGCATGCCTCTTTTGTACCATGGCTGCACGAATTCACCCGGACGGTCCCTTGTTGTGGCATGACGCGGCGCTTCTACTTCGCGTTTGTGTGTTTCCTTGCCGGCGAGGCGGCGATCCGTCAGGACTCAGGGGAGGTTTGCTCAAAGGCGCAGAGGTTCCACCGGATCTGGCAATAAATGTAAACAACGCGAAATGGGGAACACTTGCCCTCCATCCGCGTCTGGAAACTCGCACCGTTCGTCGCAGCGTCCGAAAGATTGATTGTTCCGGGAGTGCGGAGTGGGTTATGATTTTCTAAGTTGTACAGGGGTAAGTTTGCGTCAGGGTCTTTACGCAGACTGCAATCAGAAGCAGTTTTTGAGAGGCTTCATCCGCTGCTCACGGCACAGGGTATCGTCTTGCCGAAACACGCATTTTGCGCGCCGCACCCGGAAGAGCGTATCGCTACGGTCCGCTGGCTGATGCCTCTCGCGCTGCTATCGCTCGCTCTGTTGCTGCCCGGGATGGCGGTCGCGCAGCCGCAGAGCCAGCCGAATGCGTTCGTGGGCAGCCAAGCGTGCCAGGCCTGCCATCCCGATCTTTGGCACGGCTTCAATCGCAACCCTCATTTCCAATCCATTGCGCAAGCCAAAGAGCCGCAGGAGAAAACCGGGTGCGAAGGCTGCCACGGTCCGGGCGAAGCGCACATTAAGGGCCTGGGCGACAAGACGAAGATCACGGTGTTCCCCGCTCTGGCGCCGAATCATGTGATCGATACGTGCCTCACCTGCCACGCCAAGGATTTCGGCAAGATGAACATCCGGCGCTCGGCGCACACGACGGCCGAGGTGAGCTGCACAGGCTGCCATTCGATTCATCATTCCCAAGGTGTGAGAAATCTGCTGGCGAATGAGCAGCGCGAGGTTTGCTACGACTGCCACCGGGACGTTCAGGCGCGCTTCGAGCTGCCCTTCAAGCACCGCGTGAATGAAGGCGCGATCGACTGCACCGACTGCCACAACCCGCACGGCGCGCCGGCGGCCACCTGGGCCACGGCACAGTCGCCGCGCATGGTGAGCCACGCCTTCGGCAACGACATCGCGTGCGTCAAGTGCCACACCGACAAGCGCGGCCCCTTCGTTCACGAGCATCCGCCGGTGCGGGTGGAGGGCTGCGCCACCTGCCACAACCCACATGGCAGCACGAATCCGCGGCTGCTGAACCGGCCGGCTGTTTTTACTTTGTGTCTGGAATGCCATAACGACGTGATGGGATTCGGGCCGACGCAGGACGGCATCCCGAACCCCAACCGGACGTTGCACAATCTGGCCGAGCCGCGCTTTCAGAATTGCGTCACGTGCCACACGCGAATTCACGGATCCAACAACGATTCGCTCTTTCGCCGATGAGAAAGACTCGACCACCGCTGCTCTGTATGTGTTTGCTGGGCATCGCCGCGCTTGCGAATGCGCAGCCGGTGGTCACGCCGACGCCGGACGGGCCCGAGGAAATCGAACAGGCGCGTGGTTACACCGTGTCGAACTCGTTTGAAGTGGGTTACCGCTTCAGCCAGGTCAGCGGCAACCAGGACGTTTACCGCAGCAGCGTCAACTTCGGAAACGGCATGCGGCTCTTCGAGGGCGAGCTGCGGCTGCATTCACTCGACGGCAAGGGCAAGCTGCTGGACGAGCTTTCCTTCCACTCGATCGGCGCGGGTGACGATCCTTACCAGGCGAACATCCTGCGCCTGGAGAAGAACGGGCTTTACCGCTACGACATGCAGTTCCGTGTGGTTCATTACTTCAACCGGCTGCCTTCGCTGTGGCAGGGCGAGCACGCCGTCAATTCGACGAGAACGTTCCAGAACCACGATCTCATCCTCTTTCCCAGCTCGCGATTCGAAGTCCTGCTCGGTTACGACCGCTACGAACAGGATGGCCCGGGGTTTTCCTCCGAGGCCATCAATCAGAACTTCGGCGGACTCAACAAGAACAACTTCCTGCGCCTGACGACGGACCTGCGCCGCCAAAGCAACCAGTACCGGGCGGGTTTCAACGCGCGAGTCGCGGGCCTTGCTATCACTTTCATTCAGGCGTTCGACAACTACAAGGAAGACACACGCTACGGTGACGGATCGGAGCTCCCGGCGATCGTGACGAGCATTCAGCCCGTGGACCGCCTGCAGCGGGACGAGCCGATTCACGGCAACACGCCGATCACGACCGTGGCGATCCGGACGGAAAACGAGCACCGGCTCGGATTCCAGGGGCGTTACGTCTATGCCGCCGGAAATCGCAATTTTACGCTAGCTCAGGATCTCGTCGCCAACAACGCGGCGGGCACGCTCCCGACTTCGCGCCAGACGTTTGTGGTGGGCAAAGCGCGGCGCGACCAGGGAAGCGGTGATTTCACCGTTACGTTTCTGCCCAGCGACCGCTGGACGATCAGTAACACCACGGCCATCAACAACACGCGTATCAACGGCGATGCGGCGTTCGTCGAGGCCACGGTGTTCGTCAATCAGTTTGTGGAATTCGACGAGCTGGCGATACGCCACATCTCGAACGCCACCGAAGTGAATTTCCGCCCCATTTCCAAGCTGGGCCTCTACGGCGCGTACCGCTATTCCAACCGGCGCATCACGACACGTCAGTTTTTCGAGTTTCCTGGCGGCAACTTCGTGGGCCCGCTGGTCGAGCAAACGAACGGCATCAACTCGGGAGTAGCGGGTTTCCGCTGGCAGCCGGTGCGCGAGCTGCGAATCTCCTTCGACGCCGAGGCCGGCAACGCCGATCTGCCGTTCACGCCGATCAGCACGAAGAAGTTTCACGCCGAAACGGCCCGCGTACAATGGCGCAAGAACGGTTTTGTGATCGGCGGCAGTTTCAAGAGCCGCGAGAACAACAACTCCGCGTCGCTGATCAATCACAGCTCGACCAGCCGATCCTATGGCTTCAACGGCTCGTGGACGCCCGCCACCGGCCGCTTCGGCATCGATGCCAACTACACCAGGCTCGATATCGACACGGCCTCGGGCATCTTCAACTTTTTCGCGAATGACCCGTCCAGCGCGCCGGCGCGCAACTTCTACACATCGAACCTGCACACGTTCTTCTTTGCGGCGCGGGCGCAGCCGCACAAGCGGCTGACCGTCTATGCGGGATACAACATCGCCAAGGACACGGGCAGCGATCGCGGCATTCTCGCCTACGTTCCCGGCGCCAATGCACCCTACCCAACCTTCAGCCGCGACGGAGCGGACTTCTACAACGCGTTCCCGCTGACCTATCAATCGCCGCTGGCACGGCTCGCGGTGAGCCTGCACGAAAAGCTGTCGTGGAACCTCGGCTGGCAGTTTTACGACTACGCGGAAAAGGTTGTCGCCAATCAGAACTACCACGCCCACGTAGGCTATTCGAGTTTGCGTTGGAGTTTCTGAAGGGCCTCAGGCGGAAGGCTGTTCCCTACACCTCGTCCCCGGGAACCGGAGGCTTTCCTCTGCCGGCGCGCTTAAGGATGCGCTTGGCCTTGCCGATGCTGGCGCGGCCCGAGCGCTCGCGGAAATAGTCCTCGGTGCGCAGCGCTGAGAGTTTCTCCGCAACCGCCACATTGATCAACTGGTTCAGGGCCACGCCTTCGGACTCGGCAACCCGTTTAGCTTCCTCCAGCAACGACGTCTGAAGGCGAAGGGCTACGTTACTCCTTCTCATGGTTTTGCTCCTCGGATCTCTCGCCACATTTCACCGGGTGTGCTCGCATGAATCCCGAAATTCTTCACCGCCTCCCCGAGATGGCGCAGGTTGAACGTGACCAGATGGCTGGCGCTTCCGTTAACCGCGGTCTCCAACACCATTTCATCGTTGGCATCCTTCAAGCGAGGTCTCCACAGAAACCGCAAGACCACAGGCTCCGCCACGGCGGCTAGTGCATCAAGGACCACATTGGTTTCCTCGATGGTCAGACCCGTCACGTCCAATTGCTCGGGCCGAGTCAACACTGCCTCGTACTCCAGCATGAGCGGAACAGACGCGAGGATCACGATGCGCTTGTCAAGCGCCGCTAACAGCAGCTGACGCGAAGCGCCCTGGTCGCTTCTCATGGCAGCTAACACGACCCCCGTATCGAGAACCAGCCGCACCCATAGCCTCTATTAAATGATATCACATGCAATATCGCCATGTGAGGTAAAGCCTAACCATCGAGCCAAGCCGTGCGCTCCTTCCCCGGTTGGCGAGGGAACTGCTGAGATACGGAGTCGCGAGGGCGAACTTCCGGCAGATACCCCGCCCTTGCGGGCGGGGCACTGTTTCTCCTTGCTGCGAGCCTGCGCGGGTGATGGGTAGATGTCCAGCTCGTGGTCGAATGCGGCCTCGTCTTGCTGGCCGATTGTCTCGGCTTTCTATCGGCGCCAGGTAGTCACCCTCTCGCGAAGACACCGCGCACAAAGCCGAACGACTCCGCCATGCCGGGGACGGGGTTATCGGCTTCGTCTTCCCATTCGAGCGCTACGTGGCCGCTGAATTTCACGTCGGTAAGGGCTTTGAAGATGGCGGGGATGTCCATCACACCGCGGCCGACGGGAATCAGGGGCGGTTTCTCGCCCGTGGCGGCGAGGTCTTTGAGGTGCACGTCGTAGAGGCGCGTAGACACCATCTTGATCGCGGCGGCCGGGTCTTCGTTGAGGCGGAAGGTATGGCCTACGTCCACACAGCAGCCGATGCGCTTGTCGAGCGATTGAATCGCCTTGTAGACGCCGCCGGGGGAAGGAAACTTTTTGTCCTCGGGGCCATGGTTGTGAATGGCGGCGCGGAGATTCGGAAACTCCTTGATGACGCGGTCGAGCGTGGGCAGCGCGTCGGGATCGGGCGAGATCACCGCGGTGGGCGAGCCGACGTCCTGGCAATACTGAAAAGCATCGCGGATTTCCTTCTCGTCGTTCTTGAGGTTGATCACGCCGCAGCCCATCAGCGTCAAACCGGCATCGGCGAGTTTCTTTCCGACGGCTTTGCGTTCCGCCGTGGTGCTCTCCAGCGGCAAGTGGAAAGACTTCAGGGCAATGTATTTGATCTGCAGCCGCTTGAGGGCGGCGATTGTGTCGTCGAGGCTGAGCTTCCTCGTGGTGTAAGAGGCCAGGCCGACCTTCAGTCCGCCGAACGGCTCACGCGAGGCCTTGACCGGCCAATCCGCTCCCGGAGCGCTCATCGCGCCCGCCATGCCCAACGCGGCCAGTTTCACCGCCTGCCGGCGGCCGATCCCGTTTCCCTTCGCCATAAGGTCTCCTTGTCGCTCGTTCCACGCCCACCTTCACCGCTAAAGAGAGGGCTTGCGGGTTTCAGTATCGGAACTGGAGAGTGGCGTTGTCAAACGGCGGAGGGCGCGATTGGAGCAGGAGGGATTATGCATGCCTAAGCGGCGGTTCGGAAGCCCAAAAAAGTGGGTTCGTTTGGCTTCGTTTCGATATTTTTTCTTGATGATTCTTGACGCGATGGCGGGAAAGCCGGAGGAATATGCCTCCGAGGTCATGATGCTGCTTCCATGGTACAGAGCGGGATTGTGGCTGGAAGGTGGGAAGCGGCTTGGAGCTTTTGCAATCAAGCGATTAGTAGCAGCAAGAACGTGTGACCACAGGTGCATTTTCGGGAAGGCCGTTGAAAACGGCCTAACGTTGAGGTAGCCGCCCGCCCCGACCGTAAACGGCCGGTCTAAGGACCCGACTGGTGTCGGGCAAGCCGCCTGAAGGCGGTTCAGGAACAAGGCATGGAGGGGGGAATGCGCGGGACGATTCGCGGGAAGCGATGTCGCCGCTTAGGCCAGCAGCTTGTGGGCGATGCTGCCGTGGACGTCGGTGAGGCGGAAGTCGCGTCCCTGGAAGCGGTAGGTCAGCTTGGTGTGGTCGAAGCCGAGCTGGTGCAGAATCGTGGCGTGCAGGTCATGCACGTGAATCTTGTCCTCGACGACGTTGAATCCGAGTTCGTCGGTCGCCCCCACCGTGATACCGGGTTTTGTGCCGCCTCCGGCCAGCCACATCGTGAAGGCGTTGGGATGGTGGTCGCGGCCGTCTTCATCGCCTCCGCCCTGCACCATCGGCGTGCGGCCGAATTCGCCGCCCCAGATCACGAGCGTGTCATCGAGCATGCCGCGCTGCTTGAGGTCCTTCACGAGCGCGGCGCAGGCCTGGTCGGTATCCTTGCAGTTCCTTTGAATGTCTTTCACGAGATTGGTGTGCTGGTCCCAGGCTTCGTGAAAGAGCTGCACGAAGCGCACGCCGCGCTCGACCAGACGGCGCGCAAGGACGCAGTTATTTGCAAACGACGGCTTGCCGGGTTCCGCGCCGTACATTTCGAGAATGTGCTTCGGCTCGGAAGAGATATCAACGAGATCCGGCGCGCTTGACTGCATGCGAAAGGCCATCTCAAAGGAGTTGATGCGCGTGGCGATTTCCGGATCGCCCACAACGTCCAGCCGCATTTCGTTCAGACGGCGGATAGAGTCGAGCGAATCGCGTTGCAGCTCGGCATCCACGCCCGGCGGATTGGAAAGATAGAGGACCGGATCGCCGCTGCCGCGGAACTGCACGCCCTGATAGACGGTCGGCAGAAAACCGCAGCCCCAGTTGGAATTCCCACCGCTCGGCCCCTTACGGCCCGAGCTGAAAACGACGAAGCCCGGCAGATCGCGCGACTCGCTGCCCAGGCCGTAGGTGACCCAGGCGCCCATGCTCGGCCGCCCGAACTGCTGCGAGCCGGTGTTCATGAGAATTTGGGCGGGCGCGTGGTTGAAAGCGTCGGTTGAGAGCGACCTGACGATCGTGATGTCGTCCACAATCCCGGCCTGGTGCGGAATGAGTTCAGACACTTCCGCCCCGCATTGGCCATGTCTTGCGAAGTTGAACTTCGGGCCGAGCAGTTTGGAGTTGGGATTGATGAACGCCGCGCGATAGCCTTCAAGAAGCTCCGGCGGCGGGAGAGTCCCGTCAAACTTCGCCAACTGCGGCTTGAAGTCGAACATCTCCAGGTGACTCGGCGCGCCGGCCATGAACAGATAGATGATGTTCTTGGCTTTTGGCGCGTAGTGCGGCTTTTTGGGCGCCATCGGATCGTCCGCCGCGAGGCCCGCTTCACTGAGCAAGTGTCCGAGCGCCATGCTCCCAAGCCCTACGCCGCACTGCTGCAAGAACCATCGGCGCGCCACCTGTTTCGGGTGGGCCTGGCGATATAACTCGTCCTGGCAGTTCATGGCCTCTCCTTTTGCAGAACCCGCGAGAACAGAGCAACTCCGATGCTAAACACCGCGAGGGATTGGGCTGCTCGGGCACGGCATGCCGTGCCCCTACGGGGCTGGAATCGAGTTTTCACGCAGACTCTTCATTCCTTGGTGATCGCTTCATCGAGATTCAACAGGACGCGCGAGACGGCGGTCCAGGCGGCGACTTCCACAGGCGTCGCCCCCTTGGGCAACTTCTGCTTTCCGGCCTCGTCCAGACCGGCAAGCTCCCAGGCGTTCAGCCACCCTTCCGCGAGGCGTTCCTTTTGCTTTTGCAACAGCGCCAGCAGTTCCGTGGACTCAGCATCCGCCGGCTTTCTCGAAAGAGTGCGGCGGAAAGCGTAGTTGAGCCGCTCCTGGTCGGAATCCCCGGCGTCCGCAAGAACTCGCCGGGCGAGGGCCTGCGCGCTTTCGAGGAACAGTGTTTCGTTGAGCGTCGTCAGCGCCTGCAAGGGCGTGTTGGAGCGCTCGCGGCGCACACAGGAAGCATCGCCATTGGGAGCGTCAAACGTTTGCAGCACCGGATACGGCAGCGAGCGAAAGCGGAAGGTGTAGAGGGCGCGGCGGTAGCGGTCGGGACCTTGCTCCACCTCCCAGGTCTTGGGCCCGTAACTGACCGGCGGCAGGAAAAGAAACTCCGGCGCCGGCGGGTAAACGCTGGGGCCGCCGACTTCGAGGTTCAGCAGCCCGCTGGCCGCCAGGGCGATATCGCGCACGGCCTCGGCATCGACGCGGAAACGCGGTCCTCGCGCCAGCAGTTGGTTGTAGGGGTCACGCTTCTGCAGATCGGGCGTCACCCGCGAAGCCTGCCGGTAGGTGGCCGAGGTCACAATCGAGCGATGAAGCTGCTTGAGGCTCCATCCCCGGTCCATGAATTCCACCGCAAGCCAGTCGAGCAGTTCGGGATGGGAAGGCGCTTCCGCCTGCAAACCCAGGTTTTCACTGGTGCTGACGATGCCCATGCCAAAGTAGGCCTGCCAGACACGATTGACCATGGAGCGCGCGGTGGTGGGTGAGTCTCGATCCACCAGCCATTTCGCAAACGTGAGGCGCGTTAGCGGGGCGTTTTCCGGCAGCGGATTGAGAATCGCCGGCACTCCCGGCTCCACTTCTTGCTTGGGCCTGAGGAAATCGCCGCGCTCGAGCACGTGAGTCTCGCGGGGATTCGCCCGCTCCTGCAAAACCAACTGCGAAGCCGGCTCGGGATACCCGGCCCAGAGTTCTTCAATGGCGGCATTCGTTTCGCGCCAATCCGGCACGGTTGTCCGCCAGTAGCTGAAGACCGCCCGCTGCTGCGATGGCGTGCGGCGCTCGCGCGGGATGCCGAGAATTTCGCGGATTCGAGCCGGCAATGGATCGGCCATTGCGTTTAGAGCCGTTGTGATCGACAGGCGCATCCGCCCCAGGTTGTGATTCTGATTGTCGTCGCTGTTCCAGCCGCCGTGTCTCTGGCTCAGGTAGACCGTCAGGATCGTTCCGCCGGCGTAGGCAATTGGAGCTTCCGCGTTGAATACAGCCTTGCGCGGCTGGTTGCGCCGTCCGGGGCCGGCATCAAACCCCCAGGCCGTTTCTTCCTTGCTGTCGATGGCGTACTCGATCGGACCCGTGACGCGGCGGCGATTGGTTTTGTCGAAGAACATCGCCTCCAACTCGCGCTCCGGCAGGTTGATATCCGCGGTGGCGTTACTAATCTTGATTGGCGCCGCTTTTTCGGGGTCGCTTGCAGGCGCGGCCTGTACTTCAAACTCCGTCAGCGCGCCGGTTCCCTTGATCGAGCGTCCGGGCCCGCCCATGGGCAGATTCGGATCGGTAAGAAGTTCAAGGCGGAAGGCGGTGATATTTTGGACCTCCGTCTTGATCGTCATCTTGACGCGGTGCTTGGTAGGCGCATAGCCCTGGGCCAGGAAAGAACCGTCCTCGAGCGCTAAATACCTCTGCCCGCCGGTGGAGATGTCGTCGACGGCCGGCTGCACGACGGTCCATTCGGGCTGATTCTTCCCTGCCTGCTCTTCCCAGGCGGCCATGCGGTCGCGCCAATCAGACTGGCGATGCTGCAGGCCCTCTTCCATTTCGTGGATCCGGCGGGAGATCTCGCCGCGCCTCATTTCCTGCTCGGGCGTGTAGACGGCGATGCTCCCTTCGTGCGAGTCGTTCAGAAAGGCAAAGAGACGGTAATACTCTTCCTGCTTGAGCGGGTCGTATTTGTGGTTGTGGCACTGCGCGCACTGGATGGTGACGCCCAGGATGTTTTTCCCAATGGCGTCCATGCGGTCGTACATCGCCTCCATGCGGAACTGTTCGGGATCGATGCCGCCTTCCTCGTTGATCATCGAATTGCGAAGGAAACCGGTGGCGACGAGCTGGTCTTGGCTGGGGTTGGGAAGCAGGTCCCCGGCGATCTGTTCGATTACGAACTGGTCGTAGGGCAGGTCGCGATTGAGGGCGTTGACGACCCAGTCGCGGTAGAACCAGACCTGGCGGGGTTTGTCCTTCTCGAAGCCGTCGGAATCGGCATAGCGCGCGCCGTCGAGCCAGTGGCGTCCCCAGCGCTCGCCATAGTGTGGCGACGCGAGCAAGCGATCGATCTGCCTTTCGTATGCGCCGGCGCTTGTATCCGCCAGGAAGTTGTCCAACTCAGAAATCGTGGGCGGCAGGCCGATGAGATCGAGACTCAACCGCCGCAACAGCGTGGCGCGATCGGCTTCGGACGAGGGAGAGAGACCTTCTTTTTCGAGGCGTGCGAGGACGAACGAATCGATCGGGTTTTTCACCCAGCTCTTGTTCTTCACCGGGGCGGGCGCGGGCCGCTTCGGAGGAACGAAGGCCCAATGTTTCGCGCTCTCCGCGGGTGTTCCGGCTAGTTCGTCGGGCCACTCCGCGCCTTGCTCGATCCAGCGGCGGATCAGATCGATCTGGTCCGTGGGCAGCTCGCCGCCCATCGGCATGCGAGCCTGCTCGCCGATGCCGGCGACACGGTGGTACAGGATGCTGGCAGCCGCGTCCCCCGGAAGAATCACTTTGCCGGATTGGCCGCCCTTCAGCGCAGGTTGTTTAGTGTCCAGACGAAGCTGGCCCATCTGCATCGCGGCGCCATGGCAACCCTGGCAGGAACTTTTGAAGATCGGGAGAATCTCTTCCCCGAAGTTCACCTTGGCGGTTCCGCTTGACTGCGCCCAGGCGGCGACGGACCCGCCCACCAGACCCATAACCAGGGTCACATGGAATGCCGGGAAAAGAACGGCTCTCGCCGCCTCGCGGAGTAAGAGGCGCAGCGGGACGCTGCATCCGGATCGCACTAAAGAAGGGACACTCACCCGACGGCCTCCGGGACTGTGTGCTGCGGCTTCTCGATCACGATCGAGAGGTTCGATGTGCAACCGGGCCCATGATATCACGAGGATACGGATGCCCCAATTTCGCGGCGTGAAACTTCGACGGCCGAGACAGGAGGAGCTGAAAACACTGAATTGGACTCAAGACAGCGTCAAGTATATCGGGCCCGCTGCGACGCGGGAACCGAGTTTCAGAGAAGCGCGTCAGGAGGCGTTGAAAGCGGCGGCGATCGCTTCGATCTGCCGGAGGTGGTTGATGTCGTGGCCCGCCATCGTCTCGATCAGCGTTTGGAAGGTCATCTCCCCGCGCTCGGGGTGAAACACGGGCCTGGACATCGCCGCGGGAGGCGCCGCGCCAAGAAAGATAAGGTTCCACTGGCGCGTAGCCTTGAAAGCCGCCAGGGCCAAGGCCGCTCCATAAGCCTCGTAGGCGGCGGCCCACTTTTCCTGATCGAAAGGCTGCACGGTGTGATGATCCTCAGCCAGCGTTTGGCGCAGCCGCACCGCGAAAACCAGTTCGCAGTCCGCGAGATGGCAAACGATCTCGCGGGCGCTCCACTTACCGGGGGTGGGGGAGTCCTCGACTCCCCTGGGTCCGAGCGTTTTGAATAGCTGCTCAAGCTGTGACACCGTTGCCGCGATGACCTGCAGCGGGTCGTGATTTCCCAAGTGCGAGGCGTATGGATTCTTCATCCAGGAGGACTCCACCGATCAGCGTTTACGTCCACGCGTCCAGCCACAAGGACGGCATTGCGAAGGCAAGACGGCCGCTATTCGCCGCGAACCGGAATCATGAAGCGGGTCAAGACGTCGAGGAACGGTACGGCCCGGACGCGGTCGAGACGAATCGGCTGGTCGCGCTGCAACACGGATACTTCCGCGCCGCCGTCGTCAGTGATTTCCACGTAGGCGATGGCTTTTACGTTGACGATTCGCGAGCCAATCTTGATGAAAAGTTTGTCCATAGACCTGTTCCTTACCCGGGCACAGCCGGTTGTGATTTTTTCAAGCTTAGCACTGTGAGGCGTATTCCCCGGGGAGGTCCCCTCCTTACCGCCATGGTGCGGTGAGATTCGACCTATTTGGGAAAGGCTTTCGCCAGCGGGGCCCAGACGCGATCGAATCACGCTTTAGCCAAGAAGCAGCTTCTCGGGCGGCCAGACAGCCACGTCCAGCGAGCGGGCAAAGTGGAGCAGCGGCGGCGACGACGGTAGAGCGAGACCGTGCGGGTCGAGCATGGAATTGACCGCGGTTTCCGCTTCCGCGTGCTGCAGGGGCCACGGCGAATGATGCACTTCCGCACGATATAGGTTGCCGGCGGCGGAGCGCGCGTAGAGGCAGTAGCGTTCGGTCAGCCAGTGATCGAGGCTCCCGCGCTTGGCCTCGTAGCTTGCCGAGATCGGCCGGTAGCTGCCGAGAAAAAGAACGGGGCGATCATTTTGCGGCAGACGCCGGCTCTGATATGCGAATCCCGGACCGGAGGCGTGCACGGACATCGCCGCGTGAAAGTAGGGCAAGTGAAAAAAACGGCGCGCGGCCCAGACCGCCATTGAGTTTGCGGCGTCAAGGCTGAAAAACCAAACGCCTGGCTTCCCCTGCAACGTGACATAGGTGCGAACGTTGAGTTCGGGAAAGGCAGACATCCCTGGGAGAGCGGGCAGGCCGCGCCGCGTCACGCCCTCCATATGGAAAGGAATGATTCCGATCCACGCCGAGCCGTCGAATTCCTGCACTTCCAGCGGCTGCGGCACCAAAGGCCGCAGGAGAGAGGCGCGCAACGGCCAGTGCATGAACAAAAGGTCACGCCATGTCTGGCGCCAGGTCCAAGGTCTGGCGGGCAGCGGCCAGGGGCGATGATCCGTGCGGGAAGAGACCGGGTCAATCATGAACGGATGGAAGCCTGAGACTGCCAATGCGAGCCGGCTGACTTCCGCCGGGAGACATCTGCTGCCGGTTCCCTTGTCTATCCGGGTCGACCACGAAAAAACCCATGGTAAAGTGCTGCATTGCGGAAGGCAAGCTGGAATAGCTCCTGTCAGTAGGGCCTGCTTTGACGCCGGCTTCGAAAGCAGCTATGTCCGGGGAACAGGCCGGGGACTTCAAGAAAGGCAGCGCCTCATGGCGGCCCTCACCGAAACAGGCCGGCGCCGTGCGTGGGCGGATGAAACGGGCAATGGTTCCTGCGGTGAGCGGACGTTAGCGCTCCACGGCTCGCCCTGCCGATTCCTTGCGTGAAGGGTCGGGCCAGGAAGATCCGAAAGCTTCGCGAAGACGCTTCATGCCCTCTTCGCTGGTGGTGTCATCAGTCGAGCGGACCGGAGTTCTCGAGGCGCGACGGGGGACATAGCGGGTAGAGAGCCACAGCGAAACAATTCCCACGGCGAAGAGCAGGAAGCCCACGACGGTGTCCGTCTCGGTGCTTGATGTCCAGCTCTCGCCGCCAGCCAGGCCCCGCAACACTAGCAGCGGTGCCAGAATGATGCAGGTCACGCCGCCGGGCAACCCAACCCATGGCGCAATCCTTCGGAAGCTCGACATAACGGACGGTCCCTCCGAGCAACAGCCCGGCCTCGAAAACCCTCAGTCTACAGGCCGCCCCCGTGAAACCGAATAGGTGGGTTCCCCGAAATTGCCTACGTTGTTTTCCCTAGTGCCTCCGGCGGTTTGCGGCCGTTTTTCGCGGGAGCCTGCACGTCATCCTGTTTCGCCACAAGTCTTTATCGGCGCGTTTGGCCCGGAGTTGGCGGCCGGGAAGTCAGAAAAATCGAGCGGCGGGCGAAGGGCGATTGAGGCGACGCGGTCACTCCCTCGCGAATAGCTTTTTCTCCAGTACAGGTCGAGAGGTGATGCGGCTGAACCGGAACAATGGCAGAAGGAGCTTCCACCGACGGAGGTTGCCGCCTCCAAACCCGCAGACCGTCACGGATGAATCACCGGCAAACAGTCGGCGTCCGGGAGCAGAAACCGGAGCATCTTGGCGTTAGCGGCGGCATGCCGCGGCGTGTGTTTACGGCGTCGCGAATACCGACGGATCGAGACAAACGACGATAGTCCACTAGAATCGAAGGGTGCCGCCAAAGTCACGACCGCCTCTCTCTATGCTGCTTTTGTTTGGACTGGCCTTGGGAGCCGTCTATGTCGCGGAGCGCGCCTGGACGAGCGTAACGCGCTACCGGACGCCGCACGCTTTTCGCGCCGAACTCCCCGGCGGCGAACCCCTGACGAAGCGGGTGGTGTTGGTGGTGCTCGATGGCGTCCGGCTGGACGCTTCAAAGCGGATGCCGAATCTGATGGCGTTGGGGCAACGCGGGGCGTCAGGGGTGGTCACGACCGCGACTCCGTCGCTGTCGAATCCGAGCCGCGCGGTGATGGTGACCGGGGCGCTCCCGGAAGTCAATGGCGTTACCAACAACGGGGCGTACGAGCCGCTGCCCGTCGATTCCCTCTTCTCGTTGGCGCGGGCCGCGGGTGTGCCGGCTGCCGTGGCGGGATCGGCGTTCTGGCGGCGCACGGCGGGGAGTTTTCCAGAAGGCAGTCTTCTCGAACGCGAGAAGGAACCGGACCATGCGGCGCCAGTGGAGGAGCTGGTCCGGTGGCAACAGGATGCCTGCGGCCAGATGGTTCCGTTCTTACGGCGGCACGCAGCCGGATTCCTGGTGGCGGAAGTCACGGCCTCTGA